>Ga0209184_1000270_pt1 | contig 64691 bp, 45 predicted proteins | sample EN8Hudsemesocosm_2_FD_184627 | JGI IMG/M metagenome (GOLD analysis project Ga0209184, IMG submission 184627) | Methane-oxidizing microbial communities from mesocosms in the Hudson Canyon - EN8C Hudson Canyon (SPAdes) (version 2) | ecosystem: Environmental > Aquatic > Marine > Cold seeps | place... | reverse complement strand
GAAGAAGAAAATGAGAATTTCACCTTAACTTTATCAAGCATAGATGGTAGTAACATTGGCAGCAATGGTGAAATAACTTTTACTATCGCTGATGACGATCAAAATACCGCTCCTGTTGTAACACTTAGCGAAAATTTCGAAGTAAATACTGGTCAGAGACAAAGCTTAACAGCACAAGCAAGTGACGATGAAAACGACACTATGACTTACCTATGGGAACAAACTGACGGTCCTGATGTAACATTAACTAATGCCGATACATTGTCAGCAAGCTTTACTGCACCTAATAATGCTGACTCTTTAATATTCAAATTCACAGCTACAGACTTTAGAGGCGCATCAACAGAGAAGAGTATTACTATTTCAGTTGTTGCACCTCCAGTAAATACCGCACCTGTTGTGGTACTCCAGGGTAATTTCGAATTGAATGGCGGTCAGACGCAAAACCTAGAAGCACAAACCAGTGATGCAGAAAGCGATACAATGACTTACCTTTGGGAGCAAACTGCAGGCTCAACGGTAACATTGACTAATGCCGATACATTAACAGCAAGTTTTACGGCGCCTATTAGTGCAGACTCGTTAATATTTAAATTTACGGCTACGGATTCCAAAGGGGCTTCAACCGAAGGAAGTGTGACCGTTTCAGTAATAGCTTCAGCTGTAATTGTTACACCAACATCAACAAAATCTTCTGGTGGTTCAATATTTTGGTTAACATTCTTGTCATTATCTTTATTGGCTAGAAAAAAAATCATTAATGGTTAAAGGATATTTAGGCAATACAGATAATAAATCATCCGTATTGCCTAACAATTGAGCGAACGCTATTTATTTTTGCACTTTTTAAAAATAGGCTAGTGACAATAAAATAAAAAATGCTTATACTTCACGCCGCTTTAAGTTGAAGTCTCAATTTACAGTAAATATATATGGCCCCTTAGCTCAGTTGGTTAGAGCATTCGACTCATAATCGACAGGTCCCCTGTTCAAGTCAGGGAGGGGCCACCACTTTTACTACCATCACCAGTTAGTAGTTACTCACCAAATAAATTTGTGCTACGTATGTGCTACATTTCATAACTAAGTTTACTTTCCTAAGTATTAAAATCAACCGATCATTTTATTGTAAATATATAATCATTGCCAGTATTTCGATAATAAGACATTTCCATTATTACTGTGGTAATAATATCACTATGGTTTATTTATCACTTTCAATTTTTTTGCGTCCATAAAATAATTCGTTAATTCTATTATACGCCAACTCTTCCTTCTTACTCTTTGTCATCTCTACATTACTGGTTCGTGTAACTGTAGCCTTTTTCCTAGAAATAGTTACCTTTCTTTCTTCCCATTTAGTACGACCACTTGGGCATATTCTTTTATTACGTTTTCTCATACATTCCCTAAAATTCCTATTTATTTTAGGATATTCAATGTGCAATAACTCATAAATAGCTCTAGTTGCAATATCAGCTTCGTGCGTATAGCCAGTTTCTTCTAGCTCTTTGAAGAGAGAAATTGCACACTCTTCAAGTGTATCCAAAAAATCCTGTGGGATATTCTTCCTAATCCTTGGTGTTTCCACATAGGTACAAAGGTTACGTATATCGTTAGGTGTAAGCGCCTTTATACGAGTATCTTCAATTTCTATCATTAGTTCGAGCGACCTAAAATACTTCTGATTATAATTTAATTCTTTAACCATAAAAAACCTGTACTTTTAATTTGTCCGCATATTTCGCATCCTAACCTATCAAAAGCATCATTTGCTGTCATTCTCTATTTTCATTCATTGATTCTACAAAATTTTGTCATTCAATCATTAAAATACCACGGTGTATTATCCAAACCTTAACTAACAACTAACAATTGAACCTATAAGAAGGGATAACATAATGGAATTAAATAAGGCTTGTAATCTTCAATGCAAGGTACACGTTCATGAACTTTGGACACCAGAAGAAACGGCTAAATACTTGAGGTTGGAGTTATCGACTTTGGCTTCTTGGCGATCCCGCCGAAATCGATTAGACCTAGTTTGGGTTAAAATAGGATCGCGCTGTTTTTACAAACGAACTGATATCCAGTCTTTTATTTTAAAAAATACCTTTGGATCTGAAGTTCATACAACCTCAGTTATTTAAATTTGATCAGGTAAAAAAAGTGATAGTCAGTCCATTACTTACAGTAAGCCGGCTATCAAATTTATATTTATCTTCATTCAAGAGAAATGATATGAAAAATGTAGTAAATAAGATGAATAGTGTTAAAAGTCACAAGAAAAAAATAGCTAACCAGTCTGATAAAACTAAAAGTCAATTGGGTAATAAAGAAGAAATTATTGTTAATAGACATTGTCTCAGTGCAATTAAGAAAGTAGAGAAAGACCAAGCCCTATCAGAATGTCAAATCGAAAATTTATCAAAAATATTAATGCGAGGTGAAGCTAATGCTAGGTGTTCGTATTATTTACTTATTAAGTCAAAGGCATTTGACACACTAAATTTGTCTCCAAGACAGTTTTTTATTACCTACACCAATTGTTCTGTTGCGGAAGGTTACAAACACTTTTCAAGAGGAGAACTAGAACATAAACGTTTTAATTCAGCAGTTTATATTGGTACGTACAACGGTGCAGTGCTAGATGCTTTTATTTCAATTAGAGCAAAGTATGGTGATGAAATCATGTTTGAGATATGGGATGAACTTGATCGACGTATAGCATCAAATAAAGACCTACAGATCACAGGTCCTCTTATAAAGAAGACTTTATCACTTAACCTAGACCTTAAAGAATTAGATGAAGATAGAACCGCTTTAGACTCGAAGCATGTCTCTGAGCAAGAAGTCATTACAATTCCAAAGCAGGATTACAAACTTCTAGATCCAAGAGCCCCCGATTACATTGTAACAGTGCTAGATACGATAATTAACGATGATGAATTAGTAAACAGTCTAGATGCTACATATATTTCCATCATTCGGAAAAAATTAAATACAGCATTAAAAAAAGTTAAATCCTTTTTGTAACATCCATTATTACGTGAAATAGCACTTTAATCTAACCAGAAGTGTATCGAGATCGAGACACTTCAAACACATGTTACTTATAGTCCTTAATACGATTTTTCACACCAAACAGGTTGAACAGAGGTTATTATGAATAATGTTTTAGAGCACATCAAAAAGAACCCTTATGACATTACAGTCACCAATCACAGTAATTACACAGCAAGTACTCAAAGTTTTGATTATATTATTACAAGCATGGAGTCAAATTTAAGTAAATGTAGCTCTATTGTGATGCACCAAAAAACATATGAAACAGTTTCTTCACAACAAACATTTAAACGTCCAAATGCAATGCTAATAATGACTGATGAGCAGTCTATTGGTAAACCTTCCGGTGATCTAACTAATAGAAGCTATGATGAGCTAAAAAGAGTTTTGTTGAACCCTGATTTATTGATAGACAAAATGGAGTTAACTCTAGACTTAACAGCAGATGAAGCTACACAACTTGCCAAGTTATTAGATAATTCTGTGAAAAAGCAAAAAAGACTTACTAAAAACAGAGTAAGTAATCCAAGTAGGGTCAAGTTCCATAATAGATTTAATATAAAGAAAAAAGTGAACAGAAGCATATCCGTCGATTCATTGCAGTGTGAGTATGAAGTGTCATTAGCAGGCGATACTTGTGTTATAACGATATTTATTGATCCTATATCAAAAAATATCAGAAGAGCGAAGGTATCTTTTAACCCAGAAAAAAGTCATCCCCACGACTTATATATGACATTCAATAGTATTCAAAAAGTATGTGGAGATAGATATAGAGAGGTCATCGAACAAGCTATGATAACTCGTGTTGATTACACCGTTGATATTATTGGTTTAAGCGTTGAGCACTTATTTTGTAGTCTTGCAAAATCACGATATAGCACAACTTATATTTCGAAAAACTTTGACATCGAAGGAAAAATTATCGGCGCTGATGGTGGCCATCGAATAAACTCTTATAACAGACTTAACAAACTACAAAAAGAAGCTGATTTTAGAAAGGACAACGAAGGTCTAAAGCAGCTAAGTCGCTTGCCTTTCATAACACGTCTTGAGGTAACAATAAGGCCTCATCGTGATAAAAACTTAAGGCTCCTTAGGCTTAGTGATTATCCACAATTTGGCTCACCATTTAAAGGAGTCATCATTTATGATGTTATCAAGCTACTTAAAATACCTGAATTTTCGAATAACTATGAGCAAGCAAAGTTTTTTGGCATGAATAACTGGAAAAAGAATTTCAAGGGGGCAAAAGAGGTGGAAATAAACAGAAAAATACAGAAATGTGAATTTAAAATTGACTATGATAAATTCGAATTTGAAAAAAATGAGGTATATAAAAGACTTATAAGGTTTTTACTTAATCCTACACCAAACCGCGACTTAAAAAGTAATAGGGTATACTTCTAAGTACAATAGACTTTATCAGGACCCTGCCTTATAAATGAAAAGTAATCATGTCAGTTAACGTTAATAGTGCTTAACGTTGCCTAATTATAGACATTACGCTTCAAATATAAAGCTACTACTTTATGAGTAGTAGCTTCTCTAACTTGTGCCATTTCCGCTAATTAGTGGCTCTCATCAAACGACAAACCGGACATTAGCATCAAGTATTACCTTACGTCTTCAGTTAGCCAAAGAACTAAACCGCTCCGCGGTATTGGAGTTCTTGGCTGATCCTTGAAGCCCTTTAACCTTTCATATTCTTTTCTACTCTTAGTATTGAGGCATTTCGTCTCAATTAACGAGGAGTTTTAACATGATTTTTTCTACTTATTTTGATCCTGAGCTGAGCCTGCGTTTCACTGAAGACATGGTTATCCGTAAGCTTACGGCTAAAACACAAATAGGTTATGTCCGAGCACTAAACCGTTTATGTGAATATTTGAAACGCTCGCCTGAAGACGTTACCCGTGACAATTTGCGCGAGTTCCAATTGTTTTTAGTTGAAGACGGCGCAACAGGCACAACGATTAATAGCACCCTTTCTGGTTTGAGGTTTTTATATAATATCACGTTAGATAAACCGCAGTTACTCACCAAATTAATTACTGTTTCAATCGCACGTAAGTTACCGATTATTTTGAGTCTAGAAGAAATAAAACTGTTCCTTGCAACAGCTGATCACCCTAAATACCATGCTGCATTTTCTGTTGCTTATGGCGCGGGGCTTCGCGTTAGCGAAGTCGTTTCGCTTAAAGTCTCAGATATAGACAGTGAGCGTATGGTACTTCGCGTTGAACAAGGTAAAGGAAGCCGAGACAGATACGCTATGTTATCTCCAGCGCTACTCGAGCATTTACGACAATGGTGGTTGTTTTCTAATAAACATGGGCAAATGCACCGTGAAGGTTGGTTGTTTCCAGGGCTTGATCCGATTAATCATATGACGAGTCGTCAGCTTGCTAGAGTTTGTACAACAACGGCCAAGGACGCTGGTATTAATAAAAAGGTATCGATGCATACTTTACGTCACAGCTTTGCAACACATTTACTTGAAGCGCATGTTGATATACGTGTCATACAGGTATTGCTTGGGCATGCTAAATTAGGCACCACGGCTTTATATGCTCAGGTCGCAACAAACTTATTACGCGAAGTTATCAGTCCACTTGACGCTTTAGAAAGCAAGAATAAGACAAAAGATAAGGACAAGTCGTGAATATTCACCATGACTCGACCTCAATTAGAAGTATCCGATATATTTCGACAGAGCGGTCAACAATGGCGTGAACACAATCAAGGGCATATTAACCTCAGTCAATTGAAAATCATGTCAGCCATTGAAAATTGTCGAACAGAGGTTTTAGGTGGACATCAACTTTATTGCCAATCATGTAATAAGACGCATATTTCTTATAACTCATGTCGTAATAGGCATTGCCCAAAATGCCAAGCAAGCTCCGCAAAAAGATGGCTTGAAGCGAGACAAGCACAACTGCTACCTGTTGATTATTATCATTTGGTTTTTACCTTACCAAAAGAAATCGCAGAAATAGCCTACTACAACAAGTCGATAATGTATGGCTTATTACTGAAAGTTGCTGCACAAACGCTTCTCACGATAGGCGCTGATGAAAAGCGACTCGGCGCTAAATTAGGGGTTACTTTTGTCCTTCATACATGGGGCTCTGCGATGACTCATCATCCGCATGTGCATGGTATTGTACCAGGCGGTGGTTTATCTCTTGATGGGGGAAAATGGGTATCGAGTAAATCAGGCTTCTTCCTACCTGTTCGTGTGTTATCTCGATTGTTTCGTCGCTTATACCTTGAGAAATTAGCGGAAGCTTACCAACAAAATCAACTGATATTCTTTGGTGAAAGTAAGTCGCTTGAAGAGGAGGAGACGTTTACAAAATGGCTTACGCCATTACGAAAAAAAGAATGGGTAGTTTATGCTAAAAGACCTTTTGCAGGGCCTAAAGCTGTTTTCGCTTACCTTGCTCGTTATACACACCGTGTAGCGATATCCAATAGTCGCTTGGTTAAAAGTGATGAAAATGACGTTACGTTTCGTTGTAAAAACTATAGTGCTAAAGCGTCAAAGCGATACCGAACGATGACATTAAGTCATGGTGAATTTATACGACGGTTTTTGTTACATGCTTTACCTTCAGGGTTTCAGCGCATTAGGCATTATGGCTTGATTGCCAATACGACTTGTAAGAAGAATTTAACTAAAATTAAGGGCCTACTCAATGTAAAAGTGCCTGAAGTAACCACACCGGAATTAGTTAAGGATAAATCACTTCCACCTGCGAAAAGTATTGTATTTACATGCCCAGAATGTAGTGAGCCAATGATTATTAAAGATATTCTGATTTGCAGGTTAAAACCTCGCGCACCACCAATCAAACTTGTAAATTAGCAAATGGAAATAAGTGTCTCTATTATCGAATGTTGATAAGGGATCGTTTTGCCAAAAACACCAGAATAGCGAATATGACGCTATACTTCATTGAATTTCTACTCGTTAATAAGTCGTTTATGCCAACTAAAGTCAAACTACAACAAGCGCTAATTCAAAATTCCCCAGTAAAACACCCAGCCACGATATAGCATTCCCCATAGTAAGCACTTGGTTCACGCGGTTTCGTTCTCTGGAGTTTGTTAGACACCAGCCTGAGGAGTGGAGCTTGTTGATCCTATGGTGATTTGTCGCGACTGGTATCTAACAAACCTAAACAAAAGCGGAAGTTAGTTTTTGAGTTAAAAACGGCAGATCAGGGATCCTAAAGTTGTCGTTTTTATATAAAAACTCACATCCATTCACAATTGAGATTGTGCCGGAAATTTTTGCACGGAATTAGATCTCAAATCCCCAAAGCGGACATTGAATCATGTAAGTTTCAAATGAATTTAGAACATTAACTCTAACTAATTTCGCCCCCATAGCGTGTTACGAATACTTATATGTTCATAAACCAATTGTACTCGGCTCTCAAATTCAACTTCTGAGATAAATACATACCCAGTTCTTTCAGTTGTCCTTTATCTTGATAGTTTATGATTAACGTTTTTAATTTTGTTAATGCATGTTTACTCTGCCCTACACCGTCTAAGCCTAAAATATAGGTATAAGCATATTGAGGGTTATTTGGCATCAACATCATCGCCTTTTCAAAATTGATAATCCCTTTATCTAGTTTTTTCTGGCGCACAAAATGTAAGCCATAGGAATAGTGTAAACCTGCGGATTTCGGATTGTTTTTAATGCCTTTGGACAACACTGAAGCCACTAAGAATGGTTTTTGTTGCGAACGATATATATCAGCCAAATTGATATAACCTGCTTCAAAATACGGTTCTATCTTTATCGCCTTTCTAAAAGATTCTTCTGTTTGCGCTAAATCATTCATTTCCATCGCTAACACACCTTGATTTGCCAGTCCTTCGCCGCGCCAACTATTCACGTCATTAGCATGCACTAGTGCTTTAAACGCTTTATCGAAAAGTGATTGGTCTTCTTTGGCGATATCGCTGGTAACCAAACTTCGAGCAGCAGCCACTCTTATCGCTTTATATCGGTCGTTCAATAAAGGACTGATAGCTTTTATTTTATCTATTGATGGTAACTGTGTTGCAACAGTCACAGCGCTTAACCTAAACAGTGGTTCGTTATGCGTTAAATAGGGTGTCAGTTCTTGTGCAGATAATTCTGCTGAGTTAGGAGGTTGAGTGGTGTAACTCAATAATTGAATAGCGGTAGCTCTACTAATAACATCAAGTTTCTCATCAGCAATAATTGATAAATGCTGTTTTAAGGTGAGCGATTGTCCTGAATTTAATGCCATCAAATATTCTTTACTAAGATTTACGGGCTCTGGTTTACAATGCCATTTTTCGAGGTTGTTACTTGCCCATTGATTGGACTTATCATCATGACATTTTATACAAGCATTGGGAGTGTCAAAGGTTTGAGAAATATCAGGTCGAGGTATTTTAAAGCTATGGTCTCGTCTATCGTCCACGCCCATGTATCTATTTTCAGGCATATGACAATTTGCACACTGAGCGCCAGAAGAGTTATCTTGATGTTGATGATGCTCTTTTACGTTATAAACTTCTGCTCCATGACATTGTAAACACAAACCATTACCTTCACTTTTAAGTTTCATGGTGTGCTTGTCATGGCAATCTAAACAATTAACACCTTCGGCATACATTTTACTTTGTAAAAATGAGCCATAGACATAGACCTCTTCTTTTATTTGACCATCAGCATGATAATTAGGTGAAACAAGAAGTTGTGGCGTAAATTGGTCCAAAAAAGGTACTTTTGGTTGAATACCATCGGTTAAAGGGGCTCGAAGTGCATGGCATGAAAAGCAACCGTCCATAAAGCTATTGTCTCGTTTATCACCTTGCCAATGTGCTGTTTTCTCACCAATACTGCGTAGCCATTGTCCTGTTGGGTGTTTGATTGACGTTACATCACCTCTGGCTGTTCGTTTAGTTGTTGTGTTTGAATTTGTACTTGCACTTAAATTAGCATTTTGACTTGCATGCGCTGACATATCACCATGACAAGACAAGCAGCCAACATTGATATTATCAAATTGACTATTATAGCTGTTTTTCTCAGTATCGTACTCTCGAACTAAACCATCTGAATGACAATCTGCGCACATACCATTCCAATTTTGTAATGGTTGTCGCCAATGTAACCTATCTTCCGGACGAATTTCTTCGTGGCTATAATTGTGATACCAGCGTTGACCTCCTTCATCTTTTGCTCGTGTATCCCAAGCGAATGGTAATACTTGTAGTTTACCTTTTTCAGTTTCCACTAAATACTGCTGTAAAGGATAATGACCAAAGGTATATTTTATGGGGTAGCTATCAGCTTTATCATCGTAAGAAATGGTTACATGATAACGTTCATTAGTAATAAAAAAATGGGCTTTTTGACCATAGTGCTCAACATCAATATTATTAAAATCAGCGAGTACCGATTGTGCGTCAGCAATCGCCATTGATTTAGCGTGGTCAGAAGTTAACCACGCTTTATTTTCTATAGAATGGCAAGAGATACAATTACCAGACTCATTTCCAAAAACAAAAATAGTGTAGAATACACATATAAGAACTGAAAATTTAATCAGTAGTTTAGCCATATTAAATCCAGTACTTCTTAGATTGCCATTATCGAACTTTAACCATGCACTATACGATTAGCAATAAGTTTATCAACAACAAACGGGTCAGCAAGTGTCGATGTATCACCAAGCGTATCCACATCATTTTCTGCAATTTTTCGTAATATACGGCGCATAATTTTACCTGAGCGTGTTTTAGGCAATCCAGGAGCATACTGAATATAATCAGGCTTTGCGAATCGACCGAGTTCTTTAGCAACAAATTCAGTAAGTTCTTTCAGTAACGTTTCAGACTCAGTCGCGTTGTTCATCAACGTTACGTAGGCATAAACGCCCTGTCCTTTGATTTCATGCGGGTAACCAACTACTGCAGCTTCAGCTACTGCAGGATGAAGTACCAAAGCACTCTCAATTTCAGCTGTGCCTAAACGATGTCCAGAAACATTTAGAACGTCATCAACGCGACCTGTTATCCAATAAAATCCATCTTGATCACGTTTTGCCCCATCACCGGTAAAATAGTTACCTGGATATTGGCTTAAATAAGTTTTATAGAATCTGTCGTGGTCGCCATAAACCGTACGTAATTGTCCAGGCCAGCTGCCTGTTATTACTAATAAACCTTGGTTTTCGCCTTCGAGGGTATTACCGTCTTTATCAAATAATGCCGGTTGTACTCCAAAAAAGGGTTTACCTGCCGCGCCGGGTTTCATATCAACGGCGCCCGGTAATGAGGTAATTAAAATACCACCCGTTTCTGTTTGCCACCAGGTATCTACAATTGGACAATTGTTTTTACCAACAACTTTATAATACCAATGCCAAGCTTCAGGATTTATTGGCTCACCTACTGTGCCCAACAAACGTAATGACGATAAATCAGCTTTATTCACTAACTCATCACCCATACTCATTAACGCACGAATAGCTGTTGGCGCGGTGTATAAAACATTAACTTGATGTTTATCACAGACTTGCCAAAAACGCCCCGCATCAGGATAAGTTGGAACACCTTCAAAAACTAAGGTGGTGGCACCGTTAGCTAATGGCCCATAAAAGATATACGAATGTCCTGTTATCCAGCCAGCATCAGCCGTACACCAATAGACTTCACCGTCTTTGTAATCAAAAACATATTTGTGAGTCATGGCCGTATAAAGCGAATAACCTCCACAAGTATGTAAAACCCCTTTTGGTGTGCCGGTAGAGCCAGATGTATAAAGAATGAAAAGAGGGTCTTCAGCATCCATTACTTCAGGCTCACAAACCGCAGGATATTTCGCTACTTCATCTTGATAATTTAAGTCAATACTGTCGTTCCATGCAACATCGCCTCCAGTACGGGCAACAACTATCACTGAATGTACATTAGGGCATTCCGATACTGCTGCATCAACATTATTCTTAAGTGGAATAACACGACCACCACGATAACTTTCATCTGCGGTGATCACGACTTTACAATCGGCATCAACTACACGTGAACGAATAGCTTCCGTTGAAAATCCCCCGAATATAACTGAATGTACTGCACCAATACGTGCACAGGCTAACATGGCATAACCGACTTCAGGGATCATCGGCATGTAAATACAAACACGGTCGCCTTTATTAACGCCACGCGCTTTTAATAAATTAGCGAAACGACAAACATGATCATGTAGGTCTTGATAAGTAATTTTTAAATCGTCACTGGGATCATCACCTTCCCAAATGATCGCGATATCATTCGCTTTAGTCGCTAAGTGTCGGTCAATACAGTTATAGCTGACATTAAGCTTACCGCCAGAGAACCATTTTATATTTGCGGTGTTTAAGTCAACGTCACTAACACTATCCCAAGGTTGAATCCAATCAAGAAACTTATTGGCTTGCTCGGCCCAGAATATATCAGGCTGATCAATAGATTGCTTATACATGGCGTCATAAGTCGAACTATCTATATAGGTATGTGCTTTCGCTTGCGCTAATATCGGATAGCGACTTTGTAATTCTTTCATGCTTATTCCTTCAATATTTACAACAACTCAATGCGCTATTTATATAAAACAATTATTGTCTGGCTGCTTGATAGTATTTAATTAATTCGCGAGTAGAGCTGTCATGTGCTTGATTAATCTCCCCGCTCTCGAGCTCTAGCGCTATTTTATTTGCCAAACCTTTACCAAGCTCTACTCCCCATTGATCAAAAGAACAAATTTGTAAAATAATGCCTTGAACAAATATTTTATGTTCGTACAGTGCAATTAAACTGCCCAAACTTCTTGGCTCAATGCGCTTTAAAAGTAAGGTATTGGTTGGTCTATTTCCTTTGTGAACTTTATGTGGGGCTACCTTGTCAATGTATCTTGGTAAACGCCCTTTCGCTTTTAAATCAACACGAACTTGTTCTTCATTTACACCCGACATTAACGCTTGAGTTTGAGCAAAAAAGTTGGCCATTAACGTTTCATGATGCCCTTTTACTGGTGTAACACTTTCAACAGAGCCAATAAAATCAGCAGGTACTACGTTATTGCTTTGATGCAAATATTGATAAAAAGCGTGCTGACCATTAATACCTAACTCTCCCCAAATAGAAGGAACAGTCGGATAATCAACTGGCTCACCATCCCAAGTAACCGACTTACCATTACTTTCCATTTCAGCCTGTTGCATATAAACAGAGAGCATGTGTAATGGTTGGTCATATGGTAAAATAGCTTGGGACTGAGCCCCAAGAAAAGTGCAATTCCAGACACTGAGCAACGCTAAAATAACGGGTGCATTTTCTCTTAAAGGTGTTTGTTGAAAATGACAATCCATTTCATGCGCGCCTTCAAGTAATTCAATAAATTTATCAAATCCTAAATCAAGAGCGATAGGTAAACCAATGGCTGACCAAAGAGAAAATCGTCCACCGACCCAATCCCACATATCAAAAATATTGTTTTGGGTTATACCAAACTCAATCGCATTTTCACTATTAGCACTCACTGCAACAAAATGCTTGGCCACTGCTTTCTCATCAAATGAAGACGATATTAGCCATTTTCTCGCCGTATTAGCATTGGTCATTGTTTCAGTGGTAGTAAATGTTTTACTGGAAATAATAAACAGGACTTTCTCAGGATTGAGCGGCCTTAATATATTAGCTATTTGTGTACCGTCAACGTTTGATACATAGTGCACATTTAAGCTGTTATCACTGTATTGCTTTAAAGCTTCCGTCACCATTTGTGGCCCAAGATTGGAACCACCTACACCTATATTAACTACATCAGTAATACGTTTCCCTGAATAACCTCGCCAATGGCCTTCACGTACTTCCGTACTAAAGTTTTTCATTTTAGTTAATGTATTTTCCACCTGCTCTGTAATGTTAATACCATCAAGATACAGCGATTCTTTTGTTCTATTTCTTAATGCTGTATGTAATACGGCGCGGTTTTCAGTGCGATTAATTCGTTCTCCGCAAAACATTTTTTCTCGCCAAACTTCCAACTCACAATCATTGGCCAAGTCGATTAGCTTACTGAGCGTTTCTTCAACCACTAAGTTTTTTGAGTAATCTAATAACAGTGAAGGTAATTTTATTGAAAATTTACTGAAGCGCTGACTATCTTCTTCAAACAGCTGATTAAGGTGCGATTTTTTAATATCTTCGGCATGGTTTTGTAAAGCTTTCCAGCTAGATAATGATGTTCTGCTCATTAGGTTTCCTGTTAATTGAGAAGCCAGCTAAATGGCTGATTACCGTCTGTAGGTTGATGCTAATTAAAATTGTGTTGGGTAGCTAAAAAATCATTGAATATCTGATTATCTATAATTGCCCCTTTATGCTGAATAATACACGCGGAAAGCTGACATCCTTGTTTAATAGCATCTACAGCGGAAGACTGTTTTATTTTTGCGTTTATAAAAGCACTATTAAATGAATCACCTGCAGACGTTGTATCTATCACATTGGTTACGGGTTCAATATCTACAATGAATTGTTCTGTTGCTGAACGATAAAAAACACCATCAGACCCATTTTTTATAATTAGCTCAGCGATTGAATAATCGTTAAAAAAGTTATCAAGTTCTGAAAATGTATCCAGTTGATAGAGCAAAAAGAAATCTTCAACGCCCGAAAATACAATATCGCTTAAGCTAAATGCCTGAGCAAATTGTTGCTTCGCGTCATCATGACTTTGCCATAATCGACTGCGAAAATTTGAGTCAAAAACAATCTGTGTACCTGCATTTCGCAGATCACTAACAAGCTGCCAAAAACTTTCCCGCTCATTTTTATCTAGAATAGCAATGGAGATCCCAGAAAAATAAAACAAGTCACACTCGTTAATAAGTTTACTTTTGTCTTTCTCACTAAGTTGTGAAATAGTCACTTTGGCAGCAGAGGTATCACGCCAATAAACAAAACTGCGCTCCCCTTGAGAAGAAGTTTGAATAAGGTAAGCGCCAGGTTGCCTATCACTTACTCGTTTCACTAAACTGGTATCGATGCTATTACTTAAGAAATCATCAACCATGCGCTCACTCATAGTATCGTTGCCAACTGCCGTCAATAATGAAACCTCTGTAGCCTCTTTTAGTAATCTTTTTAAATAAACTGCCGTGTTATAAACATCGCCAGCAAATGACTGTTTAAAGCTCCCCTCTTTTGTATCTGGTGTAAATTCAACCATACACTCGCCCATAACGACAATACTTTTCATCTTAATGGATTCCCTCGAAACTAGTTTATTATTAAGTATAATAATACCACTCGTATGATATCATACAAGTGGTATTCGCCGATTATTGTCGATGAATTGAATAATATTTCAACAAAAGCAAAGATTAAGTTAAATAAAACATCAAAATCCTGTAATATCATGATCAGACAACATAAATACACAATGAAGGAGATTTGCTGTGTCATCAGAAGCATTTAATATTGGACAACTACAGAGCTCTCGTAGCCTTACTACTGATTTAGTAGAGTCCCTTAGGAGCAAGATTTTAGGTGGCAATATGGCACCAGGCACAAAGTTGCCCGCAGCAAAGGATATCGAAGAGCAAGCCGGTGTTAGCCGTAGCGTGGTGCGTGAAGCTGTTGCCGCATTAAAAGCAGAAGGCTTAATTATAAGTCGCCAAGGTGTTGGCATGTTTGTCGCGAATAAATCGCAGATACAACGATTTGAAATTGATACAGCAGAGTTCGGTTCTATAGAAGACGCCGTTCAAATACTCGAATTAAGAATGGCCGTTGAGTTAGAAATGACTTCGATGGCAGCCAAAAATCGCACCAGTAAGCAAATGAGTCATATTTGGGATTGCATTGCTAAGTTTGATCATCAACTTGCCGCAGGAAATGATGCAGTAAAAGAAGATCTTGCGATTCATTTGGCTATTGCCGATGCATCTGGTAATCCTTACTTCGCAAGATTTATTAAATTTATTGGTGAGGGCGTTATTCCTGCCAGAGAAATTATTACTGACAATGAATCAACCGTAGACTCAGATGAATATTTAAAAATAATTCAAACTGAACATAAAAAAATAGCCGAAGCCATTGAAGCTAAAGAACCAGAAGTTGCTCGTTACGCTACATTAGAACACTTAGGTAATAGTCGTAAACGTCATTTAAAAATAATTAACCGCATTAAAAAATAAGTTATTTTAAAACTAAATGGCCTAATCATTGATTAGGCCATTTTTTTATCTCTTTAATCTAGCTTTTGAATAGAGATATCGTTCAAACAGTTGAACTATTAGCCAGTCTCTAAAGTTATACGTTCAACAACTTCTACTTCAACAAACCAAAGTACCTTGGTAAAAACTCACTAATCGCGGGGATATAAGTCACCAACATCAAGGCAACAAACATCGCTAAATAAAGTGGCAACATAGGTCTGATAATTTTCTCAATTGACGTTTTAGCGACCGAGCAGCTGACAAATAAAACAGCACCAACTGGCGGTGAACATAAACCTATAGACAAATTTAGCACTAACATAATGCCAAAATGAATCGGCGACATGCCAATACTTTCAGCTACGGGTAAAAAGATAGGCGTGAATATTAGTACCGCTGGTGTCATGTCCATAAATGCACCAACCAAAATCAGCGTTAAATTTATGATTAATAAAATTATCAATGGATTTTCACTGATGGTTAATAAAAATTCACTGATAATTTGTGGAATATTCTCATAAGATAAAATCCAAGACATTGCTGACGATGCTGCAATTAAAAACATTACAATGGCAGTTATACCACCAGCACGTAAAACTAAATCAGGTAAATCGTTCAGCTTAATTTCACCATATACAACAATCGCTAAAAAAAGAGAATAAAGCACCGCAATAGCGCCTGCTTCTGTTGCTGTGAATACACCGCCAATAATGCCACCAATAACAATAAAGAGTAACAGTAAGCTAGGGAGCGCGGCAGAAATTTTACTTATCACTGTTCTTAGTGGTAAAACGTGACCTCTTGGATAACCCTTCTTTACGGAATATATTGAACAAACTAACATCAAGAAAAAAGAGACTAATAAGCCCGGTAAATAACCCGCAACAAATAATGCCGATATAGATACGCCACCACTTGCAATGGCATAAATGATCAAGATATTACTCGGCGGAATAATCATGCCGGTTGTTGCAGCGGTTGCGGTTACTGCTGTGGCAAAATTTCGGTCATAACCCTGCTTTTCCATTTCAGGGATCATAAAACTACCAATAGCACTTGTTGCAGCAACAGCCGAACCTGAAATACCGCCAAACAAAGTGCATGACAAAACATTAACTAAAGCTAAGCCGCCCGGCAACATACCAATCAACGCCATCGCACATTCAATTAATCGTTTAGCGACACCGCCACTGCCCATTATTAAACCTGATAAGATGAAAAACGGAATCGCTAACAGAGCAAAACTATTTACCCCGCCAATCATACGTTGCGCAATAGTAGTAACAGCAGGTACAAAATCAATACTAAAGAGCATAGTAACTAAGGTTGCGATACCGATACTAAAAGAGATAGGAACATTGAGAAACAATAAAACAAAAAAGGTAACTATCAATAATAGGCCACTGATTTCCATTAGTTTATCTCCTTATGTTCTGTCTCATTATTGTTTGATATTTCATTTTCAGGTACTTTACTTACAAGCTCAGTACCATGCAGTTTTAAACATTCGACGACTGCGTAAAAACAAAAAAGCAAGCCTGTAATAGGCAATACAAGATAAACCAAACCCATCGGCAGGTTCAATGCAGGGGATGTTTGCACCGGATGATAACTCAAGCTGACTAATTGACTACCGCCAACCACTAGAACTAAGGCGGAAAAGCTAAAAATCAAAACATGTGATAAAAATTCAGCGTTTTTCTTTTGCTTAGCTTTCATTTTATTAGTCAAAATATTCAAACCTAAATGCGCTTTGGTTCGGTAACAATAAACCGCCCCAATCATACTTATCCAAATCAATAAGAATCGTGCTATTTCTTCTGATGTTGAACTAGGCGCTTGTAATAAATAACGTGAAAAAACCTGCCATGAAACAGCGATAACAATCAATGTCATCAACGTCATTAACGCTCTTTCAATAATACGGTCTAGCCCGGCAATTAACTTAATCATGCGTTCCCCCTAATGAACTATCTATTATTTGCAAGTCATCCGCAGGTACTTGTTTTATCTTCTGCAATAATTCGCCAATATCTGTATTATGAAAAGTTGCATGAAAAGGTGCTACCGCATCAAAAAAAGGCTGTTTATCAGGCGTTATCACTTCAACACCTGCCGCTTTTACTGCTGCTAAAGCACTTTCTTCAGCATTCATCCAAAGAGACTTTTGAAATTCAACCGCATCATTCATCGCGAGTTTTAACCACTGCTGCTGCTGGGATTCGAGTGAATCAAAGATATGTTTGCTAGCGATAATCACATCAGGAACTGAAGTATGTTCATTTAACGAATAATAAGGGCATATTTCATAATGATGAGACAAATAATAACTTGGCGGATTATTTTCAGCACCATCAACAACGCCTTGTTGCAAAGCCGCGTATAACTCACCCCACGATATAGGTGTGGCTGCACCACCAAACACCTCAACCATTTTAATTGCTGTTTGGCTGCTCATGACCCGAATTTTTTTACCGACAACATCATTTGGTGTACGAACCATACTTTTACACGTATAAAAGCTTCGGCTACCTGCATCGAAATATCCTAACCCAGTTAAATTAGCTTTTTCACTGCTTGATAAAATGCCCTTTCCAACTTCGCCTTGTAATACACGCCAACGATGAGAACGGTTACTAAAAATATAAGGTAAACTATATATTTTCATTTCAGGGACAAAGCCTTCCATTGCAGCTGCAGAAACTTTGGTGATAGCCAAACTACCAATTTGCAATAATTCAACCATTTCACGCTCTGAGCCAAGTTGACCATTAGCATAGAGTTTCAGGGACATTGTTCCCTGCGAATAATGACTAAGACGCTCAGACATGTGCACCAGTGATTTATGCACAACATGCTCAGTGTCTAAGGTATGCCCTACCCTTAAAACAAGGTCAGATTTTTCCTGACCACAAGCAACCAAAAGTAATATTGGCAGTAAAAATACTATCAATTTCATCAAACTAAATACCACCTCAGAAATAATATGAGCTGACTAAACTAGTCAGCTCATATTTTTAACATACTTTTCATAAGCTATATAACTTATGCAAATAAACGATAAGCCAGTTATCTTAACTCATTCGGCATGTATTTATCCATGTCGTCATAATCAAGGTTCTCACCCGCCATGCCCCAAATAAAGGAATAGTTTGACGTACCAGCACCACTATGGATTGACCATGCAGGAGATATAACGGCTTGTTCGTTGCCAGTCCAGATTAATCTCGTCTCTTTCGGCTCGCCCATAAAATGTGAAACGGCTTGATCTTCCGCTAAATCAAAATATAAATACGCTTCCATTCGACGATCATGCTGATGAGCTGGCATAGTATTCCAAATACTACCGGGCTTTAAACACGTCATGCCCATTTGTAATTGACAAGTTTCAACCACACCGTTAATAATTAATTGATAAATGGTACGTTCATTGGATGTTTCTAATGAGCCTAACTCCAAGACATTGGCATCTTCGCGAGTTACTTTCTTTGTAGGGTAAGCTTTATGCGCTGGTGCAGAGTTTAGGTAAAAACGTGCTGGTGTTACACCATTTAAGCTGGAGAAGATGACTGACTTATTACCTGCACCTACGTATAAAGCTTCTTTATTGTGTAAAACAATTTCTTCACCATCAACGGTCACTATGCCCGTTTCACCGACATTGATAATACCTAACTCGCGGCGATCTAAAAAATGTTGCGCTTTTAATGGGTCGATAGCATCTAATGCCAGTGGTCCTGTTACCGGCACCGCACCACCAACAATGTACCGTTCGTAATGGGTATAAACCAGTTTAATTTTGTCTTGTTGAAACAAGTCTTCTGCTAAAAAGTTTTCACGCAATTGTTGGGTATTAAAGTTTTTTGCTTCATTGTGACCCACGGCATATCTATTTTCGTAATCAATACTCATAATTTTATCTTCCATTATCTAGCTAACCAACCGCCATCTACAGCCAATACATGACCATTTACATAATCACTTGCTTGCGTTGCAAGAAAGGTTACCGCGCCTACCAGTTGTGAAGGTTCACCCCACTGTCCTGCAGGTATTCTTTTTTCAATATCTTTATTTCTTTCAGGGTTATCTTGTAAAGCTTGGGTATTGTCAGTACGAAAATACCCTGGAGCAATCGCATTAACCTGTACATTCAATGCAGCCCACTCGTTTGCTAAGGCTTTAGTTAAACCAACTACACCATGTTTACTTGCGGTATACGCTGGTACGGTAATTCCACCTTGAAAAGACAGCATTGATGCAATATTTATAATTTTTCCTTGTTTGTTTTCCAACATTTGTTTACCTACTAATTGGCACAACAAAAAGGCTGAATTTAAATTAACATCGATAACTTTATTCCATTCATCCAATGGAAAATCCACCGCTGGATAACGAGCTATGGTGCCACCGTTATTTACTAGTACATCTATGTTATTCACTTTGTCATAAGCTTTACTAACTAGATCACGCACCGCATCAGCTTGTGATAAATCAGCCGCCAAGCAAAAAGCTTTTTGACCTTGCTGCTCAATTAGAGCGGCTGTTTCATCGGTACCGCCAATGCGTGAACTACAGCAAATTACATCAGCACCTGCTTGTGCAAGGCCAACCGCAATCGCTTGTCCTAAGCCTCTGCTTGCACCAGTAACTAGTGCTGTTTTTCCTTTTAAAGAAAATATGTTCTGAACTGAATCTATTACCACGTTCATCTCCATCTAACTATTTTGTAAACTTAAACTGAAGATATCAGTCTTCATGTTATCATACAAGCAGTATTGTAATATTTATAAATTTACCTGTAGTCGTCTATTCTTCCATTTACGCAAGCTTAAATGTACAAATAGACGGAAAATAATAGTTAAAGCTATTATCAAACCCTTACTTGTATGATATCTTACAATCGATAATTACTTAATTAATAATAAAGGTAAGACGAATGAGAACCTTAATAATCGCTCCCAAACTAATATTGCTTGGCCTTACAACCTTATTAACCAGCAGTTGCGCTCAACAGATCGTTGAAAAGTCGTCACTATATAAACAGCCCGCCTTAACTGAAAGTAATGCACTAGTTGCTAAAAAAAACCAACATGTAAAAGCTTATGCCAAATTTGTACCGATTAGAGAGGACGATTTCGCTTGGGAAAATGATCTAGTCGCATTTCGCATGTATGGCCCCTCTTCTTTAGCAACTCCAACGAAAGCAGCAAGCGGTATTGATTGCTGGTTGAAACGTGTTGATTATTCGGTAATAGATAAGTGGTATGACAATTATAAGCATAAAATTAGCTACCATACTGATTGGGGCGAGGGCCACGACCCTTATCACACAGGTACATCGCGTGGCACAGGGGGAACGGCAGTTTGGATAGATGATACACCTTATCCATCAGGTACATTTAGTGCTTCTCGAATTATTGATAACAATCCAGAAAAGGTTATCTTTGAACTTGATTATATTTGGCAAACCAAACTTGGCAAAGTATCTGAAACCAAAAAAATCAGCCTCGCATTGGGTTCACAACTATTTGAAGTGACTTCTAGTTTCAAACTTAACGGCCAAATAGCTAATAATCTGAGTATAGCGATTGGCGTTGCCACTCATGATGAAGCAGCCAAAGTCAGTAAAAATAATGTCTCCGGCTGGATTGCAGCTTGGGAAAAAATCAAGGGCTACCATCTCGGTACTGGTGTTAAAGTTAATCCCGAAGACATTGACCGCATTATTCACCAACCATCCTCGGATAAAGATCAAAGCCATATCTGGCTTATTTCACACACTAATGAAGATGGAAAATTACATTATGCCGCAGGATATGGCTGGCAGCGTGCTGGAAAAATTACATCTGAGCAACAATGGCAGCAATATTTAACCAACTATTCGTTAAAGTAGACGTCATAACAAGAAGATAAAATAATGAAAAATACTCACTCAATCATACATATACTACAAACATTTGTGTTATCCGCATTGATGTCTACGCTTCTGCTCACAAGTATCAATACAAAAGCAGAAATCAATAAACCCAACATTGTGATCATCTATACCGATGACCTTGGCATTGGCGATGTAAGTGCCTATAAAATGGGTAAATTATCTACGCCTAATATCGATAGTATTGCTAACGAAGGAATAAAGTTTACCAATGGTTATGCAACAGCGGCAACCTGTACTCCAAGTCGATTTTCAATACTCACAGGGCAGTATCCATGGCGTAAAGGAGCTGAAATTTTACCGGGCGATGCCCCGTTATTAATCGATCCTGATAAACCAACATTACCTAAAATACTGAAAAAATCGGGCTATACCACAGCGGTTATTGGTAAATGGCATTTAGGTTTAGGCAATGGTCAGATAGATTGGAATGAACACATTCCATTAGGACCCAATGAAGTAGGATTTGATTACTCTTATATAATGGCAGCAACTAACGATCGTGTACCTAATGTTTATGTTAAAAATGGAGATGTCGTTGGCTTGGAAATAAGTGACCCTTTGCAAGTTAGCTACAAAAAGAATTTTGTTGGTGAACCGACAGGCATCGATAACCCTGAGCTATTAACTAAAATGACCTTTAGCAATGGTCATTATCACAGTATAAATAATGGCATTTCACGCATTGGCTATCAAAAAGGCGGTAAAAAAGCGCAGTGGGTAGACGAAGAAATGTCTGATTTGTTCTTAACTGAAGCACAGAGCTTTGTTAAAAAACATCAAAACAAGCCCTTTTTTCTATTCTATACTCTACATCAACCTCATGTACCTAGAGTGCCAAATCCTCGCTTTGTAGGAAAATCAGGACAAGGTCCGCGAGGTGATGCCATTCTAGAAGCCGATTGGGCAATAGGTGAGTTTTTAGCAACACTCGATGAATTAGGTTTGTCTGAAAATACACTGGTAATTTTTTCCTCTGATAATGGCCCTGTATTAGACGACGGATACAACGACGAATCGATAGCTAAACTAGGAGGCCATTCCCCTTCAGGTAAACTTCGAGGCGGAAAATACAGTTTGTTTGATGCCGGTGCCCATATTCCTTTTATGGTGCGTTGGACCAATAAAATAAAACCCGCCATATCTGATGCCTTGGTATCACAGCATGATCTATTAGCTTCATTAGCGAGTTTACTTGGTCAAGAAACTGCTAAAAACTCGGATAGTTTAAACCTATTGGAGACATTTTTAGGAATAAAGGATGAAGGTCGAAAATCACTGATTCTACAGGCATTAGATGGACGAACCGCATACAGAAAAGGTCACTGGATGCTTATTCCCCCTTACTGGGGCGATGAGAAACTCGCAAAAGAAAATGTCGAAACCGGTGCTTGTTCTTGTTATCAACTTTATGATCTAAAGACAGATCCGGAGCAAAAATATAATGTAGCTGATAAATACCCGAAAAAAACGAAAGTACTTTATCAAGAATATTTAACGATAAGGCAAGGTGCATAATTGAATAAGCTGAATTCAAGCTATTTATAAACTCACCGATTAACCTTTTGTATTTAAATGCATTTATTATTAACCATTAAAAAAATGATTATCCATTTCCTGTCGTCTCAGGGTAATCATTTTTTAGTCAGACTTATTACCTGTTTCATTAAATTATAGCTAACTGTAAAAATTAAAATACTTCAAAACTGCGTTTATCTCAATCCCAATAACATCTATTAGTTCATCAAGATAATTAAACATGTGCAACTAACTTTAAATACTAACAAAACAATTGATTAATTTTTCTACATATAATATGGTGTTAATATCATCAGTTGTCTTATAAGCGGTGGTGTTAACAAGAAGGAAGCAGTAAACAGGATTAATCATAATAAAATAAAAAGAGTTAACGATGACCAAAAACAATAAAAGTAAACTAGCAGCCGCACTTTCACTGTTGCTAATAAACCAACCGACTAGTTTTGCAGAAATACAGGCCAATGAAGTAGTAAAACTAGCCCTTGATGAAAATACCGGCACTATTGCACTTGATAGCAGCGGAAATAGTAACAATGCCACCTTACATGGTACAACTTGGTTACCAGGTAAAAGTGCTAGTGCACTGTCATTTAATGGTATTGACGATTATGCTGATTTAGCCAACGACAATGCTAATGCCTTATACAACCTACATAAACAAAACTTTTCACTTGCTGCTTGGATAAAACCGACTACAGCCCTTGGTCATCGTAGCGGTTTAATTAATCGCTGGGGTATTCATCAAGGTTTATTTTATAACGCTGATAAAACCTTCACTTTTATACATAGATTGAACAGCGGCAATAAAACCGTTACTTCAGCCATGAGTTACGAACCTGGAGAATTTTATCACGTTGCGGTAAGTGTTGATGGTGACAATGGTAAGTTGTCGATGTATATCAATGGTGATTTAGTCAATTCACATGTTTATACTCCAGAGCAAGCAACCTATAACTTATGGCGTCCATGGCGATTAGGTGTAAAAGACCCATCAAAGTCTACAGCGGCAACTCGTGAAAACTTTGCAGGACTCATTGACGAAGTACACTTTTTCGATGCTGCTTTATCAGATGCCAAAGCCAAAGAGTTATGGCAAGAGCATGGCGAATTACCACTATTAGTTGATTTAAATTTTGATGAAAACACCGGTACTGTTGGCTTTGATAGCACCGTAAATAACTACGATGCCTCACTTCAAGGCGCCACTTGGGTTGAAGCACGTAATAATTCTGGACTCAACTTTGATGGTGTAAATACGTATGCCCAGCTTGCGAATAGTGAAGATTCTGCTTTAGATTTAATCCACCAAAACAACCACAGTATTTCCGCTTGGTTCAAACCTAATGAAGCTTTAGGCCATCGTAGTGGTATTATTACCCGTTGGGGTGTTCATCAAGGTTTATTTTATAACGCTGATAAAACTATTTCATATATTCAACGAGCAGCCAGTGGCACTAAAATTGTCACTTCAACAGAGGTATTAGAGCCAGGAAAGTTTTACTTTATCACAGCCTCAGTTGACAGTAACCAAGGTGAAATGAATTTATATGTAAATGGTAAAGCTGCAGGAAATATGTCTTTCGATGCTGGCGATCATTCCATTTACGATCTTTGGCGACCTTGGCGTTTAGGTGTAAAAGATATTGCTGGAAATACACCAGAAGCACGAGAAAGTTTATCTGGCATTATTGATGATGTGCAATTTCATTCAGGCGCAGCGGGTGCTTCAGAAGCCACAACATTATGGCAAAAACAACTGGAGTATTGTAACTTAGGCGATAATGCAGGTACTGGCACTGGTAATACCCCCGCAGTTTTAACCGATAATGACTTTCTCTCATTTGAGCAAAATGACGTTCCTAGTCAATGGCAAGCTAACCGAGGAATGCTTAGCCTCCATGGCGATCATAATAAAAACGGTAACCAGTCTTTGCAATGGGATTGGGTTGCTGGTGACTCAATCGAAGTCACCGATATTCAGGGGCAAGGCTTAGATCCTAATAAAATTGACAAAACTAACTATACCCAATCGTCATTTCGCATTTGGCTCTACAATAAAAAAGCCATTGAAGGGGATCAACTGAAAATTGAGTTTTATGACGACCAAGGTAATTTACAATACCACTACCCTGTTAATCTAAACTTCACCGGTTGGCGCGCAGCATCCGTTAAATATCGTACTGATATGTCAGGAGACAAAAGCAGTCAAAACTTAACATCAATGAAAATCAACGCTCCGGTATCAACATGTAGTGGTCAGCTCTACATTGACTTAGTCGATTTTACCGGACCAAAAACAGCAGTCATTGGAGCTGACCGTCAAGTACCTATGGCAAGTACCGGTAGCATGAATCATTGGACCGATATGCTACGTTATGAAGCTTATACCCAACCAACACAAGTCACGGCAACTGCGCAAGAAAAAACAGATACCGAAACGATTAAAGCATTATATATTAGTGATGTACTAGAAAATGAGCGTAATCGTCTTAGTGGAATAATTGATGTTAATGAAGCTATCACTAAATATGATGAACTCGGTATAACCATCAACGGCGATGTAATTAGTGCCAATGAAGGATTATTTGGTCCCTATCATATCCATAAAGATTTCGGCATTAAAAATGGCGTAATCGATAGTTATATTCTGGTGTTAGTACGAGATTATATCGACAATGGTACTGAAGCGAATAAAGAACGCTTTATTAAGCTGATCCGCTATATGCTCGACCAAGGGTTTGCTGATGGTTCATTGTTAGAAAGTAGCAGCCATATTGGTTACAGTACCCGCTCAATATCTAGTGCAGTATTGTTAATGAAAGCAGAATTAAAAGCAGCAGGATTGTGGGAAGAAGCTTATAAAATGTTGCATTGGTACAATACTGTTGAACAAATTTGGCAACCTGTTTCAGAAAACGTCAGTGAATCAGACCATGCGAGAACCCGCGTGCCTGCTATATTAGGAACAATATTGCACATTGATGACCCAGACTTAAGAGTTCACTATTTAAAAGGTTACCGTCAGCATATCGATACTTGGTTAACTGCTTATAGTCGTGGTAGTGAAGGACTCAAACCTGATTATTCTGGCTTTCACCATAATACTCACTTTCCTGGTTATACTTATGGCAGTATTGCTTCAATTAGCTCTGCGGTTCGTTATTTATCGAAAACAGAGTTTTCACTTAGCCCTGAAAAATTTGATTTCATAAAGCGATTGGTCTTTAGCTATATTGTACAACACACAGGTAAAGATATGACGTTGTCACTTTCTGGCCGAAATGCTTTTGTAACACCAACAATGAGTACGAGCTTAATACAACTTGGTCAAGCTAGTGAAACCACAATAGAACGTGATAGTTTTTATGCTGCATATAATCGTTTATTCAAACCTGAAGAATTAATCACCGAAGGTGTTTCGCCTGAAAGTAACCCCTCTGGATTTTGGCAATTTAATTACCGACCAATGGGCGTCTACCGTGAAGAAAATTGGGTAGCCAATATCAAAGGGCTAAGTAAATATTTTTGGGGGACTGAAATTTACACTACGGCGAATCGTTATGGTCGCTATCAAAGTTACGGTGGCATCACAATAAATTACCAATTACCTGAAGCAGAACGAGGCGATCCTAGAGAAGCAGCACCAATCAAAGGTTTATCTGGTTATGTTGAAGCGGGATGGGACTGGAATAAAATGCCTGGTGCAACGACTAAGTTATTACCATTTGATGAATTAGTCGCAGCAAAAAATCGACAAGATGAATGGTCAGATGAAGGCTTTTCTGGCGCTTTACGATTTGGCAGTAAATCTAGCTATTATGTTGATAAAAAACTTGAAGGACAATGTGGATTATACGGCCTAAACTTTAAACAGCGTGGCAGTATATCACCCACCCATGATGACAGCTTTAGCTTTAAAAAATCTGTTTTTGCCTGCGATGGTATGATGATAGCGCTTGGCTCTGACATAAATAGCACTGACAGCCAAAGCAAAATAGCGACTACCTTGTTTCAGCAAAATAACCAAGACGCTCCGTATTCATTAATTGAAAACGGCGTCCCTAAAACAGCTAGCAATTACAGTAGTACTTTAACCACTGAGCGAAACTGGTTTGTTGACCTTTATGGCACAGGTTATTACGTAAAAAGCGGTGGTAATATTGAGGTTAAAATTGCCAACCAAGAATCACCTAATCATAAAACCAATAGCGGTAACTTCACTTATGGTAACGTCGCATCAGCTTGGATTGATCATGGTACTGCGCCAGCAAACGGCAACTATGAATACGTTATTCTACCAAATAAAAACGCTCAAGATATGATGTTATTCTCCATGCACATGCAAATGGGCATTGAGTATAAAGTTTGGCAACAAGACGTGAATGCCCATATATTATCATTCACGTCTAATGGTAACGAAGGTTATGCTATCTATGAACCAAGTAGCGGACTACAAGGCCGATATATTGAAGCCAGTGATCAACCAGTACTTGCCATGGCAAAACTTAGTGGAAGTCAGTTAAGTTTAAGTATTTCAAATCCTGATCACAACTTTACGGGTAGCGCACCACTATTTGGCGCTAATCAAGTTATGCCGATCACGATTACACTTAAAGGTAAATGGTCACTAGATCTAGCGTTAAGTGAAGTCAGTAGTATTGCCATTGTTGGTGACAATACTGTATTTACTATCAATACCACTGACGGTGAGGCTTATGATATGAATTTAACTCAAGTGAACTAATCTTTAGCAAACAAAGATAGTTATGTATAAAGGGCTTAGTAATGAATTACTAAGCCCTTTTATGTTTGGGATGAACGGTATAATGCGGTGCATGGATGAACAGGAGCATATATGTTCAAGATGAACTTTATAACGTGGGTTCATAGATGCACAGCAGCGAATATGTTCAGATACTTTCTTAGTCGTCCTGTCTACACAGCATTAGTGCAACCCTGAACGTTGATATATCCTTAGAGAGTACATCACTTCCCTCTTTATGGTATTAAACACTTGAGCTACTTCTCGTCTGTATTGGGGTATTTCTAGAGCTGATACAAATTGATTAAGTTATTGCGGTAATAGAATGCCAATAAATTTAACGAAATAACTGTGAGATAAAAAAGTGACAATTCGTATGACTACTTGATTTAATTTTATTTATTTTGAATTAAATCAAGTGCGGAACGCTGACAATCGAATGAGAAATATAAAGTAAAGATTCATATTATAAGAAACAAAAAAGGGCTTTAGTGAGAAACCACTAAGCCCTTTTTTAGAATTGTTTGTGCTGAGGTTTATTTTAGGGTTATCCTTCTTGATGTAAGGCCCACTAAAGCCAGTAAAAATATAAACATAGTACTTGGCTCTGGTACGCTAGCTGCTTGTACATCAAAACTAATTTTGTTTAGACCAAAAAATCGATTCGTATTGCCACCACCATTGAAAAACTCAATGCGATTAATGCCAGAGTATGCCGATAAATCGTATTGAGCTAAGCTGGCCGAAATATCATTTCCTATAGCTATTTCAGTATAACTGTCATCAAATATACGCCAGTTCATTAAACTTGACTCAGGGCCAAAACCATTTAAATCGAAACTTAAATTTTTCACAGCACTGGCAAAGTCAACTCTTAATACAGTATTCGTTGGGAATATAAACTGACTACTAGAGTTATATAAATAATGACCAAAAAAACTATTTTTATAAGGATCTCCTGTAACGCCCTCTCCCACTAGAGAAAATTGCGTATCACCAATAGTGCCGTAACTACCATCAGCTAATGCATCAAAATCAATTAGAGTGGCAGAAACATGTGTTGAAAGAGCTAAAATGCAGGCAGCAAAAAACGTCAATAATTTATTCATTGATATAACCTCTTAGTTAAATTTACATATTTTTTGTTTGTAAAATAGAAATGTTTTCACAATAGATACCAGCTTCGGTATCTATTGTGATGGCTTAAAGCAACATTACTTTTGCAGTAACTTGTAGATTTCTGTTCCGGTTAGTAAAAATCCGCTAGTGCCATATATCTGGGTATCATCACCGCTTACGTTGTCTGGTGCATGTCCAATTTGCTGCACCCAACCAAACTTTCCATCGGGTTGAACCACACTAACTAAAGCAGACCATGCTTTGGTAATGACCGGTAAATATTGCTTTTTACTTAATACCCCTTGATTAACACCAGATGCATAAGCATAAGCAATTAATCCAGTGCCACTCGATTCTTTAAAGGGTTTTGATTCTGGTGCAAGTACCGACGGACGCCAAAAACCATCACTTTGTTGCGCTGTAGCTAAACGCGCCATGACCTTTTTAAAGATATCTTCATATTCGCCACGCTGAGGGTGAGTTTTGGGCACATTTTCTAAAATCCGTGCTAACCCAGCAACAACCCAGCCAACACCACGTGCCCAAATAATTTTCTGTCCATTGTCTTCGCGACGGTCAAAAAAACGAGTATCACGAAAGAATAAATGATCTTCTTTATCCCATAATAGATTCGCAGTTTCCCAAAACTCTTTATTAGCAAAATCAAAATAATCTTTTTCACCTGTCACTTTAGCAAGATGCATCCAAACAGGAGGTCCCATAAATAACGCATCGGCCCAACACCATCGACTTTTACAGGGCACAATACTGAATTCTCGTCCTTCAAATTCATCAAAAGGCAATTCATTATGATCTTTGTCTGCTGTTGGATTAACTTCAATCTTTTTGAAATAAAGATCAGTGGTTGAAGGTGAATTTAAAATAATATTAAATATTGTTTTTAGTGGGGCAAGCATCTCAGGTTCTTGATACTTATCATATAGGTCTAGGTATAACTGACCAATGGCATAATCATCAGCGTTATAAATACGTGGCGCAAATAGGTATTTATTACGTTTAGCAACATCATAAAGTTTTTTGTAATAGCTTTCATCCCCATGGGCATCAGCCAATTTTGCCCATTTAGCCATACCAACATGAAATGAGCCATAAACCCAACCTTGCGGATGACTATCAGCTTCTGTTGGCCCCATATAAGCACCATCTTCATAACCAACAAAGAGGTTGGTTCTTTTGTCAAACTTACTCCACTGCCAATCAGAAACAAACTTCATCGCTTGATAAACATCTTGCTTCTTCATCGCCGCAGATAGATCGCTATCCTTGGCGCTTACTCCGACAGATATCGATAAACCACCAACAGCCATTACTGACAAGGTTAAAAATTTTTTCACTTTATTAATGTACATTCTATTAAAAAACATGGTTACCCTTAATTAGATGTTTTTGTTCAAACTCACTGTTTCATATAAATCTTATGCAACTAAGTTTTATATGAAACAGTGTAACAAGACCCGGTTGTCATATAAGCATACAACCAATAAAATAATTACACAATAGTTAATAGTATTTATTATAAATTGCTAAAACATGTGCTTTCACTCTAGTACTAGATATTTAAAACCAAGCATGTATGATATCTTACAATGTAGATTTTATTAATAAAGTGGTTTTGAAACAGCATGCATGACAATTCAAAAAAAGTACATTTTATCAAACTATTACTAGTGCTAGTATCGACAAACGTATTTGCGCAACCAGCAGAAAAACCGGCAATTGAGTCTTTCGAAAGTAACTCTGTTCTTCATCATTATCAACATAGTGATAACAGTAACGTTTCAATATCAAATAAACATTATAAATTTGGTCAACACTCTTTAAAGTGGCAATGGCAGGGAGAAAACAGCTTAGCAACCCAACACTTTAGGTTATTAACGCATGATCAAAGTCCGCTTAAATACGGCAAACACTTTCCTGCGAGTCCAACCTTAGTTATTTCTCTATATAGTGAAAAACGACAATCTACGTCGTTGAAAATAAGCTTCAGGCAGCAGAGCAGTGAAAACAGTGTATGGTTTGATTTACCGTTAAATTTTTCTGGCTGGCGTACCGTTTGGATACCTTTTTATGAAATGAATGGCAATGCCCCTGAAAAAAATGCTTCAGTATCCTACGATACCTTTACCATCAGCAGTAAAGGAAGAGGAGAGGTTTTTATTGATGATATCGTTTTCTCTCAATTCCAGGACGATCGCCACCCTTACCCTAGTGCGCAAACCCCTTTTATTCAGCAACAAAAACAAGCAACGGCAAGTGACCATTGGATGCCACTGCTAAGTGATTTACAACGAATAAATCAGTTGTCAATTACCCCTTTGCAGAAGAATGACGTCACGCAATTAGTTGCTATTGAAGATATAATAAGTGAGTTACTTACCCCCTCCTCGCTTATAACTGAAAGCTTTGTTTCATTAAAAACTGATTATGAGCAACTAGGATTGACTAAAAATGGCAAATATATTCAAGGGCCACCACTTACTTATTCATTATCACAAGTTCATTTTAACGAAGAGCAACAAGGTGAAAAACGTCATACACCGTTAAGAGATTTTGGTAAGTTATTAAAAAAACTTGCACAACACTATGATAAAGCTACGCAACAAAACAAAGCTGAAATTGAAAAAATGTTTATTCAAGCGTCTCGTTATTATTTAGATCAAGGTTGGCAATCAGGCACATCAATGGGTACTTTACATCACATTGGTTACAGTACTAGAGAGCTTACAGAAGCTTTTTATTTGATGCGAAAATCTTTACAAAAAGCGGGGATCCTCAACGAGATTGGCGCAAGTCTGCAATGGATATTTAACTTAGGTAAATTATTAGACGATGAAGATAAGTTTCACGCTAATATCGACTACATGAATACACAATCGTTTTATCATTTACTAATCATATTTTTAAGTGATGAACGCTCAATGCAAGCTTCTCTGCTACAACATTTTTCAAATTATATTTCTATTATTTTGGCACAAGATGATAGCCATGGAGTATTTAAAATTGATGGTACCGCTTGGCATCACGGCGGTCACTATCCCGCTTATGCTTTAGGTGCTTTTGAAAAAATCCCACAACTTATTTATATACTTTCAAACAGCCGGTTTAAAATAAGTGAAGCAGGCCATGCAAACTTTAAAAAAGCCTTTTTAGCCAGTAGAATTTACAGTCAGCCCTTTGATTTTGGCTTTGGTAATGCCGGTAGACACCCTTTTGATGGTTCATTTTCAGGCTTGCAACAACAATATTTACAACTCGCTATGTCAGGTGATCCACAACATATTGATGCGATTGATAAAGACGTTGCTGCCGCCTATTTACGCTTATGGGGTGATGATGATCTAACTAATCTCACCTTATTCAATCAACACAATATTAATAAAGAAGATTTAACGGGTTATTACAGTTTTCCTTATGCTGCAACCGCAATACATCGCAAAAACAATTGGGCAGCCTTAATCAAGGGATATAGTAAATACGTTTGGGCATCTGAAATTTATGTTGCTTCGAACCGTTATGGCCGATATCCAGCTAATGGCACGGTACAGTTAATTAATGAATTAGGTGAACAAGGTAGTGGTTTTAATCAAAATGGTTGGGATTGGAATCGTTTCCCTGGTGCTACTGTTATTAACTTACCTATTGAGCAATTAGAAACCACTAAGCCCTTATTAATGTTTCGTTCAAATGAATCATTCACTGGTAGCATTGAGCTCAATAATAATGGTTTGTTTGCTATGCAGCTTAATGAAAGCCAAGGCTTCAACCATGAAGGGAATGGTAAAGAGCAGTCAATTTTAGCCGGAAAACTAAAAGCCAAAAAGTCTGTATTTTCTTTTAATGACAAACTTATTTTCATCGGCACTAATATCAGTAGTAGTAATACCAAAAACCCCGTGCAAACGAATTTATTTCAATCATATTTAGCAGAGCGAAATCAACCAATAGCTACATCAATGTCGGGGCTAATTACTCAGTTTCCCTTTCAGAAAACATTAACTGAGCCTAAATATAAACGGTCAACTGATGATAAACACTTGCCATCTAGTTGGTTAATTGATCCCTACGGAAATGGTTATCATATTTTGTCAGAAAATAGCGGGGCCGTCAGTCGAAAACAGCAATATTCTCTGCATAACAAATATTCGTTATACAGTGGAAAAATGAACCCAAAAGGTAAAGGTGTCACCAAGACTAGCGGCAATTTTGCCAGTGCATGGTTAGATCATGGTATAGCCCCAAGCAATGGTACTTACCAGTACGTGGTATACCCTTTTATTACTAAAGGAATACATAAAGAAGAGATAAATGCCTTTGTAAACATAATCAATTCAGAGCCTACTTTTCAAGTGCTACAGGCAAATAGCTATGCGCATATAGTTACCGATCTCATAACTAAAACCACGGGTTATGCACTCTTTTCAGCGAAGGAAAACGTAAAACACGGGTTATTATCAGCAACTTCAGCGCCGGCTTTAGTGATGATCCAACAAACGAATAGTGAGGCAGCGAGTTTAAGCGTTGTTCAACCGGATCTAAATTTCGCAAAGTTAAAACCAATTGAGGGATACAGTCAGCCCGTATCATTTACCATAACGCTTAAAGGAAAGTGGCAAGTGCCTAAGCATGCACAATTAACCTCTGTGACTTATTCTCAAAAAAGTACTGTCATACAATTAACTAGTCAGCATGGTTTACCTGTGAAGTTCGATGTTAAAAAAATACGCTGAGTAACGAATTAAGTAGATGCTAAACAAATACCAATTCCATTTAGTTAGTTCCCACTCAGAGCTTGTCAGCGTTTTGAGAACAAATAGAATTTTTTTGCATATAGTTATTCTATATGAAAGAAATTATGTCCAGTTATCGAATCGCTGGCAAACTCCCAAAGGGAGAGTTTAACAGGCTTACAGACTGCGTTATTAATTTTGAAAAGGTTATTACATGGATGTAATACATTAGGGTAACGCAGGAGCAGTTACCGAGAGTAACCATTTTATTCAATCAATGCCTTGCTTCTAAGCCTTTTAAATCTCGCTGAATGGGGAGAAACTTAATGGGATTGGTATAAGCATCTACTTTAGGCATTCACATAGAAAAATGCGCTTAAAGCAACCAGTCAGGTATTCCGTTTTTACTTTGCCATTGCTGTAAACGTTGATCTAAAAAGTCGCCACTAAATTCACTCATGCCTATCGGCAACTGTTCATACTTAGGTAACCATTGCTTTAAGGAATCTTTTACTTGTTGATAAGCATCAACAGTTGCTAGATTATGATGTTCATTGTCATCAACTTGATGATCATATAACTCCTCGCTACCATCACGATATTGAATATAACGCCAGCGCTCATCTCTAATTGCATGATTACCATATCCCCAAGTGGTAAGCGCAGGAATATTACGTTGAGAATCAGGGTTTTTAAGCAAAGTGGTTAATGACAGTCCTTCATTGGAGCCAACAGGGGGTAATTGACACAGCTCAGTTAGGGTTGGATAAATATCGAGTAAACTGACTACTTGAGTACAAATTTGCCCTACTGTTTGCCCTTTAGCTTGTTCAGGCGTTTTAATGACTAAGGGAACATGTGTTGATTCTTCCCATAAACTCATTTTTCGCCAATTGCGATGTTCACCAAAATTTTGACCATGATCTGACCATAGCATTACAATAGTATTATCTTTATATTGACTAGCTTCTAACGCATCAAGCACTTTGCCTACTTGAGCATCCACAAAAGCGATACACGCTAAATTGGCTCGTACTAACTCTCGCCAAAAGCTACGGCTAACACTCGTAACGGCGTGATGATCTCCATCAGGCACAATGCCCAATGCCATTGCTTTGCCGTAAAGAGGGATGTCTTGCATTTCATTATCTACAATATCGGGCATAATCACTTCTTCAAGGGGAAATAAATCAAAATACTCTTTGGGTGCAGTAAATGGCACATGAGGACGAATAAAACCCGTCGCTAGAAAGAACGGTTTTTCATGTATTTCTTGTAGTTGTTCTACCGCCCAATTGGCAATGTATTCATCAGGCATTACACCATTATGTGGAATATCTTCACGCTCTAAGGCCCCCCAACATAAAGACTTGCCTACAGTGTCAGCACCAAAGGTTTGCACTATTTGCCCGCCATCTTTAGGGAAAGGGTAATATTTATGATCTTTACTGCCCTTTGAGCCATAACCATAACCCCGATCTAGTAAATACTGATTACTAATTTCATAATGTGCTAACGAACTATGCCACTGTTTATCATGACGATAATCTGAAGTACCAGAATGAAATATTTTCCCTCCGGCCATAGTTTTATACCCATTATTTTTGAAATGCTCTGGAAGTGTTGCCGTATCTCCCAATACTTTATCAGCAGTCGATTCAAATTTTGCATTGGTATACCAACCGGTTGTCGTTGGTTTTAACCCCGTTAATAACGAGTTCCGTGATGCAGAACAAACAGGCGCTGAACAATGTGCATTAGAAAAGTTTGTCCCCGAATTCATCAACCGATCAATATTAGGTGTTTTGGCTTGTGGGTGACCTTTTAAGGAGCCAATCCAATCATTAAGATCGTCTACTGCTATAAATAGTACATTGGGCTGTGAACGATTTACAAGTTTATTACGACGAGGTTGACAGCCTGCTAGCGTTGAACTGCCAACAATTGCTGCACCACTGAGCTGCATGAATTTTCTTCGTGTAAGTTTCATTTTAAACTCCTAGAGCTAAAAAAAGCCAGTTACATCAGTAACTGGCTTTATACTTTGGTATCTTATCTATTAAGACGCTTCACAACTTTCAACTTTCAACTTTCAACTTTCAACTTTCAACTTTCAACTAAAAAGTTGCTCTAACACCTAAAGAATAACGAGTGCCAGTGTCAACAATACTCATAACATTACTTTTACGAACGGTATATCCGTATGGGTCTTCATCTGTAAGGTTAATAACATCAGCAAAGATAGAAATTTGTTCAGTTAAATCATAACTTGCTGAGGCATCAATTTGACCATAATCATCAATAGATTTAGCCGCATTTATACCTGTGGTATCAACACAGTAGCTACAGGTTGTATAACCTTCACGCCAATTGTAAGCAATACGTACTTGTAAAGGTCCGTTTTCATAAAAGCCAACAATATTATATGAACTTTCAGATAAACCATGCAGATTTACTTTTGATTCACTTGTCGCATTTGCAGCGCCAGTAGTATCTAAAATTGTATAGTTAGCTTGTACACCAAAGCCACTATCAAAGTTATGTAGTAATGCAAGCTCTAAACCAGTAACTTCTGCTGACTCTGCATTAAATGGTGATGTTTGATCAAACTCTCGGTCAACATTTTGAATAGTGTCATGCAGCGTTACAACACGAGTTTCATCAGTGATCCAATTGCTTAAGTCTTTCTGGAAGTAAGTACCACCAACATAACTTTCAGGCGCATAGTACCACTCTAAAGCTAAATCTATATTTGTTGATGTAAATGGTTTCAGGTTTGTATTTTTACCTTTAATTGTCCCGATAAAACCTTGATCTTCAGAAAAAGAAGCGGCGCTAATTTTTTGAGCAGCGGTAAGATCTTCTAATCTTGGTCTAGTAAGTGATTCTGAAAAAGAGAAACGTGCAACTAAATCATCGCTAATATCATATTTCACATTCAGACTTGGCAATAATTTTGAATAGCTACCTTTGGTATAAACGACATCACCTGATTTTTTATCAAGGCTTAATACATCGGTACCGGCAGTAATAGCGCTAGTTCCCACAAATTCTTCACCAGCTGCATTTGAAGCCGTATCCGTAGTTACATAACGTAAACCAATGTTAGCTGACCATAACTCACCTTCTAAATTAGCCTCTACATACGCTGCTAGTGTTTCTTCAGTTACTTGCCATGATTTTGCTGCGTTAGGTAGTGTGTTATAAAGACCGTAGCCACCTTCTGTTGGTGCATCACCAATATGTCCTGCAATTTTATCAAGCTTTGCTGCCACTGCAGCATCTGCTGCTGCTTGTGCTTCAGCTAAAGTAGCATAGGTGCCACGACCATTTTCAAAGTCATTCATAATTTGTTGGCCAACATGATCTGCATTTGTTGATGCTGCGGTGCTGTTTAAATATGCAAATACATCGTCTGGATTAAAGTCGAGCCATGAATTAACAAAGCCGCCCTGATCATGATCACTTAAAAACGATGTTGTCGTTGAACTAAATAAAGAGGATGGCATCGGAAAACCGCCAAACGTTTTAGCTGCATTAGCCCAGCCAGATTGAGCGCCTATGACAGTTTTTTCTCGGTCTGAGTAGTAAGTTCCCGCTCTAACTGATGTTAAATAACCGTAGTCTTCTGTTGTCCATTCAGAGTCAACACGAAACTCAGTAACTTCATCATCTCTATTTTCAGTAAATAAATAAATGTTACCCGCTTTGTAATTTGATGTATCTCCATTAAACCCTTCATTAGAAGACCATTGAAATGAATCACCGGTATTCTTAAAGTGAATGGGCCCAGCACTAGGGTTAATGAACGAAATAAGAGGATTATTTTCTGAACGGGCAGATGCTTTTGAATTTTGTAAATCGAACGCAACATTAAAGTTATCGCTTACATCCCAATCAAGATTTAGAGCAATCATCCGTGTTGTACTATCACGATCCCTACCATTGCTGCTAACTGAATTATATTGACCGCTTGGTACTTTTACGCCATTTACATAATTTTGAATAACACCAGGAGCAACGGCATTATATCCTGGTCGGTCAAACTCAACTACCGTACCAAATTCATCAAATACTGAATTATAAAGTGGATTGTTACCGTAATAATTAGATACCTGTTTATGATCTTTTTTAGCACTTAGTTGAGAATATAAAAGATCTCCTGTTAACAACATATTGTCTGCAAGTTGCCATTGAGCAATTAAAGTTCCACCAATACGTTCACGATCTGATTTTTCAATTATTTGTGCTGCACTTCTTGGACGCAGATGTTTTTCATCTGTTAATGTATCGCTGCCTACAGCCCCGGTGTAAACTTGTGTACTTGCATATGAAGAAATTGCGGCTTTATCTAAACGGCTATCACGTTGCTGATATGCAAACGAAGCTAATACACCAAACTCGTCATCAAAGTTCTTACTAATTAATGCAGACATATAAGGATTAGTACTTTCAGCTAAAGTGTCATAAACACCTTTTGCTGATGCTGCACCTTTGAAACCTTCAAAATCAAGAGGCTTAGCCGTTTTAACGTTAACAGTACCGCCTAACCCACCTTCAAGTGTATCTGCTCTTAATGTTTTATGAACATCTGCACCACTAATGAGTTCTGAAGCAATTAAGTCAAATGAAAATCCACGTTGGTTGTTATCAGATGGCATTGTTCGGCCATTAAATAAAACATTATTGAAATTTGGACCAAAACCACGAATGGAAATTTTCTGACCTTCACCTGAGTCGCCGCGGTCAATTGTTACACCCGTAATGCGCTGTAATGATTCAGCTACGTTTTGATCTGGAAACTTACCAATATCCTCAGCTGAAATACCATCAACCACACTATCTTCATTTCGTTTATCAAATAACGAACGAACTAAGCTACCTCTGATACCAGTAACTGTGATCACTTCAACATCATCTACTTTTTCTTTAGTTGCTTCTTCTGCAATTGCCGAAGCACTGGTAATAGCAGCAAATATAGCTAAAGCTAAACTACTTGTTTTAAAATTCATCCTGTTCACCCTTTACTCTTAAAGTTTCATGTTTATGTTTTCTGCAGTGCTAAAACTCAGTTTCAGAGTAATTAGTCTCAATCTGCAACATTTTTTCGTATTTTGCAATCAACAACACTTGTCAGTTGTCATACAACCATACAACCTGATTAGAAGATGTACAATGCTTTTTTACAAAAAGTTTCATAAAGGTGAGTTTTATGGGATATAAAAATGAACTTAAATACAACGTACATTCATATCACGACAGAAGCTTACCGACACTAATCCATTGAAAATATTCGGGTTTTAGTAAAATTACAACTAAGGTAGTCTGCGTAATATTCCTCGATAAGAATATATAATATCGAGGAATGTTTTCTATTTGAAAGGGATTGAAATACGTTCTTCTTTGCCGGTCATTCGATTAACAGGCCATTGAACATCCATAACTATCAGCTCATTTTTCAATTTAATGGCTAAACTATTTAATTTAACGGGAAAATTTTCAGCTAAATTAATCTGTTCACCTACGTCTTTATCCAAATCGTACAATAGCCATGTACGACTGTTATAGAGATAGATAACCTTCCAGTTATTCATACGCATCGAGCTATGTGGCTCATATCCGGGTCCATGCGGCCCCCAAACGTGTGGGTAATGAAATACGACAGGTCGATGAACTTTAAGCGCTGCATCGCGCCAAAACCGACGTGAATCAATGCCATCAACCTTATGCTCTGAAGGAATATTTTTTTCACCCTGCGCCGCCGCTAATATGGTCGGAAAGAGATCTTCTATCATTACTTGTTGCCTTGATACTTTATTTATTGCAATAGGTAATGATTTTTGCATTTGATTTTCAGCTTGAGGATTAGCCCAAGCGACAATATAAGGCACACGGGTTCCCCCTTCATATGCAGAACCTTTACCTGAATTTAACGGCCAATTATGACTGTTAAGCTCTGTGCCACGTGGTGTCGTTGCTCTGGTATGTCCTGATAAACCACCATTGTCTGAAGTAAATACCACCAATGTATTGTCTGCGATCCCCAAATCATCAAGATGCTTCATCAACGCACCCAAGCTGTCATCCATGCCTTCTACCAAAGAAGCATAATTTTCCTCAATTTCAGGAATATCAATTTGAGTCCCCTGATAAGCCCGGTTTTGATAGTGCTTAATTAAACGTTTATGCGCTTCAATTGGTGTGTGTACAGCATAATGCGCCATGTTTAAAAAGAAAGGTTTGTTAATTCTACTTGCCTTGGTGATTTCCTGTTTAGCCCGCTGCGTTAACACATCGGTTAAATGCACTTTTTGTTGGTGATACTCAGCTAAACCGGGTACACCTTGAGGTAAGCCCTCAGCTCCTTCCATTGCATTACCAAAGTTCTTCTCTCCCCAATAAGACGCGGGAGCTCCTGCGGCATGGCCTGCAACATTCACATCGAAGCCTAAATTAATGGGGTTGGCACCTGCGGTTCCATACGCACCAAAATGTGCTTTTCCAACATGAATAGTATGATAACCAGACAGCTGAAGAAGCTTAGCTAAAGTCACATCTCTCGGTTGTAATCCTTCTGTACGCCAGTTCGTGGGTGCCGCATTTGGCCCCCAAGTACCGGAATGATCGCTGTTAGGTAACTTTGTCCAATTGCTGACATGATGTCGGGTCGGGTTTTGCCCAGTCATCAGAGAAACCCGACTAGGTGAGCATACGGCATGTGAGTAGGCTTGAGTAAACTTCACACCTTGATTTGCTAACGCTTGCATATTTGGTGTAGAAAAATGTGTATTTGCTGGTGTTTGCTTATCTGCAAATGAAACTGAAGTATCTTGCCAGCCCATATCATCAACCAAAAAAAGTACAATATTAGGTTGTTTTTCGCTCCATTTTTCATGACGCAATTCATCACTATTTACTTCTTTAGCGATAGCAAAATTCGAAAAACTAAGCGTTGAACACATAAAAATGACTGATAAGCAGTATATTGAATGAACTCTTGATTTAGTTTTCATAAAGTCCGCCCCTTTTATTCACCGACCATTGAGTAATTTTATGTCCCTGTATGGCATACCATAAAATAGCCAGATAGCACGGCAGCATGATCCAATAAGCACTTTGTGAATTACCACTTGATTCAACCAAATATCCATAAATCATTGGCATAAGTGCACCACCAGATATGCCCATAATCAATAACGCTGAGCCAGTACTGGTATGTTTACCTAAACCATCTAATGCCATCGGCCATATTGCGGGCCAAACTAAGGCGTTAGCAAAACCTAATAAAGCCACATAAAGCACAACGTTCGGAATTTCAGGTACGCCTGTCCATGCAAATAAAACTTGCCAAACATTGGCACTATCCGTTGAGGAGCTGAGTAATAGCAACGTTAGTACAATACCTAATGCACCAGACAGTGCCAATGCAGTTTCTTGGCTGATAAAACGTGGAATAACAATCATACCCGTAATGTACGCAGCCACCATAAAGGCCATGGTATAGGATGTTAGTTGACCAAAGTTACTTACGCCCATTTCTTGACCAAACAAACCTATGGTATCGCCCGCTATCACCTCCACACCAACATAGAAGAATAAAGTCAGCGCACCAAAAATTAATTGTGGAAAGCGTAGGATTGCCCATCGTTCATTATTACTAGTATCATCATCTTCAAGTACAGGCTCAGGTAAAGGTGCTAATTTGATCAACAAAGCTAGAATTGTCAACATGATAGCCATCACAATATATGGCATCACCAAACGACTGGATAAATCTGCCAATTCAACGTTACGCTTTACTTCATCTAAAGCAGCAAGACGAGTTTCATCAAATTGCGACATGTCGCTTAAAACAAAAGCAGTAAAAACAATTGGCGCGATAATGCCTGCACTCTTGTTTAACAATCCCATAATACTAATACGTACTGCAGCTGTTTCTTTTGGCCCTAACAAAACAATATAAGGATTAGCTGCGGTTTGTAATAAGGTTAAACCCGAGGCAAGAATAAAAAGTGCCACTAAAAATATGCCAAAGACTCGCTCTTGCGCGGCGGGGATAAATATTACCGCGCCAACAGCCATAACCAACAAGCCGTAAACCATGCCATTTTTATAGCCTGTTCGCTTTAAAACCCGTGAAACAGGCAGTGCCATTACCGTATAAGCAATGTAAAAAGCCATGGTCACTAAATAGGCTTCCATATGGTTAAGTTCACACGCTATTTTCAAAAATGGGATCAATGAGCCATTTAGCCAAGTAACAAAACCAAAAACAAAAAATAGACCACCAACAATGGCCATAGGCACCAGACTCGACTGTCTGGCAGGTGTTTTTTCAAATATTGCTTCCATAATTTCCTCTCAATTTTTAAGTAAAACTTTCGATTTGTTTTATTTCTTAAAACAAAAACCTTTGAAAGCATTTTTATTCTTGCTAGTATGTTATCAGACAAGCATACAACATGACAAGTTACAGGGTTAGGAAACGTTTATGATCAGTAGTATTGAACGACATAATGAAATACTTCACTTAGCTAATAAAAATGGCAAAGTTTCAGTGGGTACGTTGGCATCTATGTATGGCGTATCTACTGTGACTATTCGTAATGATTTAAATAACCTAGATAGAAGGGGCTTATTAGTACGCTCACGTGGTGGTGCCATTTTTCCTACTGGGTTAGCTAAAGAGTTATCAATTAGTCAAAAACACAGTAAAAATCAAAAAATTAAAAGAAAGCTCGCACTAGCAGCCGCATTATTAGTAGACAATGGCGACGCTATTATTCTTGACTCAGGCACTACCACCGAAGAACTTGCGCTAGAGCTGGCTGATCATAAACAACTTAAAGTGCTAACTAATGGTTTAAATGTCGCAGCAAAACTTGCTCAAATTGACGATATTGAAATTATGGTTACTGGCGGCACTTTGCGACAAAAGTCGTTGTCGTTCTTTGACGAAAAAGCCGAAAGCAGTCTGCGTCATTGCCATTTTGACAAAGTAATACTCGGTGTTGACGGTTTTGATCTTGAAGTTGGTATCACCACCCATTTTGCCCAAGAAGCCAGCTTAAACCGCTTAATGTGCGAGAAATCATCCCAAATCATTGCCATCACCGACTCTTCAAAATTTTGCAAACGTGGTTGTTACATCGTGCAAGCACTTAACAAGATAAATATCGTTATTACCGATAAAGGCATTCCTGCCAGTTATGTCGACGCATTTGCCTTAGCAGGCATTCAACTCATCATTGTTGATTAGCCTAAGGCGCTAATAGCATTACATCGAATAAGGAAAAAACATGAAAGAAATAACAGAGATTATCAGGGCCAATAGGAATGGCGAAAACCGAGGCATATACGCCATATGTTCGGCTCATCCATTAGTGATAGAAGCAGCTATTGAACAAGCACTAAAAGATGATTCCCCTATTTTAATTGAAGCTACAGCAAACCAGGTGAATCAATTTGGTGGTTATACTGGCATGTTACCAGCTGATTTTTTAGAGTTTATTGGCAAAATTGCCGATTCAAAAGGTTACCCACGTGATCGAATTATTCCTGGTGGCGATCATTTAGGCCCGGTATGTTGGGTTGATGAATTAGCAGAAGATGCTATGGAAAAAGCACAAGAACTTATCAAAAGTTATGTTTCTGCTGGTTTTAAAAAAATTCATTTAGATACCAGTATGAGTTGTGTTGATGACCCACAAAATTTACCCGATAAAGTCGTCGCTGAACGTGCTGCTTCTCTTTGTTATATTGCAGAGAAAACCGCTATAAATATCTATGGTAAATCAGATATTGTTTTTGTTATTGGTACCGAAGTTCCTCCGCCAGGCGGTGCAACAGAAGAAATAAAAGAGTTGGCATTAACTCCTACAACTCGAGTTAAGCAAACTTTAGAATTACACAAAAGTGCTTTTTATCAGTTTGGTCTTGAAGATGCATGGCAACGTGTTATTGCCTTGGTTGTTCAACCCGGTGTTGAATTCGACCACACCAGTCTAATTGACTATCAATCAGAAAAAGCACAGGCACTTAAAGAGTGTATTAAGACTATTCCCAACATTGTTTATGAAGCACATTCTTCTGATTATCAAAATGATGATGCTTATGTCGCGCTGATAAAAGACCACTTTGGTATTTTAAAAGTAGGCCCACAATTAACCTTAGCGATGCGTGAAGCTATTTTTGCCTTGTCGTATATCGAAGAAGAATTAATTCCCGTTGAGCAACGTTCACACATCCGTGATGTCTGTGAACAAGAAATGCTAGAAGCTCCAAAAAATTGGCAGCGATTTTATCCAGTGCCAGCAAGTAAAGGTACGTTGTACAGACGTTACAGCTACAGTGATCGCATTCGTTATTATTGGTGTCAGCCTCGAATTCAAAAGGCTATTGATTGTTTGTTCAAAAACCTAAGCGACTCAGGAATTCCTTTACCTTTGATCAGCCAATTTTTGCCTGAGCAATATCGTGCTATCCGCAACAATACTTTAACTACTACACCGCAAAATTTAGTCAAAGCTAAAATAAAACAAGTGACCGAATCTTATGCACAAGCGTGTTGGAAGCAATAACGAACCGTAACACGAAATTTGAACAGTTAGCGAAAATCATTAAAAATATTAGGAATACCCATGAATACACTATTAACCTATACAGAAGAAAAGTTAAAAGCCCAAAATGGTTATTGGACCGCAAGAGAAATAACTCAACAACCGCGCATCTGGCGTGAAGCTGAAGCAAACATTGAGAGTAAAAGAACAGCAATCAATACATGGTTAGCCCCATTAGTTGCACAAACCAATTTACGTATAATTTTAACGGGAGCGGGAACATCAGCTTACGTTGGCGATGCCATAGCACCACACTTAAGTCAGCAAACAGGCCGATTATTTGAAGCCATTAGTACCACAGACATCGTCAGCAATGCACCGCAATACCTTTTAAAATCAATTCCAACTTTGATTATTTCTTATGGCCGTTCGGGTAACAGCCCAGAAAGTGTTGCTGCCGTTAAGCTTGCCGACCAAATCATCGATAATTGCTATCACTTAGTGATCACCTGTAATCCTGAAGGAGAATTAGCCACGAATAGCCAAAATAAAACCAATGCTTTTTCATTATTAATGCCTGAAGGTACACTTGATCAATCTTTTGCCATGACCAGTAGCTTTACTTCAATGTTAGTGAGCACCTTAGCTATTTTTACTCCACAAGCGAACCAAGTAGAAGTAGCAGCGCAATGGGCTGAAAACTTTTTAGAAAGTAAGATAGAACAAATAAAAGTACTCGCCACACAACCGACACAGCGTTTAGTCTTTTTAGGTGCAGGTGGTTTACAAGGCATCGCCCGCGAAGCTGCACTTAAAGTATTAGAATTAACCGCAGGACAAGTACTCAGTTACTGTGAAAGCCCACTTGGCTTTCGTCATGGACCAAAATCGTTAATGGATGCCAGCACTGAAGTCGTATTCTTGTCTTCAAACGATAACTATACTCGAAAATATGACCAAGACTTACTCGCTGAATTACATAGAGATGATCAAGCACTTACCATTACCACACTAACAAAGGACAGCTTTTCACATAACGAAGAGTTATTAGATGTTTGGGCTGGTTTACCTTATATCCTATATTGCCAAGTATTAGCTTTTTTCAAATCAATGCAAGCAAATATCACCCCAGATAACCCCTGCCCTACAGGCGAAGTTAACCGAGTTGTTCAGGGGGTCACATTATACCCTCTTAATGAAAGATAAGGGTCGCTGAAATGTTACCAACAAAAAAGTTACCCGAAATAAAGCAACAAAGCTCTCCACTTCATTATGGCTTAGATATTGGTGGCACTAAAATAGAAATAGGGATATTTACGCCGGCACTTGAAATGTTAAAAAATTGGCGTGTAAGTACACCAACCAGTAACTATGATGATTTCCTTACAGCGATACACCAACTAATTGTTAAAGCTGACGAGTGGTGTGAACAACTCGGCACAATTGGTATTGGTATGCCGGGCATTATTGATAGAGCCGACAAAGTAAAATCAGCCAATGTACCTTGTGCAACTGGTAAGTATATTGTGAAAGACTTACAAAACTTAATCGGCAGAACAATAACGATTGCCAACGACTGTCGTTTATTTGCCTTATCTGAAAGTTGTGGTGGCGCTGGCGACAATCAAGCTGTGGTTTATGGAGCTATTATTGGAACGGGTGCGGGTGGTGGGTTATGCATAAATGGCAAACTACTTAAAACTATCAATAATATTGCCGGTGAATATGGTCATGTCGCCGCTTCTGGTATGTTATTAGAACGCTATAATTTGCCGATCAGAACTTGTGGCTGTGGCTTAGTTGGCTGCATTGAAAGTTATATTGCCGGTCCAGGGCTCGGTTGGCTGTATAAATTCTTTGGTGCGAGCACGGAAAGTACCACAGAGTTTGTTGAGAAATTACGTGTTAATGACCCAATAGCCCAGAAAACATTCACATGTTATATGGATTTACTAGGTTCTTCATTTGCCTCTCTAGTACTTTCTTATGATCCTGATATCATCGTTGTCGGTGGCGGACTTTCTAAGATAAATGAAATTATTGATGGGCTTTCTGACTCAATTGAACAACATTTATTTGATGGAGTGAGTTCACCAAAAATACGAAAAGCAGAATACGGTGATGCCAGTGGAGTTCGCGGTGCAGCTATATTAGGAAAACAACATGCCCTTGCCTAAACAGTACTATATTCACGCCAAACAAGTATTTAGTCAAGATGGAATTTTAGCTAAACATTATGTTCTAATTGAAAATGGCATCATTACATCCATTGATACAGCCATAGAAAAATCAATCCCCATATTTTCATTCGACCAGTGTAAATTACTGCCAGGATTTCTTGATTTACATATTCATGGCCGCGAAGGTTGTGACATTATGGATGCCAAGCGTGATTCAATTGAAACCATTTCTTCATCACTGGCAAAGCATGGAGTGGTTGGTTTTCTTGGCACTACAGTGACTTCTACTTGGGAAAATACTTTAGCGGCATTTACTGCCATTGGTGAGGCTTATCATAACCAACCCAGTGGCGCGCAAGTATTAGGCGCCTATAACGAAGGTTTGTTTTTCACCGAAGATCATAAAGGTGCACATGATGAAAAATATTTTCTACCGCTAAGCAAAGAAAACATCGATGCCATTATTGAAGCTTCTCAAGGGGCGTTGAAAGTTGTTGCTTTAGCCCCTGAATTGCCCGGCTCTGAAGGGATAATTAAATACCTAACGGCCAAAGGTGTAAAGGCCATGCTTGGCCATACTAATGCCAATTATCAACAGACTTGTGATGCATTACACTTTGGTGCTTGCGGCGGTGTGCATGTATTTAATGGCATGAAAGGTATTCATCACCGTGATCCCGGTTGCGCTGGTGCCGTACTGTTAGAGAAAGACGCATATGTTGAAGTGATAGCCGATGGCGTTCATCTTCACCCTGCTATTTTACAACTCATCTATCGGATGAAAGGGGCTAATAAAATGGGGCTGATCAGTGATTGCATAGTTGCTGGAGGCATGAAAGATGGCACTTATAAATTAGGCATGTTAGATGTTAAAGTACTTGATGGTGTTGCTCGTACAGAGAGTGGTTCACTCGCAGGTAGTACTCTAACCCTTGAAAAAGCTGTTGTGAATTTAATTAATTTAGCAGATATTCCACCATTAGAAGCTGTGCATATGGCTAGCTTGATCCCTGCTGAATTTTTAGGTGTTAGCAAAACGTTAGGTAGTATTGCTGTAGGAAAAAGAGCTTGCTTAACCTTGGTGGATAACAACTTTAATGTGCAAGCAACACTTATTGACGGCCAAATATCTTATACAAATAAAGCAACAGATAAGCTATTTATACCGCTGAATAGATAATAATAATTAAAGAATAATAATTAGCATAAAACCATTTTATGGAGCATTAACCAATGACTAAAAATTCAAACTTATTTTCTAGAAGTATATTTAGAACTTCAATCAACTTTATATTATGTAGCAACTTATTACTGCTGAGTTTTTTCACTAGTGCAGTTACCGTAGATTCTGAAGAGCGAAAAGTTATTTTGATTGGTATTGACGGTGTTCATTACAAAACTTTACAACGACTAAAAACGCCCAATTTTGATCGCCTTTATACCAGCGAACTTTTTACTGGCGGTGAATTAAATACAGAAACAGAACAGCAAACTTACAGCGGTCCTAGTTGGTCAACTATTTTAACCGGAGTTTGGGCTAATCAACATAAGATCACAAAGAACGATAAAACCTTAAAATCCGCTACACCGAGTATTTTTGATAGGATCAATCAACAATATCCTAAAGCTAAAATAGCCAGTATCATTCGTTGGGATACTATTTACGATAATTTATATAGTGAACTAGAATTTGCTCAGCAAAAAGTCGTTGTTAAAGCACATGATGCAATAGCCGTTGAGCAATTTCTTCAATTACTCAAAAGCCAGCCTGACTTTGTTTTTTTACACCTTGATGATGTTGATCATGCAGGTCATGATTTTAGCTTTGGCGAAGCCTATGATCAAAGCATCATCAATGCTGATTTAATGCTAGGTAAAATTATTGACACTGTTGAAAATACCCCGCAGATGAGAGATGAATATTTAATCATAGTCACAACAGATCATGGTAGGAATGCTTCAGGTAAAGGCCATGGCGGACAAAGCACCGCTGAAAGAAGTATATTTTATGCAACAAACAACTCTTTTTATCATGGAAAAAACCCATTAAAAAGTCCTAACCAAGCAATACCGCAAACCTATGTTGCTCAATCGGTTTTACATTATTTAGGATTGATCTAAACTGAGCAACTTTCATTTTTAATTAGTAATTTCGAAGAACGTAGTATTTGTGTTCAAGGTCCGCTTAATTACTTTTAAGCTAAAGGTACCTGCAAATAAGTTTAATGCGCTCGAAATGGCTTTAATTAAAGTTAATATCCTATGACGGAATGTGCCCAATGCGCCACAGAATTGAACACCTAAAACCATATGAATCTAATGTCCGCTTTGCTATTTTCTAATCAAATTAGCATCTTTGACTTTATAAATTCCTGATGAAATTTAGAACAATTCTATTATCTAACGCAGGGCTGATTTTCATCGGTTCAAATGTCGCTAGATAAGCCAAAGCTAAGGTCTATATTCGTATCTTAGAAGCCTATTCGGTAGTCGTTTTCTATATACATGAAAGGGCCCCTTTGGGGAAAGTTGCCATGCTAGCCATTAAACGGAATGATTCCATTTAGTGATCAATTAGAGCTTCAACTTAGAGAAACAGTCTTCAAATCGCAATTAAATATTTGTAAACACTAATGATGATGTCACTAATAATGAATAGTAGAAATGGCAGTTGATGTTAATCACAATTAACGTTAACTGGGTCAAACGAGTACTGAAATAATGTAAATACAATAATTGTTTGATCTAGTTAAAGTGATAGTGACAGCGAAGTTGAACTACCACATTTGAGTTTCATTTATATTAAAAGGATAAAATATCAAGGTCACTAATATTGTTTTGATTCCATGCAGTGAATCCAGACTCTAAAATTGGACAATTAGATAATTCAATTTTAGTGTAATTTTTAGGGGCTTGGTTATTAAACCATATCAGTTCCATGGCACAAAATTCAGCTACCTCTTGGTCATCAAAAAATAGAGCTACCACACTAGCACACCGCTGCCCCCCCATTATATTTCGGGTATTTGATATAGTTATTAGTAAAACTCAGTTTGTAAAATTGTGATTTTCCATCAATATGATTAACTAGACCTTCAACTTTGTGACTAATGGCGTTATAAAAAGCATCACTAGCCTTTATACCGCCTTTCATTATCTCGCATAGCATAAACTCCCAGCCCTCATCGGCCTCCTCCATGACTTTAGATAAAGAAGAATCTCCTTTAAGTTGGTGCTTCTTAAACCAGTAATGAAATTCTAATAAACGTTCTGCTAATTCACGTGATTTAGGTAACTTATCGAAAATGGATATAATATCAAGGTAGCTGAAATACTGCGATAATTGGGAAGCAGAGTATTCAATGTCAATTTCGTTATGATTTTCACCGTTATATGTCAGTACCTGTACCATTGATTCCTCAAAAGGGGAGTCATCATAGTCTAAATCAATATCATATTGAGAAAGTTGATAGTCCGGTTTGCTGGCTGTGCCTTCAATAGTAAATTGAACGTCCATTTGGAACATATTCCCTATTACTGAGTCTAGAAAGTCAGCCCCTAGCTCTGCAACCATATTCTCATCCCAATTTGCTTTTTTCATGAATATTCCTTAACCATAAGTGAACTAGATTGACATCAACCGCGAATAGCTCTTAGTAATATATTTTAGACTATTATTTAATTAACCAATACCTGTTCTTTAGTTAGAGATAAATAGTATTTCTATGCAGTTAAATCACTACTTTTTATTAATATGAACAAATTGATTTTATATTGATTGAAAATTTTAGAATTATGATTCTATTGGTTTTATTTTAAGCAATGTACAGGATATTATCGGCCAGATAATACTCTTTAAACTCCATTTATTCCCCTCTACTATCAAATAGCACATCAAAACGCTCTTTTTCACACAAAACCACTCTAGGAATACCAAAATGAACACAGAAACGCCATGTGCGCTGTATTTGCAGCGTTTAGCTGAGTCTGGTCGTCGTTCTATGCTAAGTCAATTAACGGTTGTACGTAAAATGATGGAATGGCCAGCACCAACTGAAGATCAACCCTTTCATACATTAGGCTATGTCGAGATTGAATGCCTTAAGCGTAAAAGGTTCGCTGAAGGTAAGTCACCAAGAACCATCAATCACTTGCTAAACGGTCTAAAGTCTATAGTGAAAACAGCACTGCTAATGGGCCTGATTGATGAAAAACAATGGATTCAAGTTCAAGCGGTTAAGTCTTTGAAACTTGATCATCACCCTCACGGTAAGGCTCTAGTTTCGTCCGGTGTGAGGCAACTACTTGCCCAATGTCGCAAAGATAACAGACCTATTGGGGTTCGTGATACTGCTATCTTAGCCGTATTTTTAGCAACAGGTCTTCGACGGTCAGAGTTAGCCAAATTGCAGCTGGAAAATTACGACATTAAGGAGCAAAAGGTCAATATCATATCAGGGAAAGGAAATAAGTCTCGCTGCCAGTTCCTGCCTGATTGGGTAATACCTGAGTTGAATAAATGGCTTAAAGTTAGAGGTCGTATTGATGGCTCATTGTTTAACCCATTCAATGGCGGGAAGGTCAATATCACCAAACCCATATCAGCCTCCACTATCTACCATGTTGTTACATCAAGGACAGCTGAGATAGATGGTCAGCAATGTACCCCTCATGATCTAAGGCGAACCTATATATCAGAGTTACTGACCCAAGACGTTGATCTATTAACCGTTAGTAAAATGGCTGGACATGCAAGCGTTACCACCACTCAAATTTATGACAAACGCGGCTCTCAATTTATGCAACAGGCTATCGCCAAACTCAAATACTAACCCCCTTCTAAAGTAACTACTTCCGGTGACACTATGAAAAAACTAACCGATAATCACTTAAGACAAACTACATTTCACTCTTTAGCTAGCCAATTTGTTCTCAACGCTTTTGATTCTGTTCACTTTGAGGAGGAATGTTTATCTATTGTTAAAACATCAACCGTTCGAGCTTTAACAGGTAAGCCGTTAGCAATGGATCGAATCCCTGAGGAAGAAAAATATAAACAGTTGTATAAACACCTCAAAAGGATAGCTTCGGATAATGCCACTGAAGCTATCCTCATCAATAACTGCAAGCTTTTAACTAAAGGATTAGGACTACCCAAAGCAGCTGAAAAACTACTAACCTTCCTTACCGTTTATACAAAGAATACTGGCCTCAACCAATTATTTGATGGTGACTTTAACTTTACCTGTGAAAACATTGATCAAGTAGTTGCTGACATCAGCGGGCACTCTATTGATGAACAAATGAATGCCATCAAAGCATTATCATCTACAGGATTATTTATGTTTGATAATGCAACACAGATAGCTGAATTAGCGCCTTTACCTAGTGTACTTTTAGAGTGTCTGACTCATGTAAAAGCCAAATCTTTCAGCGAATTAGTGGCACAAATCACAATTCAACCTACACCATCTAACCTATCCCTTGCTGACTTCGATTACGTTCAGAGTGATACTTTATTGAAGTTGATAAAGCAGGCCGTTAGCAAGAAGTTAATAGGTGTAAATATATTAATATACGGCATACCCGGTACAGGTAAAACAGAGCTAGCTAAGGCATTGCTGGCCCATCTAAATAACAATTTATATGAAATTAAACCAATAGGTGATTCGTTAGATAACCCAGAGGATGAATTCAATTCAAGAACCTCAAGTGCCTGCCTGAGACTGCAATATCACAAGCTTGTTCAAAGTCTTTGCCGTAACGATCGTAAATGCGTACTTCTAATTGATGAGTGTGAGGATATATTTAGGGATTATCACTCTCAGAGTCGGATATCAAAGGATACCCTGCACTCAGTTTTAGAAAATAATACCGTTCCGACTATCTGGATAACTAATCACCTAGATGAGCTTGAAGAAAGTTGTATTAGGCGTTTTAAATTTGTTTTAGAGATACCGCAGCTAAATACAACAACTAGAAAGCGAATAATAGATAAGCTTTGTAAGGGCCTAAACGTCTCTATCCCCTTTAAAGATTCATTAGCCAGAAAACAGCAGTTATCACCAGCAGTCATTGATAATGGGACCTCTATTGCTAAATTATTGAAGCAAAAGTCATACAGTGCCGAGACTACCCTAACGGAAGTCATAGACAATACACTCAAGGCCTGTGGGTATGAGACAGAGCCACTTAACTACAAGCAAATTATGCGCTTTGAGCCACAATTGGTTAACCTAATGGGCAACCCAACAGATCTAACTCTTATTGAAAGTGCTATATCAAAAAATAGTAATGTGCGCTCTTTGCTACTTGGTCCTCCCGGCACTGGAAAAACAGCTTTAGTACATCACTTAGCCGACAAGTTAGATATCCCATTAATTACCGCCAAGTGCTCAGATATCATCGATAAATATGTCGGTGAAAGCGAAAAGAATGTCGCTGAGTTATTCAAGCGGGCACATAACGAAGGGGCTATCCTCTTACTTGATGAAGTAGACAGCCTATTGCTATCAAGGGATGGGCTAGATAAAAGCTGGGAAGTGCAACTCGTTAATGAACTACTCACCCAAATAGAGTCGTTCACCCAGCCGCTCTTTGCTGCAACTAATTACATAGGCAAGCTCGATATAGCAGTTATGAGACGGTTCGACTTCAAGTTACAGTTTGATTACTTAACCCATGAGCAAGTACTACGATTTTATAAACAAGCCGCTCATGTCCGTGCAATACCACCCATGATTAAAGAGGAACTACTGAAACTAACCCATCTCACCGCAGGTGACTTTGCCATTGTTCAGCGACGAAATCACTTTAACCCTAAAGCATTATCACCCAACGCAATTATTGACCTACTGAAAACAGAAGTAACCCACAAACAAGCCACTCAGGCTATCGGATTTATCCACCACTAACCTATAAAGGTAACAACATGACTAAATCACTATTGAGTAAACTCAAGGTCACCACTCGCCCTGAAAATACCAAAGCCAACCCATTACTTTCAAAGCGAGAAAGGCTATTAGCTAAGCTAGATCAACAACGTAACATGGCACGTTGTTACGTGAATGACGAGGTATACACAGTCTATAAAGAAAAGTGGGCTAATGATAAAGAAACGGGAGAAAGAACCAAAATTCGGATAGCTAAGAACGTAAGACCTTGGTTTTATAAGCGTAACAACTGCTACTTCTTTGAAGTCCGCTATGCCAATAAGGCACTTGAATTATCAAAAGGCATGCATGCTATTGAAGTGGGTAATAAAACCAACCTACTGCCAACTATTGATACAGTTATCCAAGTTGTTATTGCAGGGGAGTTAGACACTAGCCTCGTTGCAAGTGCCAAACCTATCAATAAGTAGTTTTTCCTTGTTTAACAAAATCAATATTACTAAGTTCTGGAAATATTTGAACTAAATCAGTAACAATCCTATTATCTACCTAAATTTAGAGGGGCATCACTAGTATTTAGTTCACTTGCTTTTAATGCCTTTTTTGTTAACGAATCAGGAGTTCCTTCAATATCTTGTTTTTGTAGAAGTAAATTATCCAAAAGGTGCTTATGCTTAAGATCATGTTCAGAATATATTTGTCCCCAAGTTTTTACCGACACTTTGCACGTATCCGTTTTAGATATCAGCCCCAATTCACCATAAATTTCACCTGCTTTTAATCGTGAGCGTATTTGCGCGGATGACGTTTCGTTGTCAGAAATTTTATCAGCTACGAGAACAAAATCCCATTTATGGTGACCATCATTGAACTCTTTATGAGAACTAATAACCGACTGGTAATCCTCTATTTGTCGTAGAAATTTATCTTTTAGCGTTTCTTGCGATCGCTTTAACTCAATAACTAAACAGTGGAAAAAGTGTTTACCATCTGCCCCTATAGATTTAGTTCTTCTAATGGCAAATATATCCATCTCTCTATTTTTACTTTGATGATGGATTGTCCCCTTTTGGTAATGTTCCGAATCATTATGAATAGAAAAAAGCTTTCTTAATGCTTGCTCGAACTTGGGCTCTTCAGCTGTAAGTACGTGGTATTGTTCACCAAACAACCAAAGGTTATTTTCTACAACTTTTTGAATATGGGCCACTTCCCCTGCGTTTTTCCTATGGGTGCTATGTAGTTCACGCATTATTTCAATCACATCTACACGCTCTCTAACCCCCTCTATTGCACGAGTAATATTACCGAGTGACGTTCTCTCTAATAGCTTAGCTAATCTATCCATTTCCCCTTCTTCTAATTCAACTATTCCGTTTAATACTTGAAATAATGAATCAGATGAAGAAAGAGTAAGTCGGTCTAGTAGCTTTATTAAGACTTTTTTCTGAAAAACATTTTGTTTTCCACCAAATATTTTAGGTTCGGCCTCATAAATAACTTTAATGGTATCAACCAACATCTGATGTTGGTAATCACGTAAAGCTGGAGATAGCTCATTATGTTCAGGAAATATCCCTTCTCGTTCATAGGCTTCAATAATAGCATCAGCGGCCTTTCCTCTACATTTTCGATAATAATCAGAAACCAAAGAACGTACATGTTTAGTCAAAACTTTAAAGCATTCACTATCTAGGTTCTTCTCATCAGGAAGAATCCCACCTTTTGCAACTATAAAATCATCAAGCCAATTAGAAGAGACATAGACACTGATATGAAAGTCATGCTTTAGATTTCCTCTAGAAAGCTCCTTATGCTTGATCTCACCTTTGCTATCCAAAAAATATATGTATGATTTTGTCGCAGGCTTTTGTTCCCACTCAACAAGGTTAATATCAAATGTGTTGTCTACAAAGGAGAATTTAGACTTCTCTTCATTGTGATCTAACAAAGCTACTTTTGGTCCGCCTAGTTGTAAACTATAACGATGCGATGCTTTTAGAAGCCAAGAGAACTCCTTTGCTAAATAAGGTGCTACTTCACCTATTAAAATAGCCTCGGTTAATCCCCCTCCTTGCAAACTTGAAAAACTCACTCTGCAACCAGTGGATTTCGGTGTAAATGTATCCTTTAAATTGTTCCGTTGAAAAAAGTTAAGTTTTGATGAATCAATTGACAAGGTTAGAGAACCATCTTCAGCTACAGAGTCCCAAGTAGCTATCCCTGCGAATTTGTGAAAAGAGAAGCGGCCAAGACCCTTTTGACCTTTGACTGTTGGTGAGTTTGTTCCCCTTTTAATCGAGTCTCTGTATCGACCAAATGTATCAGGCAAACTTTTAATCAGTATCCCATGACCATTATCTTCAATTTCTAAATGAATTATACCGCCTAGCTTGTTTGCCGAAAACTTAAGCTTAACTAATGAAGCCTTCGCATCAAAACTATTCCAAATATATTCACTTATAGCCTTAGATATTCCAATTCCAGCTAAGTCATTTTTAATAGCGCGGGAGGTTGTCTCTATTGAATTTGTTTGTTCCACTTATAAGTTCCTTTTAAATATCCACACGTAATTCGAGACGCCCTATAGGGTTATATTTATCTATAACTTAGGGAGGGAATAAAGTAGTACTGTGTTGTTTTAGCTATAAATAATGATGTAAATAGTACATGCCATTGCAACATAGGTATAGCACTAATTATCTGAAAGATTGAACTTAAACAGCCTATTAAGTCTCTGATTTCAATAATTCAAACTTTTACCCCTTCAACCAATTTAAGAAACAAAGACTTACGCTCTTCATCTGACAAACTGGCTAATAGCGCATCCATATTTAAGCCCTGTACTACTTCTTCCGCTTTAAGCTCTGCTAACTCCAACATCTTATTTTCAATCAACTGTGCTGGCTTACGAAGCTCTTCTGGCGTGAGTATGGTATAGCCAGCAGTAACATCATCACGCTGTGTCTTGTGGTTAAGTAAACGTTTCAACGTATATGTGCCAAGGTTAAGGCTTTCAGCAATTGTGGTGAAAGTACGTCGTAAATCATGGAGGGTAAAGGAAAATTCTAGGTTGTCATTGATACGGTGAATGACCTTCTTGGGCTCTATTATTCGGCCTTTTTCGCTATTGGTATTGAACACAAAACCGCTATCCGTTCGTTTACTGAACCTTCTTTCGAATAAGGTAAAGAGGTAATCACTGATTGGTAACTCAAGGGGGGAGCCATTCTTTGTTTTACTGATATAAAAAGACTTTGCTTGCAGGTCAATGGTACTCCACTCAAGGCACATCAATTCGCTTTTTCTAAGCCCTGTTAGTAAGACCATTTCAACGAAATCACACACCGTTGATGCGAATTCATCTCGAATAAGATCTGAGTGTTCTCTCATTTCATTTATAACTTTGAAAAACTCAGGCATTTGGTGCGGACGAACATATGTATTTTTGCGCTCAACGTTATTCCATGAACGTTGATGACTAAGGATTGTAACGGGATTATCACCAAATATAATGGCTTTGTCATAGCCTCTATATTCGTACTTAGCGTAATTAAATAATGCCCTAAGAGTTCGCATACATAGATCAGCCTGCGCCATGCTTGGCTTTTCCACATTTTTAAATTGCCCCAATGAGATGTCATTATGTAAATCTTTGATGATTTCTTCTGTTAAGTGTCGGATAGGTTTGTGCTTATAGTCCTCTAAGTAGAACTTAATGACCTGCTTATACCCTCTCACCGTTGTATCCGCTAATGTCTTTGCCGCAAGATAGTCAGTAAAAACGGTATCTAGGGTCACATTAGCATTTAACTCGCCTCTGGCCTCTTCATTAGGGTTCACGCCCATGGCAAGTTGATTAATAGCTTCTCTTGCTTGTGATCTAGCTTGCTCTATTGTGAGGTCGGGGAAGGCACCTAGGGTCACTTGGCTGGCTGATTTAGCCCCCTTAGCCCTCTTGTAAACCCTGAATGACTTCTTCCCTGTTGGGTATACTTCCAACACTAAACCTGCCACAGCAGTATCGTAATACCTAACTCGTTTATCATCGACGGTTAGCGCTTCTAACTCCTTCTTGGTAAACTTAAATTTGTTCGCCATTCCTCTTTCTCCACTAAATAATTTAGTATCAGAAAGACTGTCCTGATGCATGTTTTCAATAGTACAATAAAAGCTGTGCTACGTATGTGCTACATTTGGCATCAATATCAGTCAATCGATATCAATCTAGAATACTTTATACACGCACGTAATCAACTGTTTTGGTTAGAGTAATAAACTAATATCAATTATTATCAATCTCTATCAAAGTGCCGTGACAAAAACTCATAATCGACAGGTCCCCTGTTCAAGTCAGGGAGGGGCCACCACTTTTCTTCTTCAATCCCTTTAAATACGTAAGATTCAAGATTTTAACATCACTTTTTTACACCTTTTTTTACACTTCATACCCTAACATTACACCTTTAGATTGTCGATAATCTTGTTGTTACACCTTTTATTTAAGGTCGGTGTCGATAACCTAAGTAGATATTGTCATTATTAATACAACAACAGCACTATGATGCCTTTAACTACTAATCACCTTCAAGTTAACACTGCTTAAAAAAAATTCGTAAGATATTAATTGAGCCTTTATACATAATTTATAATTAACAACTTAAAGCTCAGCATTCTTATAAGTGCCTCCCTGCAGTTAAAAAAACATCAGTGAGGAGTCAATAACCTCACCTAATTAACATCCAAAAAATACCCCCTAATCTGTCAATTGGGAGGTATAAGTAAGACTTTAACTCACTCACTAAAATCAAAGGAACTGTGTTCTATAACGCATCCTTCCAGTTTTTCTTCATCCCTTCAATAGCGTTTATGTATTCAGGGTGAAGTCTAGCTATTAAGTCAAATTTCTTTGTTTTAAGCTCTATTATTTTACTATCGGTTAAATCTTCATAACCAATAGCAACATCGTTTGTACTTCGTCCAGCCGCAAGCTCTTTTTGAGCATTGGTAGCCCGCACTTCAATAAGCAATGCATCCGATAAATCCCTTAAACGATGAGGAGAAAATTTATTAATTTTTTTCTTTAAAGCTTCTTTATCATGCATCTCAGAATCTAATGTTTCTATGTCATTTTTAATCGCTATTTTAACGACTTTTAGCTGGCAATCAAAATTAGATCTTGGGCTATCTTTGTTTTTTTCTTGTGGGCTTGGAAATAAGTGAATTGGCATGCCTAAGTGATCTTTTACTACTTTCGGATCAGTCATTAATTTTTCCCTATAAATGATTAGTAAATCTTTTAACTGCTCTGGCAGCATAAGTCGACCATACTTACCGTTTTTATTCTGGTGAGCAGGTACTTCTTTAACTAATGTATCAAGATCAAGATCCCCCCATCTTTGATGCGTGGTAACTCCTTTTCTAGTGAGTATTGATTCTTGCAAAATAAGGTTTAAAGCCAATTGATCAAAACCAAGTTCAACTGCCTTTGTTAAATGTAAGATGTAAGTTTCAAGTTTGATCATTTCCTTCGAACTGCTGTCTGAGCGGTTACGTTTTTGTCTATCAACAAAATTAGGAAAGTTTAATTTTTCAATGTTTTCAGACTTTTTCGCTTTATTAAAAACAGCACTAAAAAGTTTAATGACTGTATCACGATCTGTTTTAGGGCCCTTTTTTGTTGCCGCATCTAAAAAGCATTCTTCAAATGAATTGTAATCAAAAGCTTCTAGATTTTTTGTGCCAAAACCTTTTTCAGAAAAATATCGCTTACGCATTCTTTTAACTTTTATTACAGAGTCTGGGTTTAAAACTTCCTCTCCAAATTCCCAAAAACAATTAAAAGTAACTAATTTCCTTAAAGAGTCCTGCCTTAACAAAGCTATTTTATGGCACGGCATACCTTTTGACTTTAAAAAACGGAACCTTTCATAATAAGTATTGATGTTAGCAATATCTTGTTCGGTAATTACTTGATCGGTATGAAACCTTATCAATTCAAGATCTTTTTGTCCTTTTATACGTAAAAATATTTTTTTGTGCTTTATATGATGACTAATTCTCATGCTTTTATATCCTGGAATGGCTTGTACATTAGAATTAAACTCATTTATGTATTGAACTGATAAAATTGAGTTTTTTGGGGGGGCGGTTAGTACAGCTTTTATTTTTTCACCTTGACTAACCTCCTTATTAGTCGCTGATTCATGAATACCTTCAATTGTTGTGCTTTTGAGTAAGCATTCGACTGAAGAGCTTTCTGTATTGTTTGAAGTTGTGTGCTGAGATTTTGGTGTGCTTTCGTTATGCAACTTTAAACATGTAATATTTACATTATTCTTTCTAAAGTTTTTCGGAGTAATTGAGTGTTTTATAGGTTTAGGTTGTGTTTTTAAAGGCGGAGATATCACTTGATCAGTATTATGCTCAATATAAGTATTAAGATCTTCATCAGTTACAGGTGAATTACTTAAGTATTGATGAATTGACTCTGAATCAATTAAAATATTTACTTCATTTTTATCAACAATTTTTTTTGCAATAAGTAGTTCGTCTTTAATCAATGAAACAACTAAGATTTCATCTATTCTGAATAAACTGGCAGTTTCTTTTATTGTTAAAAGCGGATTTTCAATCAGATACGCATCAACACCAAAACCACTATTAATAGTGTATTGAGTTCTTGGTGTCAGAATTGGACTGCTTATTATCAAATTGTGTCAGAAGTTAATTAATTCAGACCCCCCATTATCCACACATTCAATTTACGGAAAACATTAATTTTTTATTTCAAAGGTTTTTAATTGATAGACTCAGTATTTTGATCTTTACTGATAGCTTTTCATTTCGGCATAATCGGTAATATGGAGTAAATAAAATATGCGAATAATTTAAAGTTGAAATGTATTTGATATATTGATTCTAACTTGGTTGCAGTTGCTAAATTAATCATTTTACCAAAATTTAATTTCAAAAGGAGATAAATAAATCATATTATCAACTTAAAAATGAAAATAAATTAAGAGAGGATTTAACTTGCTAAGATCACTTTTTCAATCAACCAATATAGCTCAAAAACTATTGATATAATTACTTTTTCATAATTCCAACAACATACATAAGCTTGATGTAAAAATCACGAAAAAAAAGACTCCATATAGGATATGTCACTTGTAAACTCTGCTATATCAATTTGAAATGAAACAAGGCCCTAATTTATACTTAGGGGCTTTAGGTTTGTATCTAAGTTTACTATTTTTTATTTGTCTTAAATTTAATTAATCACTGAAAATCCCCTACCCCTGATCCTTTTTGCAAGTGAACCTAACATTTAAAAGGATTATTTATGAAACAAAACTATTTCAACGTTAATTTCATTTCAGCGTTATTAGAAGATATCAATCAAGCATTTTTAGCAAAAAAAGACATTACTCACGAAGTATTCGTGCATAAATGGGGCGTGCATGATGACTATATTTACAGTGAGTATTTGAATCGCTATTTTGAAAATGCACTCCCTTGCGAGCGAAAAGCAGCCATGAGAGTAATAAGAGAGTTAATTAATGCTAGCGCAGAAGCATATGCTGAGCTCATTAGTGAAGGTTACTATGGCTATGAAGAGTACGATAATGGCGATTATAGCTTGGACGAGTTAGCTGAAAAATTAAGTGTAAAATTAAAAGAAGATGAAAAGTAAAACTTAGCACCCACGCCCTCGGAAATCATGGGGGCGTTTTATTACCTGATATCACAAATACTATAAAGCTATCATATACCCCTATCAAGCTATCTTCTATGCCTACATCTACAGACAATTCAAACCAATCTACTATCGAACCACTACAAGGGCCTCCATCAATGTTATACAGCTTGATTATAAAGATTATCGTGGTGCAATAGGGTAATAAACGAAGTCATTGGCTAACATTGTGTTAAGCATCCTCTGATAAACACTCTGTCGTATACATTTGTATGTATATATTTGTCCTCCCATGATCTATTACCGATTAGGTTGGATTTAATAAGGGCTTCTGATTGAACACTTCACCAGATCTGGCTTTGTCTTCAATGCTGTATGCTTCAGAGCTAGTATCAACAATAATATATTGATACTCAAAGTTATCGTGAATATAACTTTTTGTCATGTAATCAAGCCTGTATTCACCAGTAGCGAACCTAGATAAATCACTAGGAGTTAGCTTAGGAACAACAAGACGATTTGCTACGTACACACAAAACTGGTCGCCACTGAGTCTTCCTGATGCATGGCTGTTTAATCTAGTGATTAACCCGTATTTTTTCTTGCTGGCTTTTATCGCTTTTTCAATTTCCCTGCCGGACATACCGCAATAAACTAAGTCATCATTATGCCAAATAGCGTAAACACCAGCAGCGACTAGCGGTAATTCTCGATTTGGCCATTCAGAAAATTTAAAACGTTGAGAGAATTTCATTATTAATGCTTCACTAAAATTGCATTAAGCCATTTTTCATTTCTATCAGAGCGGTTATCTTCAGTTATCCAAGTTGAAATAATATCAATATTACTTAAGTTTGAGACGAGTTCAGTAAGGCGTTGTTCGTTAATGTCAGTAAAAGAACGACCATCTTTTTCACGCTGGCTATCTCCATACTTAAATGAAACATACCAGACACCATTTGGTTTTAGTGCACTAGCGAGTTTATTTAATGTTTCAGGCAATTCAATTTCAGTAACATGAAGTAATGAAGCGCAACACCAAATAGCATCATATTCTTCAATTTTATCAACATCATTAAATAGTCCATGCTTAACTTCTATGCCTGTGTAATCGCTGGCGCGAGAAACAAGCTCAGAGCTAGCGTCAAACGCCTCTACGTTATATCCCATATCAAGAAATGCTTTGGTATCACGACCAGAGCCACAACCAGCATCGAGTATTAACGCATCTTTATTTAAGCTCTTAGTAAGGTGTTGATAGATATTACTCATATCGACATTAACAGTGCCTTCAAAGAAGTCATCAGCGTTGTCTTGGTAAAATTGAATAGTCATATTAAAACGTCATTATGCCTTTTATTTCTGGTTGCCATTCATGTATCAGTGTTGACTTAGCAATACTATAACTTTGCTGTAAAAATTGCTTTCGTTTTGGTTCGTTGTTTCCAGTTTGCTGTATTAGCGTTTCACGTAACGGTAGGTGACTATTGATAAAGTATTCGTTTCGTTTATGTAACCTACTAAGTAATTCAATCGTTGGTACTCTAGCAAATTTTCCATTCACACCGCGATTACAGTCTTTACAGGCTAAAACAAGATTCCAAACACCATTCACATTAGCCATCTTCTCGTTTAAAGTCCATGGAAGAAAGTGGTCAACATCAGCTAAGTTATCAGTTTTACTACTAATACTTATTGATGAATAACAATAAAAACAACGTCCTTTTTGATAACCGTTTAGGCTATCTCTGCAACTAGTAATATCAACTCTACGCTCTTTACTACCAGTGAATAAAGTCTTTAACTCTTGGTCATACTCAACAGTGATTAAGTTTCGGGCAACGCCCATTTTCCAACCTTGTTCAACTAATTTCCAGCGCGCTTCTGTTTCATATTCAAAGTTAGTGAATTGCTCAAGCTCTGCAAGCTCGAAAAAATTATCAGTAATTCTTATGCCGCCATTTTCCTTACGTTCGTCAATAAAAAAACGTTTATCAATCTCGCCATTATTAACGACGTGAAACGCATCTATTACATTCGAAAAACCTAGTTTTACTGTTTGTTTGATAAGCTCATCATGGCTTAATTGGTCGGTGTTAAAGTCATTACAAGCAGACAGAAACTTACTTGATTTTGAAGTTATTTGTTTAGGTTCAAGCTTTAAGTGCTCACATAGGTGACGACTAAAAGGCTCTGCGAGTTGCTCCATTTTCACTAAATCATTAGATACCGCATTAAGTTCGTAGAGTGATTTAGCTAAAGCAAACTTATACGAGGCGACATTACGCCCGAACAATATAATTGCTCGCCAGTAATTATCTAATGTTGGTTCGACTTCGTAAAATTCCATGTCTTATTTATTTTGAAAGATAAAGGAATAAACCTTACGATTAGAATCTTTCTGTGGCAAGTAATAAGTCTTAATAAAGACAACTATTTACGGTATGATTTATGTTAATTACAATTCGATTTTCATGGACGATGTTGCTGTATGATTCTAAAAGATAAAACACTTCAAAATGCTGTTTCTCCAACAGCGAAAGCAGGGCAAAAACAAGAGCAAGATGTAGCGTTCTTTTTAAGGCGCGCTTTCAAAGACCATAAACAAGTGTATGTCATCAATGATTTCAAATTCACCCATAATGGTGAAACTGCTCAAATCGACCATTTAATTGTTTATACATACGGCTTTGTATTAATTGAATCTAAAAGCATCAAAGGTGAAGTTAAGGTTAATGGCTTAGGCGAGTGGACTCGTAGCTTAAGGAATATATGGTCAGGAATGGCTTCGCCAATAAAACAAGTTGAGTTGCAGCAAAAATTACTACGAGAAATGTTATTCGAGAATAGAGAGGACATCTTGAGTAAATTGTTTGGTGTTAGGCAGCAATCATTCGGAATGCGTTGTTGGGATAATGTTTGTGCCGTTTCAAGCAACGCTGTAATTGACCGTGATTCAATGCCTAATGATGTGTCAAAGCAGCTTGTTAAAACTGAGTTTTTAGTTGATAAGCTCAGCGAAATAATGAAGTTGAAAACTTATGCCATCGCAAAGCTAAACCCTTTTGATAAGCGGCCAGACTTTAATGATGAAGAATTAAAATCGATAACGTCATTTCTTATGGCTCAACTTGATGTTAATAAAATAGTTGAAAGGGTAGATAAACAAGAAGTAGCACCAGTTAAATTAAAAGTTAATATTGATGCAGTTTTACAATGTAAATCTTGTGGAGAAAAGTCTGATTACACTGCACAGCATGGTCGTTATGGCTATTTCATAAAGTGTAATAAATGTGAAACGAATACCGCAATGAAAATACCTTGTGTTAGTTGTAGTAGTAAAAACACTAAAGTATCTAAAAAAAAGGAAACCTATACGCTCAACTGTGGTGATTGTGAACAAGGAACTGTACTCATTTAATAATGTTTGAAGCATCTGTTTCAGTCGTTGGCTTGAGCAGCAGAGTAGGTAATTGATTTCACCATGTTACTAGTTGAGGAAAGTGACTTGGGTAACGATGACATGAAAATTAATCAATGCTTGGGATAAGGTACACCCAGTAAATAAGTTGGAATGTGAAAGAACTAAGAAAATATCCGCTCTTCAACGAAGCGATAATACTGTAGTTAAAGCTCGGGGTATGGGCATGTTGCTTTGGTAAAGGTTAGTACTAAGGGAGTATTGGCACTATTAAATACTAGTGCCAAAAACTAAACCTGTTGGTCAATCGTGATTTATTGCCACATTCGAGACATTAGCTTTTAAAGACAATCAACACTTCGGATTAGGTTTTGTATGACCCTGTAACAAAATCTGTGTAACTGCCTATCATTAATACCCAACTAGGGTTTAGGATAGGCAGACTATGAATAAGAAAGAACTAGAAGCATTTGCTAAGCAAGCAGCCAAAGGTATTAAGTCAGA
>Ga0209184_1000269_pt1 | contig 64727 bp, 58 predicted proteins | sample EN8Hudsemesocosm_2_FD_184627 | JGI IMG/M metagenome (GOLD analysis project Ga0209184, IMG submission 184627) | Methane-oxidizing microbial communities from mesocosms in the Hudson Canyon - EN8C Hudson Canyon (SPAdes) (version 2) | ecosystem: Environmental > Aquatic > Marine > Cold seeps | place... | reverse complement strand
TTTGTTAAATCAACTTTTCTAAATAGCCAACAACCTACCTTATGAATCACATCAATACATCGCGTTACCCTACTGATAATAAACAAATAGATTTTTCTAGAAAATTCTCCGTCGCACCAATGATGGATAGGATCTAAATATTTAAACTACCCTTTAATTTCAACAAACTAGAAAGAATACAAGCAGTAAAGGCGTACTTATGGCATACCTTATTTACTAGCCCCCACATTCTCATGGCGTACTTTCAATGAGTCTCATTAGATTTTTTATAAAGCACAGGACTACCACCGAGGGATTTTAAGTACAACTCAAGAGTCTATGATTTAGGATAATTAAGATAGCCTTGTTCGTGCCAGCTGACATTAAGTGATTATTTTAATACGTATAAAATATCGACTTATTGGTCAGTTTTATAGGTGATTTGAGTGTCAGCTATCAGTATGAAATCAGGCATATACCTGTTTATAAAACATTCGACTCTCCTCCTTTAATTTCATGGCTAAATATCTATCAGTTTGCCATATCACTTTCGTCATAGAACAAGGTTGTTTTCAGATAAGAGGCCCGTTTTAGAGTGCATGAATCAGTAGGTAAAGTGATGTTTTTTGTTAATCTAATCCCTTCAAGGATAGCTTGATCCAAAGCAGTATGACCAGAGGGTTGCTTTAGCGTTACTTGTGACAAATCTCCATTTTTATTAAAGCAAAAACTAGCTTTCCCTTTGTATTTTAGGTCATCGCTTTTTGGAGCCGTGTAATTTTTCATAATCAGTTTGAGTGATTTAGCTAAAAACTCGTTAAATTTATGGTATTGGCTGCGCTCAGGTCTAAATATGTTGCATGACGCGCCGGTTGCTTCGCTGCTTAATGGACGACATAAATTTTCGGGTGGTACATCAATGCCCATGGACCATAAGTTATTTTTAGCGTGTTGGTTGCCTTGATCAGCAGCTAATCGATACCATTTTATGGCTTCTTCCTTATCAATCTTCACACCCTTACCGCTTTGAAATCCAAAACCCAAAGATACTTGTGCGCGAGAGTAGCCTTGTTGAGCAGATTGATAAAATAATTCAAAGGCAGCTCGCTCATCAACATGTACCCCTCGACCGTTTGCGTAAAGCAACCCTAAATTATGCTGTGCGATTGGGCTTCCTTTGGCCGAAGAAATTTCATACCACTTACGCGCATCCTCATAGCTTTGATCTAATCCGTTACCTTTTTCATAGGCAAGCCCTACGTCAATTTGTGCACGTACATATCCTTGTTCAGCAGCCTTTAGAAACCAATCAAAAGCGGTACTTGAATTGCCTTTAACACCTCGCCCATAGGCATATAACAAACCAATATTATGCTGTGCGATTGGGCTATTTTGTTCAACTGCTAATTCATACCACTTTCGCGCATCTGTATAGCTTTGTGTCACCCCATACCCTTTTTCGTATAAGACTCCCAGATCAATCTGTGCATCGACATTCCCTTTCTCTGCTGACAACTGGAACCACTTAGATGCCTCTAGATAATCTGGCTTATCACCTAGTTCGTAAGCATACAGATAACCAAGACTGCGTTGAGCTTCGATATGGCCTTGGTTAGCTGCAGACAAAAGCCAATGCCGCGCTTTTTCAATGTCTTTTAATGATGCGCCATATAAATACTCTATGCCTAAGTCAAACTGGGCAAGGCTGTCACCTTGCTTTGCTGCTATAAGTAATTGGTCGATGTCGCCGAGGCCTTTAATATAACTACAAGCTTCAGCGTTACCCGCATCACAAGCTTTTATTACCAACTCTCTACCGGCAATAATATCTTTGGGCATACCATCACCTTCGTACATCATTTTTCCGAACATGTACTGACTGTAGGGGTCACCCATATTTGCGCTTTCTTTAAATAATGATCGCGATTTTTTGATATCTTGAAGCGTTCCTATTCCTTCGCCCAATAGCCATGCAAGCATCGAGATACCTCTTGGGTTACCTGACGCGGCTGAAAGTTTTGCCCACTCCACAGCTTGAATACGAGACTCGTCGTTTCCCTCATCAAATAAATGATTAGAAAGGTCAAATTGTGCTTCGCTATGCCCACCGTATGCGGCTTTTTCTAACCAACTAACTCCTTCTTCCTGCTCTACAGGCTCTTCAGACTGTCTAAGTAATACTGACAGTCTATATTGCCCATTGGCATAAAGGTCTTCGGCCGCGGCTCGGTAGAATTTTTTTGCAATAGAAATATCTTGGGTGATGAAATAGCCATTCTCATAAATCCAACCCAAAAAGGAATAAGCCTGCAGTAAACCTTCTTTAGCGGAATTTTCGATGAGGCTAAGCGCGTGCTCTGTTTCATGGTTATCATGATTCAAATAATATATGCCAAGACGAAATTTTGCAGATAGTGACCCTAGATTAAGTGCATTGATATAATTCTCAGAAGATAATTTCGGGTCCTTTTTTATAGACGCGCCTCCAAATTCATAGAGCACTCCGAGCGAATAGAATGATCTATAGTCCAGCCGCTTTGCGCCTTCTTTAGCGATGTCAAATGCTTTCACCTGGTCCTTAGGAACATCAAAGCTTTCGCCCACGCCGCTCCTATAGATCCAACTCAAGGTTCCATATGCCTCCGATACGTCCCTGCTCTTGGCATCAAGCAAGTACTCGAATGCCGCCTTAGATATATCATTGTCTTTAACAGTTTCTATGGCGACAGAGGCCCAGTTTAGTTTTACTTCATCATTATTTGAGTTTTGCATATACTCTAACCAATATATTGCCTTGGAGCGATCAATTCCGACAGTCTGATTGGTGGTATAGATTTTGACCAAGTTAGTCATTGCGTTTAGATTGCCCAATTTTGCAGCCTTACTTATCCACGCTAGTGCTAACTCATAATCAACCGGAACCCATAAGTTATCGAAGTACAAACGACCCAAAATATAAGCAGCGTAAGCACTGCCTTGATTGGCTGCATCAGTCAGTAAATCTAATGCTTTTTCAATACTTTGTTCGACCGGGTTTCCATTTAAATGCATAAGAGCTAATTCAACTTGTGAATCACTGCTTCCATTTTTAATCGAACGCTCAAACCATTGAACTGCCAATAAACTATCTTGGAGAACATTTACCCCTTCTAAGTAGGTCTTTCCTAAGCGATATTGTGCGATGAAATTTTCTTGCTCCGCGGCGTCGTTGATTAAGGACAGCCCAGTATCAATATTTTTAATGACACCCATCCCATTGATATAGGCTAGGCCTAAATAGTATGTCGCATCAGAATAGTGTTGATCGCTGGCTAGTCGGTACCAATAAACGGCCTGCGTATAATCTCGCTCAATACCTCTTGCGTGTTGATATGCATTTCCAACCATAAACATTGCGAACAACGACCCGTTATCGGCAGCTAACTTCCACCAACGGAATGATTCTTTAAGGTCTTGGTTCACTCCCTTTCTGTCTGCATAGAGTTGAGCAAGCACTGTATAGGCATCAATGTGTTGTTGATCTGCGGCCAGTGAAGCCCAATAAAATGCTGTGTCATAATTAACGCCCGAGAAAGAGTCAGCCATATATATTCTCGCTAACTCAGTTTGGGATGGTGCATCCCCCTTGTTAGCGGGAAGTTTTAACCACGCCACAGCCGTTTCATAATTTTGTGGGACGTATAAACCATACGAATAGTAATATCCCACAGCATACTGTCCATATATGTCTCCGTTGTTAGCTAGGGATTGAAATAGTTTGAATGCTTTCTCGTCGCTTCGTTTGACGAATGTACCTTCTTCATATGCTACAGCTAAGGTCCATTTAGATAGGATACCTAACCTCATCGCCACAAAGGCTAATCGCTCAACAGCTGGGTAATAAAGATCTTCTTTAAAGTCTAAATCATGTGATTCATGCGTTTCACAATTATGGGCATCAAGGAGCTCGCAATCACTTTTACTATTATCTGAGGAATATAAGTTAGTTGAGGATAAGGTGATTACAACAAAAAGGAGATATAGGAGGCTTTTTAGGTAGTTCACAATAAAATAGGCAAATCGAATCTAAGAGGTTTGAAAACCATATTATAAGTAATTCTGAATAAACTTCCTGAGAATTGCTTCTCAGATTAATTTTCCTTCGGTCACTATTTGATTAGAGTAGCCATAAGCACTTTCGTTCACAGTCAGCTTATCGACATAGCATTCAGGACAAAACCAGGAATCTTTTGGTTTAGCTTGATAGAAGCATTCTTCTAGTGGAGAAGAATGCTTACATTCACTGCATGTTCGCATCTAATAGTTACTTTCGTTTGTTAGTTTTGATATTGGTTATATGAACGAGTCTGAGTTTGGTATTTCATAATTAACTCACCAGTTTCATTGCCTTCACTACGCCCATCCCCGTAATAACGTATGTAATCAAAAACAAGCGATTGATCTATCGAAACGGTTGACCCACCTTTAAGCTCAGGGATGTTAAAAGGTTCATTTTTTAAAAGACCAGAGATATGGCTGTTGCGCCAATCTATAACATCTATCCACATATATTCATTATTATCGTCAGGCGTTTTAAAAGGGGCTTTTAAACTGATGTGACCACCTGGTTCTAATCCTTTAGTGAACTCAATTTGCAACTTCGAAAGTTTGGCCTTGGCACGATTACTTGCATCAAGAATGGCTGCGTTGTGCTGGACCAAGCTAATTGATTCCTTCCAACCAAACACTGAGTCGAGTAATCGCTCTTGTTTTTCTTGAAGATTTTCACCAGGATGATCTTCAAAGACCACTTCTATGATTCTATTGTCAGGGTCTCCCTCTTCACCCGAAGAGGGAGTAACCTTAACTAATATTTCAGTTACAGAGTTCTCAAAAACTAGCGACGATAAATACTCTTTAGCATTTGTATTTTTTAACGACGCGATGCTTAATGTAAGCTCGCCTTTTGAATTTAACTCGTATCCTTCTAATAAATTTTGGGCCAATAAATTTATAAAATTTCCTATTTGATTATTCATAGACCAAGAGAAGTTGTTAATAGTTATGTCTGGAAGGCCAAACTTCACCATACCGAGCGTAACGGCTCTGGCAAATAAGTCATTGGGTTGGTATGCATGCGTAGCGATATGATTGGATATATTTGGCCAGGTATCATTCCATGGTTGCACGCGAAGCTCATTCCAAGCATCTCTAGTGAAAATTTCTCTGGTATCTTCGTCCCAAATAAAACCTCCGTAATTTTTAGCCATCGATAGCAATAACCTTGTAGCTTGTTTATTCGCTAATAATGCCTTTTCTGTAGGGAAAGCTAATGATACAACTATCGCTTGATTAGACTTATTGAGTAGTTCTCCTTGTTCAATGCTAAACCCCTTACCAAAATATCGAAGTGAGTCACCAGATGGCGGTGCATACTCTTCGTGGATGTTATTGATAATTCTTGAAGAAAATACAATTTTTCCATAGGAAGGATCAAAACTTTTGGCCAGCTCTAGGCTTGTCGAGTTGTTAATAATGTAAGAAGAAACCTCTGATGTAGTCAGCTCTTTAGTACTATGTCGATACAAAGCGAACTCAAGAAAACCGGCCTTAGAGTGAAAAACTAGATTCTTGTTGCTTTCATCCGCACCAACTTTATTAAAAAAAACGAGCACAAATAAGAATGAATATATGAATGACTTAAATAATCCTTTGGAAAACAAAATTGTATCCTTACATTTTTAATAAAGCTGATTCTAAAAGTTAATGAAATTATACAGAGTTAAGATGTTTTTTCAGAATGCTAGTTCAAGCTTGAATAGAAAGAACCAACAAAAAACATTTAATAGTTATTAGTTCGCCGAATTTAACTATTTTTTGCCACTAAGCTTTTTTAGTAAAAGTACCGTTGTTAAATGTTTTTCAAAGTACTTAGCGTTATTCTCAGCTAACACTAAGGACGTCTTAAGTTGAGCACCAAGCTCAAATAAGTATTCAATCATTTGATCATGACCTTCAATCGTACTTCTTTCGATAATGGTTCTTCCATGTTCATCAGTCGCCTCGATGTTTAAACCATTATCAATAAGGTTTGATAATTCACCAATATCCCCTAGTCGAATGATTCTTGATAACACCGACTCATCAGGGTCGACATATTCAAACAAGCACTCAAGAAAGTCATTAAAACTATTTGCAATAAGCGTTATGGCTTTTGATTTGAAAAATTTTCCTTCAAACTCATGATCCCAGAAATAGATTTTACCAATGTATTTATTCTTTATGCCTATACAAATTTGGTTCCCGAAAGGGTCGTCAGCAATCGGCAATAGCTCTTTCTTAATTCGCCCTTTAAAAACTTTGTAGTTATTTAAAATATCGCTGTGATGGTCTTGTTCAAATATTCCATAGATATTATGAAGTCCGGTGATGTCATCTTCCCCCAACTTAAAATCGGAAGGTGCCGGTTCTCCACCATTATGGTTAAGAAGGAACGCTCTATATTCTTCAGGAAGTAAGGCTCCAATCTGAAATTCAAACTTCTTAACTGATTCTTCAGACAAAGCACCAAACTTATTTGAGTCAATTATTTCCATATTATGATCTAACGTTAACCTTCTAATTTCTCTGCTGGCAAGCCCTAGAATTCTAGACACCCCCTAGCTCCACTAAATACTATTTTCGAATTCTCATGGCGACAGCGTGCCAATTGCAGACATAAGGTGATTAAATCTTTGGTGCCTTAATCGTCTAATTACCAGTTTGATTAAGCTTAAAATTTAACTTCTGCTTAGGTGTGTATAGCGGTCATGATGAATGCGGCGAAATATTACTCTTCCCCTCATTACATTGACCTTTCGACATTTAAGAATGCCTCACCAACTTCATTAACGTAATTATCTATAATTTTTAAAAACAGTAGCGAGTCTTTATAATCTAAATCACTATTTTCATCTTCGATATATGCCGTCAGAAATATAGAGGTAATTTGAGCTAAACTAATTGCCACAAAGTGGGCCGGTTCTGTTAGTCCAGAATTAGATTGACCACAAACTAACATATCTTGTTTCGCTTCATTCATTGCATACAATGAAGCCATTTCAAAATAATCAGAATGTACATTACGGCTAGCTAATTTATAGTTATGCGACCACTTATCAAGTTCAACATACTCGCGTAACTTCTCAAGTTTAGCAAAGCCTGTATGCGCGCGTGCCCAGTGCCAGTTAGATTTACCATTAGTAATTTCTTCTTTAAGGTTTGAATAGTATTCAGCATCTTCATCAGTGAAAGTTGACTGCCCCATCGCTTCTGATGTTTTTCGATGTTCTTCAATGCCTTCAGCAGTTTTAACCATTCCGTGCTTAATATAATCAATTGCGGCTTCTTTGCCGCACTTTTTTATTACAAGGCAAGTAACTACAATCTCATACAAGGTTCGCCAACGAGCTAATGCGGCATCAGGATAACCGCCTTCAAGGAGGTGAATTATTTCACCAGAAATGCGGCATGCATGAGCATGTTGACGAAGAAAAACACCAATTAGCTCATCAGTTTCGTATTTAGGAATTCTTAAAAATTGTTCTTGGAAATTCATTCCAGCTTGCAAGCAAGTTTCTCTTAACGCATGAAGTTTACGAAACCCAATAGTCCACCGTTCTCTGTTTCTTTCTATAAAAGCGTCATGATCAGAAACAACACGTTGAACGTTTTTTTCTTCTTGCTCTTTAGTGTCTTTGATCAATATATCCGATGCAAAACTTATGATGGACTCGTAACTGGGAGCTTCTCCATTTTCACAAAGTTTAGCTTCAACAAGATCTAGTAATTCCTCGAACAATTAAAACTCCAAAATTTGATGCCGCTATAGACTAGCTTACCTGTGTAGTAATTTGACGTTATTTTTTGCTTCTATTTTGCAAAAAAAGTGTAAAATTACGGAGTGATGCTTTGACTTGTTAGGTTTCTATTATACTTCATCATTGCAATATGCTTATCTTCAAACTTTTCATTGTGAAGTGTAGAGTTACCAACATTTAGAACAAAATCATAATTTTCATTTACATCTCCAGCTGGGTTTATGATGTGTATGTGCCTAGCATCAGAGGCGGAATTTCTCGCTAAATGAGGGAGGTTTGAAAGAAAGAAACTGCGTATAAAAAAATCATCTTGAGCGAGACTTAACCCTATAATATACACGTCATGTGTAAAACCAAAAATAAACTCAGGCTTGTACCAAAGAACTGCATTAGACCGTACATCAAAAGCCTTGCCATAACCTGGGAGAACTAAGAATGGCTCCACTTGGCTATTTCTTTCATCCCCACTCCAGGCGCTATAATTAATTAGCTTGTCAGAAAAATACATCTCAGTATCAAGTATACCATCAGTAAACTTTAGAGATTTCCAGCCTAAATTAATGGGGCTTGTTTGGTATTCATGTAGCCCTCCTAAACGCCAATTCACAGAACCATGTAGCTTACATAATTTAATAGCATTAGGATTTTCATAGTTGTAACAATATTTTTTACCTACCGTTTGAAGTGCGACTTCAAGCAATGGATCCCAATTAAATGTTATTACAATATCACCCTCATGCAACTCATTAGCAAAATCTATATAAATTGAGGGTATATCATCTACATTGGGCATTGCTTCTAAAATGGTCTTCGCTAAATAGTACCTTAGACTTAACTTCTCTTTTGAGCCGCTATCTTTCCAGCGCTCACCTCCGCCGTATTCGCGTAATTCAATGAATTCTAAAAAAGTGCATAATTCAGAAAAGTCTACTTTAGAGTAGTCAACGTCCTGCCCTTCTGGTGTAAGAGTGCACTCGTGAGCATAATTATTAACCCTCCAAAATATACCAGGGCACTCTTCTTGAAATTTCTGCATGGCCTTGACCAACAGCTCTGCAGTTAATGGTATCCCAGCCTCAGCCGAAAAACCTGCCCCAAGAAAGAACGACCTATTATTTTTTATGTTCAATTTAGTGCCTATTGTTGAGGAAACCTAAGAGGTTAATATACGTAATCCGAATTTTACAATATTAGAATAATTTCGTATAAGTCAACTTTAAGGGTAACTGCTTTCTAGTGATAGGGAAAGGCCTGCTTAGACGCCTCCTTTAATTATTTATTAATAGGTAGATTTATAAATTTCTAGCCAATTAATCTCAACCTTAAGGGGCAACTTTTGGTACCAATAATACTGTTGAACGATCAAAATCAACCAAAAGCGGACTTTATGTAATAAATAGCATAGCCTCTTGATAATAGGCTTATCGGTCAGTTTTTGAGTTTTCTTGGCTGGCCGTGAACTCACAATATATATCGAACATATCAATTAAATAGATCAGACGCTTTCACCTTATTACCTAGTCATAAAGTATTCAATACAGCCCCTTTAATCTTCAACAATCTGACCTAAAACTAAGGAAAAATAAAGTAGGTATTTATGTGATTATTGGCTGGGTCATGGCAAAATAATATTTGTTATTCTGTTGAGGTGCTAACTTAATTTTGAGAAACTGATCTGTCAATTAAAAGCCTGCCCTGTCAATATCCGGGATATTTTTAGACTAGGTGGATTTTCATAAAACTAAGATAATGATAAAAAATGAAAGATATTTACTTATACGAGCTACCAGCATCGCCTGTAAACCCTCCTGTTAAAACTAAAAAGCAATCGCTCCCTTTTTTGGAACTGTCATGGGAGGATTTTGAAAGGTTGACATTACGATATGCTGAAATTAGTGGAGGAGTAGAAAATACCGCGAGACTTTATGGCGCAAAAGGGCAAAAACAAGAAGGCATTGATATCTACGTAAGAAACAATTCTCGACCACAGTACTCGGTATACCAATGCAAAAGATATATTAAATATACAGTAACAAACGTAAAAAAAGCGATCACAGATTATAAAAAGGGGGAATGGTACAGTAAATCAGAGGCATTTTACCTTTGTGCAGCATGCGATTTATCAGATAAAAATATTTCAGATGAAATCGAGAGGCAGAAGAAAATACTAAACAAGGATAACAAAGAGCTTTACATACTTGACCTCATTTCATTTTCATCTGAACTCAAAGCACACCCCAAAATAGTATATGACTTCTTTGGACCTAACTGGGCTAATGCTTTTTTAGGCAAACAACAATGTCTAAGCCTAGAAAATCGTTTAACTACAGAAGATATTACCCAGCTTAGATCTAAGCTGGGTATATTTTACAAATCATTATTTGATATTCATGAAGGAAGTATTGTCAATCTTTCTGGGGATAATTCAATACCTGACTTTGAGCAGAGATATATAATTCCCGATATTGATCAGAACATTCAATTATCGGGCACCCTTGATCAGCAAAGTACAATACCTGAAACGCCTTTAATATCATTGGATCTCATAGATGATATAGGCAATCATGTTAATGATCTCAAGGATGTGAAAAGCAAACATTTTGATGTCAATACAACAATCGAACAAAGAGTCTCGGCATTAGAGTGGCTATCTTCTGAAAAAAATTGTGTTTTGGTTGGTGGTCCTGGATCGGGAAAGAGTGCTTTATTAAAATATATTGTATTGTTGTTACTCGATGTTTATCACATTGAAGATGCTAAATTTAATCAAAGTAAACGTAAACTCATCCCCGTTTGGCTTCCATTCGGTTTCTGGACAAGTTTGCTAGACACAAACCCAAATATAGGTCTAATTGAGGCGATTAAGCATTTTTTTAAAGGACACGATAGGTTGGATCTATGGCCCATCATTCAAAAAGCACTTAATGATAAGCGCCTGTTTCTTTTAGTTGATGGGCTAGACGAATGGAGTGATGAGGACTCTGCTGCTATATGTTTTCAAAAACTCACCGTTTTTACTAAAACCCATGGAATATCAACCATCTTTTCAAGTAGACCAAATAGCATTGAGCGGTTAGGAATTGTAGAAAGCCAATGGTCTATAGCTAAACTATCCGGTCTTTCAGATAAACAAATGTCCATGCTGATTAACATTTGTATCGAACACAGAATAAAAAATATTGAAAATATTGATTCGCGCTTTGTAGATAAACAAATACAAAAAGAAGTTAATGAGCTTAACTCTGAAATATTGGGGAATGTTGACCTGAAGGAGCTTTCATCTATACCGCTGATGATTTACATGCTAATTCATCTTAAAACAAAAAACATATCACTACCACATTCAAAATTCTCAGTCTATAAAGAGCTGGTAAGCGATCTGGTAAAAATGCAGCCAAAACGCCGAAAAAAAGCCGCTCAAGTTTTAAGTAGAAGTCACTCTTTTAACGATAATGAGCTGTTTGAACTTTTTGCAATGCTTGCCTTTGAAATGCATAAAAATCATAGCCACGGAGCTATGTCAGTTGATTTGGCGAATAACTATCTTGCTGAATACCTGGGCAATCCAAGCCTCTCATTTGGATTCAACAGACGAGACGCTAAAAATAGCGCGGATGATATTTTGCATCTTGGCGAAGATGATATAGGAATAATTGTTAAGACAAGTCCAGATGAAATTGGACTTTTTCATAGAAGCTTTCAGGAGTTCCTAGCTGCTTATTACATCGCATCACTTTCGTCTGACATGCAAAAAGAGTTGTTATCTATGCATATGTCTGATTCTCAGTGGCGTGATATATTTATATGTTTATTCGCATTAATCCAAAAGAATAGTGACATTGAAGATCTTATTGGTTACGTTCAGACAATTCCGAAGACTGATATCGAACGTCTATCAGTGGAGATTTTCTTGGCGCAAATCGCATTTGGAGATAACAAGTGCTCAGCAGGAACCGCAAAAAATATTGCTAAAAATGTCAATAAAAAGATATTTGACGGATCTTATTACAAACCACAAAGATTTAAACTGCTTGATATTGCCTTGTCGGGGTATAACTCTAGCAAGCTACAACCGTTAGTAAAATCTCTAATAGATTCAGCATATCCATCAAATACCAGATGGATCTCTGGCGTTATAGACTCAGCTTCGAAATTCTGGCCTAAAGATTTACTCACGCTTAAATTCATTCTAAAGGGGATGAAATCTGAAGATATATATACATTAAAATCTTCGTCAAGGGCTTTGGTCAATAATTATCGTGGAGATGAACGTGTACTAGACGAGCTTTATAATCTATTTAGTGTCAGCACTAACCGGCATCAAAGGTTATGTATATCAGAAACAATATTCAGAGGTTGGAGTCAAAATAAGTTATCTAAAACGCTATACAACTCGCTAAAAACATCTCAAGACCCTGTTGAGAAATTGCTATGCATATTGTATGACTCGTTGAATGGTAAGGTGTCAAAATCAGCCAAGGACTATTTAGTATCCTTTGCATCAATGCATAGCTATAACTTCACATGGGAACCTATTGTAAAAGAATGTCTTATAAGAGATTTTGACTCAGACAATGACCTTAGAGATCTTTGTATACAAAGAGTGTTTCATAATTATTCTGGGCTAGGTAATAACTTGGGTTTTGATGTCGCTATTGAATACCTACTAACGTGCCATTGGGATGACGACATATTAATTGATTTAGTTGTTAATGACTTCAAATCTGAACATCCCGCCCTTTCCTTTAGAATGGGTGGCGAAAGTCATTGGAATTTTATTGGCAAAGTAATGAAAAAGTCAAAGCCTGTAAAGCAACAGGTAGAAGAGTGGATTATCAAAAATGGGACGATTGAAACCACTGCGTATTTTTATTTAAAGTCGGATGAGGGGAAAAAGTATCTGATAAAACAACTGACCAGTGCTAGCTCCTTCCCTCACTGGCCTGCGGACGCCCTAATTAAAAACTGGGGGATGAAAGATCAATCAGTAAAGAAAGCGATTAAAAATACAATATCTAAAAGCTCTATTTCAGCTTCACAAATTGCTTTCTTATACCCCAAGATCTTCGATAAGAAAGAATGTGGAGAAAAACTACTAGAATTAATAGGCAATAGATTTCAACCAAAGAAGCGCTATGACTTTATATTACAAGCAATACTTAATAATAATTATAGTAAAGAATATATATGGTCAGCTTATGAGAAACTGAAAAACATTGAGTTTAAAGATGATAGTAATACAAGTGGTAAATGGCTTCTATTATATTTTAATGAGCACATTAACAAGCAGTTAATCTCGGATCTCGCAAAGGAATATATAACAAAAAGGGACGGTAACCTGGATTTAATTGCAAGATTGTTCTGTAATGATAACGATATTAGAAGCCATATTGTTGGTGCTGGCTCTAAGCTAGAAAAGAGTTTAAGGATAAATATTGCTCATTTTCTGAAGAGTAGAAACTATGATGATTACTGTTTCTCTAAGCTTAAGGATTATGATTTAGATCATAATCCATCTGTAAAAATCATATCTTCAGTTGGGTATTATTCATCGCCATTATTAGATGTAAGTGCTGAAAATGAAGAAACGGTATTAACCAGGTTGTCGTCAGACATTATAGCAGGCGGAATGGATCATACTGAAAGAAACCAGGCGGCTTTATCTGGGTTTATAGAGCTTGGAAAGCTTGAGGATATTTTGTCAATTAAGCAACCGTGGAAGAGTGACGGAATGATTGGAATTGACCTGAATAGAGGCTTAGATTCAAATGAGTACTTCCTAAGTTATATAACAGAGAATTGGGATTATATTAGCTCTGTATTAAAAGAGAATGCTTTAAAAATATTTAATCACACAAATGATAAATCCCTCTCGTTTTTATCATTGCTATCTCCATATATCAGCAAGGAAAGCACTCTCTTTGATGAAGTGGTAAAGAAAGTATCAGAAGGAAAGGAGGTGGATGAAGTAGAAGACAGGCTTTTGCATTCGTTATCCAAACTTCTACCTAAAAGCAATATTCTATTGGAGCTTAGTTTAAAATCTTTAGGTTTTAAAAAAAATGGAAACCACAGGACAAATCATAGGGAAAGCCTTGTAGCCCTTGATATTCTGGAGGGTCATTTTTACCAAAGCGAGATGGCAATTCAGATGATAGAGGGTCATATTAAACACCCATCTGTAAGGGACGATGTATTATTAGCAACAATGCATGCGCTAGGAATGCATGACCACGAAAAAGCAAGGGAGATAAATAAAAGATTAAAAGATAAGTCTGTTTGGATACCCCTAATTGCCTTATCTATTGCCAATCCAAGCAAGAAAACAGAAGATCAGGTTGATGAAATTTTGAAGGCTACGAACTATTTATTTAAAGCACCGTCTAATTATTCCGTGTATTTTTATAAAAAAATAATTGGTGCCGTTGCATCTAACCCGGATCTTTTGGTTCGCCTTGAAAGTGAAGTGACTTCTACAAAAGATATTCAGAAATCCATTTTTATGCTTCAGATATTAACGGCAATAAAAGGAGCTAGCAAAGAATTAATTTCAATGGTTATGGCTGCCTATTCCATGCAAGGTCGACGAAAATTTGCTGAGACTATATTTGATATAACAATTGGAGAATTCGTTCCGCCGCAATATTCACTGCTTAAACTGATTCACAATCCATCTTCATTTTAAAATAGAGAAAAATAACTTAAGGACACACACCAATTGACATATAAAAACAATCAAAATTATTCTTAGACGAGCTATTCAATCATTCACAAAAAGGATTCTGTCATGTCATTGCCCAGAAAAAAACCTAGTTTCTGTTGAAGACACCCTGTACTACCAGCTCATTTCTTGCTGTGTACTCCCGTACTTTTTATGTGGTGTTAACCCTGCAACAGGCAAAACTACGAACACCATCGCCAATGAATTGAAGGCCTTCTAAGAGCACTACCGTCCCTCTTTACCATTGATCTATTCTCATAGCTGTTATGTTATGTCAAATCACATCTATATCGCTGCTAAGATTTGCCCAGATCAGTCCAAGCGCTCAAGGCTAGGGTCAGATCCCAAGCCTTAGTTAATTGGCTTGTTATATTTATGCTACTAAATCAGATTTAGAAGGTATTTTATTGATTGCTGATTTATACATACCTATATAATCATCATTGACTACTTTAATAATAACGACTTCAACATTGAATGATTTTAAAAGCCCCATTTTTTCTTCATCCATGGCATCAGCATAAAAATATACTTTATTGCTCACCCACCCATCAGCAGCATAACGAGCGCGTTTATTGAGTAGCCACCAAATATCAGTTTCACTGTAATCTAATGAAAGGCCAATGATATGAACATTTGAAGAGAAAAAAAGATCAACCCATGAAGTGAAACAATATGACTCTGCCTTTAATTTTTCAAGCATTGGCTCAACGGTAAGACTCTTACCAGCAACAGTATGTTTATAACTACCCTTAACATAAGAGTCAATTTTACTAACGGAGCCGCAATAATGATCTAAACCAAGCATAATTGACTTAGGGTGATCTATTTCCCCATGGATATTCCAAAGATATTTATCGCCATTACTTGTCGTATACTTTCTCTTTCTTCTTAAGCTATAAATATCTTCTGTACTTAACTTCTGAGGTCTACTGTTTAGTGCTTTTTCAAACGCATAGTCATAATTAGATGTCAGGTAATTATCAACATCCATGGTTGCTAATAACTTAAAAACCTCATTAGAACTTTGTGATAGCATTGCTTTAGCAATGCTATCTTTAATTTTAAGTTCATCAGCATTTTGGCTACTTTTCGAAATATGTTGTTCCATGAAAATTCTTTCATACACCATAGTGTTTGGAAGTTTTCCATTTGAGAATTGGTTAGCACCTTTAATGTTATTCAATAACCTATCCCAGCTAACGGCATTATCCGAAACTCTATTTATTCCGTTGCCAAAAAGTACAGTATTACGCATTGTGATCCTTCATAAATATAAAATTAGATTTAACGAAGCAATGACGCACTATTTCTAACTGTCTAAATAGAGCGTCTTGTATCGAAAAGAGATCTTGGGGATCACACCTAACATTTGACAAACTTATTTAAACAGAAGATATGTTCGTTCTTTTTATTAGACTTAATAATTTCAGAACCTACTACCCTGTAGTCCCCCCAAAGTTTAATGGACTATAACAGAGCCTCAAACAAAGACACCTGAAAAAAGGGATGAAATGCGTACTAACAGGTAGGCTTGCTAAGTCAATAGTACCTGAATGCCGAATCTCTCCTTTCAAGCACTAAACAGTCGCATACCAGCCCTAACAATCAGTTGGTACTTAGCACAAACAAGAACCTTTTCAAAAATAACACAAGAAGCCCGTTTTGGGTCGAAAGCAGTAAATGCATGTCTAGTAAAAATAGTGGGGGCTACTTAGTGTGAAACAATAATCTACTAGTTTATGTTTGCAGTTAACTACAAAAAAAACATTTAAAGAAGCTTCCACCTCTCGCCCTTTGTCTTCTATCACCATTTTCACAAAACCTACCAATGTATCACTGATATAACTCGTGCATTGATAATCGACTATCATTTGGGCATGCCCTTAAGACTACATGAAAACTATCTATCATTTATCTCATTGAAACACCCTACTGATAGCATTATCATTTGGGTCATATATGATAGAAAGGAAATAACATAAATGGCTCAATATATCTATTCTCGAACCAGCACTACTGAGCAGAATATTAAAGCTCAATCAGATCTACTTACTAAGTCTTACCCAATAGCAACATTAGTTTAAGAGCAATCATCTGCCACATCCATGAAAAGGCCCGCATTAGATTCACTACTAGACAAGCTTTTATTAGGCGACACCGTCATTGTTTACGACATGTCTAGGCTGAACAGAAACACTCAAGACTTTCTAACACTTCTTGAGAAATTTAACTCTGAAGGTATAAACCTAATTATTCACTCTATGGTTGGACAAACTATTGATACAAATAGCCCTATTGGCAAGATGCTGCTAACGGTTATGGCAAGCATTGAACAAATGAATATTGAATTAATGAAAGAGAAGCAAGCCGCTGGTATTGCAGACGCTAAAGCCAAGGGTGTTTATAAAGGAAGACCCAAGAGTGAAAAGACAACTAAAGCATGTGAAAAAGCGGTAGAGCTACTGAATAAGGGCTTATCTAAAGAAGACGCCGCACGAGCAGCCAAAGTAGGCGTAGCAACTCTATATAGGTTTTTAAAAGACAAGGCAGCTTAATTCAGTACAAGAGGCGGCTTTGTCGACAAATAAGACGCTTAGACAACAGGATTTTCAGTTTGCAATACGGTTATTCTCAATCAAAGCAAGCTCAAAATTGCAATGAGTGCTCCGACATTAAAACATTGCTCTGGCCGAGTAACTTTAAAAGGGTAACGTTCATCTAACGCATCCAATTCATGGCACATAATTTGTTCATTTCCACTTAAGTCAATTGACTGTATCTGTGTTGACTCATAAGTTTCGAGCTCTTTAACACTTCGAAGGTTATTGTCTGCCAAGTTAATAGTTTGAAGATCTGTTAACTGCTCAATGCCCCCTAAGCTTGAAATATTGGCATTCTGACAATTTAAGTTAAGTAGTTCATCGGCATCATACCCCTGGTGAAACATAGAAATACAATCAGCGAGTTCACTACTTTCATACGTTAGAAATTGAGCATCGGGTGTTTCATGCCCTGCATAATAAGATAAATGTTCATTTATCGTTCTGGCTGAGTCTGCCTCATCTTTTAGGCCACACGAGCCACTTCTATGACCACAAAAAGCATAGAAATCGGTCGATAGGTTTGAGAACATCGGCACCGTATTGGCACTACTAGAGTAAATATAATTACCAACCATAATGCTCGCCCATTCACCGGGCCCTTTACCGCCATCACAATCCGCATTCTGTGTAAAACCCTTAGCATACGCAGTCAAACCGGATGAATGCTCGCTATCGCCTTCACACTCTGCAACCTTGTCGCCATGTGCCAAGCCCATTAAATGCCCCAGCTCATGGGCTAGGGTATTTGCATCACAATTGTATCTAGATAGCGCATACGAAGAACTTGACGAAGATATTTTATCTATTGTCTTGTGGACTGTTCCTGCGCTACCACATAGAGTCTTTAGCTCTGAACCATCAAATGAGGTTAACTCAGTCATCACCGCAATCGTATAATCAGCACCATATTGATCGGCTTGACTAAAAATGTCCTCAAAACCATTGCTAGAATTTTTCATATTTGAGAGAAGTAGTGTTCTGTCTTTTACTGTGCCGTTCTGGGTAAAATTCCGAATATCTGTGAATGCTAATTCTGGCACCAAATTGATTGTACTAGCCTGGTAATAAAAGTTTAGCCAAGCAATCCATACCTCCATTGTTTCTCTGACTTCCTGCTCACCTTCAGTATCAACAAGTGATTGGTCAACGATGAACTGGATTGAAATATTTTCTTTCTCAGCTGCTTGAACAAATTGACACATAACGAGTGTCGCTAGCATTAGAGCCAATAATTTATTCTTCATATTGTTTTCCTGTTAATCAATAAATAACGCATTCTTCATTTTTTTGTATTCGTATATACCCATTAGAAAACCCACGTTTCCATGTGCTTCGAACTGATAACCTTTACCATGCATGTAAATTTTACCCTTCGTCAGCTCTTTTCCATAATAGATACCCATTGTACTGGCAGGACTATCATCCAGCTTGATAAACATCTGGGTACTACCAAGCTTGGTTAATTGCTTAGTTGTAATCGTTCCAGTAACTGCCTTACTCAGCAGTTCTATTTTCACCTTCTGCCCTGACACCATTGCTTTTAGACGGGACAGGTCTGTGTTGAACATCGTACCTGAGCCGATCATATCCTTATCAACACGACCAAAGTCATGATTACCATCATCAAAGGTTTCGTTCATCGAAAAGCTTTCGACATTTCCAGTCATTGGAGTGACTACCTCTTCTGCAAAAAACTCATCTGGCGGAGTTTTTTCTTTCTTTAGTTTTTCAACTTGAGTTAATTCCTGCGCAGTTAAGGCGTTCCTACTCCCGACAAGCCCTAGTTCATTTTCATTTTCTACATTTGACTTACTCGCTTCTAGCACCAACATTGAACTTGAATTAGCGCTCCCACCATCCAGCAAAATCTTTGAACTATCGGTCTTATAAAAATGATTGGCCATAAGAGTGACGAAGAAAACTAGGCCTACTAGAAAACTTATTTTGTATTTTCTGATCAATTAATACACCCCCAAAATTCTTATTCCCAAACCGCTCAAGTTGATGCTATTTGACCAGACTTTATTTCTTCCAAGCTACAGACCTCTCTCCTGCATTTAGACAAACTTACAAGAGTTCATATATAGTTCATTGTATTTACTGACTCGGCAAACTAGAAACAACCTTAAGGTTGGCAAATAACCTAAGTCACCATCAGAACTAGAAACAGCATTACCTCAGAAATATTTAGAATTGAAAAGTTATTTATCTGGAACACTAAATTTTAGGTTTTTGACAACCTAGATTACATCAATTCCAAGACCTTTGGTTAATAAACCTTCAAGTGTTTCCGATACAAATTCTGCATCTTCAACACATAAATCACCAAATCCTACCTTATAAATCCCAAACCCTTGCTTACCTGTCATTAAGATTAAAGCCCCACCCCCCTCATCATCACCTATCGCCAATGACTCAGGTATGTAGCTTTGGACCTGATATTCCTCATTCATTTCGATACAACCAGCAGGACTCCATATTCTAAAATATCTGTCTCCGTTAATAAGTATCTCTACCTCAGTCATCTCTCTAATTACATTTAGATAATCCGTTGGAACCGTTATAGAGCTAAACTCTTTCAGTGCAGCAATATCTTCTAATGAAGCTGAAGATTCATTAGCATCAATTTTCAAACTTGAATGTAAATCTTTCAGTATATACATAATCTAATCACTAATTATTCAACTTTTGATAAGGTACGTTCAATTTATCGAGCATCTTATACTGCTGACCCAAAACTTGATTTATAGTTTGTTTTTGGAAGCCTGCTGTTCCCATATCACCAACGATATAATTCAATTCATCCTGAAGACTTGAACTCCACTTACCATCTCCTGAAGCAACCCGTGCATTTCTTCGCAAATTCTGGGAATTACTTATCAAGGTATGAGGGAGGCCTTTTCCTGTTTCAAGAGTTACCGATGGTGCGAGATTGGCATCATAACCATATTCTTTCAGGTTCTCTTTAGCCCATTGCTGCTGTAAACCATGGTGTGACTGTAATCGCCCATCATTAGGACCACGTCCTTTTGGCTTAGGTAGTGAATCTATATGTGTCTTATTGAAATACGCATAATTCACCTCAGGTATTAACTTCCCTCCAAACCGATCAAGGACGATTCCTGCACCTACAAAACCAGCGGCTACGAAATCATCACTCTTAAAGGCATACATACCATCAAGTGAGTCCTGAAAAGGTGATACTGCTAATTCACCTGCCACAGCGACATTCAAATCATAGAAACTAGCACCTAATGTATCGCCCTCTCGCCACTCATTGAATTCTTGTCCCGCCCACCCTATAGTGTCATAAACAAAATTTGTAGCCCAGTCCATAGACCAATCTACAGCCCAATCAAGCGCCCAATCAAAAAAACCAAAATCTTCAAACATGTAGCCCGTCGGATCAGTCAGACTCAAGGGGTTATTCAGAACATAAGAATAGCGATTAAACGACTGCGAATTGTAAGGATTCTGAATCACAATATCCGCACTCATAAACCGTCCAAGAATCGGGTCGTAGATTCGCCCGTTCATATGAATCAGACCTGACTCATCAAGGTGCTCATGATCGGTAAAACCACGGGAACTTAAATTAGCATTACCCGATAGTTGCTCTCCGAACACCCCATATTCAAAATGCGTCGTTTCATTGCCTGATGCATTAGACATTACATCAACTGAACCTAAGTGGTCACGGTGTAAATAACGGAAGTCAACACTACCACCCACGTCAGTTCGCTGCAGGAAGTCACCCACAAAGTTTTTCTTGGTAATCGTGCCGTTTGAAGCTTTTACTTCTTCATACACTCCGCCAATATAGTAAGTCGTTTCGCCATTTACTTTCTGTTCAAAACGTAATCGACTTGGGCCGTATTTAAACTCACTCGTGCCTTTGGCACTAGCGATTGAAGATGGTTTATCAAAAGAGGTGTAAGTAATGTTATAACCCGCTCTATTGGTAACATTACCATTAGCATCGTATGTATAACTTTTTCCATTTGCACTAGTGACGGCATGCGGTCCTGCTGAGCCGCTCTGTTTGTACTCTAGTGCACTCACCCCAGGCTTAGTCATCAGATTACCAAGCAAGTCGTAAACGAAAATCTCACTCGAATCATCTGTTTGATGGAGCGATAAGCGGTAAAGCTCATCATATTCAAATGTTTCTATACTGTTACGCGAAAAGGTTTGGTTATTACGCCCTTGTAGGTTTCCATTGCTGTACCAGTAATAGTTGGCATCCTGTAATTCAGTGGTAAAATTCGAACCATTATGTTTGCCCGTTTTACGACTACTTAAAAAGCCATAGCTTGGATGGTAGCTGTCATGGGTATCAACCTGATCACCTATTTGATAGCTTGTAAAGTTACCAAAAGCATCCATCGCATCATAGCTTTTAAGTACTTTGCTACTTGCAACATCCGATACTGATGACATGTAGCCGGTAGCTGAATATGCATTTGCGGTTTGATAGTTATTTGGATATTCAAGCGCCTCAGGTCGACTAAATTCATCATAGAGTTGAATTAAATCAAACTGCTTATAAGTATTATTGGTTTGTTTGATGAAACTAGACGTATTCGCTAGGCGCCCTAAATTGTCATAGCCATAAGTTTCATAGAAATCTGTATGCTTAACCTTGCATATGGTGCCTGTATGCGTTGCGGCACCTGAGCATTCGGTATCGTTATCATAGAACCATTGTGTTGTAGGCGTGACTCCGGTATTACCTTGAAAAAGATCCCAACGTTTTTCTAAACGATTACCCGCATCATAGCTGACGCGGGTTATTTGGTTTTTGGCATCCGTGGTGGTAAGTACATTACCCAGTGCATCATAGGTATTGGTGATACTGCCTGCGTCAGGGTCGATATGAGAAACTAGGCGATTAGCTTTGTCATAGGTCCATGATACATCCGTTGCAGCATTGCCATTTACCCGTGCGGCTTCCATGTTTCCATATTCGTCATAACCATAGGTGGTAGTGATCGATTTGGCGCTTTCCGCTGCTTCGGTCTTGCTAGAGACCTGTCCTAGCGTATTGTTATACGTTTCAGTTTTATTACCATGACTAGTGATAGCACCATTTCGGTCTTGCTCTATGATGGTTCTTAATACCGTTGTTTTCAAGCCTCCTGATGATTGCCCGGTATAGGTAAACGATGTTTTAGGCCGAGAACTTGCGACTGAAGCCACCATTTCTGGGTAAAGAATTTTGTTGGGTCGATTAAATTCGTCGTAGCTTTTGTATTCCGTCCATTGTATAGCCGAGACTAATTTGAAGGGTTGCGAAACTTTTTGAGTACGTCCGACTTTGTCATAAACAGTAACGGTATAAATTGCATTGCCCGTTAAGTCTACTGTTTCTGTCAATACTTCGCGCCCAAAGCTGTCTAGGTAGCTTGAGCTTGTCGGCGCACCTTTTCTATTCGTTTGTTCTGGATAAAGAGAAACTGAATTTGGGTGAGTCACCGTGGTCGTTACTTTATTTGAAACAGTCAGGTCTAAAGAACTTAGTGCAGAAGGTATACAGTTATTGCAGAGACTATAAGTTGTTGAAGTAACCGAACCATCTTTTGAGACGCTTTGTGTCAATCGTCCGTAAGTGTCATATGTAGATGAAACTGACAGGCCATCAATATCCGTCATCGAAGTTAGCGAGCCAAAGCGTTTATCATAAACTCTGGAGGTTTGAGCTTGGCTCAACTCATTATTAAAGGTGCCATAGAATTGCATATCCGCGTCTGGTAGTGACGCAGAGGTTGATCGTGCAACAAAATTGGTGTTGCCATTTATAGTTGTTGAGGTGACGTTACCCTCTGTATCGTAGCCATAAGTCAGCACGCTAGTTAACGCAGCATCATCAGGAAAGGCTGTTTCAGTTTCAACACTTAGCTTGCCCGTTTTACGTGTGTAGCCAGTTTCAACTACTTTTGAGCTAGAAACCTGTGCCCCGTTAATACCTGTGTACCGGCGACTACTGGTAACCTTTTTGTTTTGTGGAAAACCGACCAACCATTCACTAATGCTTTCGTCAAAGTCAGAAAACTCGGTTTTTACTTTGGAAGCCCACTGCGAAATAACTCCCGCAGAGGAGCCTAATCCGTTAATTGTTTCTGAACTTGAGATCACACCATTACTGGTGTTGATAGCTTGATCAAGTGTAGATACAGAGGAAACATTTCCATTAGTCTCATAGTTGACTGTATAACTTTGATCTAAATAAGGGGAATATGTTTTTCCCGCTAAAGCCTCAGGCGATAGCCAATCATTTTCTGAAACTTGTTGAAGTTTACCATTCAGAGTCGTTGTTTGTTTATTCAAACGCCCCAATAGCTGCCAGCTTTCAGTATCTTGTGCGTATTCTTTTACTCCCACGCTTCCCGTACGATGATTTGTTGTGGTTACTTTTGAAAAACCAAGAAAACCTAGACCTTGGGCATGCGTCTTCGCTCCTTCATATTGGTAACGCGTTGTCGCTTGGCCGCCAACACCATCAGATGTTTTGATTTCATTCACTACGTGCATACCACTTGCGAGGTCTTTTATTGGGAATTCACTACCTGTGGAAGGTGTATGAACGAGACTGTCTGCGAGAGGCTTATACGAAATCTCTGTTTCATTTCCTAGGCCATCAATAATCTTGCCTACCGCAGTAGAGCGATTCATGGTGTTGGCGTAGAACTGCCAAGTTGAATTATACGAAGCGAGAATTTCCTCCCCATCCTCATCTTCGACCATTGATGAACCAACTTTGATTAAATCTATCGATCCATCACCGTTGTAATCACCCGTTTGGAGCATAGGGTTTGTGTTTTCCAAAAATCCTACAACAAAATCAAACAAACCATCATTAACAACAGAAAACCCCTCTCCCGCAGGTACTGCCGCGATAGACCCATATATATGAGCCATACTTCCTACTAGGTTATTGTTCAAGCCTGAGTCTGAGAGACTGCCATCCCCTGTAGAAAACAATAATTTTAGTGGGACGTTACTTCCACTTCCGTCAGAATACAGTACGTCATCCCTACCATCTCTATTAAAGTCTTCAATCACGACATGATCACTAGACAGAATAGAATAAAGTTCAGTAGTTTTATCGCCTTTGTCTATCCATCTATTTTGAAGATTGTCAGCGCCCGTATTTTGAAACAAAGTCGCTGTATCGGCCTCAAAATCCATAAGGACAAAATCCTTTAGACCATCGCCATTATAATCCCAGAATATTAGGCGGCTATCAGCGGATTGGTACAACCCAGGACGCTCAATAGAAAGGCTTTCAATTTTATCATATTGAAACTCGCCATCTAGACCAAGGCTTACTAGTAACAACTCACCTTTTCCAAAAATGAAAAGTTCATCACGACCATCAAGATTGGAATCCAAGACCAGAGGCGTATCAGCGGCTGTTGGTTCAAACTCAGCAGCAGCGATTTCCCCTTCGTCTATAGACCCCTGACATTCAGAAAGTGGTGATACTTCAGTCTGTATGACGCCATTACAATCCTCTGGGAACAACTGCACAACCGTTGACGCCTGTAGATCTAACCCTATTCCTTCAGTTATCCGAAGGTCATTGGCGGAAGATCCAGGCTCTGATACCACCTCATAAATAACCCAATCTGATTCGTAGGTAGGAATATGCCAAGCTTCATTTGCTTGAGAATTCCAGTATCGGTAAAGGTTAGGTGTTGAGGGAAATACTGGATTAAGAGGCTGTGTACCAACAGGGTTAGTAATGTGATAAACGTTACCATCAAAAATCGGAATTGCCTGCCAGACAATATCTGTTTGTAGCGGAAAGATAATCTCTTTTTGCCCATCATTATCAAAATCCACCACTTTCGGCCCGAATGATAGGTTGGATGCAAGCTGATTCCACACGGGGTTTACAATTATGTCATAATTCGAATCAAGGAAAGTGTTGGTTAGGCCTTTTAGATCGTCCTGTTTCAAAAAATGGGAGTCTGCTCCGGCATTATCCAAAGCTGAAAGCTCACGCTCTACACCTTGACTACCATCTGAAAGCACTACACGCCATGATATATCATAAGAATTTCTACGTGCTGGTTCACCATATTGATCAAATTTATTGGTACTACAATATTCTCCCCCACACCATTGCAAGGAGTACACATTTGAATAAAAGGTTAAGTGAGCGTAAATCAGGTCATCTAATCCGTCAGAGTTAATATCAGCTACTGTTAAGCCAACCCTCGCATCGGTCGTTTCCCGATAGTCAAGATCTCCATTAGAGTCAGCCGCAGCCGACAATAGTTTTACTGGTTCTGCCAAGTTTGGAAGAAGATTGACTTGTGTAAATACACCTGTTTTATTACCTAAATTAATAATCACTCGACCGCCAGCAGACATGGTTAATAGATCTTGAATCCCGTCACCATTCCAATCCAACTTCCTAGTTGTCGCTAGACCTTCACCGTCATTTAAACCAATGCTTTCGTAGTGGTCACTATACTCATACACTTGTCGCGTGAATTCCGCCCCAGTTTTAGCAAAACCTATAGAATCTTGATTCCATAAAAACTGTGTACTGGCTTTACAGTCATCAGAAGTGCTTTCACCAAGCTCGCGACACTCCTGAATAGATGCCAACACGTTGCGACCAGGCAGATTGTCAAGCGTGTTATACTTAAGTTCATATTGCCTTACTGTTTGAGCCTGCCCCCCATGTCCGACTAAAATAGAGATGCCCGTCGTTAAGTTTTCAATACCGGTAAAAGTACCTGCTCGATATGCGCCAGTATTAATAGCTTCATCATATGAAAACTCTACTTTAACCGACGCGTAGTTTATTTCGTCAAGCTGAACTTGATAGGCCCCCGTTGTACCTTGCAAGCTATATACGAATGAAATGAGGTTATCGTATTGATCTGAAACTGTTTCTGGGTACCAAATTAAATCACTTGTTTTTAAGGCGTAGTTGACTGTACTACCACTTTTGGTCTGGACTCTTATCTGGCTGGCATTGATATAGGTAGTTTTGCTATAGGTATCCAGCAATGTTCTATAGGTAGCGCCGTTCGACATATGAGTGCCGGCATCCAAAACTAAGCGCTGCCCTCCCAAACATAGCTGGTCTGAATCTGTTCCTGTTGTGCCCTGGTTATAGGCATCACCTAGTATTTTTTTATTCCCACAGCGACTAATTATCGGGTAACTCGATAGCCCCCAACCTTTTCCGACTAAGCCATACCCGGCTTGACTACTGTAACTCAAGGCTACACTTGGTTTGTGGCCAGCTATCCCTGGGGGCAGGTCAAGTGGCAAAGAATAAGTCAATGCACCATTTTTGGTAACATTAAACGAGCCAGGTGTTTTGCCTGCTGCCGTAACGGTTCTCGTGGCAACAACAGAGCTTAGTGCAACTTGCTGTGAAGTTCCCATTGAGCTATCAAAAGCAACCGGGTCTGTAATGAGAGAGTCTGACGTAGCGGTGCTATTTTCGACCGTTGTGTCCGGTGCCGGGCCGGAAATGACCGCAGCTAGTGGATTTACATAATATTTTGAATTTATGTCGGCATACAACTGGTTAATTGTATTTTGAATATAAGACTTTCCGCCAAGGCTAACAATACGTACATCGGCACCCCAATCAAAACCAAAATAAACAAAATATGCATTTTCTGTATAAGCATCAACTAAAAAGAAACTAGGGTAGTAAGGGTCATGACTCGATAAAAATAAGTCATCATCACTTGAGCCTTCGAAATCACCCTGTAGTATTTCATAACCTAAATTAGTCCAGCCAGATTTATCAAAATTTCCGGTAAGCTGCGTGACTTGGTTGTCACCATTGCTTATGTTTATATCGGGTAACGTCGGATTTAATATTATCGGAATTATAATCTCTGAAGCAATGAGGATGACTTTACCTTCCATATCAAGATAAAAGTCATCATCAGTACTGGTATACACTTCGTATTGATCAGGCGTTTCATTTCCCGCATGCACGATTGAAATTGTAAAAAATAAGCAAACAAGCAAAAATAATTGGCAAGAGAGATGGACAAAACGCATAGAAGCTCCGAAAGCATGATAAATAAACAACTTGTAAACGGAGACTTTTTCGAAGAAACCAATGAACGAACGCCACGGTTATTCAACAAATCCTTGTTTTAAAATTGCTATTCTAATATTCCATTAATATTGCGCGGAATAATACTTAGTACACAAAGACTATTCAATTGTTTTATGGGTTTAAGAAGGGATTATGAGACAGGGTTCCACACTTATTCTTGCTCTAGAAAAACGGCATAAAATTTCGTAATACATAGGTAGTGAAATACGTTATTTCATAGGGAGTTATTGATTTGCTCAGTGGCGTAAAAGTCCACTTATAAGCCACTCAGTTTTTGATTGTTTTTTGCTCAGACGCGTACTTTTTCAGCAATTCTGCATAACTTTTAACCAATAAATCGATCGCTAGCTTTCCGTCTTTTTTGATCAAATCTAACGGTACTTTAAACTGATCATTATCCAGAGCTTTCAAGTCTAAACGCAACTCTTCTTGGTCACCGTAAACAAAACCAATATCTAGCTTTGCTTTAACAGGGTCATTTTCACCGGAAGTCGTGACGACACCATAATGATAAACGCGTAGCTTTAACTCTTTACCAGCATCACATAATGGACTTCGCTTTTGTTCTATTGAGTTACAAATTTCGGATAACCAAGAATACGTTTCAGACTTTAAGATTTTTGAAAAATCACCACCCGCAACCACAAAAGATTCGTGAATTTCTTTAGCAATACCTTCATCAATCGCGACGCCAATAGCAATACCCATGGCACCCATTGACGACGACATCATCATGCCTGCGCCCGCACCTTTACCTGAAAATCGGATGCGGTCTTGGCTTTCGATTGAAACACTTATTGCAGAATGTTCGATTTGCTTGGTATTCAATAATGAGCAAGCACTGCAAAATAACAACATTAACAGAATTAACAGCTTCCTAACGCCATTCTGAACAATTACATCCTTATACATTTGGCTTCCCCTGTTTACTACCGGCTACTTAAGATTAAGAGCATGAACTTTTATTGCATTCCCAACGCAATCCGCATTCTTGCTGTCATAACCAATTACAACTGTTGTTTTTGATACTTTAGCTGCCAGCAACATAGAATAATAACGATCCCTTATTTCTGTAGAAAGAGAGCTATCAAGTGCAAAATAATTTACAGTACACAAAGATGTTACAGGCGAAACTATTCCAAAATATATGGTATTAGAGTTATATATTTTCACCCACTCTACTGTTGCTCCAACATTCCCTGTATATCCAGCATTCACTCCATTTGCTATAAGACAAAAAAGAACAACTATAATAAATCTATTTTTCATAACTTTCTCTTAATAAAATCCACAGTTTTGGCTTTTATAAGCCTTACTTCGACTCTTAATTTACGTACCGTTTCAAACCAAAACGATACAATTATTGGCTCAACACAAGCCTGCAATTAGACTTAAATCTGCTCAATATAGCTGACAAGACATCTACCTGAGTAATACTCGTTTGTTGAGTCCAAATGGACTTCAATTTGTAGATCTTGTGCTTTTGCCATCAACAAAAGACTAACAAGGTGCGTATCCTCATTTGCGATAGCTGCCCAAGTTTTATCACAAGAGCTTGGTGCATTTTCAAAACCACCTGAAATTGAAAACTGAGTTGTTCCCGGTCGCACAGTCGCCGCCACTTTACTGGCTAAACTCATTTCGATGATTTTTCCAACACTACCTCCGCCATAAGAATAAGAACTTACTAGCATGAACATCAGAACAAAATAAGATTTCTTCATAGAATTTTCCAGGTAACCAACTTTGTACAAGCGACTTAATCAAGCCTTACACAGACGCTAAAAAAGAATACCCTACATTTAATTCTCTTAGTCTTTTGTCATAACACAATAATCTGCCACTGCATTTCCATTAATTCCAGAACATCCCGTTTTAGGGGTGCAGTTCAACTGATAACCAGTAGTCATCGCTATGAACACCATACTCATCATATTCTTACCGTTGATATCGTTCCCTCTTACGGTCATTCGACCAGGGCTTGTACAGCTAGTCGGACTAGTATAATCATCATCCCAGTGCAGCTGAATTCCTTCAATATAAGAGTAATTGGCGACTTTCTTTATCTTTCCATTAACTGCAAAAGCAGTGCTAGAGAAAACCACAACTCCTATTAACAATATAAGTACCTTTTTCATAAGTGTTTTCCCAAAATAGTTACGTCTTAAATAAAGTCTGAATCAGACTCATTAATTAAGTACCACTTCAACATTGAAGCGATAAATCTGTTCGTCTTCAATAAGCACTAACGATACTTTATATCTAATTCAAATTATCAAAAATACAGTTCTTGGATTGAAATCATATCCGTTTCACAACTGCCATCCGTGTATGAGTAAGCCCTGATTTTCTTGCCCCCCATATATGCAGCCAAAGCAACGCTTACCATCTGTTGCATGGCTTCTGGCTCATGAAGAGTATGAGTAATTATCGCTGCACCATTACAAGCTTCCTCCATAAGATTTGCAGAATCATCAAAGAATATGTATGTTTGCTTTTTCCCTGGCGCATCAAAGACCTTTATGCCTTTGATGGTTCCATGCCCTATATTCTTTGCCATTAAGCCGGAAGAAATTACCGAAAAGCAAAATCCAATTATTATTTTTTTCAATTTCATTCCCTTTAGACTTCACTATTTGACCGAATTCTGACTCATAATTTACGTATCACTTCACCATTGAAGTGATACGCCGTTGTGGCTTCAATAAGCCTAAAATAGACCCATTAATTTAGTACTGCATAATATTTAAGTGATATATTTTATTACTCAACACTATTGTTATCAGGCTCAAATTCGAACCTTGATTTTGTTATGTCCTTTATAATCGCCCCCTTGATTACCCAGTTAGCTTTTTATATTTACTGTATTTATACTCAAATAATTACTAACGCAACTACCATCAAAAGCTACCTCTTTACCGGCCATTTGCGCTGCCAATAATATTGACCACAACTTATCAACATTCGCTGTACTCCAATAGAATCTTACCATTGAGGATAAAGCTGTTGATCCGCAGTTATTGGAATCATTGAGCCCCTCGACATATATATAAGCTTGAGAACCAAAAGCTTTAATCTCAGTTATTTTTACATAATTTGTTGGAGAAGCATTTGCAGTCAAGCAAACCAAAAAATTAACTAATATGAAGAGCAATAAATTTTTCATTTTTTCATCATTCCGATATAAAATTTGAATGGCACAAAAAAGCCTAAAACAGACCCTAAATCGAGTCTGACCCCGTTGGTTTACAGGCTTTCTTCAGGTTAATCTACGGTTCGAAAATAATTTATACTTTCAGTATCTCCATACGCATTACAATTACTAGCTCCTTTAATAATTACATTTTTCCCCGTAGCGTATGCTGATAAAAGACCTGAAACTTGAACTTTACCACCGTCAGTAGTTCCGTTAAGAGCGAATCTACTAGGCTGGTTTTGGGCGCACGTAGGTACATCAGTTCTTGCTCCGCTAGTGTAAACAATAATTACACCGTTAGACATAAAGTGAAGTTTACTAAGTTTTCCAGTACTGGCAGAGCCAGCAAATGTATTTGTAGTTAATAAAGCCAAAAACAATGGCATCCATTTTTTCACTTTAATGTCCCTAAGTTTAAAAAACTCTAACATTTGAATATCCGTCGTTATGATAGATATACCTGAAGAAGCTCAGCGACCGAAAAAAAGCCTTAATCAGACTCAATATTAAACCCTGAGCATCGGGCAGATTTCAAAAATCTTGCCCGCTTAATCTTTTACCAAATAGTATAAACATTTCGAATTAACAAAATGTTTGATGTACAACTAGTTGGGTCAGTTGCTTCGAACTTAATAGACCGTCCTGATATAGACGCAGCTAAAATTGCAGAATATTGCGCCTTGCCAGCATCACTATCTAAATACCCGAACCACATACCCGAAGAGTTACAAGAGCTTTCTGACAAAGACCCACTCAGTCTCACAAAGAACCTTTGACTAACACTTGTAATAGAATTTGGAGCTTTATGAATTTGAAAAAACTCAATTTCCCCTGATTCAGAAGGCATGCCAGCGAAAATATTATGTGCAAAAAAATATAGAACTACAAAAACTATAATCCCCCTCATATTATATGACTCCTTTAAGCCTAATACAGACTCAATAAAATTATTAATAATGCGCTTCTTGCAGCGCAACAAATGTTACATCACAATTATCTTTATGAGAGAAAAATCGAATTTTCTTACCTGACACATATGCAGCTAATATAGTAGACATCATTTGATCTACTCTTTTCTCTGACCTTGAACCGCCATAGTCCGAAAACCGTATGGTGACCTGCCCACTACAATTCCCGTCGTCCAGTTCATACCCTTCATTTAGATAGACTATGACGGTATCGAGATCTCCGTTACCGATTTTATAGCCTTTGATTGTGCCAAACCCAATATTTTTTCCGGCCACAGCTGGGAGCGATAAAAACAAGATAACTGTAACCAGAATAAATCTGTATATAATCTTCATTTAATCTGCCTTATTAAATATCTAAAAAAGTGAATAGCGTATTTAAGTCTTCGACGGCCACCCAATAAAACTATTTTAATCCGCTAATTGCACAAAGTATGGTGTTGGTGCATTAGAGGCTGCAGGAACATTCGCACAAGAAGTAAGAACAGAAACATCAGCATATTTATAAGACACATCAACCTTTCTATCAGATGCCTGAGCAGCCAGTAAAATGCTTAACCATGACTTACAAGCATCTACACTCATATTATTAGCTTCCTGACTTACACTGCACAGCAATACAAAAGTTCCATTAGAAATTGAGCTGCCTGACAAATACAAGCCACCAGAATTAGAAATCCGTGTATTAAGTACATCCGTTTGGCATTGTGGCCCTGCAACAACACTCAAAGAAAATGTAAGAAAAAGCAGTACTGTAAAAAACAGTTTATTCATACTATTTACTTGTCCTTTTTAAGCCAAAACAGACATCCATAATTAATGAATATCAATTAATTTGAACCTCTGACATATGATTTAGTTGTACGGAAAGATAGCTCCAATTTGATTCATGTTAGTATTCAGCTTCGCATTTGGATTGATGTAAACCTGTAACGTCTTGTTCATGCTATAGGCCATATAAATCAATGAAACAACGCTGTCATATGCTGGGTCGCTCGCCTTGATATAAACCATGTTATATCCAGCACCTCCACACTCAGCGAATGTACCATCAGCTTTTGTCAACCTTAGAGCTAGCAGGTGGTCCATATGATCACTGTCATCTCGGTCTGAATAAACATAAAATTCTTTTACTGTGATTGCTTCGTTGCACAGAGTCATTGCTTGGGCATTTATTGTCAGTGTGAATAGAATAAATATTGATAAACTAGCTTTTAAGAATTTCATTTTATAAATCTCTGTCGAAAAATGCACTTATTCACGTATTACTTTCACTATTAAATACAATCTACTTGAGGCCAATTTTGAACTCATCATAGGATCATTTTTGGGTTTCAACATACTACTGTTCTCACTCATATCTCTAAGTATTAGCAGATGAAAAACACCAACCAAAACATCAAAACTCAGCGGCTTAATTAAGCCTTCTTAAGACTCTCTAATTAAGTACCACTTAATTATTTAAGTGGTACACCTTTTTGGCTTCAATAAAGCCTATTTAAGACTTACCAATTCTCATTTATTGTTCCGCAACGAGACTAACTTGAGCACTTGACCTGGTGTGTTTATGCTGCACCCATCTTCGGCTTCCGTTTGTATATAAACTTTATGTTGAGCGATTTTCGCTGCAGTAAGAATTGTCATAGCTTCTTTCTTCGCCTCAGGTTCCCAGCCATTTATAAATACTGCGTAAGACCCGCTTGAGTTTAATGGGGAGTTAAGAAAGACAACTGTTTTCAACCCATCTACTTTATTAACTATCATCGATCCCACGTATATATCAGTGCAATTAGTGATATCAGCTAGCGCCGGGACAGGTAACATCAATAATGCAATTAAAGAAGCTATTAGTTTCATATATAAAGCTATTCCTTTGTAATTCTATTTTGTCTTCTATAAGCCTTTTGCGGCCGTAAAGCGACAGCCTTTTTTCTATCAGTAATAGAGCGTTCAATCCCCATCACCCTTTTTTTACTGGATTACTTATAATACCTTCCGATTTTTATTTGCTTATTGATATGAAGTTTGCGCCACCACAGTCAAAATCATCGAAGTTATGAACTCGCACTTTCATCCCTGTTGTCACCGCGGCTAACGCAATAGCAAAAGATTGTTTATAAGAGTCATCAGATTGTTTCTTTGCCTCTGGAAATGTAATCGCTTTATTCGATGAAGAAGAGCAAACTCCAGTTCCCGTGCCTCCTTCTACAATTATTGCAAAGTCCGGCCCGTTATTGTTTGTATTAGCGACTTCAATCAACGTCGCCCCCTGAATCAATTCTCCAGCTTCTATAAAGAATGGGGATATTAGTAATGTAACTAGTAAAATTTTTTTCATCATTTTTCTTCTTACTTGAAAACTTGGCAGAGTCTTTAATAAGCACGTTTAAGGCACTTATTCTTGATGAGTATCGATTACTCTGGATCTATGATTTTGTTATATTTCCACTTTTACAATTCGACAAAAATTGCCATTCCCATGTGTAAAATCTTTTTCGACAGCTAAAATTACTTCAATGTTTGCTACATAAGCAGACATCAGTGCAGAAATAAGACTTTTGTCGGAATTTAATACCGCAAATTCAGTTGTGTGACATCCAGTTGCACTCCCACTAGCAATTCCTCCCGAACTAAGCTTAACTATCGCGATTTCTTGGTAGCCGATATATGCGGGACGTTCAGCGCTATAAAATCTTATTTTTTCTATTTGTTGTTTACTTGTTGCAAACTCGGAAGCTGATACAGTCCCTGTATACCCGATCATTCCGAGAATTAATCCTAAGCCGATTCTCTCAATTATATTTCTCAAAATGTACCCCTCATATATTAAAACTTGTGATGCTTTTTATAGTTCTCATGAACATTGGCTTTACCAATTAAAATTTGGCTCGCCTAAATTTCTTGCGAGCTTAATAGTATATTTGACATTTTTTTTGCGCAATGTGTGCTTTCAGTGACTGTAAAAAGCCTTAAACAGACGATTAAACAGCGCCAATTAATTCAAATGTTTGTTATTTAATTCTAACTGTGTGTAATTTAGGCCAACCAGCACTACCACCCCATAAACAAACACTATCTACTATAATTTCTACTGGCCTACCCGCCATTTTGGCAGCTAAAATCGCGCTCAAATAGTTTTGTGCTGAATCATCAGTACCTTCCCAAGATACTGTTTCAGGATGACCATTACAGCCGGCTGAATTTAACAGGTCAGATCCATTTGTAAAATATACAGAAACATTACCTCCGTTTTTCACATCAATATAATCAATCGTCAAATCTGTTCCTGCCCAAGCGTTAACGTGCATTGAAACTAAAAACACAAAACTAAATACTAATTTTTTCATTTCTTTTCCTATTAAAATTCAGCGGCTCAAACAAGCACTTAATGGACATCTTTGATGACGCCCCAAATGTAAAAGAAAACAGTACAGTTTTTGATTCAAAATAAGTTGGGTGCAAGCAAAGGTTTTAAAGGTGGAATTTCAAAAAAGAAGACCAATATCCTTTGGTTCGAGCCCTATCCTTGTACAGTTTCATTTATCGCGCGAGATTCTGAAGTAGAAACTAATTTTTTTCAAGTTCAACATATCAAAACGTGCACCAATACTTTAAAAAACACGGTTAATTATGGCACTAAGAAAGTAGCCGCTAAAACTGAGCGGCTACTTTCTGCATAAATACTAAACATCTATTTGCTCTGCGAGCTCTAGCGCTTCATCAATTTCTACCCCCAAGTATCGAACAGTTGATTCGATTCGGGTGTGCCCTAACAGTATTTGTATTGCACGTAGATTCTTTGTCTCTTTATACATAATTGAGGCCTTAGTTCGTCTCAATGAATGCGTTCCATAAACAACTTTATCAAGCCCAATGCTGGTCACCCATTTATCTACAATTCGAGAGTACTGCCTAGTAGATAAATGTTTAGAATGAAGCTGCCTACTCTTAAATAAATAGTCATCAAAAGTAAGTCCTGCATCTTGTATTAAGTTTTTTACTGCAACTTTCGTTTTCTTGGTAATTTCAAATTGAACAGGTTTGTGCGTTTTCTTTTGAATTACTTGCGCCCGAGATTGAATTTCATCACCATGACAAATATCACGAACTAATAATTTAACTAGATCACAACCTCTTAGCATGCTATCTATCGCCATATTAAATAGCGCTAATTCTTTTATATTACCGCTTAATTCTAGTCGCACACGAATAGCCCAAACTTGCTCTACCCGCAACGGTTTGCGCTGCCCAATCCGCTTGGTTCTAGTCGTAGTAGTTTCGAGATCTTTTGAATTTTGATTATTCATAATTACTCCGCCTTTTTAGAATGAAAGGAGTAGCAAGTATGATTCATGGTTTACTGACCATTTAATACTTAGGTATTGAGTTAATAGAATTAACGCTTATTAAGTGTCTTATTTGTTTCGAAGTAAGCCTCTAATCATCATGACAAAGTCTATTATTATAGAATAATTTATATTGTCTTAACTGATGCTTTTCGGTTTTAGCGCCTTCAGTTCGCACTAAGCAGGCGCTGAACTGAATAGATTAACTCAGTCAATTTGTAATTTGTCGCGTCAGACGTCCTCATAAATATACGGAACGTTACCCGAAAAACGCAGAAAGCACCCGTACAAGGGTTTCACCTGCTTTTGCGACATCGCTACCTGTCTTTAAAGCAGCTGTTATTCCCTTCGCGTGCTGAACATTGAATCTTTCACTAATCGCTCCCCCCTCGAACTGCTTGTTCATTTGTGCAAAGCCTTTAGAGGTAATAACTAATGTTGGTGTGTACCCGCGCTTTGTCGAATGTTCGTCATCAACATCTTTAATGAATCCCTCGCGTAGCAAAAACTTTATAGTGTGATTTCGAATTTTTTCTACGTGTCTTTGGCGCAACCGCTTTCCTTTGATCGCTTGACGCTGCTCCATTGTCCAATATTTATAAGGCTGTCCCTTTCGCGCGTTTCGGGCGAGGTTAATTCCTTCCCCTGAAGCAACATCTAACCCGGACAACTCATCAAACCCCAACGAAAACAGCTCCAAATAGTCACTGTCATCAACGCCAATTATTCGTGGCTCAGCCTCGAGGTCACTGGGACCGTACGACTCAACAAGCTCAGATGCTGGAAGGTTGATGGGGATTGGAAATTCTATATAGAGAGAATCCATTATTTCCGCAACATTCAAAGCAAAAACTTCTATATTTTCGAAATTTTGGTGCTTTTTATTCATAATCTAATGTACTCCAAATCTAGAGTATAAACATAACCCCTGTGACACAAAGGTTGAAGATTGTGTATACCGCTAAAACTGATCACCTGTTACGCTGAACGTGATCACTTATTTCATTCCATACATCCTGAGTTATCTTTTTACTTTAAGTGATCACTTTCAGTCAAGAGTGTCTTATTCGTTTCGAAGCAGGCCTCTAGTCATCTTGCCAAAGTCTTTTATTATTGAATATTACAATTGTCTAAACTGACAGTTTTTCAGTTGGTGGAAAACTGAACATTAAGCGCCTTAATCTCGTACATTCCCGACATTTTTTAGTAAAGAAATTGTCGTAATTAGTCAAGCACTACAATTCAAAATGACTGGTCGTGTTCGGAGTATTACAATCTTAAGGGTCATTAGCTGCATTTATTTTTGCCCATCGCTTTCGTTGTTCATCTGTTACTTTGTCAATGTGTGCGGCAAGGTCTACGATATTTACTAACCAAGGTGATTTTCTACCACCCAGCTTCATTGCTGGGATAGGTAAGTCGTTATGTATCGCTTTCTTTGCTGCCTCTTCATGGGTTTTAATTCCAAAATATCTTTCGTGAATTTCATTTAAAGGGATGACAGGTGTTTCGTATTGCGCCATTAGTAGTAGAACGGTATTCATAATCTTTCCTTTATTTTCTAATCTCTTTTTCGACATTTAAGCGTTGTCATTAGTTTTTTTATTTTCTATAACTGGCCACGACCACTGAGCCGTTCAACCGGAAAAGAATCGTTCTTTTGCCACTCCTCGGTCAATGTTCTTTCGGTAATACCTAGATCTCGGCCAACTCTTTTTTGTTAACCACTAAACCCATGATTTATTGACCAAAAAGGAAGGAAGTACATACAAATTTCATAACTAGAAAAAACTCGCGCTTCACACCACCGTATGGAAGCCGAACGCTGGAAAGTACCTTTTTTATTTTGAAAGACCTTTGAGTTTTTCAAGTGTTCTCATCCCACCCAAGCCGATCAAAGCCAGCACCAGAGTGATCAAAGCATCTGTTGGAAGTGATGACCCTACCTCTCCTGTAACCCATTGCAATATTGGGTTGATAACAAACGGGAAAGATAAACCCACAGCACAAAACCAACCAAGAGCAGGCAGAAAAACGACACAACACTGCACGCTGTATTCCATTCTTCATAACTGATCACCCATAAAAAAGCTCGACCCAATAAATTTAGCCGAGCAAAGTGCTAACAGTAGTTTTGGAAACCTGAAACGAAAAAAGGCCCACATTTCTGTGAGCCTTTCTCCTGAATCAATTTGTAAAACGCAAAAAACCTACGCTACGTGACTGAATATACTTTTTGTACGGACAAAGAACAAGTAATTTTTAATTACCATCATTAGCGGCCTGAACTTCAAGCCCTACCGCAACACAACCAACACCTAGCGAAACAACCTCACCGGCTTTGTTCTTATTGATTCGATACTGCTTGGCAATATCTCTCACACTCAATAGCTGCACAAATGCGAATTATAAATTGATGCAGTCAAGGAATCACGCTAACCCAGGATAGCCACAATACGATCAATCTCTAATGTGCGGTCATCGGTAATCTGAGGCATAAACTATTTCCAACAGCCAATGAAAGACCATGCCCTGTTGCTGAAGACCAACAACCCCACTCAATCAACTCTTCTCTTACGGTAATTTTTTTACTCATGAGAACCCCAATCAAACTACGTTTTTATAATGTGCCTACCAGTCCACCCAATAAAAACTCATGGTGGACACTGTAAACCCTTGCTATTACTGGTTGTGTCTATGTTGTCTAGGTAGTCTATCTATTTTTATACGCGTATAGAGATAAATTTAAGACAGAGTCCCCCCCCTAATGTGTATATGTGTATATGTGTATATGTGTGCGAACGCGGTAGACAACATAGACATGATGGACAACCCATACAGGGCAAGGGATTTCAGCGACCACCATTATTTTTACTATGCTGGACTGGTAGACACTAAAAAGCATATTCATTCTCAACACCTCCAAATTTAGCATCATTTGCACATTTCCCATAGCCTTTTGGCTTCTCATACGCCCAAATTCGTGCACTTTTACTACCCCCTGGTCTAGATCTTCGAACTTTCTTGAATTCAAATCTGTTCATAATTGGCCGATACGCCTTTGTTCAGGCGGTTTCATGTGAGCAGTATCCATATTTAGAACCCCTTTAAAAGTTTTTGAAAGCGTAAAATAATCTTCAACTTGAGCCATCGCCCATAATAAGGTGATAGATTCCCATACATAGCATCAAAACGGTTTTTCTTGTTCTGTTTCAAACAAACCCCGCTCACTTTCATCAACCCACCAGGGGACCACATCGCGAAACAAAGCTAACGCTTCAGCAAACAATTGATCCCGATCTTTAGCCAACCCTTCGATATCAATGTCATTAATACGAAACAACTGTCATCCCTTTAAATGAAATTCACAAAAGATTTTTGGAATTAAAGCCCATGAAGAGACAGCAAAGAAAGCGATACATAACGACTTACCTATCCCAGCAATGAAGCTGGGTGGTAGAAAATCTACCTTGGTTAGTAAATATCGTAGACCTTGCCGCACACATTGACAAAGTAAAAGATGAACAACGAAAGCGATGGACAAAAATAAATGCAGCTAATGACCCTTAAGATCTTAATACTCCGAACACGACCAGTCATTTTGAATTGTAGGGCTCGACTAATTACGACGATTTCTTTACTAAAAAATGGCGGGAATGTACCTTTTAAGGCCGGTGGGATAGGTCGAAACAGAAATTTTGTTATTGAGACTTAAACTTGTCCGTTTTCGCCAATCTTTGGTCGCATATGCGCCCTAATTTGTCCAGCGGCTCAATCGAGAAGCAACTTAGGCATAGATTGGAATGCTTTAGCTCAAGGCTATTTTTAAAGTAGCTTGAGAATACAGAATTAGGAAACATAACAATCAACTATGAGTGTCTGAAGCTCACTTTTAAGACACTAAATAAAAAATGATTGGCGTCTCAAGTTCGCACTAAGCACACGCTGAACGGGAAAGATTAAATCAGGATAATTCAGTCAATTTGTAAATTAACGCCCGCAACACTGGATTGGGTGTGTTGGCGGCTTTTTTGCGGCACGCGAAAAGGTGACAACATGCCCAATGCTACGTGCTTGCGCTTGTTAGAACAATGCTCACTTAGACTCAACCTTTTGTTCAGTTGATTCTCCGGCCGAGAATTCCGGTTCTAGCTTGAATATAAAAGAGAGCCTTACCGTTTTGTTTTCTTTATCTATGAACCTAATTCTATCAAAAGCATAGCTGCAAATACGTGCCTGCATAACAGAAACATCTGCTTCTTGATCTAATATTACGCAGCTTTCTAGGTAACCACTTTCGTTATATTTGACTTCAAACGTAACCTTGCCTTCCAACTCTGGAAGCTCTTGTAATTGCCTACGATACTCAAATTTAACTCTTGGCTTAACTTGCTCAGAAAACTCCTCAAGATTACGTGCGTCATAATGAATTATGGTGCACCCACCAAAAGATATTATTACCAAAATGAATAGTATTATTGATCTCATAAAAATTCTAACATTTGTATAATGAGACCCCTCCTCATATGCATGACAAGTAATCTCTTTGCTTTTCCCTATAATAATTTGTTTTTAAAGAGAAAAAACTGTTTTTTCTAAACTTTCCTTTTCCGGTATATAAGGGGTTTCATATGCGCACCACTCCATTTATTATCTAATTGATTTTATTATACTTATTTATATTTCGGGGTGACAAAGTGAGCCATATTCAACATTTTGCTAAAACAAATCGAGCCATTTGTGGCTGCACTATCAACAATACTGGCATTACTGACCACTGGAAAACAGGACAAACTTAAGTCGCAACTGGCGGTCAATCTTATGTCTCATACACAATTTGAAACCGTAAGATTAAGTTAGAGCCGATACACCTAAATCAACCCAAAACTTTATCTTTCCACTCCCAATCAGCCCACCTATCTATCGGTTCAGCGGTAAGTAAATTTACATACCGCTGAAGCACATTCCAGTCTTTATGTCCTGAAACTAACTGCAGCCTTGGAATATCCCAGTTTTCGTCAGGCAACCCATTCTTCTCTGCTAACCAGCTTAACGCCTCATGCCTCAAGTCATGAAACTTTAAATTCTCATCTGTATCGATAGACGCATAACCTGCCTTTTCCCTATATCGCTGAAATCTAGTCGTTACAGATTTACTGTTATAAGGAAAAATAAAACCACCCTCTTCAGGCTCATCCATTGTGATAAGAACGTTATACGCCCCCTTAGTCAGCAAAACCCATACATGGTTTCCTTTTTTGTTCTTTGGGTCTTTCATGTCTCGAACAAGAATACGCCGCCCATCCCTATCAAGATCTCGCCATTCTAAGCGACATGTCTCGCTAATTCTACGAGCAGAAAACATTGAAAACACAATTAACTTATCAATTGGAATTCCCGATCTATTAAGCATTTCCCTTTTCTTTCTATCATTATAAGCAAGACTGACAATATCAGATATCTCTTCTACTTCCGGCCTTCTGTCCCTCTCTCCCGCTTTAGATACTAACCCCAACTTCTTTAGCGTAGGTCTTGCCTCATCAAAAGCTAAAACTCCAACAGGAACGCCAAGCAAATCTTTCGCAACACTAAAGACAGATCTTAAAAAAATGAAATCTTGATTTACCGTAGCAGGTTTAGCGCCTTTTTTAACTCTATCTACACAAAAGGCTATCAACCACGCAGAGTCAACATCAGCAACAGAATCTTGACCTTCAGGCCGAAATCGCCACGCATTAAGAACAGCCTCTTTACTGCGCCCCCACGGTTTAATTTTGGAGACTTTCTCTTGGTAGTCTTCAATAAGTTTCGCAACCGAAACAGATTTATTTTTCTTATTTTTTGCCTCAAGACCATCAACGTCTGACTCTAGAAAAACCTCTCTCTTCTTAGCCCAAGATTTAGCATCTACTTTGCGATCAAATGTTTTACTCTCTCTATGAATTATTTTTCCTTTTTTCTTAAGTATAATTTGAGCACGATATGCTGTAGTGCCATCCGACCTTTTCCTTGGTACAATTGTCGCCATACTAAAATACCCCATTATATTTGTCCGTACGCCTTTGCACAGTACGCCATTTAAAATAACAGGCAAAAGAGTACACCATCGGCGTACTAAACAAAAGATAACCACCTAAAACGACACTATTAACACCTACAACAACCGGTAACAAAAAGAGCATAAATGCAGATAAACAAAGGCGTTAGCCACCAAACACAGATCTCAAGCATAGATAGAAGATTTAGCGTTGCCCCGATGATGGAATGGACAGATAGACATTACCGTTATTTTGCCCGCTTAATTAGTCGGCATACCCTACTCTATTCAGAAATGGTGACCAGTGGCGCATTGATTCATGGCGATAAGCAGCGGCATTTGCAATACAACGTTGAGGAACAGCCTGTAGCACTACAACTTGGCGGCAGTAACGCCAAAGAACTCGCTTTATGCTGTAAAATGGCTGAAAACTATGGTTACAATGAGGTGAACTTAAACGTAGGCTGCCCAAGTGACCGCGTGCAAAACAACATGATTGGTGCTTGTTTGATGGGGCATGCAAGTCTGGTTAATGAGTGCTTAAGTGAAATGTCAGCAGCTACATCGCTTCCCGTCACGGTTAAGCACCGTATTGGTATTGATGAACTAGATAGCCCTGAATTTTTGTTTGGGTTTGTGGATGAAGTCAAAAAATCTGGTTGCGCTACTTTTATCGTCCACGCGAGAAAAGCAATCCTTCAGGGATTAAGCCCTAAAGAAAATAGAGATATTCCACCCTTAATCTATGACCGTGTTTATGACTTAAAAAGTCAATTTTCCGAACTTGAAATAATCATTAATGGCGGCATTAAAACGCTTAATGAGATTCAAACACACCTTCAACATGTTGATGGTGTAATGGTGGGCCGTGAAGCTTACCAAAACCCTTGGTTGCTTTCTCATATCGACAAAGACGTATACAAAGACTCTGAAGCAGTAAGTCAAACTCGACATGATATTGTACGCTTGATGCTTCCGTATATTGAAGATCAATTAAGTAAGGGCCAGCGACTTAATTATATTACGCGTCATATATTAGGTATTTTTCATGCGCAGCCCGGCGGCAAACAATTTAGGCGTTTTATCAGTGAAAATGCCCATAAACCTGGCGCTAACGGAAGCGTAGTTGAAGCTGCACTCAAGCTTGTACCTGAAAAGATATAGGACAAGTTTCTTTAATAACGTAGCAATATCCCAACGACTTGCGTTTGATCACACAATCCATAAAGCCAGATGTTCATTTATGCGCTATTCTTTTCAAATATCCATTATTTTTTATTAAGAAGAGTTACATGACAAATAAATTAGAACAATTAAAAACAATGACTACTGTTGTTGCAGATACCGGTGATTTTGAAGCCATCAAACTGTGGCAACCTGAAGATGCGACGACAAACCCCTCATTATTGTTAAAAGCTGCATCAATGGAGCAGTATCAACCTTTGCTAGCGCAAGCAATGAGTTACGGTAGGGATCAGGGTAGTCATGAAAAAGAGATGCTTGCAAAAGCTTCTGATTATTTAGCCGTTGCGATTGGTAAAGAAATTCTTAAATACGTTCCTGGTCGTGTTTCTACTGAAGTTGATGCACGCTTATCCTTTAATACGCAAGCAACTGTCGATAAAGCAAGGCAGCTTATTGAATTATACGCTCAATTAGGCATACAAAAAGACAGAGTTCTTATTAAAATAGCTTCAACATGGGAAGGTATTCAAGCCGCTAAGCAACTAGAATTATTAGGTATCCAGTGTAACTTAACCTTATTATTTAGTTTTACACAAGCTGTTGCCGCTGCAGAAGCAGGTGCTTTCTTAATCTCACCTTTTGTAGGTCGAATTTTAGATTGGTATAAAGCAAGCACAGGCAAAACTGACTACACTTCAGCAGAAGACCCCGGTGTTGTTTCTGTGTCAAAAATATACAATTTTTATAAACAGTCTGGTTACAAGACCGTTGTCATGGGTGCAAGCTTTCGTAACACGGGCGAAATTGAACAACTGGCAGGTTGTGATAGGTTAACTATTAGCCCAGATTTATTGGCCAAACTTGCTGATGATGAAGGCACATTAACACAGCAATTATTACCTGCGACAAGCTTTGAAACACCTGAAGCGAGTATGACGGAACAACGATACCGATGGGAATTTAACCAAGATGCGATGGCGACTGAAAAACTGGCTGAAGGAATCAGAAAGTTTGCAGTTGACCAAGAAGCACTTGAAACACTATTAAAGGAGCACGTCGCTTGATAAAACGCATTCTCTCTTTTTTTGAAGATGTGTCTAAACAAGACAGCCAAAGTTCAAACTCACACAGCATTGTACTTGCGAGTTTGGCTTTGCTGATCGAAGTTGCTAAATCTGATCACGACATTGACACGGTAGAGCTCGAAGAAATTGTTAAATTGGCAATTAAAACCTTTGGTATTGCTCAAGAAGAACATGAAACTTTAATCGCACAGGCCAAAGAAGTCGCCAGTAATTCTACTTCGCTCTATGAATATACGTCCGTGATAAACGAACACTACTCCGAAAAACAAAAATATCAGCTAATCCATGCTATGTGGCGAGTTGCTTTTGCCGATGGAAGACTTGATCGCTATGAAGAGCACTTAATCAGAAAAATAGCTGATCTGATTTATGTACCGCATGTTCAGTTTATTGAAGCAAAACACAATGCCTCTGAAATGCAAAACAGTTAAGATTAATGTTTAGAGCTTTAAGGAAGGTGCTTTGAGTATGATGATTGTTGGTCATCGAGGGGCTCGAAATGAAGCGCCTGAAAATACAGTTGAAGGTTTCGTGCATGCCCAACAGCATGGTTGCCAATATTTTGAATTAGACATTCAATTATCAGCGGACCATGAGCTAATGGTTTTTCATGATTCTAGCCTAAAAAGAACAACAGGCCAACGAGGCAAACTTGGAAGCTTCCCATATCATCACCTTAAAACTTTAGATGCCCGTCTCAGTATGCCTAACTGGCCGACCCAATGCTTAATACCGAACTTACAAACGGTTGTTAACTCAGCACCTCTTACATCACATTGGCAGTTTGAAGTTAAGAGTGACAGCCGTTCTAGGCTCGGCATTCTTATTCATCACTTGCATCTCTTTATTCTAGAGAATAATTTAATAAAGCTTGTTACTGTCACCTCTTCTAACCGCTGGTTTCTTAAACAGATGAGCCTTTTACACCCTGACATCGCTACGGGTTATGTCGCTGAATTACCATTTTTAGACCCAGTAAAAACGGCTAAGAGTCTAAAATGTAAAATGTTAGCTATTAGCCTTAAAATCGCTAGTGAAAATAACATTAGACGGGCAAATGAGGCGGGCCTTCATGTGTCCTGCTGGACAGTAAACGACTTAGAAAGAATGAGAGAACTAAACGAAATGGGCGTTGGTAGCATTATTACTGATATACCAAGCTTAGCGATTCAAACGTTTTCGAAGCCAACGGCCTAGCTTTGGTGCGCAGAGCACACTCTATCAACAATTTGACTCCTAAGCTCTTTTTAGCCTTGTGCCTTTAGGGTTTTGTTTATTTAAGCCAAGTGTCATTAAATCTAAACTTAAGCTTATACGTTTTTTGTCGTGCTTGCGTTAACGCTAGCACTTTAATTTTAGCTTCATCAGACGACGCATTCCAATGCCGAATTTCTTCCAAGCTTCGGAAGCACCCAAGACAAATATCTTGATCATTTAAGCAACAATTTCTTACACAGGGTGAAATAATATTTTTCATGCTTTTTCCGATCTTGCCTATAGTTTCAAGTTTAATATATTGAAGCCCAGTTATATAGTGATAATACTTTTCTGACCGTAACTTTCAAGATGAGAAAACCTCATCTAATCTTAAGTGATAATGATATTAATTTCCTACTTAGAGATTTTTATGACTTGTTACATTGATCCTACTTCTGAGCAGTTTTTAGCCTTTAAAAAGCTACCTCGAGATACACCAATTATGATGCTTAATCTTATTCAATTTCAAACCTCTGCTAATTACCCTGATGAAAATTCTATTACAGGTGTTGAAGCCTACCGTCGCTACGGTGAAGCCTCTGCATTAATATTTTCGAGGGTGGGTGGACGTATTATTTGGAGGGGCCGACCTGAAAATATCTTAATAGGCCCTCAAGATGAACAATGGGATACTGCATTTATCGCCAGCTACCCAAGTGCTTCCGCATTTTTAGAAATGGTGACAGACCCTGAGTATCAGGCTTCTGTATTTCACCGACAGGCTGCCGTTAAAACTAGCCGCTTAATACGGTTTGGAGAAATGAGTGGGAGCACTGCTTTTGCCTGACTTATATTCTTAACTTTTAGTTATATTGAGACCTTTGCATTAAAACTCTCGGTGTCATGCCGTTTATGTAAGAGGCCTAAATCCATACTTTTTATGCAATTTGCGATCATGTAAAAGTCTCATATTACTCATTACAAATTGTATTTTGTGTATTAGATAACAATGAAGTATGGAGAATTTAAAATTAAAACTAGTACGTTAATAATCATAATTATTCTTTACTCATCATCCGTAATTTCTGCCGACCTATATAAATGGGTGGATGAAAATGGAAACATTCATTATGGCGATGAGCGACCCACTGAAGCATCTCATAGAGTAGAAGAGGTTGAGCTTCAGCCTTTAAATAGTTATGAAAATTTATCGCCAAAAAGCATTACAATAAGCAACATTAAAGGCTCTGAAGCTTTTGATGAACAAATTGAAATCACCACCCAAGCGGCAAAAGAAAAAATACGAAAGATAAGCCCTACAGACTGCTTTGGCCCTTCACCTTTTGCGAACGATACGCCACTAAACCGAGAGAAACTAACTAAGTCGCAACATAAATCATTGAGCATATTGTTGAGTGAGATGACAGGTTCATGGCGCGGACAGGCGATATACTATGGTTGCGAAGGGCAAGTAAACGCCCCATTTACTGAAGAAAAACAATACTCCGCTTCCGCAGATATCAGGTTAAAACGTTTCAAAGATCTAACCATTAATTTTGAAATGTATTCTTCTGAAAACAGAACCACAACACATGAAAATATCGAGCTATTTTTATCTGAAGAACACATTTCTTTTTCGCACTATCAATCTGATGAAACCGTATTACTGAACGAGTCTAATCACCATATTGAGCTTTGGGTTGAGAACTTCCCTACTGCTGGCGTGAGAAATGAACTTGTGCGTATTTTTGAAATTAAAAACAAACGATTCACGATTAAGCAATTCCAGTATGTAAACGGTGCTTTAACCAGCATTATGCAATGGAACTTAATAAAATAAGTAGCTATCTTTGCCAATCGTTATTTACGTAATATTGTCATAAGAACATGGGTTCCGACCCTTACATAAGCGGAATGACAATGAGTGGTTTCCATGCAATGATACCAGATACGTATTAAGTAATTAAAAGGTCGAGTAAATTTCGGTACTTCCCCTCAAGAACAACACTCTTGCCGTGTTTATTATCAAAAAGAACATAAGTCCCATCTTTATCGGCTATTACTTCTCCTGTTGAAGCTAAAGCGATTACTTGGTGAATAATAAAGCTTTTATTACCCACTCGCGTTAGCCCTGTTGTTATTTCCAATTCCTCATGAATTAAAGCAGCACGACGATAATTAATGTTGATGTTCACAACAACCATACCAAGGTGTTCGCCGGTAATTTCTTTGATAACGCATCTTTCAGCAAAAAATCGCCACCGCGCTTCTTCTAGAAACTCTAAATAACGTGCATTATTAACGTGCCCATAGACATCTAGATGGTAACCTCTAACACTTATCGTTGTAGAGTGAGCCATAAATACCTCCTAATGATAAATACAGTTAAATGGACGAACTCATCTTGCCAGTTTTATAAAAACTTTCCAGCTTATCAGAATAAGGGAGCATTTTGGCTGTGTAGCCATTCTTTAAAAGCCAATCATTATTGTAATAGGTGTCGACATACCGCTCACCAGAATCACAGATCATTGATACGACACTACCCTTAAGACCTTTAGCTTTCATTTCATCGATTTTAAGAAAAGCAGCGTATAAATTGGTACCGGTTGATCCCCCACATCGCCTATTCATAATTTTTGTCAAAAAATGAAGTGTCGCAAAAGCAGCCTCATCAGGAACCTTCACCATGCTGTCAACAACCGAACTAACGAATGAAGACTCCACTCTTGGTCGTCCAATGCCTTCAATATTTGAAGTCTCTTTTGTTGTTAGATTTTTATCTTTTTTATGAAAAAAATCATAAAATACAGAATGACTAGGGTCTGCCACACATAACTCCGTTTCATAGCCTTTATATCGAATAAACCGCCCGATGGTTGCTGATGTACCACCCGTTCCAGCGCTAACCACAATAGAACTAGGTATTGGATAAGGCTCGAGTTTCATTTGTGTAAATATAGATTCAGCAATGTTGTTGTTGCCTCGCCAATCTGTCGCGCGTTCTGCAAACGTAAACTGATCCATATAATGGCCATTATATTCTTTAGTCAGCCTTTCAGATTCCTTATAAATTTCAGACGCTTTTACAAAGTGACAATTGCCGTTATAGAAGGTTATTTGATCTACTTTTTTCTGCGAAGTCCCTTCTGGCACCACTGCTGTAAAAGGAAGGTTCAACAACTGAGCGAAATACGCTTCAGAAACGGCGGTACTGCCAGAAGATGCCTCAATGATATGCGAACCTTCCTTTATATGGCCGTTACATAAGCCATATAAAAATAAAGAACGAGCCAGCCGATGCTTTAGGCTACCTGTTGGGTGCGTTGATTCATCTTTCACGTAAAGATGTATATCTTTGATTGCTGGTAAGGGTATTTTAATCAAGTGAGTGTCGGATGAACGTTGAAAATCAGCCTCGAGCTTAAGTACTGCCTGACTTACCCAGTGACGCATATTAACTCCCATTTTTTATCATCGATCGATTTTGATAGAGGTAAAACCAACTAAGATACGAATGACACTTATTTAGTGTAACTTTATAGGGCGTGCTTGTGCACCAATGATGTTTTTCATCGAGTTCTCGGTGCGCAAGCACACCCTATAAACTGTATAAAAAACTAAATAGCGGGGTTACTCACTTAAGCCTGCTCCATTCACCTAAGACTTCTATTATTCAAAAAACCTTTTTACAATGGCGTCGATTTCACCACTTTTTTTCATATTCTGTAAAATATTATAATACTGTTTCTTAAAATCGCTTTTAAAGGGATATCTTGAGTTACTGGCTGAAAAACCTAAATACCCTTGTTCCTGACTAATAATTGCGCTTTGCTTGAGGCTAAGCCCATCATAGCGCCCTTCCTTTGATAATTTCTTTAGCTCCCATTGGATTGAAACTGCATCATTCATATAGCAATCAACTTGCCCATTTATAAGCCTAAGTAAGCTTCTTGGCGAACCTTTTGTTTCCTCCACCTTAAGTTTGCCAAGTTTAACGGCTTCCCAAAACTTAGCACCACCGACTGAAAAACCTGTATTGTTACCGATAGTCAGCCCATAATAATCTTCAGGCCAATTGGGGCGAGGAGTTTCAAGTACTTCATTTCGACAATACACGACTAACTCTTCATCTAAAATTGGGATTTCAAATTCCATATAAGGTCTATCGGCTCTTTTATAGGGAGGATATAAAGCAAAAATAAACCCTCTTTGTATTTGGGCCAAACTACGCTTCCAATCACTGCCTTTTAATTCAACTTCATAATCCGGCATTTGAGAGAATATTCTTTCTAATATGATCGTATAAATACCAGTAAGCCGATCACTTTCTAAAAATGAATAAGGAGGATAGCTATCATCACCATAAATAGTCACTTTAGTTTGTGAAGAAAGGTTGTTTGATACAAGTAGAAGACAAAGAATGATGATGCTTTTGTTCATTTCATACCCTTTTTAAACCAAATAATGCATCTTATCTATATAGTTTAATCGTGAATTAAGTCAAATCTATTATGCTAAGCGGCATCTAAATATAAGATAGGTATTAACCAATACCTTGGGCTAGAAACTAAGAACTAAAAGTCGACTCGATGTGTTCATATTCAAAGCCTCTACTGGATAAAAAACGGGTTTGACGACCTTTTTCTTTCAGGTCTCCATCCCAATCTCCAAACCGTTTTTGTCTTTCTTTAGCCGCTGACTCGAACCAGTCTCCTTCAAATTCACGATAAGCTTGCTGACATAAAGAATCATGTACACATGCTTGCCTTATTAAACTTAGTATTTTTCGAGGCCCCTGACCACGACCAAAATGATAACGAAACATCATCTCAACATATCGCTCATCACTAAGGTTTTTTTCTTGCATTAAGTCTGTGATAACTTCATCTAATACAAGTTCGTTTTCGCTTTTAAGTCGCAATTTAACTCTTAACTCTTCAACACTATGCTCACGTCTTGCGAGTAAAGAAAAGGCTTTCTTTTTAACTCGAATATATTCTTCCAACACCTTCATCGCCTGTTACTGCGCAAAAAATGCGCAACTTCTCAAATTAATTTTAAATAAACATATCAAAAGTATACCGTAATATTGATATCAGCGTTAAACTGTGGGCATATTATAGCGTTTGCCTATCATTGCTTGACGGCATTTTTGGAGCGAAGATTAAACCATTAGCTTTAATCTCAACTCGAATAATCTCATTTAATGAAATGAGATCTATTTATATAAATAGACCTAATGACCCATGCAAGGCACTTAAGCCTTGGCAGACATGGAAAACCTACTCACAAGAGATTTAAAACCGATACACAGGAACCATCATGGCCACTTTTTTATCAAAACTTTTCAAACCTAAATGGCAAAATAAGAATAAAGATATACGCATTGAAGCCATTGATACACTTGATGTTAATTTAGAATCTGACGAAGCAATTCTACTTAACCTTGCGCAAAACGATTTAAACTTAAGCGTACGTACAAAGGTCATTTCAAAATTAAGTAACAGCACTCAACTTATTGATCTTCACAAAAAATCAAAACCAGATACATTGCCAGCTATCGAACAGCGATTGTATGAACTTGCTAATGCCCAATCGCTTACTTTATTTGACCTGATTCTCGACATAAAACTGTTAACAGAAATGATTATTAAGTCTGATAACCCTGACACATTCATTCGCGGACTTGCCCGGATCGAAGATCCTGAAGCGTTATACGAAATTGCAACCTTAAGCAAAACAAATAAAATCCGCCAAGCGGCTGCCGAACTAATAGTGTCCGAACCACTTCTAACGCGTTTATCTATCGCCTCTAAGTCTAAAGATAAATCTGTTTACCATATCGCTAAAGCAAAGCTAGCTAAACACAAAGCAGTTCAACTTGCTCAAGAAGAGCTTACTCACTCACTAGAGAAGCTGCTGCAATCAATTGAAGAGCATGCAAGAACTGAAAGCAGTAAATTATATGAAGCAAAGTTCGACAGCTTAATATCTCGCTGGCAGCCACTTAAAACAAGCGCTAGTAATTCTCAAAAACAGCGCTTTAATATTGCCAACGCGATTTGTACCGAAAAGAAACAACAACTGATCAACGAAAAAACACAACATGAAGAAAATGAAAAGATCATACAAACAGGTGGTGATGAGCAAGAAGCCACTTTATTTACGTTATCCAGTACTTTAAATCGTTTCCGTGAAGCTCCAGCCTCTAGCCACGATATACCCGCCCTTGACGCATTAATCAAAACTCAAGAAACGCGTTGGATAGAAGCTACCCGTCAAGTTAAAATCGACAAAACCCAGAATAAACATTATCAACTTTTAATGACCGAGTTAAGACAATACTTCATCGCTCTGAAAAAGTTTAATGAAAATATTGCTCACATCGAAAAGCTTATCACTGAGATAAAGTCACCGACTAAAGATCAAAAAAGTTTTGAACAAAAAATTATTGCTTTAAAACGCCTGTTACATCAAATTGATTGGCCAGAAACCTATTCTTCCCCGTCACTTCTGCTGACTTGCAAAGAAGCGTTAGGCTACTCTGCCGAGGTAAAACATCAATTTGCAGAAGATGCTAAAGCTACTCAGAACAAAATAAGAATATTAATTGAACAAATGGATCAAGCCCTCGAAGATAGACAAATCAAGCTATCTCATAAAATTCACAAAAACATACAACGCTTGCTTAGTCAAATGGGTGCTAAACAAGGTGAATCCTTTCATAACCAATTGACCTTACGCGTAAAACAACTAAATGAATTACGTGACTGGCAAGGCTATGCCTCAAATCCTCGACAGCAGGAACTTTGTGAAGCGATGGAGCGATTGGTTAAACTAAACATAGAACCTCGTGATAAAGCGGACCAAATAAAGTCAATGCAAAAAGAGTGGAAGCAACTCGGTGGCGCTTCTGACCAATCTCTTTGGCTTAGATTTAAAGCTGCATCCGATAGCGCTTACATACCTTGCCAAGCCTTTTTTGATGAACAAAATACCCTTAAAAAGGCTAACATTGAAAAACGCACAAAACTAATCTCACAGCTCAATGATTTTATTCAAAATAATGATTGGGATCATCCTGACTGGAAGGGGGTTGAAACCATTAACAGGCAAGCTCGTCTTGAGTGGAAAGAAGCTTTCCCAGTAGATTTTAAAGTAAACAAGGCGCTTCAAAACCAATTTAACAACCTGCTCACTGAGTTTGATGATCGACTCAATACTGAGCGCAACACTAATGTCGCGCTAAAGAATGATATTATTGAAAAAGCAAAAGCCTTAGTGGCACATGATAACTTGGACGAAGCCATTAATCAGGCAAAATCACTTCAACAAGATTGGCAAAAAATCGGCATTACACCCCACAAGCAAGACCGTGAAATCTGGAAAACTTACCGCAATGTTTGCGACCAGATCTTTGCACGTCGCGATGAAGCTAAAAATCAACGAAAACAAGAAATTGAAGTTTCAATTGAGCAATCTAAAACCTATTGTAATGAAATCGAAAACTTCGCCTCTTCAGTGGCAGAACTTACTCTAAACGAGCTTACGACTGGCTTATCAGAATACCGTCAAAAATATAAGCAGCTGCCTGAGTTACCACGAAATCAAATAGAACAACAACAAACAAGATATGAGGCAGCGTTAAATATAATCAAACACGCCATTGCAATACAGGAAAATAAACAAGTCCTACTACAATGGGAAGAAGTACAACGTAAGTCAACTATTTGCAGAGCTTATTATTCAAATAATCAAAATAATGTAGAACAAGACCAAAGCACTTTAGATTCCTCTTTCGCTTCTAGATTAAACCTGCCAAAACCAATAGAAACAGCACTGAAAGGATTGTGGATATCTATTAAAGCGGGGTCACTCAAAAACGATACGATTGTAGATCTGGAACAAGCAAGATCTTTGTGTATAGGGTGTGAAGTAGCGGCAGGTTTAGACTCTCCAGACGAAGATAAAGTACTTCGTATGCAACTTCAAGTTAATCGCTTAACCATAGGTATGTCTTCTACTAACGATCATCAAAGCCGAGAAGCACAGCTTAATGAATTGCTGCTTGACTGGTATCAAAAAGTTGGACCAACTATCGAAGAATTTACAGACTTAGAAAACAGAGTGGATTCAGCAACGAAATATTTATTAGGGGCTTAACGGAAGCAGAACTAAAAACAAATGACGCTATGTAGTTCTACATAGCGTCGCAATTTATCAAATTGCTAGCAAACTACTGCTTAACTCCTTCAATATTCAGCTCTAATTCAACATGGGTTGATGCTGGCCCTAAGTCAGTGGTGATACCATAATCAGCCATCTTTAGACTTGTTGCACCTGAAAAACCTGCTCGATACCCCCCCCAAGGATCCTTACCTTCGCCAATTTTATGCACAGGAAAGCTAATAGATTTTGTTACGCCATGCAAAGTGAAGTTACCTGTTATCGTTGCTTCACTATCACTTGTCGCCTTAAAGCCTGTGCTTGTAAATGTGGCTAGCGGGTATTTCTTTACATCTAAAAACTCATCGCTTCTCAAGTGTTTATCACGCTCTGCATGATTTGAATTTAGGCTAGCAGTATTAATTTCAACATTTATCATAGACTTTTCAGGGATAGCTGGGTCATAAGAAAAATCACCAGAAAAATCATTAAAGCGCCCCGTTAACCAGCTGTAGCCTAAGTGCTTAATTTTAAAATTAATTGAAGCATGCGCCCCTTTAACATCAATATTATAATCTGCAGCTTCAGCAAGTGCTGCATAAGAAGTAGAAAGCGCTAAAATTGTTGTCAGCAATGCTTTTTTCATATTATTACCCTAATTTTAAATTTATATTTGAATCTTTCATTTATTATCATAAAAATATAGTTACTTCTTACAACCAATCATCTTTTTTAATGTATCGTCCTTATCAATAAAGTGGTGTTTAATCGCTGCTAGAGAATGCATAGCGACAAGGCAAATCAAACACCATGCTAGAATTAAGTGTACCTCTCCTGCGATATCTTCCTGATTTTCTATCATTGCAGCAATAGCGGGAACTTCAAAAAACTCAAACACCGAGATACCTCGGCCATCAGCGGTAGAAATCAAATAACCACTGCACATTAATAATACCATCATTGAATATAAAAGAAGATGCATCCAATGGGCTGCACGTTTTTCAAATTTTTCAAAATTAGTATTAGCTTCTTGCATAACTGGGCTAACATTTATCAAGCGCCAAATTATGCGAACACACAAGATTATTAAGAGTGAAATCCCAATACTTTTATGTAAATCCAATGAGCCTTTATACCAGGCGTCGTAATAGCTCAATTCAACCATATAAAGACCGAGGCCAAACGAAAAGAAAATCCCCAGCGCCATCAACCAATGCAAGAATATGGATATAATTCCATATGTTAAAACTGTATTTTTAATGGTTATCATTTAAATTGTTCCACCGAAACACTTAGTGTAATAACCAGACTAAAACGCTGCAAATACGAATGCCACTTATTTCGTGTGATTTACGGGGTGTGCTTGCGCACCAATAATCTTAACTTCTAATTTTAGGTTCGCTAGCACATCCTATATAAAAGCATTAAAAGCTAAAATAGCGAGTTTGCATGCTTAAGTAGGTGCAATTCACTGCAATCGCTTTCAAATACCTCTTTGGTAGATTTGAATAAAATACACATTTTAACGTTTGGTATTTTTAATGTGGGCTAATGCATTTTTAACTGCTTCATCTGCTTTATCATGAATTTCTTGCATTTCAATTGGGGAGGTATAATAGACCATATCTACTTCATGCCTTATATAGCGTGGCGGCAAGTGATTGATCGCTATACATATAACGTCCGTTAATACATCCTCATCAATATTTTGGCCTTTAATCTGTTTTGCCAATGATTCAATAACTAAGGTTTCATAATAATTTTGAATATTGTCTAAAAGTGACATACCTACCCCATATAAATTAACAAGTTAACATTAAACTGGCTACACAAATAATACGTGCCTAAGTTAACATCTTAATTAGAACATTAGTTAAGGACCCCCATATATTCAACCTCTATGGCAATTTTATCTTTTCTGTGACGATTTGTTATCAAGATGTTACGCAATTAACAATAATTAATAGCGACACAACTAGCTAGGCCGCAAGCAATCACATACAATCAAAATCAGCTTATATTTTATTTTAGCAAAAAAGTCTTGAAACATAACGATACCTTTTAATATAACAAAGCCCTTTACATATGATTAAAATTAACCCGTTAAAAAAATATTTACTTCTTATACAAATCGTAGCTTTACTTTCATTTGGCCTTGCTCAGAATGCATTTGCTATCACTAGCCCCCAGAAAGAAGTCGATCTATCTGCCGAATTTAGTCCTCTTGTACCAACGAGGGATCAACGTGAAGCCAGTATTCATATTGCTCGATCCTTATTATTGAATCATTATCGGAAACAAGATATCGATAAAGAGTTATCTGAAAAGGCCTTTAACTTTTATCTCGATTCACTAGATAGTCAGCATCTGTATTTATTAGAGTCCGATATTCAAGAATTTGAACCTTATCGTTTTCGTCTACACAACGCTTTAAAGACAGGACAATTAGAACCCGGTTTTCGTATTTTCAACCGCTACCAGGAACGCGTGATTGCGCGCTTAAGACTGCAGGTTAAAAATCTCAAAAAAGGCTTCGAAAAACTCAACTTTCAAAAAGAAGAATATATTCTAACTGATCGCTCAGAGACATCACGTCCTAAGACCGAAGAAGAATTAAATGATGTATGGCGACGTCGTATAAAAAGCGCTGTATTATCATTAACGCTAGATGGTAAATCTGAAAAAGAGGCGCAAGAAACACTTATAAAAAGATATGAAAACCAGTTAAAGCGAACGCTTCAGTCACGAAGCGAAGATGCTTTTCAGATTTATATGAATGCATTTACAAATGTATACGACCCACACACAACCTATTTCTCACCTAGAACATCTGAAAATTTTAATATCAATATGAGCCTTTCACTTGAAGGTATTGGTGCTGTACTTCAGTCTGATAACGAATTTACAAAAGTAGTCAGACTTGTACCCGGCGGCCCCGCGCAAATGCAAGGTCAACTCAGCCCTGCAGATCGAATTGTCGGCGTCGCACAAGGTGACAAGGAAATGGTTAATGTTATTGGGTGGCGCTTAGACGAAGTAGTACAACTAATTCGTGGTGACAAGCATTCTCGAGTACGTCTTGAAGTTATTCCAACAGAAAGTAAATTAGATACCGAAACTGAAATTATTCCGATCATTCGCGATAAAGTTAAATTAGAAGATCAAGCCGCTAGCAGTTCTAAAGTGATTTTAGAAAGAGACGGGAAAAAGCACACAATAGGTGTAATCGACTTACCTACATTTTATGCTGACTTTCAAGCAATGCAGCAGGGTGATCCTAACTATAAAAGTACAACTCGAGATGTACTAAAATTACTAAATGAACTTCAAACTGAAAATAACATTGATGGTCTCGTGATAGACCTTAGAGGCAATGGTGGAGGCTCTTTAGATGAAGCGAATCGCTTAACAGGTTTATTTATACATGAAGGCCCTACAGTACAAGTACGCAGCGCAAATGACCGAGTTGAAGTGCTTGAAGACCCAGACCCAGAACTAGTTTACAACGGCCCGCTTGTGGTTTTAGTTGACCGCCTAAGTGCTTCAGCTTCTGAAATTTTTGCTGGCGCCATACAAGATTATGGGCGTGGTATCATCATGGGCTCGCAAACCTTTGGTAAAGGCACCGTTCAATCTGTTCGCCCCTTAAACCATGGCCAACTTAAAATCACACAAGCTAAATTTTATCGTATCTCTGGTGCCAGCACTCAACATAAAGGTGTTGTTCCTGACATCGTAATGCCAGCGCTAATCGACAAAACCAAAGTGGGTGAAGACTCTTTAGAACATGCCTTAAAGTGGGATGCAATTGAATCCGCTAAATTTCAAAACCTAAATTACGTCGAAAATATTGCACAAACTCTGATAGAACAACATATGCAGCGTATTGTACTTCAACCTGAATACAATATTTTATTAGAAGAAATTGCATTGCTTGAATCACAAAGAGCAAAAGACCGCGTAACATTAAATAAAAAAGAACGTAAGTTTGAAAATGCTGCTTTTGACAAAGCTCAACTTACGATCATAAATAAGCGTAGAGAACTTGATAAACTTGAGGCCTTCAAGAGTATCGATGATTGGAGCGAGTTTCAAAAAGAACAAGCAAATAACACTGATGAAAATAATGATGATAAAGTCGACTTTGTCGTAAAAGAAAGCGCTGAAGTCTTATTAGACTTTATTGAATTACAAGAAGTTTTGACTGCAAAGGCGGCTTAATTTCTTACCTATTTTAACTTCAAGCCTTTAGCTCCAAAGTAAAGGCTTGAAGCTGAAATTACAGGCCAAACCTTCATTCAAAACAATGTCCATGAAGTTTTAAGTAGGGGATTGAACTAATGACCAATGACAAATCACACTCAAACCCACCCTCTAGTACCAAAAACACCAAACCAACAAATCTTGACGACAAATCGTCAGACAAAAGTGCGCCTGATAAAAGCAAAACTAAAACTGAGCCTTGGATCTCAGAAGAAAAAATATCGAACTTTCTAGGTCGTGTAAGTGATGTCACATCAAACGCGCTCAAAATTGCGAAGAAGACGGGTGGTACGTCCTATAAAGTAGGAAAAGCAATCATCCAATCTCAAGATCAATTGAAATTAATGGTCGCTGCAGGCCAATCTTTAAAAGATATGAGAGAAGTCGCTGGATTAACAATAAATGAATTAAGCGAAGCTATTAGTTTAAAAGATCAATCCATACTTGAAGCCGTTGAAAACGGTACTGCCACACTTTCCTTTGAGTTAATTTTAAGGCTTTCAGCTCTTCTGGCTCGTAATGATCCAATACCGTTTATCTTGAAATACAGCCGAACCTACTCTCCCGACACATGGAAGTTATTACATGACTGGGGCGCTGGGCGTTTGCCACTTCAGTACCAACGCGAGCGTGAGTTTATCAATATATACCGCTCCCAAGATCAAGCAAGACAACTCTCTGACGAAGGATTTAACAAAGTTCTGGAATTTACACGACAAGCATTTAATATGTCGTTACATTTTGCTTCTGAACAAGAAAACTCGCAACGTACAGCACAAGATAAGCCTAATAGTACTCATCAAAAAGACACTAGCAAACCATCTGTTACAAACACAAACCCTCAAGACATAAATGATAATACCGAGTGATTAAACACAATTTAACCCAAGGCGATGTTGGTAAACACTTATACTCGATGACAACCCCTATGATATGGGGGATTTTATCTATTATGTCGATGAACATCGTCGACACCTTTTATGTTGGGCAACTCGGTACTGACCCGCTAACAGCGATGTCGTTCACTATTCCGGTCATATCAATTTTATTAAGCTTGGCTTTCGGCATTGGCATCGGAACATCTTCAGTTATAGCGCGCGCTATTGGCGCCAAAGAACACGCCCTAGTTAGATCTTACACAACACAATCATTATTTATTGCACTAACCATTGCAATTGCTTTTGCAATTTCTGGCTATCAGTCAATGGACCTTATATTCGCATTACTTGGCGCACCTAAGTCATTAATGCCTTTAATACATCAGTTTATGGATATTTGGTTTTTAGGCAGCTTCGTTGTAGTTATTCCAATGGTGGGCAACTCTGCAATTAGAGCAGCTGGCAATACAAAGCTCCCAAGCTTCGTTATGATTAGTGTTGCACTGGTTAATATCATTTTAGACCCAATTCTTATCTTTGGCTTATTTGGTTTTCCTAGAATGGAGCTGGCAGGCGCCGCTCTTGCAACACTCATTTCGTACTCTATAGCCTTTTTTCTCGGACTCTATTTTTTAGCTTTTAAGTTTCGTTTTTTAAGCTGGTCCAGCTGCTATACTGACGTATATAAACACTGGTATGCTATTTTACGTATTGCTCTACCCGCTATTAGTACAAACCTGATCGCCCCAATATCTATTGCTATAACCACATGGCTTGTTGCCCAATATAGCCCCGAATCCGTTGCAGGTTTCGGCGTAGCTTCTAGAATAGAAGCCATTTTTCTTGTTGTTATCATGGGAATATCTTCAATTATGGGTCCATTTGTTGGGCAAAACTGGGGGGCGGGTCAATATAGCCGCGTGAGCCTAGCACTTAAACTTAGTTTTCGTTTTACAAGCGTCTGGGGGATAAGTAGTACCCTATTGCTTTGGTTTCTTGCTGCTCCCCTAGCAAGCTTATTTTCAGATGATCAACGCGTGATAGACTCAGCCACACTTTACTTACAAATAATGCCAGTCACCTACCTTTTTCTTGCCATCATCATGATATCTTCGTCTACAGCAAACGGTACCGGCAACCCATTACCTTCTTTAATAATGTCTTTTTTACGTTTAATCGCCCTATATATACCACTTGCTTTAGTATTTGCTCATTACTTTAACCTTTTCGGAATTTACGTAGCGGGCGCAATAGCAAATATAATTGTAGGGTTCGGCGCCTACATATGGGTTAAAAGACTAAAACGCCCACTACCTAAAACTTAAACTTGTTTAAAATCGAGAACACCATGTCTAAAAGAACTAACAGCCTTGTTTACTCCACCGATGCAGGGCGCATTTGTCCTGAGTGCGAAAAACCGGTAGATCAATGCGCGTGTAAAAATGAATCTACGCCAGAAGGCGACGGCATTGTAAGAATAAGCCTCGATACGAAAGGTAGAAAAGGTAAAGGTGTTACGCTAATAAAAGGAATTCTTTTAGCCCCCAGTGATTTGAAAAAACTTGCAAAAGATCTCAAACAAAAATGTGGTGTAGGAGGCGCGGTTAAAAATGAATGCATTGAAATTCAAGGCGACCAACGAGACTTATTAATAAACTTGTTAGAGCAAAAGAAATTTAAGGTTAAGCGATCTGGTGGTTAAATAACTATTGTGACTCTTCTGGTCTTCATAGACAATAAATCTAGTCTACACTGTTAATACAGCTCATTTAAATTCACGTTAATGACACATTAAAAATGAGGCACTTATGGAACTCGTGATTGGTAATAAAAATTACTCTTCTTGGTCACTTCGCCCTTGGCTATTACTTTCACACTTTGACATTCCTTTTGAAGAAATCAAAGTACCTCTTTTTGAAGAAAATACCCATCAACGCCTAGCTGAATATTCACCTACGTTTAAAGTACCCGTACTGATTGACAATGACATCACTGTTTGGGACTCGTTAGCTATTTGTGAATATATTTCTGAGCTATACCTCAAAGGAAAAGGATGGCCTGAAACGCCTCACGACCGAGCGATTTGTCGGTCATACTGCTCCGAGATACACTCAGGACTCGAATCACTAAGAAATTCGATGCCAATGAATTGCCGCGTTACTCGCCGTGTCCATATTGATGATAAAACTTTAAAAGATATACATCGCGTTGATGGCATGTGGCAAGACGCCTTAAATCGACACGATGGAGAATGGTTATTTGGAGATTTTAGTATCGCAGACTGTATGTATGCACCAGTTGCCTCGCGCTTTGCAACGTATCAGATCGATGTTTCTGATACTAGCCAGCAATACATTGACCGATTACTGACACTTCCCTCAATACAACGTTGGTACGAAGCAGCATTACTAGAAAAAGAAGTAATAGGTGAAGATGAAGCTGGTACTGATCTCGACTAAGCTTTGCTATTAAGTAAACAATCTTAACTCAAAAACACCTTTCGCTTGGGTGACTTTATTAAAAACTGTTAGCACCAACTTGCTTCTTGAGCTGGATACTCCAAAACCTCTTTAATATTAGCATTTAGAATTCGATAACCAACATTTCCAAATAAGGTTTGCCTTCCATTATTCATTAACCATGAAGGGCTTCCTTGTATATTTAAGTCCTTTGCGTTTTTATAATCCTTCATTAACGCCGCTGTCGCCTTACCATTATCTATCGATGACTTAATTTTATGCCTATCAAGCCCCACCCCTTCTGCAAGGGTTATTACCATTTCTAACTGCCCAATATCCAGACAATTAACAAAAAAACTTTTCTGAACCAGTCTAAAGAGTTTTTCAGATACGTCAGCCGAATACATTAATTCAACTGCTTTCAACACGACGTGCGCATTAGCAGAGGTAAGTGGCCTAATATTTTTCCAAACATTTTTATTCACTGGAGCATTATCGTAGGGAGCCGCTGATTCAATCGTATGCTGGCCAAAGCCCTCATAACCACCACGACTCCCCCATTGCTCAGCCATACGGGAGTTTGTATCACCAAATAAGTTAAGGTAATGGTAATGTATTTCTATTTTACTCCCCCACTGCTCTTTCAATTCAGTAATTCGACGCTGGGAAATCCACGCCCAAATACACAACACATCAGAGTAATAATCAATAATTAATGGAGTGCTCATTATTCATACCTTTTGTAATGACTTAATTTTTTGTTCCAGATAATCATCCTGATACAAATACACCAAAAGCTAACACTCTGTATGACTTAGCGCTAAACCTCCAAGAGAGGTTTCTTTATATTTGACAGACATTTCCAGGCCTGTTTGTTTCATCGCTTCTATACAACTATCTAAAGGCATAAAGTGATCTCCAGACCCTTTTAGAGCAAGTGAAGCTGCCGTGTACGCCTTAATTGCTCCAAAACCATTCCTTTCAATACAAGGTACTTGAACCAAGCCATTCACAGGATCACAAGTCATCCCAAGGTGATGCTCTAGTGCGATTTCTGCTGCATTTTCGACTTGTTTCGCTGTTCCACCCTTAATAGCACATAGTCCCGCAGCTGCCATAGATGCTGCCGCCCCGACTTCTCCCTGGCAACCTACTTCAGCGCCTGATATAGAACTACGATGCTTGATAAGCCCGCCAATGGCTCCAGCAGTATGGAAAAATTCATGAATACAATGAGGTGGCCCATTTTCGTTGACAAGGAAGTAATACAATACAGCAGGTATTACACCTGCAGCGCCGTTTGTTGGCGCGGTGACCACGACATGACCTGCCGCATTTTCTTCATTAACAGCCATTGCATAAGCACACAAATAATCATTCATACTACTCAGATCCGGCTTCAATTGAAGAGACTGATATAAATGCTTCGCTCTCCTTTTGACATTTAAACCACCTGGCAGAATTCCTTCAGTTTCAAGGCCTCGCTTTATACACGCCACCATGACTTGCCAAATTGTATCTATTTGAAGATCAAGCACTTCATCAGTAATCAATTTACGATCAACCAAATTAAGCTCATTAGCTCGCTTCATTTGAGCAATACTAAGCTTTGATGCTTGAGCCATATCCAGCATAGTTTTTGCCGAATCAAATGGGTATGAATATGCTTCAAGAGCCTGTGTATTTATAGGTTCGTCTAGCTTACTGATTTCCGCAAGTGTATGAATAAATCCACCACCAATTGAAAAATAAGTTTCACTAAACTTCTCTACACCTTGATCATCAATTAATTGGAACACCATTCCATTAGGGTGCTGAGACAAAGTATGATTTTTATCAAAGATAATACTTTCGTCTGCACTAAAACTTAAGGCGCTACCACCATCAAAAATGATTTGTTTATTACTCATTAATGAAGAGGATAACTGATTAATATCTATATGAGATAGCGCAGTAGGCAAATACCCATTTAGACCCATTGTTATTGCACGATCAGTTGCATGCCCTTTCCCAGTATGAGCAAGAGAGCCTTTTAAAACACACCTCACCTGCCACGAAGGTCTCATCTTTATTTTGAACTTAAGGTTTATAAGCTCACGAAATTGATAAGCGGCAGTCATTGGCCCCATGGTATGAGAGCTCGAAGGGCCTATTCCTACTTTAAATAGATCAAGCGTACTTATAAACATATCTTGACTCCCAATTACCACTTAGACGTTACCTTAAATATAGGTCATTCTTGAGACCTTCACCTAATCAGTAACATTAATTAACGAGAGATAAACCATAAAGGAGTTGGCGCAGCCTTACTTCATCGCTACACTGCCTGTTTTTATCTATTATTTTTACTTGGATACGAGGCGACAGTGGCAAAAATCGGACGAAAAAACCTGCTTGAGGTGATTAAAATTGCACCGCACGGTGCTTACTTGCAAGGTGGTTGGCTTGGAGAAATATTGCTCCCTAACCGGTTTGTACCTGAAGATTGCGAAGTTGGTGACCCTATTGATGTGTTTATATATCTAGATTCTGAAGATCGCTATATTGCCACAACACAACGACCTAGAGCACAAGTGGGCGAAGTAGCTTTTCTGCCAGTCGTAGCCGTTAATAGTGTGGGGGCTTTTTTGGACTGGGGTTTACCCAAAGACTTACTCGTTCCCTTTAGTGAACAAAGATCTACCATGGAAGAAGGAAAGTCCTACTTAGTTTATGTTTATTCAGATGAAGAAACACATCGAATTGCAGCTTCAGCGAAGTTAAACCAATTTATGGAGCGACACCCAGAAAATTATGAGAAAGGCCAAGAAGTTAACCTCATCATCAACGCTATAACCGATATCGGCTACAGCGCTGTCATTAACAATAGTGACTGGGGCGTATTATTTTTTAGCGATGTTGTAAAACCACTTAATATCGGCCAAAAGATTAGAGGCTACATTAAGCAAGTTCGTGAAGATGGCAAAGTTGATCTCTCCTTACACGCACCAGGATTCGCTAAAATTGACAACCTAGCCAGCCGTATTCTAAAAGAACTCGAACATAACGACGGTTTTTTATCGCTTTCCGACAAAAGCCAGCCAGAAGCAATATATCAAGTCTTTGGTATAAGTAAAAAAGCCTATAAAACGGCCATTGGAACACTTTATAAGAAACGCTTAATTACGATAAGTGAAGACGGGATTCGTTTAACGGAAACAGACTCCGATGCATGATCAATCACACGACCCACTCCATGGTATTACCTTGGCAAAAATTCTTGAATTACTTCTCGCACACTATGGGTGGGATGAGTTAGGCGACCTAATACCCATTCGCTGTTTTCAAAGTGACCCGAGCATAAAATCAAGTTTAAAATTTTTAAGAAAAACACCTTGGGCTCGAACAAAAGTGGAAGAACTGTATATTCAAATGATTGAAAGCAGTCCTTGGCATAAAAGTGACAAAATAACTAAAACACCCCGAGTAAATAGAAAAATTAATGATTTAAACCTGTAACGAGGCGTTCTATTTTGTGTTTATCGTACAAATCACACATTTTATTACGTTTTTTTATCTAACTTTTTGTAAAATACCTGTATACTACAGCGCAATTTTCCGCCATGAACTTATCGAGTAAAGCAATGACAGATTTATCCAAATACAGAAATATAGGTATATTCGCACACGTTGATGCGGGTAAAACCACCACAACA
>Ga0209184_1000268_pt1 | contig 65184 bp, 50 predicted proteins | sample EN8Hudsemesocosm_2_FD_184627 | JGI IMG/M metagenome (GOLD analysis project Ga0209184, IMG submission 184627) | Methane-oxidizing microbial communities from mesocosms in the Hudson Canyon - EN8C Hudson Canyon (SPAdes) (version 2) | ecosystem: Environmental > Aquatic > Marine > Cold seeps | place... | reverse complement strand
AACAGCAAAAGAATGCACTCATATCTTGGTTATCAAAACCCCAATGAATTTGAGTGTAAAGAAAGAGAATTGAAAAAGGTAGCTTAACGAACTTAACTAGGGTGTCTGAATTTAGTTGACCAGGTCAATGAGTATATGACATTTTATTTTAGAAGATGGTTGCGGGAGTTTACAGTTTACTAATAATGATTCGCAATGTAATGTAATTACGAAGTCGAATATTTTCATTACTATTTTTGAAATATTTTTACATGAGGGAAATATGTTTAAGAAAAATAATATAATCATTTCGATATGCTTTTGGGTTCTTATAGGATGTTCATCAGAAGAATACACTAGCGCCATGGATTCTTATCAACAGGCAAAATCCACCAGTCATATTTCATCTTTAGTCGCATCATTAGAAGTTCTTGCTAGATTAAATCCAGATGAATATTTTCCTGAACTAACTATAGCCAAAAGTGCTCAACTTCAACTCTTCAAAGCACAAAAGAATCTTGACCAAGAGAATTACTATGAGGCATATCTTAGTAGTCATGATTCGTTTAGAAAATTATACACAGTTGAAAGCAAAGAAATTTTAAAAAAGTCAGGAGTCGTACTACTACCCATATTGAAGGCTCAAGGGACTATGAAAAAATCATACCTAAATTTACCGTTGTTATCTGAAGAATTACTGAGCTTTAACGCTGTCCCCGTTACTGATTGGGACTTGATTAAAGTTAATGCTTTACTTAAACAACTCAGCAAGAACATTCTGACGTTAAAAACTTCACTAAATATCCTCCAAACGATAGAAAAAAATAACATTGGTACATTATCTGTCGAATTATTACAGTTGGAGGATGTTCTTAGAAAGCAGATCCAAAGTTACCAGCAAACAAAAGACTATTTAATAAATCTAGCACTTTATCGTAGTGCGAATGTCTTGATAAATATAAACAACACATTAGTTAATCAAAGTTTGCCAATATCGACTCTTTTTAGTTCAAAAAATGAAAAAAAAGCTATGGTCCCTTTTTTCAATAAAGCACAACAAAAATACACTGAATATCAGCAATTGATAGAAAATATTTATTTTTCTTCTTTTCAAAAAACAAATGAAAATCATATTGACTGGTATTCACAATGGAAAAAAATAGAAGCTAGTATTTTGAAACCAGAAACCTCTTTGTCAGACTATTCTTTGAAAGCAGATGAACGAATTAAAAATCTTCAGCCTTATTTAAATAATGACAATATTACGCAACCTAAACTGGATGCGTATATTGACGATTTTTCTATTATTAATCAGCAGTATGCGAATTTAAATAACCTTATTGAAAACTTAACCCAAGATGCAAAATTTTTATATTGACGAGTTTAACGGAACAACGTAGAAATACGTTTTGATAAAATTTTTAAAAAGGATTTTTATATGCCAACGATTCGCACGAAAGCCATTCTATTATTTAGTTTTTTACTTCTTTTGCCCAAAGCTGTGTTCGCTGAGTCAGATGCAGTGTTACCTGAAATCCTTGATTACTACCCTGATTGTGACTACCAAGTTTTAACAACCTATACTGTTAAAAGTAAAGTTAAAGCGGAATTTAGAGATGGCGTTAAGAGTTTTAAATTACCTAAGTCAAAAATAAAATTATTGAAGAGGATACGAAAAGAAGCACAGGAAATAGGTGCTGATGCGGTGATTTTATTGAATAAAAAAATTAAAAATACAAGAGGGTCGAAATTAACAAATACAACTAAGAACGGCTCTGATTATACGCTAAGTTATGAGGCCGAGTTAATCAAACTATGTACTAAATTTAGCAACAGTGCCCGAAGACTAACTCCTTTAAATCATCAGGGAGAAAAACAAATATCGCTTTCCACGCAAAAGTCCAGTCGTAAAGAATTCGTATTTACCTTCCCTAAAAAAGCTAAACTTAAACGACCCAAGTTAACAAATACAGAAATATCATTAAGTAATGGGTTATATGGTGTGAAACTCGGAGAAAACCTACAACATGTGATTGACACTTTTGGTGATCCAAGCGTTACTCTATTATTACACGAACATGAATTGATTTTAGGTTACGGTCGTCGACATTGGTTTTACTTTCAAGAAGATAAGCTAGTTAAAATACAAACTATTCCACCATTATTGTCACAAGATAGTATCAATTTGATTCCAATACTTGAATTTTTTGATTATTACAACTGGAAAGTAAACAAGCTTTTAGCGCGTCATTCAAATGTATCTGAAGTAAAATTAGCTTTAGGAATAGATCTTAAATTAAATGAAAAAAATCAATTAATCATTCAAGATAACAATAACGTTTTAGCTTTAGATTTTAGTGTGAGTGTAAGTTATCCAAGTAAAGAAAAGAATTACGCTTTAAGCGGTTTTACTCTGCAAACTAATAGTTATCAGTCTTATTTAACTAATAATATTGCACAAAGAGATCAAAACTTAATAATAGAGCAAGCCTATTTGAAATTACAAAAAAGTGGAATTATAAACACTAAGGAACTTAATAAACAGTTAGGTGAACCGCTTGGATACATAACATTATCTATGAATTCAGAGCTCAATATTTATAATTCTAATTTGATAGTCCAGGCAAGAGGTTCAGAATTAGAGTCAATTTATTTTAATGAAGAGGTTTTCTTGGAAGATCATAACTTTTTCGATGATTTAGGTCTTTGGCAATTAGGCCCTTTTATTCGAGGAAGATCACTTGAAGAAATTACAACTTACTTGCCAGATGATGCTTATATAACTGATGACGAAGTAGAAATAGAAACTGAAAGTTACACATTGTCATTATTTTTTGGTGACATTGACGGGGAAAATTCATTATATCAAGCAGAATTAAAATTTCATTAAATAAGCATTAGTCGATTAGTCAGATGAGCAAATTAGGGAAATTATTAGTGCATGTAAATTATCATTCTTATTACATGCACGATGACTTAGTTCTTATGCCTTAAGTTTTATTATACAAACTCAGCAACTTTTCCTATTGGTAAATCTAAAGAGTCTGGCGGAACTGTAAACCATTGTGCGCCTTTATCTGTCATGTAAATACAGTCTTCAAGACGAACACCAAACTCTCCGGGAATATAAATACCAGGTTCATTTGAAAAACACATGCCGGCTTTAAGCTTCTCTTGTTCACCATGAACAAAGTTAACACTTTCATGGCCTTCCATGCCTATGCCGTGTCCTGTTCTGTGCGACAAACCGGGTAACTTATATCCAGGTCCGAAACCTTCTGCTTGATAATGCTTTCTTACAGCATCATCAACCAAACCAGCAGCAGTACCTATTTGGGCTTGCTCGAAAGCTATTTTTTGCCCCATTCGAACTGTTTGCCAAACATCACGTTGGCGCTTTGATGGTTCACCTACGACAAAAGTGCGACTAATATCTGACTGGTAACCATGTACATTACAACCACAGTCCATCAAAACAATCGAACCTTCTTTTATGATATGTTTCTTCTTACTGCCATGAGGGAAAGCACTGGCTTGATCAATTAACGCCATATTCCACCCGCCTTTTCCACCTAAAGTTGCTTGTGCGTTGCTCATCAAGCTTTTTATTTGGGAAGCTGTCATTCCAACTTCCAGCTTTGAATATACTTCTGCATAAGCTAATAGTGTGACTTCGTTAGCTTTGTGCATTAACTGCAATTCATGGTGACTTTTAATTATGCGGCATCCACGGGTAACAGGCTCTGCGCTAACATGTTTGAGATTTGATAATAAGCTCATTGTACCATTTTGAACAAAGTAACGAACTGAGTTTTCAAAACCTATTTTACCTTTTGAAAGGCTAATGCCGCGGTCTACTAATATTTGTTTAATACGCTCAAATGGGCTTTCATGTTCTTGCCAAACACGAATATCACCGTTAATGGCTAAACTTTCTTGAATGCTTGGCTCTTCAAAAAACGGACAAACAATTCCCACTTTACCTTGTTGAGGAATAACCAAAGCCGTTAGGCGTTCACTTCGCCACCATTGAATACCAGAAAAATAATCCATTGCTGCACCGGGTTCAATAATGAGTGCAGAAATGTTCATTTGTTGCATTAACTTCTGTGCTTTTTTGATGCGAATTTCGCGTTCAGCTGAAGTAATAGCAGACACATTATGAGTAATGTCTTTGAGTGTACCGCTGTTTGACGCGCCCATTTTTTTTGAAGACGCTAATGCCGCACTTGATACTGATAATGCCGCGATGCTTGCACCACTGGCTTTTAGAAAAGCTCTTTTATTCATGTTCATAGATATGTTCCTGCAATAATAATGAGGTAACGCTATATGTTTTTGACTAATTCAACAAGGAATAGGCGTTAAAGCGTTAGGTTTATCAGATAGCCTGAGCTTTGGGTAGATAGGTTAATATTTTAGAATATTAGGCTACTTATCTATTACACCATTAATAAATAACCTAAAGGTAATTGTTATTTTTCTTTCGCCGATTCATCATTACGCTGCTGCGCTAAAACTTGTAATTGTTTTGATTGTTGATGAAGACTACATCTGACTAATATTTCACGATCTTCTTCACGAATATGATGATAAATAACTTTATAGTGGGTGATATCGTCATTTTCTACATTTGCAGAAATTATTTCCCCACAACAGTAAATGGCACAATTGTCATCAAGTAGGAATATTTTAAGTTCAATAAACTGGCCAACAATGAAATTGCTCTTACTGGAAAAAATAACGCCACCTCCGCCAAAATGAGTTCCTTGATAGCGTTGTTTTTCGTTATCTTGCTCACTCAAAATGTAACCGACCAACAAGTCGATTTTTTGTGCTTGATGATGTAAATAATCAACTAACTGTCCGGCTACGCTACCTAGTGTTTGAAGAGGGCGCAAAGCAGCTTGGTCGAGCGTAATAATTTCAGAGGCCATTTTAAAAGGCATTGGCATGGTATTCATAAACGCCTGATAGCTCAGTGGCGAATCAGTATTTATGATTGTTGCATTAACATTAAATGGATAACTGATTGAAAAAAACTCATCAAATTTAGCTGATTTATTGTCGTTATGTTCAGACATATGTGGCCCTTATTATTTTTTTTGTTGCTGAATAAAAACCTTCACTACACATTCACACATTTCATCAATATGGCTAGTATCAAGGTAAATTCCATCAATAAGTAATCTTGCAATACCATGCAAGGTTCCCCAAGTAACTTGTGCTAAACGCAAACTATTTTCATCTTCAATTAATAAACCTTGTTGCTGCCAAGTTTTGGTCATTTCTAGTTGATAATTGAAACTAGGGTAGGCGATATCTCGTAAGGCTTGATCGCTGTTATTGTTCTTCCAAATTGTTTTGCCAAACATTAGCTCGTAAATTGAAGCATTGTCTGTCGCAAACTTAATGTATGCAAAAACAAATTGGCGAAATGTATCTTCCCCTGAAAGTATTTCATTATCAAATATCTCATTAGAAACATTTTGTAATTGTATAAAACCGAGTGCGGCTATTGCGCAAAGCAAATCATTTTTATTATTGAAGTGGTGATAAGTCGCTGTACGAGAAACGCCAATGCGCTCAGCAAGTTTTCGTAATGAAAGTCCTTCAATGCCTGCTTTTTGTATCATTTCTGCGCCCGTTTCTACGAGTGAACTGCGTAAGTCACCGTGATGGTAGGCTGTTTTTTTACTGGGTGTTTTCATTAGCGTACTTATATTCGTTTGCTTATATTAAAGTGTTTTACGTGAAGGTAAGGCGACATTTGCAAAAATAAGCCCTGCCACTAATGACATAAAAATCAAGAATGCCTGTGAACCAATATTGCTGGTATTCAACATATCGACTCCGGATATAGCACTGTTTAAACCTATATAGACCTTACTGCCTGGCACAAGTACAACCAGACCTAATAATTTAACGATACTTGAAGGAAGTTTCATAATGCGCGAGAATAAATTGCCATAAATGCCCAATACAAATGCACCAACAAAAGCTCCTAACGCAGGCCCTAAATAAGCGGCGCCAATAATGCTAGCACCATAAGCAACATAACCAGAGATTATTCCCCAAGGTGCGTCTTTTTTACGAACGCGAAATAAAATAACTAAACTTATTGATAAGGTTGTTACTGCTGCCCATGCTGTCCAGTCTGGCATAATATTGGGCGTAATGTATTCAACTTCACCCCAAAATAACTTACCTAAAGCCATACCTAATACAGCACCAAAATAAAGCTTAAATAGCATCATTACTGCATCCATAATACGTGCAGTTCCCGACATTAAATGTCGAGCGGATAATTCAGCTAATCCAAGCGTTAATGATAAGCCGGGTATAAAAGCAATAATCGCTGAAAGAATAACGAGTGGCATGTTAATACTAGGATCAATGAGCGTGATTGCAGACGCGAGAAGAGCTGTTGTTATCGCTGCAATGGGCTCTAACATATCAGTAACACGGCGAGACTTTTCAGCCCAAAAGGTAAACAAACAGACTACGAAGCCCAATAACACCGACCAAAAAACATCATTCCAGCTGGTGTGCATTAACATGGCAAAAGCACCACTTGAAGCGCCAAAACCTAAAAATGTAAGAAAGCGTCCATAAGGATTTGGTTTGTTAGCAATATCATCTAAACGCTCAATTGCTTCTGACAAAGAACGTTGCCCTGAACTTAATTCATCAACGAGTTCGTCAGTTCTAGCCAAAGAACCTAAATCAAGATCACCGGGTTTCACGCGAATAACATGATTGTATTGCTGATGTTCTTCATCTTCGGAAAGCACAAAAGTTAAAGCCGTAGGCGTGATAATAAAGCATGCTTTTAAATCAAGATCATTGGCAACATTTTGTAAATGTGCTTCAAGACGATAAGCGGGTGTGCCAAACTTATGTAGAGCCTTACCTAATCTTATAATAAATCGACGCTTTTCAGCGAAATTATCAGTTGTGGTCATATAATTGCTTACGTAATATTACTTGTTATATTGCTATGGTAATTGAATAATTAGCTAATGCAATGTGCAATTTACACATCGTTAAATAAAGGGAAAAATAATGACATTAATCATCATATTATTAGCCGTTTTTGCGGGTATTGCTCTAATGGTAGTCTTAGGTGAACGCTTTGCCAAGCCAATGACTGACGAAGAACAAAGCAAGTATTCAAAGGTTATTCCTATTCTCGTATTTATTTTGATTGTCGGTAGTTTAATTAAAATGTTTTTCTAGCTAGATGAGTTTACGTTATTGCTTAAGTTAGTTGATTTTTATCTACCATTTAGGTGTAATTTATTGATCTATCTGTTTGATTCATATTCTTGATGATTTAAAATTATCAAATAACAATTCTTCAAAGGACTTTAATGTTAACTATCCCAAAGATTAACTTAAAAAATAAAGTATCAGAACATGAGTGGCAAACACGTATAGATTTGGCTGCTTGTTATCGACTTATTGCTATGCATGGCTGGGATGATTTAATTTACACCCATATTTCAGCCCGTATACCAGAATCTGAACACTTATTAATTAATGCATTCGGTTTAGCCTTTGACGAAATTACAGCGTCGAATCTGGTAAAAATAGATTTAGCGGGCAATATTATTGATCCCGACTGTCCTTTTGAAATTAATCCTGCTGGCTTTACTATTCATAGCGCGGTTCATGAAGCTCGTCACGAAGCGCAGTGTGTATTGCATTTACATACAAATGAAACTATTGCAGTTGCCAGTTTAAAAGAAGGTTTATTACCCTTAAGCCAGTACGCTATGTTTGCACTCGCATCGATCAGCTATCATGATTACGAAGGATTAGCGGTGAATGCAGATGAAAAACTACGTTTACAAAATAACTTAGGCAATGCGAATTTCATGTTATTGAGAAATCACGGTGGCCTGACTTTGGGCGAAACCATTGGTGATGCCTTTATGCATATGTACGATTTAACGCGCGCTTGCCAAGTGCAATTACAAGTTATGTCGACTGGAATGGAAACCATTTTAGTTGACCAAAGCATTGTCGATGGTATTAAAGCTCAAGCTAATGTTGTTCATACAGGCAGTACTGGAGGACAAAAGTCTTGGCCTGCGATGGTAAGAAAGGTTTATCGTGCTGACCCGAGTTTTGCGACCTAATATAAATAAACACCGTTACCCTGATATTCAGGGTTTTGATATTGCTGCGATTCAAATCAAGCTATTGCGGCAAACTCTAAAATATTTTGAGAATATAAAATGAAAGTAACTCACGTAGAAATTTTTGATATTGAATGTCCAAATCGCGCTGGTTGGAACCCTGTTTTTATTCGTGTTCATACCGATGAAGGCATTTCTGGTGTTGGTGAAGCAGGTCTTGCTTATGATTGGGGACACAGTGCCGCTGCTGCAATGATCAAAGAAATCACCGAAGCGGTATTGATTGGATTTGATCCGTTTAGAACTGAACTTTTATGGTCAAGAATGTTGCGCGAAAGTTTCTGGGGACTTGGCGGTGGGCCAGTTTTATATTCAGCAATGAGCGCAATTGATACGGCACTTTGGGATATAAAAGGTAAAGCATTAGGTGTTCCTGTTTATCAATTATTAGGCGGCAAGGTGAATGATAAGTTACGCACTTATGCTAGCCAATTACAGTTTGACTGGGATGTTGAAGTTAAGAAGTTATTTTTACCCGAAGAATACGCAGAAGCAGCGTTAAAAGCCGTTGCTGAAGGTTATGATGCTGTGAAAGTTGACCCAATTGTTTATAACGCTGATGGCACATCGTCTTTTGATCGCACTAAATTATTTACTAAACCGCAAATGCGTTTGTTTGGCGACAGACTAAGAGCTATTCGTGATGCTGTTGGCGAAGACGTTGATATTATTTTTGAATCTCATTCATTAATGGGCGCCGCTTCAGCGATTCAAATGGGCGAAATTGTCGAAGAAGTGGGTTGTATGATGTACGAAGAACCCGTGAATTATCTTAATGCTAAAGTACATAAAAAAGTAGCTGAACGAGTGAATGTTCCAATTGCGGGTGGTGAACGCTTGTACCATCGTTGGGATGTTCGCCAGTATTTTGAAGATCAAAGTATTGATGTATTGCAACCTGATGTTGGCTTGTGCGGTGGTTTTACTGAATCTAAAAAAGTATGTGATTATGCTGATGTTTATGATATTCGTATTCAAGCTCATGTATGTGGCGGCCCAGTAGCAACAGCAGCATCTCTGCATTTAGAAACAGCCATTCCTAACTTTTTAATTCATGAGCATCATACCTATGCGACCAAGCATTGGAATCGTGAATTATGTATACAAGATCCACAACCTATCAATGGTTTTTTTCAAGTAACTGAAGTGCCAGGTCTTGGTATTGAGTTGAATGATGAAGTGGTGAAACGTTCGCCTAATGTTACGGTTAATTCTTTGAAGTAATAATCGTTAGTTTATGACATGTAGTCACTTATGCTTATCTGAATGCGTATAAGCATAAGTACTATTTTTAAATTTTGCTTTAGATAGCTAATTTATTGAAATATTTTATCAAACTGTTTTCGACCTAACCCCTCTCCTAAACCCTATATTCAAAGTTCATTCATCGGTGAAGAGCTAAACTTCTGCAAAACAAGTTTTTTTAGATGAGAATTTATAATCAATGTTGCCATAATTTGATTGTTACCTAATGTCCACACATCGTGGCTGTGTGCGTTTAATGACACCATAATCATATTTATGCCTTGATTAAATAGAGCGCTAGGCAAGTGAACATAATGCCCATAAAGACGGCTTATCTTTTTTCCATTAACATACAAGTGTGCATGGCCATCAACAATAAGCTTTCCATTTTTATTTTTAGTGAATTGAGGTGGGTTTTCGATCAAAGCAGATTCAAATTCAGGTGGCTCTAGCTCAAAATTTGCGAGGGAAATATGCAAATTATAGCCATCTTTCTTGTCTGGGAAAATGGCTATATTTATTTTAGGTATTTCTGCTTCTTCTGGTAATGAAATTGGTTTATGGTCATGAACCATACCTTTCATATTATCCATTCCTGCCATATCTCCCATACCTGACATATCAGCCATATTATGTTTCATCGGCATTTCTTGAGCGAGAGGTGTTTTTTCTTGGGCTGATAAATTTGTTGCATACAACAAATTTATCAGCAGAGGAAAAATTAGGAGCTTAATAATTTTGGCTTTTATTTTCATGTGAAAATTTATCCTGAAGCTAGTGGTACATTATTGTTAGTTTTGATAAGAAGGCATTTTGCTGTTTTACCTTCTTATCTAAATAATATTTTTTTCGGCATATTGATTTATTTACAAACTTGAATACCACTAGTCGCTAACCTTCCATAAAAGGTTGGGCCGATATTATAAGGGAACGACGCTTCTAAACTTCCATTCACCTCTGTTACGGTTGTATGATAATGATAACCATAGTCTCCGTGTGAGTGGCCGTTGTGGTCATCTAGATATTCACCACCCAAATCAGTTAAACTTGAATCATAATAGAAATCTTCATAATAAAACCCAGAAGTAGTGGTAAATTCATTACTTGAATTTGATGAGACGATTTCATCTGTAGCAGGCCCTGATGCAACACTAAAAGTTCCTTTGCTTAAGTTGTAATTATCAACGAGCTGACAACTTCTTTCACCAGCTGTTCCACAGCCTGAACTTGATGATATATCATCGTAGTCACGAGCAACCCAAGCACTTTTAGCCAACACTTCGGCAGCATGATAAGGGCCATAAATTGGATAACCATCGGCGGCATAACCATAAACAGGAGAGTGCCCAGATCCGTCGTCATTAAAAAGTGACATTAAACATGATGAAAACATATGGTGATGATAATCACCTGACGTTTGAGCATGGCCGGAACAAACATCTAAGTCATAAAGTTCAAACTTAGGAGCGTTATTACTCCATACTTGTTCACCATTAAAGCTGCCGCCGTCTGACCAACTATATACGGCTGTACCATTTAGCATATAGCCAATCATACCTAACCCGCCAGACGTACACTCTTCAGAAGCCACTTCTGGTTTGATGGGGAGACTCTTTACTTTACTTTGATCGCTAGGGCACGAAGGACCTGAAGGCCAATAACCTAAGTCACAACCTTGCCCACGAACTTCAAAACCAATGTCTTCGCCAAAATCGATTGTTTGACCTGCTATTGCCGTAGTTTCGCCGTTACTGTTTCTAAAGTCTGAACTTGCCTGAGGTCTACTGTTTAACGCGTCAATATCGTCTTGCGTTAGTGTGACTTGATAATTTGGAATACCACTAGCAGAGACTTCTATCATATCTTCATTGTCGGAATTGGTTCGGTCAGTAATTGATTGAACATTCACTTCGGTACCTAAACTCGTCGTGTCATCAAAAATATATAATGATCTTTCAGCATTTGGATTGGTTTGCCATTGCGCAGCAATAATATAAACCATTCCACTGGTACTTTCTTCAGTGCCATCGTTCACAACTAAGCTGAAGGTGTAATTACCGGCAACATCGGTAGTGAATGTTGGAGAAACCGCAGAACTGTCTGATAAAATTGCATTACTACCTGTAGGGGCATTTTCTATCGACCATAAGTATGTCAATACATCGTTATCTTCGTCAGAACTACCACTTCCATCTAAATTGACTTCATTACCTACATTTATATGAATATTAGCACCGGCATTAGCAATAGGGGCATTGTTTGAAGAACTGACCGTAATCGATATTGTTGCAGTATTAGAATCTGCTTCTCCATCATTTACTTTAAAAGTAAAACTGTCGCTACCGGTAAAATTTCCGGGTGGAAAATAATATACGGTGGAGTCGAAATGCTCTAATGCACCGTTGGTCGGTTGAGTGACTATGCTATAAGTTAGGCTGTCATTCTCTATATCAGTGGCACTTAAGGTGAATTCAATAAAGTCATCTTGATTGGTGGATCCAATTGAGTCATAAGCAACTGGTGCATCATTCACAGGTATGATTTCAATATATATTTCGGCAACATTAGAGATGTTATCGCCATCATTGCCAAAGTATGTAAAGTAACCTGTTTCATTCGTATTCTCTGTCGGAGTGAATGTAACACTTGAACCACTGATTAAGATATTACCATTAGTTGGGCCATTATCAGACGCCAATGAATAAGTTAAGTTGCCGCCATCATCATTTTCTTCAGATAAATTAATCACGACAGGCACATCTTCAAAAGTTGTTACCGTAATATTTTGAACTACTGGGGTAGTGCTGGTTGCGGTTATAGAAATTTCAACCCTACCTATGTTCGAGTAATCGCTGCCATCATTAGCAATAAAGGTAAAACTATCGTTGCCACTATAATTGGCTTGAGGGGTATAAGTCGCGGTTGTTTCTGTGAGAGTTATGGTACCAAAAGTTGGGCTCGTAGCAATTGAATAAGTGAGCTCATCACCTTCTGTGTCTTTGGCTGAGAGAATAATGTTGGTGGTTACATTTTCCTCTAATTCAACAGTAATATCATTTGAAATAGGAGCATCGTTTACTGATTCAACGAAAATGGAAACTACAGCCGTATTCGAATCACTTATGCCGTCATTGGCTTTATATGTAAAACTATCATTGCCTATATAGTCAATGTTTGGCGTATAAAGGGCTATTGCCTGCGTAATTGATAAAGTACCATTAGTTGGAGAAGATATTATTGAATAAGTGAGATCATTCTCGTCGCTGTCAGTCGCATCGAGATTAATTTCGATTGTCATATCTTCAGGTGTTGATGTGGTGATGTCCATCGCTTCAGGGCTATTATTAGCAACAGTAGTTACCATTAATGATACGGTCGCCAAATTTGAATCTGAAGATCCATCATTAGCTTTAAAGGTAAAGCTGTCCTCGCCATTATAATCATTGTTTGGTGTATAGGTTACTGTCGAACCTGTTAAAACGATATCTCCATTAGAAGCGTCATTAACGATAATATATGTGAGTGCATCAAACTCAGTATCACTAGCAGAAATATTAAAACTGACAGTGGAATTTTCAATGGTGCTTACACTGTAATCTTGAGCAATTGGGGCATCATTAAGTGCTGAAACAGTTAAAGTGATCTTACCTATATTTGAGTCGTCGCTGCCATCAAAAGATTTAAAGGTAAAGTTATCAGCACCGCTATAATTTCCATTGGGTGTGAATCTAGCAACTGAACCTTCTATCGTAATTTTTCCGTTAAGAGGTTGAGTAACAATGAAATATGTTAAATCATTAATGCTTTGCCTATTTGCACGATTTGCAACGGTAATACTGGATAAATCAATTTCCGTGTCGGTGTCTTCACTTGCTACTACGGTGTCATCTTCGACTGTTGGGGCTGTGTTTGCCGTTGTATCTGTTGTAATCGTTACCGTCGCTATATTTGACTGTTCCTGACTATCGTTAGCTCTAAAAGTAAATTTATCTGAGCCTGTATATGAAGTAGAAGGGGTATAGGTTGCGATACCTGCATCTAATGTAACACTGCCATTAGTCGGCTGACTAACAAGAGAGTAGGTTAGGTTGTTAGAGTCGGAATCATCACTTCTAAGCGTAATGTCTACAGCGGTATCAGTAAGGGTACTCAAATTATAATCATGTGCAACCGGGCTATCATTAACGGGATTAATTGTTAACGTAATCGTCGCTGTATTTGAATCTTGATAACCATCATTAACTTTATAGTTGAAGACATCTTCACCTGTTTCATTAACATAGGGTACGTAGTCTACTTGATTGCCATTTAGGGTTAATTGGCCTTTTGTTGGCGGTGTTACAACGTTATAACCCAATGTGTCATTTTCAGAATCTGTCGCAGTAAGAGAAAATGCTATTGGATTGTCTTCATCAGTAGTTACACTATCGTTAGCAGAAAAAGGAGCGCTATTGATGGCCGTAGAAGCTGTAATAATCATAGTATCTGCTGCACTATCGGAACTACCATCATTGACAATTAACTCTAAAATATACTCACCATCAACATCTACTGTGAAGATAGTTGATACCTGATTGCTTTGTGTCAAGGTTGTGCTGCTATCACTGGGTTGTGAAGCTAGTGTCCAAGCATAACTTAACGTGTCACCATCTTCATCAGTACTTTGACTGCCATTTACAGTAACTTGATCCCCAGTGGTCACTGCTTGGTCTGTTCCTGCTTGGGCGACTGGAATAGTATTGGATTGAGTGGCAACGACCATTACTATATCAGCACTACTATCTACTATACCGTCGTTGACTACTAAACTGAATTCATACTCTCCTGCAACATCAGCAGTAAAGTTTGGTTTACTTATGGAGTTATCGGATAAGGAAATTGTGCTGCCGTCAGGGAGAGAATTAATCGTCCATTGATAGCTTAAGCTATCACCATCAGCGTCTGAGCTGTTCTCGGCACTTAAATTGACAAGTTGATTAACTGCAACGGCTAGATCTATACCGGCACTAGCAACTGGAGCTGTATTAGTGGTTGTATTATTATCAACGTTGGATGAAGATGAATCATCGCTACCACCGCCACCACAAGCGCTTAGGAAATTTATCCCTACAGTAACAAGTGAATATTTAATGATTTGTGTCATTATATTTTTAGTGGTTTGACGATGTTTTTGTTTCTGTGCTAGAAAGTGATGATTGCTCATGATTTAACCCATTATCAATATATCCCATGATAATAACGTTAAAATGTGAAACAAATAGGGAACTAGAAATTGATGAAGATTATTAACAATATTGCTATATAAATCATAAGGACTGGGGGAGTCTGTAATCACAGTAATACTTTCACAACCTGTTGTAATTCATCATTAGAACAGGTTTTTATTAGCTTTTTAGAGCGAAAGTACATACTGTGTTCATTGCCTGCTAAATATAACTAACGGGTAATGCGGTGGTATATTTAATTTCTTCCATGGCAAAACTTGAACTGATATCTGCAAAACTTGCTTGACCAATAAGTTTTTTATAAAACGCATCGTAGGCTTTCATATCTGAAACTACGACTCGCAGTAAATAATCAACTTCACCACTCATTCTATAAAATTCAATGATCTCTGGAAACTCTCTTGAATTGATACTGAAATCGTCAAGCCAATCTGGGTTATGTTGATTGGTTTTAATCATCACAAAAACCGTTAAACCCACATTTAATTTTTCAGGGTCTGCTAACGCGACACGGCCTTTTATAATGCCATTTTTTTCCATGGTTTGAATGCGCCTCCAGCAGGGTGTCGTTGAAAGACCTACTTGGGAAGCAACTTCACTGACGGGTTGCGTGCAGTCGTTTTGTAATATTTTAAGAATCTTTTTGTCGAAGTTATCCATCAAATCACCATAAAAAACATAAGATAACGAAATACTATTTTATCTATTACTTTATTGGTAGATTTTTTTACTTTAATTAAAGCTTAGCTTGGGATTTGATATATGTTCTGAGCATTTTTATAACATAACAATTCAATGGTCTTGGTTGCTAGTTGATTGTTTTGCTTATGAGATAACCAATGTTCTTGGTAGCTATCTTTAAATAGACACAAAGGGAAATTACTCGCTAGCATCGTTTTATTTAATCCAAAGGTATTTAAACATTGATTAATAACGAGTTGTTGCCATTTTTCCGAATAATTTCGATGAATCATTTCCAAACCTGAACACTTGATACTGACATTGTCGAAGAGACTTAACGACTGTAGGCTCTGTTTCCAATTTTTCCAAGTTTCACTTTTGACATTTTCAGGGGGGCAACCCGCGTGATTAATGACTAAATTTAAAGTCGGGAGATCATTAAGTACATTTAATAATTGGGCTGTTGTGGCAACATCAGTTAATGGCATTTGACATTCAAAGATCAATTGCTGTTTTTCAAGTAATGCTAGATTTTTGCGAACAAGTGGATTTGATAAATAATCAAAGGCATTCTCATCAAGAATATCACGAACACCAACAACTGATTTGTATTGGCTAAGTTTATCCAATGTTTGTTGAAAATCGTTTGAAGGCAAAAGTAAATTAATGCCTGCGATAGATCTAAAGGGGAGGGAGCAAGTCCTTTCTAACCAAGCAATTTCACGCCAAGGCTTACTATTATCAAATCCTGCTTCAATATGAACAAAACCTGCAAGTTCGAAAGGAGATGATAAGTGTAAATCTTTCTCTGTAAAGTTGCTTGCTATGATTTTTTTATCTGACCAAAAAGGAGGATTCTCAGTTTTTAACCACTGATAATCCCCTTGTTCAAGATCAAATAAATGTAAATGTGGGTCGATTATTTTCATCATGTTTTTTTAGATATGTTAAACCTTAAACCTTAAACCTTAAACCTTAAACCTAAAAACTTAACTAAAGCTACTGAGCAGTATAACCACCGTCAATCACTTGTAAGCTACCGGTAATGAATTTGGCTTTATCAGACGCTAAAAAATAAACGAGTTCAGCGACTTCTTCTGGTTGCCCTAAACGTCCTAATGGCTGCAAAGCTGCTTCTTCAGCGTGAACAGCTGTTTTGTCAGCACCAGAACGTTCACAGTAGCTATCAATTGCTTGATGATATAAAGGGGTTTCTATCGTACCTGGGCAAACAGCATTGGCACGAATGTTAAAGCTGGCGTAATCAAGGGCAGTGGTTTTTGCCATAGACGCAAGTGCCACTTTACTGATGTTATAGGCAAAAGAGTTTTGCTTAGCAATTAACGCTTGGTCAGATGCCATTAATATAATGGCACCTTTTTTATTTGCTTTCATATTCGGTAATACCGCTTTTACTGCGGCATAAGCACCTTTAACATTTATGTTCAGTACTTTATCTAAATCGGCTTCTGTCGTGTTTTCAATATTACCTGAAAAGTGAATACCCGCATTTGAGACTAAAACATCGATTGTTACTGTTTTAGCAATATGATTAATAAGTTCACTGACTTGTCCAGCATTACTCATATCACATAGAACATCAGAGGAACCCAACACTGAAACGGTACTAGGTTGTAAGTCTAAATTAAAAACTTGATATCCTTCATGGGCAAATAACTGCACTATGCTTAGACCAATGCCTGAACTTCCACCGGTAACAATACATGTTTTTTTCATACTTTCTCTATTCCTTACCATTTTAATAAAGAGGTTACTGAGATTTAACTGCGGTCATTTCAACTAAAACTGCCGTATACATTTTCAAATTTAACACAAACTGTTTCATTGTAATAAATTCATTCTCAGAATGCCCTGTGTATTCAGTATTAGGCATTGAAGGCCCAAAACTAACAGCGTTAGGGAATAATCGAGAGTTTGTGCCGCCGCCAATTGAAATTGGTTTTGCATTCTTTATTCCTGTGAAGTGTGAAAATACAGAAAGTAATGTTTCAATATGTGGAGCGTCGTTTTGAACAAAAGGGTCACCAATGTAGTGTTCTAGTTCGGTAATATCAGCCATATTCGTTAGCTTCCAAGTTGATATAGTATTGTTAATTTCTTCTGAGAGTTGCTGTGCTGATTTACCGCGTGGTCGACGAATATTAATGTTCAATTCAATGTTATTTTTAAGTTGTTTAATAACCGTAGGTGAAACAGTCATCGGTCCCATGAAATCATCGCTGTAAGCTATATTGCCGAATTTTTTGCCTTCTAATCCTAAGCCAATATTATCATTAATGAAATTTGCTAGTGTACCTGCACCGTTAGTCGGCCAACGAGTTTGTGATAATAAGTCAGCCAAAAAAGGAATCGCGTTCACACCGTCTTGAGGTGTTGATGAATGTGCTGATTTGCCTAATGCGGTAATCGTTAATTGATTATCTTTAAGTTCTAAATCAAAACTAACACCTTTGTAGTTTCTTGCTTTGTCCATCAGTTGTTGGAGCAAAGCGATATCTGCATTTTCAATAACTGCTTTAGCATCTTCTGGAATTTGACTACCAAAAAAACCACCACTAAATTCACTAAGGTAAGCATCAAAACCAGAATAAGGTCTTTTATTAAAAGCTATTTTTATCGTTCCGTAGCCTTTTTCTGCAGTAACAACAGGGTATTCAGCATCAATAGTAATATTGGTTTGTGGAAGTGTATGCGTTTTAATATATTCTTGTAGGGGACCCCAGTCTGATTCTTCAGCCATATATACGTATAACTCAATGCGTTTATCTAACTTAATATTTTTGTCTTTGATTGCTTTCATAGCGTATAGCGCTGTTGAAATTGGGCCTTTGTCATCTTCTGTGCCACGACCAATAAGTTTGCCTGGCTCTGATATTGTATCAAGCTTAAAGGGAGACATTTTCCACTTTTCTGCATTAGTCGGTTGTACATCTCCATGAGTAATAATTCCGAAACGTTCCTCATTTTCGCCTAACCCAATGACAACTACATAACCGTCGTCTTTATAATCAAAGCCTAAATCTTCAGCTTGTTTTTTAAGCTCTTCTTTAAAAGCAATATGGGCAGGATTATCATTAGCTGAAATGCCTTCAATAGCTAATGTATTGTATTTTATTAACTCAGCTAAACTTGTCACCATTGATTTTTGGTAAGTTTTCACCGCGTAATCTGCTGTCTGCTTTGCTGTAAGGCTGATATCAGCTGAAAATACTGGCAGAGCAATACAGGTGAATAATGCGAGTGACGCTATTTTGTTGAACACAGAGCTTTCCTTTTGTTTTTATTGAAATAATTCATTTGTTGTACTGTAGTGATAAAGTAAATTTTAAAACAGATACAAATTTCTAAAAAGTATACCTATACAGTTTTTATTCAGCTTTAAGTCTGTTAATAACCTAGTTTAAAAGTTTCACTTACCTTACTTAGAGTCAATTATATTTATTGGTTCATTATTCATTTGTATTTAAGCTTTTATTTTTGTTGTAAAGCATATGAAGTATGAAAATATACTTGTATTATTATCCGGAACGATAAAAATTAACGTAGAAAACAGGAACCTAAATGTCTGAAATAATTATACGCGAAGCTACCCTTAATGATGCAGAACTTTTATTAACTTTTATAAAAGAACTCGCTATTTATGAAAAAGCAGAACATGAAGTATTTGCGACTCTCGACACTATCAAAGACACTATGTTTGGTGAAAAAACACAAGTACATGGCTTGATATGTGAACTTGATGGCGTTGCTATAGGTTCTGCCATTTATTTTTATAACTATTCAACATGGCTAGCAAAATCTGGTTTATATCTTGAAGATTTGTATGTGACCCCTGAACATCGAGGAATTGGTGCGGGTATAAAACTATTAAAAGCGATGGCGAAAATTGCTGTTGATAAGGATTGCGCTCGTTTTGAATGGAGTTGCTTAGATTGGAATAAACCTTCTCGTGATTTTTATCAAGCTATAGGTGCTGTTTCTCAAGACGAATGGGTAGGTTACCGCATGACAGGCAAGACATTACTTGATTTTGCAAAGTCTTAATTAACGCATTTTATTAGTTCTGGAATAACGTAAAGCTATTCCAGAACCTATTGATTAACAATAGTAATCTTGTAGGTCATGTAGTTCTTGTTGTAAACGTTTTCTGTCTTTATAACTTTCTATTTCACGCCATTTTCTTTTTCGTGAACGCGGTTCTTTTTTATCGACAAGTAAACTGTCGAAAAGGTTAAAAATCTCATCATATTCATCAAAGCTATTGTGTTCCATGTGGATCCCTTTTTCAGCGTTATTTAGTTGACCTGATGCACTTTACAAGTTGAATATGACTTTTTTCTTACTAAAATATGACCATTAGAATACGTTTAACTTTATTTACGTTAAGCAAAAAATTAAAGCTTCGCTATACTTTCATTTATAGAGTCTTTTTATAGGGTTAGACATGACCGACAGTAGCGAAATAATATCCCAATCAGAGTTAGACAACTTGTTACGTATTAACGAGTTTATAGACCAAGTTGATGAAAACTCACTCGTTAGCGAACTAAAGCTCGCCATATTAGATTCTGGGAAATTAGAATTAACCCAATGGAGAAGTTTACGTGATCATATCCGAGAAATTGAAGAGCTAATTCCTCATATTGATTTGATTATTAAATTGAAAAAAGAACAACCTTTACTCTGATTTTATTACCTATATTATATTTACGTTATCGGTAATTTAACCGCGATTTTACATGCAACATAACAACTGACTTAATGCTTAAAAGTGAATTTACATGTTTTCAAAAATCGTCGCTATTTTATTTCTCTTAATATTGGCATTTCTCTTCATTAACAAAGGTCTCCATAGATTCATTTTAATGGGATATTTCACATTAAGCCTTATTACTTTTTTACTTTACTGGGTAGATAAAAGAAATGCGATTAAAGAACGAAGGCGTGTTTCAGAAAGAACATTACAGATATTTTCGCTACTTGGAGGCTGGCCCGGAGCGCTATTAGCTCAGCAAACTTTTCGACATAAAACCCAAAAACGACCCTTTGTTTTGGTGTTGTGGTTGGGGATTTTGATTAATACTGTGATCTTTACGTATTTTATATATTCGGTTGTCTTCAGCCTTTAATTTATCAACGTAAACTAGATAAAGTTCACTTCATCTAGTGTACGTCAATTAATATTATTAGGTGTTAGCTGTAGGTATTAGTCAGCTATAAAGCTTTAAACCTAATGGCTGCACCACCACTTGTTGCTAGCGGTAATATTAATTCATCTTTAGCCGTGACTATCTTGTTTTCAATAATCATTTCATATGGGTTGTTAATCCATTCTGCATTTTTACCGTCGCGATAAATCTGTGCTTGATAACGTTTACTTTTATCAAGAAAATCTAACTTCATCGTTATTGTTCGCGCTTTTTCGTCGGTTAATGCACCAACAAACCAGTCATCGCCATCTCTTTTTTGGCGAGCAAAAACAACATATTCACCAACCTCACCAGCAATTGCCTTACTTTCTTCCCAGTTAGTTGGAACGTCTTTAATAAACTGAAATGCCGCTAAATTTGCTTGATAGTTTTTAGGTAAATCAGCCGCCATTTGAATCGGACTATAAAGCACTACATATAAGGCTAATTGTTTTGATAATGTGGTTTGTGGGCGATTACTTTTATCGCCTAAGCCATTAAAACTCATATCAAAAATACCAGGAGTAAAATCCATAGGGCCTGATAACATACGAGTAAAAGGTAATATAGTGGTGTGCTCTGGCGGATTTGGCGGAGTTCCCCAAGCATTGAATTCTTGTCCGCGAGCGCCTTCTCTTGAAATCCAATTAGGGTAGGTTCTACGTAAACCCGTATCTTTAATTGGTTCATGAGTATTAATACTTATTTTATGTTTAGCAGCTTCCGTTACACTATGTAAATACTCACTTACCATAAATTGACTGTCGTGCCATTCCTTGTGAACAATGCCATTTTTATCAATGCGTTTAATATCACCACCGTCAGCGACATAACCTGTTTTTATTTGTTTTACGCCATGCTTTTCATAAAGCGCGTAAGCATCACTCATTTGATTACGGTAATTAGTTACATTACCGGATGTTTCATGATGGCCAATTAATTGAACACCTTTTTTCTTACCGTATGCTGAGACTGCAGCGATATCAAAGTCATCGTAAGGTTTGCTGAAATTAAACACGTCGCCGTTGAAAAACCAATCACCATCCCAACCGACATTCCAGCCTTCAACTAATACACCTGCAAATTCATGTTCTGCGGCAAAGTCGATATAGCGCATCGCTTCACTTGTCGTTGCACCATGTTTAGCACCGCTTCCCCAAGTGTTTGCATTTATGTGCATTCCCCACCAAATCCCTACATATTTAGCCGGTTCAACCCAAGATACATCGCCCAATTTATTGGGTTCGTTAAGGTTTAATATTAAGTCGGAATTGAGTAAACCTACCGCATCTTTACTTATTTGAATCGTGCGCCATGGGCTTTTAAAGTCAGTTTTTGTTTTTACTAATATACCATCAGACCAAGGTGTTAAGTCTGCTTTTAAAACACCGGGACGCTTTTGATTAATAGTCATTGCAGCATAATCTACTAATGCCGCTTCATGAATACTAATGTGAGTGCCGGAGTCTAGTTTAAAGGTGAAAGGGGTATGAGCACGATCAACCGATGCTACATCAGTGGTGTTATAAATATATTCATAACGATTCCAACCACGTGCAGGTATCCACCATGCAGTTGCTTTTTTTTCATCATTTATTGCGAATTCGGTAAACTCATTAATAATTTCTACTTGGTCTAAGCCTTCTTGTTTTGGCACTTCGTAACGAAAACCAACACCGTCATTAAACAAGCGGAAACGTACTTTGAATTTATTAGTATTGGATTTATCATTTTTTGAAAACGTGACTAATAACTCATTGTGGTGGTCGGTAACATTTTTACGTTCACCCCAAGGTAATTGCCATACTGATTTTGCTGATTTTTCTTGGCTGGAGGAGATGGTAAACCCGTCACTAAATGGCATCGTATTTTTGAACGCCATACCTAAACATGAAGTCTTGATAATACTTTCACCTGAAAGGCTAATTTTATAACTTGGTTTACCCTCATCATTAACGCTGAGAACAATTTTTCCGTCGGGGGAACTTAACTCAACAGTTTGTGCAAATATATTGTTTGAAAATAAAAGTAGGCTAAGGCTTATTATGATTTTATTCATGGATATTCCTGATGTTTTTTCATTACATACAGCATAAAGGACTCGTGTAAAATTACCGCTCACATACATACGTATTCATTCATTTTATTATGATTAAATAAGCTTCCCTATAAAAAATAATTTGATGGCGTGATAAAAGAGCAAGCAACAAAAGTAAAAACAAGGTAACTCGTGTTTTGGAAAAAAGGATGGGGGGATCTAGATGTGTTTTTGTTTTGTATTAATAAAACAATGGGCTATGGCGTGGTGTTAGAAGATGAATCAAACGCTATTGATTGACAATTATATCAATAGCGATTGGAGAATACTTTTTATTCACATATTACCCGTTAGGTAAGGCAAAAGAATTACCTTTCGAATACAAATGCAGATAACACCCTTTTCCTGCTAAGGTTAATCGGTATGTGATTTCAGATCTGTCTAGAAAACCTTGCTCAACAAGACCTTTCTCAATTAAGAAATCGAACATATTACTTGATATTTCACCCATTTTTGCTTTTGCACTTATTTCCATTTTTGTGGCAACACCTTTTATAGAATTGATAGTATAAAGTGCACGAATAATTGCAGCTTCTTTATCACCTATTTTGGGCATTCGGCCTTGGTAAGGAGGAAATTGTTTCGTTGGATATTTACCATAAACACTTTTATAAGAGGCTTGCATGGCTTGAATATCATCATCTTTACTTTCGGTCAGTTTAAAAATATGAAAAACACCAGTTTCTTTACTGAGATAATCGACTTTAGCTAAGAAAATGGGTAAGCCACATCCTTGAGCAACATGGTAAAAGCCAGTTTTCCATTTTGCTACCCCACCTCTTGTTCCTTCTGGGGTAAATAAGAAAAATACCCGTTTGCCTTTTTGTGTTTCAATAAACTGCTTGATTTGATCAACCTGTCCTGAGCCAGTAGGGGAGCGATCGATAGGCATAGCGCCAAGGAACATCAGCCAACGACCCAAAATGGGTACACGGCAAATACTGTCTTTAATTGAAAAGTATATTTTTACATCTTGTAATATAGCGGCGCCAAGCGCATAAACAAAATCCCAATTTGAGGTGTGTGGCGCTGCAATGGTAATGCCTGCACCTTCTGGAGTTACTTTGCATAATTTCCAGCCTGCCATTTTAAACCAAAGGCTAAAAAGGAACTTTAGAATGTATTTACTGAAAACACCGTCAAAGATAGTTTTTTCGCGAATGCGGAGATTTTTTGTAGGCATAATGGTGTTACATAAAAAATAAGGGATAATTTTAAATAATAGCATATTTGTACTGTTTATTTGTTTGTTAAGCAGAAAATAGCACCTCAAACATAGGTTGGTGTATAGGAGTGCATGACAACAGTGTCGAAATAGTCAGTCTCATAATCAGCTGCTCTAATATCCTTATTTTTCACAATTGGGTGCTAGATAATTGATTTGGCACTTTAACTCTGGAAGTCGGGTCAGTATTTTTCGTGCTTACAGTTTTATGAAACTTTCCACTCTGTCAAAAATAGAAATTTAGACTATAGTTAATAAGCCTCATTGTTTTTTCAAATTTTTGAAGGGGCATATATATGACAGGGATTAGTTATGATGAATTCAAATATTTTCTTAGTAAACTTACCAAAAAATATCAGTAGTGTTTTACTCCCTGTTCTAGAAGATGAATATTTAGGTAATGTCCAATCATTAGTTTCTGAAGATATTAACCAGTTGTTTAATATCGCAATGACGAACACGGATTATATCATTTTTTATGTTAAAGAAATCGATGAAGAGAGTATTGCCAGACTTGAGTTGAAGCAGGATGTACCGACATTATTGATAACAGGTGCTTTTAATTTTGAAATGGAAAGAACCGCCAAAGAACATTGTATCAATATGATTGTGAAGGAAAATGATAACGAGTTAATCTCACTTATTTACGGTTTTATTCGACAACATGATATTTACCGTTTTCAGCACGCGTTAATCGTTGATGACTCAAGAGTTGATAGTCGAATTGTCGCCAATATATTATCTAATGAGTTTATCAAGAACGAAATTGAACTCTGCAGCGAGAAAGTAATATCTCGCTTAACGTTAACACCCTCTATAAATATAATTATACTTGATTATGAAATGCCATTCAAAAATGGCTGTGAACTCATGCAAGAAATTAAAGAAACTTTTTTGAGCCGCTCTTTTATTTTTATTGGTTTAACAGGAAGTAGAAATGGTGCGATTAAATTCCTAACAAACGGCGCAGATGATGTTTTCATTAAGCCATTTGATCATGAACTCTTTACATTAACAATGAGAAAATTGATTTTTAACGTTCATAAAGCGAACAAAGACACGCGTACCTTGAATGATTATAAAAAGATTTTTGATAATATTACAAAAGAAATTTCAGATCCTATTTACGTTTTAACAACGGTTAATGAGTGTTTGTTAGATGGAAAAACCAGTGAGACTCAACATAATGAACTTAAAACGCTTAGCTTACAATGTAAAGAACGGATAACCCATACCTTCGATAGTTTATTAAATTACTTTGCTGTTTCTAGTTATATGCAAAGCTCACTTGTTAATTCTTGCTCTTTACAATCTATGATAGCAACGCAACTTTATTTAGAGTCAAGCCGTGACAAATTACGTAATATAGTAGTGAGAAAATCGCTTGATGATGACATTAAATATTTATGCGTCCCTGAATCTATTGGTCAAATAATAAACCAATTAACTCATGATGCCGTAATGCGTTCACAAAAAGGTGGCGAGCTTAAAATACGGTTATACACAAAAGAAGAGGATATCGTTTTTGAAGTTGAAGATGCTTCATGCTCTTCATTAGAGACAGAATGTGGAATATCAAACCTCGAAGAATTGAATCAAGACGGTCTTCTCCAAGCACAAGCTTTAAAACAATTAGTCAATCAAAAGATTATTAATGAATACGACGGCTCTTTAGGTGTTCTTCAGCGAAAAAGTGGAAATGTACATTTTTTTAAAATACCCAAGAAGACGTTCTTTTTAGGGGATACATATCATTGATATGTGGCAGATAAAACATTTTCAGCTGAACCTTACTGCAAAACTTTGTATGTAGCAAAGTAAGAATAACGAGTAATAGAAGTGTGAACTGTCAAGGTGATCTTTAATATTTCAGTATGACACTTTATGCCAATAGCCATCATGTGAGAAGAAAACCCTAATGTTGATTTTAGGTTGCAGACATTAGGGTGAAGTCAAAATCAAATAAATTATAATAACGAGCCTAACCCTCAGGGAGACTGAAGATTAAGCGCTTTAACGATTGTTGAATATTTAAGATTTCAAATTAGCACTATCGTTTTTTGATGAAAACACTGGTTGTTAAAGCAAGAACAGAAAAACTGTTTTCATTAATCGTACTTTGTTTAACAAAGGTATCAACGCCATTTTTTTGAATAGGGTGCAATTGATATTGCGCAGCACTGTCGAAGTTGATCACTTTAGCGGCTGTACTGGTATTAAAAATAACGACGATACTTGAGACATCTGTATCTAATTGTTCAGATGGTTCTGAATCATCGATGCTCATTACAATTAAACCAATTTGTTGATCTTTGCCCGTATTATGGAACTTCACTCGCTTAATGATTTCTTCACCACTAGTAAGTCTAAATAGCGGTGAACTCATTCGTAAGCTAATAAATTCTTTAAAAACTTCAGCACTAAATTCAATATCACTTGGGCTGACCATATCGCGGCCTTCATTTTTCGCTAATAATTTTTTGATGAGTGGCCAGTTCGCTTGGTCTTTATCGGCTGGCGGCAAACCAACATTATAGTTATTGGTTTGCTTAGTAAAATCGACTTTATTAAACCAGTCACCGTAGTCGTAGCTGTCACGTAAAAATGATTTCGATCTTAAAAACTCTGAACCCATGTGTAAGAATGGTATACCTTGGGCAAAAATTGGAAAGGCAAGAGATTGTAGATGAATACGTACGCGATCTTGGGTTGATGTATCGTAAGGTAAACGATATTGGTTGTTGTCCCACAACGTTTGATTATCGTGCTTTGATACATAGTTAATGGTATCAGCGGGGTCTAATGCGTAACCTGTTGGTTGATTGCCATAAGGAATATCTTTACCTGTTACGTTTTTATTTTTAGCATTTTTCAAAGGGAAGTTAGCTAAATTACCCGCTAAACCAATGCGAAGTTGATCTGCTGAAAGTAGGTAAGCATTTATTGATGCTTCTTTATTAACGAGTTCGTTTGGTAAGGTGCCTAAACCACTGCCAATACCTTGGCTTTTACGAATATCATCACCGCTGGCGCTAAAAGCACCACCACGAACAGCGTCACGTAATCTGTCGGTAAAAGTACCTATTTGTGTACCGCTAAGCTCTAACTGACTCGCTTGCGTGAAGCGTTGATTATTAGCAACTTCGCCAAAATTCCAGCCTTCGCCATAAAAGTAAGTGTCGCTATCAACTATTTGAACGGCTTTTCTGGCTTTTAACATGGATGACTTTGGCTGATGTGCCATAAGATCAAAGCGGAAGCCATCAATCTTGTAGTCTCTTGCCCAGACAATTAATGAATCAGTCATTAATTTTTCCATCATGACGTTTTCTGTGGCGGTGTTGTCACAACAGGTTGATTGCGCTATTTCTCCGGTGATAGGGTCAAGGCGGTGATAATAGTTAGGTACAATTTTATCAAGCACTGCAGTTGGCTCTAAACCTGCTTGGTGAGTATGGTTATAAACTACGTCCATTATTACGCGAAAGCCTAAGTTATGAATACTTTGCACCATTTGACGAAATTCAATAATACGTGCAGAGCCTTCTGGATTCTGTGCGTAACTGCCTTCAGGAACCGTATAGTGAAAAGGATCATAACCCCAATTATAATTATCAATTTCTCTAATTGAGCTGACTATTGCTTGACGCTGTTCTGTTTCAGCGGGCAGGCTTTCTAAATATTCTTGTATCGTGATTTCCTGATTACTTTGACCACAAAGCTGATGTTCTGGAAAGAGTTGGCAAAGTTTACTGATAGGATCATTGAGATCAATAACTTGTGAGTCATTTTCGTTAGCGGTACCTATGTCAAAAGTTGGCAAAAGGTGAATATTGTTGAGACCTGCTTTTTGTAAATCTATTAAATGTTTAATGCCAGCGCTATTTTTCTCAGAGAAAGCAGCATATTTACCACGAACTTTAGGAGATGAAAGTTGCGGGTCGTGAGCACTAAAGTCACGAATGTGCGTTTCGTAGAAAATATTGTCTACAGAATTTTTGACTAAAACATTCTGTTGTAAATTCCATCCATTAGGTTTGTTTTTTGAATCATCTAAGTCGATAATATGTGAATATTCGCTATTCGTTGAAAGGCTTAAAGAATAAGGGTCTGTTGTTATAAGAGTTTCAACCTGTTTATTTGCAGGATGGTACAGATTTATTTGATATTGGTAGTATTTATTAGCAAACGATTTATCTGTTTTTACGAACCAAACACCCGTTTCTGTATCTTCAACCATTAATAACTTATGCGGTACTGTAGGCGTTTTATCTTGTTCAAATAACAATACCGATACAGTTTTTGCCGTTGGTGCCCATAACTTAAATTGAACATTTTTTTCGGTAATAACCGCGCCTAAATCTGTTACTTCGTTAGCGTCTGCTTCACCCAAGGTATAAAGTGTATCTATAACTGCTGCTGTTTGTAGGTAAGTTCCTTTGGGAGATGAAAGCTCTTTAGCATGTGAAATGACAATGAGCGGTTCCTTCAGAAGTTTTTTAATCTCCTGTTGATCTATATCGACAGAGTAGGCATTAAAACTTGATAAGTGTGGGTAGTTTTTATTAAGCCACACTGGCTTACTTATAGGTGTTAACTGATATGCCTTTGATTCTGACTGTTGCGATGTAGTTTCTTTTGAAATGGTTAATATCATTTCGTCAGTTGAATATTGTTGTGCAACCATTATGGTTTCTGGCGTTATCCAATGTGCGGAAAAATCGCTTATTTCAACTGATTTTTGAGTGATATCTTGTTCTTGCTTTGACGACTGTTGAGGCTGGCAAGCTATTAACAATAGGCTTATATAGGGAATTAGTATGCGCACAATTATTTCCTTGGATACGATAAATTTATTTAGGTATTTTTCTGGTTACCTTTTGCTATGCCTTAATTTACGCCTTATACAGCACAATAAAAAGTTGAGACGTTATTTTGCATACGTATTCAAATGTAATCACCTTGCTCTATTTTTATGGGGTTTATGGGAATTTAACAATATGAAAAATACATCTGACCTTCGATATTAATAGCCTAGCGGCTTATTTATGGTAATTCAGCGATACAGAATCTTGTTTTTTTGCACAAAAGTTTAGTATCCAGCCTTATTGAATACGTATGCAAGGCATATCTAAAGAAAAGTTCGACCTTTATATTAAGAGCGTAAATTATAAACAATGAAAGTTAGTTAGAAAACTGACAAAAAAATGTTTCAAGGATGAGTCTGAGGGGAAATAATGATGCGTACATTCAAACCGAGTAAGCTTTCAATAGCTTTACTCTCCTGTGGTTTTATGATGTCTTCTGGAGCGCTTTATGCTCAAGAAACGGTGGAAACCATCGCAGAACCAGAAAAAGTTGGTGTAAAAGAAATTGATGAAGAAAAAATTGAAGTTATTCAGGTTACTGGTTTTAGAGGCTCACTTATAGGCTCTATTAATCAGAAACGTTTTGCAGATACGGTATCAGAACAATTAACCTCTGATGACCTCGGATCTCTACCTGATGTTTCAATGGCCGACGCTTTAACACGTTTACCAGGTATTTCTGCAGTAAGAACAGGTGGACAAGCTGCGGAGATAAACATTCGTGGTATGTCAGGTGGCTTTGTATCCACAACGTTAAATGGTCGCGAACAAGTATCAACCAGTGGTCAACGTAGTGTTGAATTTGACCAATATCCTTCAGAACTTATTTCTCAAGCCTCTGTTTTCAAATCCCCTAAAGTTTCCCTTATCGAAGGTGGCGTGGCAGGTACGGTTGAATTAAAAACTGCTAGCCCTTTGAAAAATGAAAAAAAACATTCTTTTAATGTGAATGCTCGTGGTATGTATAACGATTTAGCCGATGATGTTCCTGATGCTTCATCAACAGGTCATCGCTTTAGTGTTTCTTATCAAGGTAAATTTGCTGATGACACTTTAGGTGTCGCTCTTGGTTACGCTCGTCTATTTCAACCAAGTGCAACAACGCAATTTGTTGGCCTTAATTACAGTAAATTAAGAGATGTAGACGGCTTAGAAAACGATACTAATGGCCCTACAAAAGAAGACGGTGCTCATCTTGCTAAAGAATATGTAAGTGAAGGTTTTGAGCTACAGCACAAAGGTGGTGAAGAAACTCGTGACGGTTATGTTGCTACTATTGAATGGCAGCCCGTAGATAATTTTACACTGAAAGTTGATGGTTTTTATTCTAAGTTTGACTCAGAAGAATTTGCCCGTGGTTACCGTGTAAAATTAGATGGAGGTCAATCATCTATAGGCAATGCAACCATTTACGATAATACTGTAATTGGCGGTACTTTTAATAGAACCTCTAATAGTTCAACGCGTGTTGAGGTTGTTAATGATGACAATAGCGATTCTGATGAAGTAAAAAGCTTCGGTATCAATGCTGATTGGCAAATTAATGACAATTTAGAAATGGCGTTAGATTTATCTTATTCGTCAGCAACAAGTGATTTTAGAAATGGATTACTTTGGTCACTAGTATCAGATGACGCTAATGCCGCAGTACCTACATTTGATAATAATGTTTCGATAAATTATTTATTAAATGGTTTAGATTTACCCGATGTTAGCTTAAATCAAGCGGATGCATTAACAGATATAAATCGTGTTATGGTAACAAAATACGGCATTTACCCTTATGTTAATTCTGATGAAGTTACGGCTGCTCGTCTTGATTTTGAATACTCCCTTGACACAGGTTTTATTTCATCTGTTGAATTTGGCGCCCGTTACTCAGAAAGAGAATACAGCAACGACCGTTCAGTATTTGAATTTGGTAGCGACAGTGGTTTTAATTCAACAGAAGCACCTTTACAGCTAACGCAAGACATGGTTTCAGTGGTTGACTGGCAGGGCGATTTTTCTTATTTTCCGAGTTATTTAGCTCTTGATCAAGATGCCGTATTGAATGCATGGTTTCCTGAAGGTGTACCTCAACCTGTGCAAACGTGGGGTAGTGCTGCAAATGGTGTTATTAACGGTGACCCGTTAGGAAAAAGCTCAGATTGGACAATGAAAGAAAGTGGCCAAGTATTTGAAGATGTTTTTGCGGCTTATATTATGGCAAACATTGATACCGAAATTGGTGGCATGCCACTAACGGGTAACTTTGGTGTTCGAGTTGTTAGAACGAAACAAGCATCTACTTCATTACAAGATGTGGGTTTACTTACTGAAAAAGATGCTTATGGCGAAGATGTTCTTGATGCCAATGGTAATCCTATTGTGTATCCTAATGCTGAATTAGGCGCACAATTTATTATGGATGACGCTGGGCTGATCAACCAAAAATACGCACCAAGTATTATCAGTAATACCTACACAGATTATCTCCCTCAAATGAATTTAAATCTGCATTTAACTGATGCTGATCAAATCCGCTTTGCTGCGGCAAAAGTGATGAGCCGACCTAATATTGACCGACTAGCTTCAAACAGTAGTGTGAATATTAATACCGTTACAACAGAAAGCGGCACCTACGCTGAAATAAGTGGTAATGCTAAAAATAGCCCACATTTAAAACCTTTTTACGCAAACCAATATGATATTTCATATGAAAAATACTTCACAGAATCCGATGGTAACTTTGTTTTTGCACTTTTTTACAAAGACATAAAATCGGCAGGTATTGTTACACAAACCATTAGCGAATATGACTTTGCTGGTAACGGTTTGATCATACCTGACGAATACATTGATCCATTAAGCGGTGTGCCATTAGAAATTCGAAATGGGAATTTTGAAACAGCATTTAATGATGATAAAGGAGGGTATATAAAAGGACTTGAAATGACTTATACCCAAATTTTTTCATTCTTACCTGGTTTTTGGTCAGGCTTAGGACTTAGTACAAGTTACTCGCATACTAAAAGTGAAATTCAACAAATTTCAACGTTAGGACAGCAAGATTTACCTATTTCTTTACCGGGTCTATCTGAAAATGTTTTCCAAAGCACGTTATTTTGGTCTCATGAAGGTTTCGAAACGCGTTTGAGTGCACGTTATAGAGATGAGTTTGTTTCAGAACAGGTCGCGGTAGAGGCACAAACCGTTAATTACGATGATGAGTTGGTTATTGATTATCAGGCTTCTTATCAAGTTACTGAGAACTTAGGTGTTGTTTTTCAGGTGAATAATCTCACTGATGAACCCACTCAAAGTTACTTTGGTGTGCAAAGCCAAACAGGCACAATTCAGTACTTTGGTCGTCAGGTCTTTTTAGGTATGACTTACGGGTTATAGAACCCGTTAATTTAAGTTGTTAGTCATGAGTTATTAAACTGAATGAAATTATATTTTTAAATAAACTAATAATTTTCGTATTCATTTAGGTAATAACTCGCCAATTATTTCTTTGGAGTAAATGTTATGTTTAGTCAAAAATCGGTGTTAAGAATTATAGTCTTAGCATTTTTATCAATCGTACTTTCCGCTTGCGGTGGTTCAGGTTCTGCCGAGCCAGGTAAAGTACTACTTAGTTGTGATGTACCCATGGTTTCCGATGCTGCCGGTACAAGTTGTGTAGCACCAGAACCTATTGTTTGTCCTGCACCAACAGTGCCGGATGCATTAAATGAAAGTTGTGTGGTGGGTATTGATCCAAATGCACCAGACCCAGTGATTTTCCCTGGTGATAATCAAGCGTTGTTGTTTTATAACCGTGCAGACGGTGAATACAATGACTACAAACTGCATAATTGGAATAGTGCAGAGTGTGACGCTTATGCCGAAGACTCTTTAGCTGCTGGCTGGAGTGATGGTTTATCACATACCGGAGTTGATCCTGTATACGGCGCGTATTGGTTATTAAACCTTAAAGAAGATCACAATGAATGTGGTCATATGATTATTCATAAAGGTACAGATGACGCCGGAAAAGAATTTGGTGGCGGTGACTTTAAAATGCCACTGTCTCAAGATGACGAAAAATACCAACGCATGAATTTCACCTTTTCAGGTGTAGCCTCTATTTTTGAATACCCTGTTGTATCATTGGGTAAGCAAGCATTAGCAATAAGCGATTTTGCAGCGCATTGGATTGATAGCAACACTTTTACATGGAATGCTAATTTTGAACTAGTAACATCGGTTAAATTACATCATTCAGCAGCTGCTGGTATTGGTGGAGATGAAGCGAACCAAGACCTTATTACTGGAACGGTTGTTGAGTTAATGGAAGTTAGCTTAACCGACGAGCAAAAAGCAGCAGCACCTTTAGTAGCTGATTGGGCTGCATTCTCAGGCGATTGGTCTGTTGAAGAAGCCAAAGCTATCGCTAAAAATCAATTGGTTTTAGTTGGCTATGACGCTACAGGTATTGCTGTTGCGGCAACTTATGTTCAAGCGGACTTAATACTTGATGACCTTTATACCAAAGGTGAAATGGATGCCGATGAAGCAACACTAGGTGTTGTTTATGAAAACGATAGCATTAAAGTTTCTGTGTGGTCTCCAACCGCTCAAGATCTTAAACTTAATATTTATGATGCAAACAAAGACATGGTTTCAAGCCATGATATGACTGAAGATTCCATGACAGGTATATGGAGCTATACGGGTGATGCAAGTCTTGACCGTCAATATTATCGTTTAGCATTAACGCTTTATCATCCACAAAATAAAGCGATTGAAGAAATCGAAAGCACTGACCCTTATTCGGTAAGTTTATCAACGAATGGTGAATACTCTCAGTTTGTTAATTTATCTGACGAAGACTTACAGCCTGAAGGTTGGGAAGGTCATTCAGTATCAACCATGGAAAACTATGAAGACGCGGTCATTTACGAAGGTCATATTCGTGACTTCAGTGCACAAGATGAAAGCACTTCTGTTGAGAATAGAGGTAAGTTTTTAGCCTTCACCGAAATTGACTCTGCGCCTATGTTGCATCTACAAAAGCTAGTTGCTAATGGTTTGAACACTTTTCATATGTTACCTGCTAACGATATCGCTACCATTGACGAAGATGCATCTAAAATTATTGATTTAGATAGTACGGTATTAGAGCTATGTAACATAGATTCGAAAGCACCGCCTTGTTATAAAGGTGTTGACGATCAAACCTTGCGTGCAGTTTTTGAAAGTTATTCCCCTTTTTCAAACGATGCCGCATTACTGACAGAAGCTATGCGAAATACTGACAGCTTCAACTGGGGTTACGATCCTAAGCATTTCAATGTACCAGACGGTATTTATGCTTCAAATCCTGAAGGCGTAACACGCATCAAAGAAATGCGAGCGATGATCAAATCATTGCACGACATTGGTTTACGCGTAGTTTTAGATGTTGTTTATAATCATACAAACTCTGCTGGCTTATGGGATAACTCAGTACTTGATAAATTTGTACCTGGTTATTACCACAGCCGTGACGTTACTACAGGCGCCGTTCTAAATAGCACTTGTTGTAGTGATACCGCTATTGAACATCGTATGATGGAAAAATTGATGGTCGACTCGTTAAAGCAGTGGACAGAGCAATACCAGTTTGACGGATTCCGTTTTGACATTATGAGCCAAGCTTCTAAAACGCAAATGCTAGAAGCTCGTGATGCTGTTAAAGCAATTGACCCTGATAATCATTTTTATGGTGAAGGCTGGTACAAAGATTCACGTGGATTCGAACGCGCTGACCAAGAAAATATGGCAGGCACAGAAATCGCGACTTATAACGATCGACTTCGTGACGGCATTCGCAATGCGACTTTATTTAACAACGAAAGTGATTCAGATTATCCATTTGAGCAACAAGATATTGTTAAATTAGGTATGGCAGGCACGTTAACTGACTATGTATTGAAAAACTTTAACGGAACAGATGCAGCCGGTAGTGCTTTTGGTATGTATGCGAAAGACCCAGCAGATGTGATTAACTATATTTCTAAGCATGACAATGAAACGTTATGGGATAACTTACAGTTTAAGTTAAGCCCTGAAATGGATAATAGCGAACGTGTTCGAGCACAAAACATTTCTCAATCAATTGTGTTGTTGTCACAAGGTATTCCGTTTTTACAAATGGGTGGTGACTTCCTTCGCTCTAAGTCACTTGATAGAAATACTTATGATGCTGGCGACTGGTATAACCTTGTTGATTTCACTTTTGAAATTAATAACTGGAACAAAGGTTTACCTTTAGACAAAGGTGGCCGAAGTGACAATGAATTAATTACACTAGCGTCTAGCTCATCAAGTACTGTTTCAATGACAGATATGATGTTTGCTTCAAACGTATTTAATGAATTCTTAAAAATACGTACAACGAGTCCTTTGTTTAGACTAACTACTGCTGAAGATATTATTAACCGTGTAGGCTTTCATAATATTGGTAAAAATCAAACTCAAGGTTTGATCGTTATGAGTATTGATGATGGCGCCGACTTAGCTGATGTTGATGCTAATTATGATGCAATGGTTGTCATAGTGAATGGTAGTGAAAATGAACAAACACATACAATTGCTTCTGCAAGTGAGTTTAGCTTACACCCATTATTAATTGACTCTGTTGATGGTACTGTTGCTAGTGCTAGCTTTGAACAAGGTACTGACGAAGGTAGCTTTACGGTTCCTGCATTAACAACCGCTGTTTTTGTGAAACTACAAGGCGAAACACAAGGTACTGGTTTATCTGCTTATGCAACAGCAGGCGCACCTGATGTTGTTCCTTACGGAGATACGGTTCCATTTATTCGTGGTGACATGAACGGTTGGGGTGAAGTTGACGGTTTAAGCTACCAAACTGACGGTATATACCAAACGAAGATTACGCTTGCTGCGGGAACTTACGGTTTTAAAATTGCTTCAGGAGATTGGTCCACAATTAACCTAGGTGCACCAGGATCTGGTGGTGAAGTATTAGAAGATGAAAGCTTTAGTTTGTTACCTGGTAGTAATGACAATTTAAGTATTACTATTGCTGTTGATGGTACTTACTTCTTTACTCTTGATGCTTCTGATACAAGCGCACCAACTTTATTGGTAGAAAACGAAGAGCCTTTTGTTGGAACTGCTGTGTTTATTCGTGGAGACATGAATGGTTGGAGTGAAGATAATCCATTAGTCTATGTGGGTAACGGTAAGTATCAAGCCACTATTAGCATGACTGCTTCAACACCAAACTTTAAAATAGCTTCTGCTGATTGGTCTACAATTAATATGGGCGCACCAGCTGATGATATGGAAATATTTGAAGGTGAAATGCAATTACTGTTATCAGGTAGTAACGATAACTTCAATATGGTCTTTGCTGAAGACGGAGATTACACGTTTGTGTTTGATGCATCCAACTTAGCTGAGCCTACATTAAGTATTTATGCAGCTGAAATGTTTGGTGAAACATCAGTCTATATTCGTGGTGACATGAATGGTTGGGGTGAAGTTGATCTACTTAATTATGATGGCGCAAGTAGCTATTCAGTAGAAATAAACTTAGCCGCAGGTGATTACGGTTTTAAAGTTGCTTCGGGTGACTGGTCAACTGTCAATTTAGGAGCTCCGACAGATACGAATATGGTTACGCTAGATTCACCATTGGTATTAGTGCAAGACTCGCAAGATAATTTAAGCTTAACAATTACTGAAGCAGGGGATTATATTATTACAGTTGCAGGACCTAACCCTAATACACCTACAATTACTGTGAGTAAAAAACCGTAAATATGATGTGGTTCTGAAATGTTCTATTAATAAAATATAGAACAACTTCTTATATTTAGTTTTTCGAGCGTTGAATCATTTGAGCGTTTGGTAATTTAAACACCCTATTTATTTTAAGTAGGGTGTTTTTTTGTTTAGAGAACACTATTTTAGTGTGATGCTTTATCGTTTTGAATACGTATGCAGATGCTTGTTGTACATCCAGTAAACAAGTAACGTGAAAGATTATTAGGCCGATTAAGCTTCCTTACAAGTGCCTATTTTATAAAGAGTCAATGACGTTATGTTAGCTATTCAAAAAAACCTTAGTAAATTTTTTTATATGCTTTTGAGCTTGCCCGCAACCGCGATGGGTTTTGCTTTATCGGTACAAATTTCCGCCCTTAGCTGGATTTTAACCACACAATACGGATTAGATATTCATGAGGTAGGCCTCGTTTGGGCTGCAGGTCCTATAGCTGGGATTTTAGGGCAAGTGATTGTCGGTATTATTAGTGACAATGTTTGGTTTTGGAATGGTCGTCGTCGCCCGTTTATTCTGATCGGTGGTGTGCTAGCCGGTATGATGCTGCTGGCGCTACCTAACATCGATATAGTTTCTTCCGCGTTAGGTGTATCAGGATTACTGGGTGTAGCTATTGCTGTTGCATTGACCTTAGATTTATCTATTAATATCAGTTTTAACCCTACACGTGCGATTATTGCTGATGTAACCCCTGAAGGCGATGCTCGTACTAAAGGTTATACTTGGATGCAAACAATTTCAGGGTCTTTTGGTGTTTTAGCTTATGCTGTTGGCGCCACTTGGGGAAATTTTGTGCTTATCTACTTAGGTGCAGGACTTGTCTTTTTTCTATCAATATTTGCGCCTTTCTTTATCACTGAACCCAAAAAATTGATGGTTAGCCAAACCGATACTACTCAAGAGAAAGTTTCATTCAAAATGGTGTTGATGAATATTAAGCCATTATGGGGGTTTATTGCTTACGATATTTATGCAATGGGGTTACAAATTTCGGGTATAAAAACCGATCATTATTGGGCAGAAATCATTGCGGTACTCATTACTTTTTACTTCGTTATTGTTACTTTGTTTGCGAAAGAAAGCAGCACAGATAACAGTATTGGCTTTAGAAAAGTATTAGCGGCGCATTCTTTCAGCTGGATTGGTGTGCAGACGATGTTTGTTTTCATTATTGCTTTTCTGCAAGACAAAATGCCAAGCTTATCAGACGATGATTTAGGTAAAGTTATCGCGATGAGTTTTTTAATTCTCAGCGCGGTTTCAGCTTTACTGCCTGCATTTGTACTTGAACCTATCGCTAAAAAAATTGGCCGCGTAAAAACCCATACTTATTGTATCGCCAGTATGGCTGTTGGTTATGGATTAGTTTCGGCATTTGGTGATGTAAAAGAAGTACTGTATTTACTTATGGCGTTACTCGGTATTGGCTGGTCTGCCATCATTAGTTTACCGTTTGCGATTATGTCTGAAAAGGTAGAGCAATCGCGCATGGGTTTATATATGGGGTTATTCAATTTGTCGGTGGTTTTACCACAGTTGTTAGTAAGTTTAGCTATTGGCTTATTCATTAGTAAAGTTGCAGATAAAAGCTTAGTTTTTCAAATAAGTGCTGTAGCGCTAGCTATTTCTGCGCTTGCTTGGACGAAAGTGCAGGAGCATTCGAAAACCTAACTTACGTGCGTAAATGAAGAATAATTATCAATAAAGGTAAAAAGATAAGTGATGAAACGAGTTATCTTTTACCTTTGTCGACTCAGTCAAATTATCTATGTTTTATAGAGTTTAATTATTACACCAACAAAGATCTGCATGGAAACTTTTTTTGTTAAATTTTATTTGAACTAGATGAATGAATTATCGTTATAGTACGGTCTCTAACATCCATGTATCTCATTTCATTTCATTTTAATAAGAGTTAATAATTATATGACCCATGTAACAAAATCAATATTCGTAACATCAATTATTACAATATCACTGATGCTTTTTAGTCTTCATTCATTTGCAAAGACTGTCTCAATTGACGTAGGTCCGATGATTGGAGATAAAGCCCCGTCGCTAACGGTTATAGATAAAAACAAAAAAGCTGTGAATATAGACGACCTAACCGCAGACAAAGGTTTGATTGTACTGTTTTTCCGCTCAGCTGACTGGTGTCCATTTTGTAAAAAGCACCTTGTTGAATTACAAGGATATGCCGATAAATTTAAAGCACTTGGTTATGGCGTAGCGGCAATATCTTATGACAACACTGCAATACTGAGCAGTTTTACCGAAAAGCATAACCTCTCATATCCATTGTTATCAGACCAATCAGCAGCGACGGTAAAAGCTTACGGTATTCTTAACAAAGATTATAAAATGGGTGATGACAACTACGGCATACCTTACCCAGGTGTTGTAATTATTAATCCAGCCGGAAATATTGATCACAAATACTTCTTTAATGGCTACCGTAAGCGCGTAAAGTTTGTTGATTTATATGAGCAACTGAGCGCAGTTAAGTAAATTCCACGGCTAAATTTATTCTATAGGGCACTATAACGCTTAAAAGAAAACATTAAATAATTGATGTTTTCTTTTAATTTTAAGTGAAATACTAGAACTTGACGAATAAGTCAGGATTTATTCATAAAAGTGTTTACTTTTTTATTTTTCCTGTTTATAGTGCGTCTGTTATTTATTCTCCTCCCGTTTATTTAACCGATTATCTTTGTGGTAATCAATGTTTTGTCTTTCCCTTTCACAGTCAGTCATCACTCAAATTATTAAGCCCAAATTGTTGTCTGAGTTTATCAAGATTTTTTGATCCTCTTGATAAGATATATTTTAATATCTCAACGTTTTCACACAGTAATATGGCTTTTATTATTCATGCGCTCAAGCGCAAATTAAAGAGTTTTATTATGTCTTATACATATAAAGGAACGATTTATTCAATTAAATCACCTATTAATTCCATTTCAGTTAACAAACATAATGTAGTTGTTAACGACCAAAATGGTTCAAAGTTAATTAAATTTTGCAATGTAACCGATTCTAAATGTTTTTTAGAGTGGGTATACCAAGCTTAATTAGTAGAAACGCTAGTCCCTCAACTAAACAATAATTAGCTGAGGGAATGTTTTACGGTTATTAATTTTAGTAACGATACATTTTGATTAAACCTACTGTTATTGAACTCGTATCCAAGTTTCTACCATCCCATCAACCCTCGTTTAATCAACCCTGCTATGTTTTTTACATGAACAGCTAATAATTGGTTGCCTCGTGGTAGTTATGAAGTTTTATACAAGCTAAGCAATATGAACTATCGTTTTAAAACCAACAGTTACTCAGTAATCCAAAACATGACTTTATAGAAGGCTATAAGCAGATTCACAAATCAGGCATACTGTCTGTAATAAAGTCTAATCATTTCTAAGTACTATGAATTATCCTAAAGTTATAGCAATTAGTGGGGCCTCTGGTTCAGGAAAAACGACCATTGTTAAACAATTAGCAAAGGTATTTAATTGCCCCTTTTTACTGTTTGACGAGCATACAAATAAAGATACTTATCCACAAAACATGAAAGATTGGTATGACGATGGGGCTAACGTTTCTCTAATATCTACACCTGATTTTGTAATCTCTTTATCAGCATTAATTTCTAGTGATAACAGTCGTTATGTTTTCATCGAAGAGCCGTTTGGTAAAGAACGTGATTCTATGTCAGCTTTAATTGATTACGTTGTGTTGTTGGACCAACCTTTAGAACTTTGCTTAACACGTATTATAAAAAGGCATGTTGATAAACCTCAGTCGAATTCACTCAATAATATCGCTAATTTTTTAGATAAGTATGAGCAGTATTTGAGAGATATTTATAAATTAACAGTTGAACAAGTTAAAGGGAATAGTGATTTAATTATTGACGAGGTGCTTTCAGTTAAGGGGACAACAAGTGTTATTGGTCAATGGTTAAAATTGACTAACAGATGATGCTTATCAAGATGATTTTTATGTTTTGTAATATTTAATAAGATCAGCATAAATATATCTGACCTTATTAAAATATTTCATTGATACGTTTAAAGGTAAAACGCTTCAACCGTTCCTTTTTTCGTCATTAGAAGTGGTTGTCCACGACGGTCTAATGCTTTGTGCATAGCCACTTTTATCCAACCTTCGCTGATGCAATATTCTTCAACATCTTTGCGCTCTTTGCCGTTGAAACGAATACCAATGTTATGCTCGAAAACCGCTTCTACATGATGTGGGCTGCGTGGGTTACCCGAAAGGCGATCCGGCAATTCTGGCTTTGAATTTGTGTCGTTCATGTTAATGACCTGTATTAAATAAATATTGCGCTATTGTAGGCAATATAGGCACCTCCCTCAATAACTATAATAATAAATATTATTCCTTAGTATTGGCGTAGCAGTAAATTATTAACTTACCTACCAACTCCGCACCTTATTTTAGGTATGTCACGCCAATGCTATGGCAAAGACATTACAACGATAAAATATAAATCATTGTTCCTCGTTAATAACTTTCATCATGCAGATATGTACAAATAATGTCCTGAATACGTATTCATGTTTTTTGATATATCTATTTATTTTAATTTAACGCAATCTGTATTGGCCATTTTATGAGCAAAACTTAACATTGAGTTTACATTAACCTTACATTAGGAATAAAAATAAAAATGAATACTAAAGTAATAAAATCTCTATTAGCGACCAGTTTGGCATTAGGTATTACATGCCAAGTGCAAGCTGCTCCTCAGCCAACGACATTTGTGCATTTATTTGAGTGGAGCTGGCAAGATGTTGCACAAGAATGTGAAGACTATTTAGGTCCTAAAGGCTATGCAGCCGTTCAAGTTTCTCCACCGAATGAGCATATTCAGGGGAGCCAATGGTGGACTCGGTATCAACCCGTAAGCTACCAATTAGAAAGTCGAGGTGGTAACCGTGCCCAGTTTGTCGATATGGTTAATCGTTGTAAAGCGGTTGGTGTTGAAATATATGTCGATGCAGTTTTAAATCATATGGCGGCAGGTGGCGGAACAGGTACGGCAGGTAGTAACTATGGCAACAAAAGTTATCCAAATTTTGGACCACAAGATTTTCATAATACCTGTGCTATTACTGATTATAACAACCGCTGGCAAGTGCAGAACTGTGAATTAGTTGGTTTAACTGATCTCAATACCGGCGCGACTTATGTGCAAGAAACATTGGCAGGTTATTTAAATGATTTACAAAATATTGGTGTAACAGGTTTTCGTTTTGATGCCTCGAAACATATGTCATTAGGCGATATTCAAGGCGTGTTATCTAAAGTTAACGGCTCACCATTAGTTTTTCAAGAGGTGATTGATCAAGGAGGAGAGCCCATTACGGCAAGTGAATATCAAAGCACTGGCTTAGTAACAGAATTTAAATATACCACTCAATTAGGCAATGTTTTCAAAAATGGAACGCTTTCTTCGTTAAGTAGTTTTGGGGAAGCATGGGGTTTTTTACCAAGTAGTTCGGCGGTCGTTTTTGTTGATAATCATGATAATCAACGTGGTCATGGCGGTGGAGGTAATGTTATTACTTTTGAAGATGGTCGCTTATATGACTTAGCCAATGTTTTTATGTTGGCCTATCCGTATGGTTACCCAAAAGTTATGTCGAGTTATGACTTTCATGGTGATACTGACGCGGGCGCTCCAAATGTTTCTGTACACAATAATGGTAACTTAGAATGTTTTGGTAGTGATTGGAAATGTGAACATAGATGGGGATATATTTCAGGCGGTGTTGATTTTAGAAACAACACAGCAGATAACTGGAGTACGACTAATTGGTGGGATAATGGTAATAATCAAATTGCCTTTGGTCGGGGGAGTTCTGGTTTTGTCGCGATTAATAAAGAAGATGGTAATTTAAATGCGACATTAAATACGGAGATGAGCGCGGGAATTTATTGTAATGTGTTAAAAGGTCAATTGTCCGCTGATGCTAAATCATGTAGTGGCGAAACCATCACAGTAAATAATGGCGGCAGCATTAATGCCAATGTTGCTGCTTGGGATGCTTTTGCGATACATCAAGGCGCGAAAATTGACGGAGTTGTTATTACTCCTGGTACATTAGAACGCACTGTAATATTCATAAAAGCAGAAACGCAAAGTGGTCAAGATATGTTTATCCGAGGAGGCATAGATCATAACTACGCCAATAATAACCTTGGCAGAAATTGCCAAACCTCTAATTTTGATTGCGCAATGCCCATTAGCCATAACAACTTATTGAGTGGAACTACCACGCCATGGAAAACCAATGAAAACTTTTTAGATTGGTACGGTAGTGAAGCAGGTCAAAGTAATGCCGCTGAAGGTACACCACTCGATTGGACAACAAATGCTTGGCCATCAACTTGGGGAACTAAACGTACCGTAGCTAATGACGGATATGGTGAAGAGCCCTTAAATATTTGGGGGCAGCATTACTGGATGTTAGATATTGATATGGACTGTAGTAAAGCGGTTAACAATACGTTTGAAGTGAAAGCCTATGTTAAAAATGGTCAAGGTTGGGAAGGTGATATCAATCAAGCGAGTACTCCTTATAGCACGAGCAACCATTTCGCAGAATGTGGGAAAATCAATAAATTCGAGTTTAATGGCAACACGGTAGAAATTCGAGACTTTTAGATTTTATTATTTACGTAATGATTAAATAAGTGATGAGGCTAGGCAAATTATTTGACTAGCCTCTATTATTTCCAATAATGAGTTTTTTGAAAAAAATTATCGCTGACAATCCTAAGTTCAGTTTTTGTTAATTATTATTTTTAGTCGGGAGAGTATGACTAAATTTTAATATCTTATTGTTGTTGATGAAGATTACATAACTTACCCACCAAATCAGCAACGTATTTTAGGTATGTCTCGCCAATTACTGGTGTACTGTGGGCTTAAAAAGTGGCGTTTCATTTCCCATGAATCTGATTTCCCTTCGGCGCCTAAGGTTAATGTGCCTTGTCCGTAACGGTTGTTAATACTATCAAGGCAATTCATTAATATAGGGTTTGAATTATCGGGTAAAAACAAATCAGGTTGCTGGTAACGCCTACTTTCTAAAGCTATCGCACCCACACCACAACGGTAAAAGAGCACACCTGGAACAAAAATATCAGCAAGTACCAAACTCACCGCTTTAGCAATATCGCAGCTATTATCTGTTGCAACAGGAAACTTATACACCATGGCTTGTTTGTAATAATTATCATCGTGAGGTGAGCTTGATGCGAAGATCAAGAGTTTTTTGATGAGTGAAGACTGACGCCTCACTTTTTTAGCAACAATCGTACTATGGGTCGTTAAGGCCGCATGTAAAGAATGAACATCAGCAATACGCTGACCAAAGCTTCGGGTAGAGAAAATTTCTCGTTTAGGCGCTTTTACATCGTCCCACGTTAAGCAGCTCACACCATTGAGTTCATTAACGGTACGTTCAGTGATTACACTAAATTGTTTGCGAATAACTTTAGGACACTGCATGGATAATTGATGAGCGGTATTAATGTTTTGGTGTTTTAATCGCTGAGATATTTTAGATCCTATTCCCCAAACCTCATTAACGTCCATTTTTGCTAATATCTCTTGAGCACTTTGCGCATTATCAATAACCGCAACACCGTTGTAACCTGTCAGTTTTTTTGCAGCATGGTTAGCTGCTTTAGCTAAAGTAGAGGTTGTGCCGAAGCCTACGCCAACGGGTAAACGCGTTTCTTTCCATATGGCACGTCTAATTTCGTGTCCGTATTTATGCCAATCTTTAATAATGCCACTGTAGTTTTTAAATTGTAAAAATGACTCGTCAATAGAGTAAATATATTGGTTATCACAATATCTTGCGATAACGTTCATCATTCTTTCACTTAAGTCGGCATACAACTCATAGTTTGAGGAACGTACCACTACGCCATGTTTATGCAGTAATGCTTTTATTTGAAAATAGGGCTTAAATTTGGGAATACCAAGCCGTCGAGCAATAGGGCAAACAGCACAGATGCAGCCGTCGTTATTCGTTAAAACAACAACAGGCTTATTTCTTATACTTGGGTCGAATACCTTTTCTGCACTGGCATAAAAAGATACGGCATCAACTAGTGCATACATGCGGTTAATTCAGGTGCTTGGTGGTGCAGTCGAATTGATCGAGTGACGATGCCCTCTAATTGAAAGTCGTCTTCGGGCTTAATGCTAACAGGTGCAAAATCTTTAGATGCTGATAACAACCGAGCTTGTTTTTTATCAATTAACTTGCAGACAAAGCAGCCGTTGTAATTTGCCACCACAACATCACCATTTCTGGCGGTTAGCGATCTATCAACAATCAGTAAGTCGCCATCAAAAATGCCAACTCCTTGCATAGACTCACCTGATGCTTGCCCAATAAATGTAGCATTGGGGTGCCTAATAAGCAGTTTATCTAACGACAAACCCAGCTCTTTATATTCGGCCGCGGGTGATTCAAATCCTGAAATACCTGCTTCAATGTAAATAGGAATAACTTTCATTGCTTAAAACCTATGCTGTATAAAAATACAGTATAGGTTTTAAGTTGAATTTTGAAAAGGATAATTTAAAAGTTTCATACAAAACTGTGTAGGCCTTTTAAATATCTATTAGTAAAAATAAAGCTTATTGGCATTGGGATGAGTAATAATGATTACTGCTTTGGCAACAGGAATATGTAATAACTGTTGCAATAATTTTTTCAGAATAGGTTCATATTCGTCTGAGCTTAACGTCCCAATATACTGATTTTGTTGGCTAGAGCAGCCAGTTCGTTTTTTATCCATTGAATAAAAATATGAGTTATGACATCATTTAGCGTAAGTATAATATTTTGTAGGTTGCTTGTGACTTTTAACTTATCTAAAACATTAATGGTATTGCTAATATGTGTGGCCTTTGCTGGTCAGACAATGGCGTCTACTATTATGTCTTATCAGATGATGAGTATGAAGGGAATGAGTGGGCAAGAGCAATCACATAATATGGCAATGATGGATCATAGTAATCATAATATGGTCAGTGACTCTTCTGATAATTCAGAAAGTTCGATGGAAGATTGTTGCACTGAAACATGTAACTGTTTTACTGGTGGTTGTTCAAGTCTTATCGCATTTTCGAAAGACATAGTAGGTAACGAACCACTCGTTGATTTATCACCTAGAATACTTTCTTCTTCTAATTTGGCTTTAAGCCAGCAACCTACATCATTATATCGTCCCCCAATATTTAGCTAAATACAGAATAAGTGTGCCCAAATTTTGGTTCATTTATACAACTATTTTCTGTATTAGGCTTTTTTGAACTCATATTTTAGAAACACTTTCTAACACCCTCAAAAATAACCTAATTAATTTAAAAATTATAGCTACCTTTGTTGCCATTTTTACTATGCCAATGTTCAGCCTTATGAGGAACAATTCTAATGAATAAGTTAAATCTTAATCGCAAGCTTCGCACAAAGTGCGGTGCAGGCATTATAGCTTTTACCTTTTTATCTGCGAGTGCCGCTGATTTTTCAGTAATGAAAAGTAATGCGCCTTTATTTTTTGCAGAGGCCGTTAAGGCCGCTCAAAAAAATGATCCTTGGTTAACGGGGAATGTTCATAAGCAAAGGGCTATCGAATCAATGAGCACAGCGGTTAATGCATTGCCTGATCCGAAAGTGTCAATTGGGCTTGCAAATTTACCGACCAATGGCTTTGATTTTGGACAAGAAGGTATGACACAGGCCAAGGTAGGCATTTCACAGATGTTTCCTCGCGGAGATACCTTAGCGATAAAAAGCCAACAACTAAAAATTCAGAGTGAAGCGTATCCCTTTCAAAGAAAAGATAGAGAATCAAAAGTCGCCGTTATTGTGGGTAGCTTATGGCTAGATGCCTATCGCATTCAGCAAAGTATTGCGCTTATTGAAAAGAATAGATCTATGTTTGAGCAGTTAGCCGATGTAGCGACAGCAAGCTACTCATCTGCTTTAGGGAAAACCCGCCAGCAAGACATAGTTAGAGCGCAGTTAGAGTTAACCCGTTTAGAGGATAGGTTAGAAAAATTAGCACAGCAGAAAAATCACTATGAAGGAATGCTTTCACAATGGCTAACCACGTTTTCCACAGACAATAGCGCTATAGATGAAGCGTCATTGGTAACAAACTTTTATTTGCACAATATATTACTCAGCAAAGAACTCCCTGAAATAAGCTTATTAAACCGTGATTTGGTTTTCAAAAAAAACGGGTTTAAACCAAAGGAATTGATCCCGTATTTTTTAAAGCACCCTTCAGTGATTGCAATCGACAAAAAAGTACATGCGACTAAAACTGGCATTAACTTGGCAAAACAAAAGTACAAAGCTGAATGGGGGGTGAATGCAAGCTATGGCTATCGCGCAGACGACCCTATGGGGAGAAGTCGAGCTGATTTGTTTTCTGTTGGTGTTACCTTTGATTTACCACTTTTTACTGAAAAAAAACAAGACAAAGAATTGCAATCAGCGATATCTCAAACGGAAGCGGTTAAAACTGAAAAGTTACTCTTACTTAGACAATTACTCGGTTCTTATTCGAGTGCAAAGGGAAGGTTATTACGCTTAATCGATAGACAAAATTTGTATAAAACGAAATTATTACCGCAAATACATGATCAAGCAGAAGCCTCCTTAACCGCTTATACCAATGACGATGGCGATTTTTCAGAAGTTGTTCGTTCTCGTATTTCTGTACTGAATGCTGAAATAGACGAATTAGCACTAAACGTTGAAGAACAAAAAATACGGCTAGAGCTTAACTACCTTTTTGTTGGCAATATCATGTCTACATTGACAACAAATACACAAAACAAAATTAATTTATCAAATAGTCGCCAATATGCTGCTGTTTCGGGAGAAAAATAATGGGCACAGATAACTTGGGAAAACAGATTAAACCGATAATTATTGGCATGATTATCGGAGGTGTTCTCACTTTGGGATCAACATACTTTATTACCCCTTCAGACACAGAACAAGCTAAAGAAGCGGCACCCAAAGAGAAAAAGCCAATTTATTGGGTTGCTCCCATGGATGCAAATTATAAGCGAGATAAAGCGGGTAAATCACCTATGGGTATGGATTTAGTACCTGTTTATGATAATGGCGGAAAAGGACCCGATGAAGGTCCTGGAACTATCCGCATCTCACCCGATGTAGTGAATAACTTAGGTGTACGAACGACGATAGCAAAATATAAGTCATTGCATACTGAAATCAATACCGTGGGTTATGTTGCTTACAATGAAGATAAACTCGTTCATATTCACCCGCGCGTGCAAGGGTGGATAGAAAAACTCTATGTTAAGACTGTTGGCGATCAGGTAAAGAAGAACCAACCGTTATACGACATTTATTCTCCTGAACTAGTGAATGCGCAAGAAGAGCTGCTACTGGCATTAGACCGTAAAAATAAACGATTAATTAACGCTGCTGAAAATAGATTATCAGCACTCCAATTGCCTAAGTCGGCCATTGAAAAACTAAAGAAAACGAAGACAGTACAACAAACCATTACTTTCTTCTCTCCACAAAACGGTGTTGTTGAAAACCTTAAAATACGAGAAGGGTTCTTTGTTAAGCCGGGTTCAACGTTGATGTCAATTGGTGACCTCTCTGAAGTGTGGGTTGAAGCTGAAGTGTTCGAAAGACAAGCAGGGCAAGTTAAAGCTGCAACGCCCGTGACAATGACTCTTGATTATTTACCCGGCAAAACATGGGAAGGTCATGTGGATTATATCTATCCAACACTTGATGCTAAAACACGTACGGTGAAGGTACGTTTGCGCTTCAATAATGAAAAAGGTGATTTTAAGCCTAATATGTTTGCACAAATTGCTATTCATACCACGGGCGATGAGCGAGCGCTGCTTATTCCTAAAGAAGCCCTCATTAGAACCGGTAATCAAGACCGAGTTGTACTTGCATTAGGAAAGGGAAGTTTTAAATCTGTTGAAGTTGATGTGGGCCGTTATGACAGTGAAAGTGTTGAAATACTTGAAGGGCTCAGTGCAGGAGAACGAGTGGTCAGTTCTGCACAATTCTTACTGGATTCTGAATCAAGCAAATCATCTGACTTTAAACGTATGCACTATGACTCTGCTCAAAACGAGTTAACAGAGATGGATATGAGTGATAGCAATGACTCATTTTCGTCACATCAGGTTTCCTCTGCAACAGTAAACGGTACCGTGGTTTCGGCAATGGTTGAGCATAGAATGGTGACTATCGACAGAGAGGCCATCGAAGAGTGGGGACGTGAAGCCGACAGAGTTGATTTTATTGTTAACGAAAATGTTGATATGGGCTTATTTACAATTGATGCTTATGTGATGTTCACTTTTGAAGTTCGAGAAGGTAACTTTATTATCGTCAGTGCAATGGCAATGTCTAACACTGACTCTGTACATAATGATGTTACTACTGACAAAGGAGAATAATGATGATTACGTCTATTATTCGCTGGTCTGTTAGTAATCGATTTTTCGTATTACTCGCGACGTTATTACTTGTGGTTGTTGGGTTATATTCTGTCAAGCAAACACCGATTGATGCACTGCCTGATTTGTCTGATGTACAAGTTATCATAAAAACAAGTTATCCAGGTCAAGCACCACAAGTAGTAGAAGACCAGGTCACTTACCCAATGACAACAGCCATGTTGTCAGTACCGGGAGCTGTGACTGTGCGCGGTTATTCATTTTTTGGCGATTCATATGTTTATGTCATTTTCGATGAAGATACTGACCTTTACTGGGCGCGTTCAAGGGTACTTGAGTATTTAAGTCAAGTTGCTCCAAATCTACCAAGTGATGCTCGCCCACAACTAGGCCCTGATGCAACGGGTGTTGGCTGGGTATACTTGTATGCACTTACCGATAAAACAGGCCAACATGATTTAAGCCAATTACGTAGTTTGCAAGATTGGTTCTTAAAATTTGAACTGCAAACGCTGCCAGGTGTATCTGAAGTTAGTACGCTTGGCGGTATGGTTAAGCAATATCAAGTGAAAATTGACCCAGATAAATTGCGCGCTTTTGGTATTCCTATTTCGCATATCCAAATGGCGATTAAACAAGGTAATCAAGAAATCGGTGCATCCGTTGTTGAGATGGCTGAAGCTGAATACATGGTCAGAGCCACGGGCTATATCAAAAGTGTTGAAGATTTAGAGAATATCCCTTTGGGAGTTAATGAAAATGGTACACCATTACTCTTAAAGGATGTTGCCGATATTGGTACTGGGCCGCAAATGCGTCGTGGTATTGCTGAGCTTAATGGTGAAGGTGAAGTTGTTGGTGGCATTGTTGTGATGCGTTTTGGTGAAAACGCCCAACAAGTGATTATTCGTGTTAAAGAAAAGCTGGAACAACTTAAAAAGGGACTGCCAGAAGGTGTAGAAATTGTACCTGTATATGACCGTTCAGCTTTGATTGAGCGTGCCGTTGAAAACGTAGCCTATAAACTGCTTGAAGAATTTGGCGTAGTCGCTTTAGTTTGTATTTTATTCTTATTTCATGTGCGTTCTTCCCTCGTGGTTATTGTGAGTATCCCGGTTGGTATTTTAACTGCATTTATTGTCATGCATTGGCAAGGGTTGAACGCTAATATCATGTCATTAGGCGGGATTGCTATAGCGATTGGAGCCATGGTAGATGGTGCTATTGTGATGGTTGAAAATATGCATAAGCATATGGAGCGGCTTACACTGCAAGGCAAAGCGCTAACGAAAGAAAACCGTTGGCAAATAGTAACTGAATCAGCGAGCGAAGTAGGCCCAGCACTATTTTTTAGCTTACTCATCATTACGGTAAGCTTTGTCCCCGTATTTACGTTAGAAGCACAAGAAGGTCGAATGTTCGCGCCTCTCGCTTTTACAAAAACTTATGCAATGGCTGCTTCTGCTGCGTTAGCCATTACTTTAGTACCTGTACTTATGGGGTATTTTATTCGAGGTAAAGTGCTACCTGAGCAGAAAAATCCAGTAAATAGATTTCTGACCTATATCTATATGCCGGCGTTAAAAACCGTGTTGCGTTTTCCAAAAATGACGTTAGTTGCCGCATTAGCGGTGCTTGCTATTGGCGCGTACCCTTTGAATAAAATAGGTAGTGAGTTCATTCCCCCTCTTGATGAAGGTGATCTCATGTATATGCCAACGACCTATCCGGGTATTTCTATCGGTCAGGCTCGCCAACTTCTTCAACAAACAGACAAGCTGATTAAAACGGTTCCTGAAGTTCAAACCGTATTTGGTAAAGTTGGGCGCGCTGAAACGGCAACGGATCCAGCACCTTTAACCATGATAGAAAGTTTTATTCAGTTAAAACCGCATGACCAATGGCGAGAAGGGGTAACGACTGAAAGTTTGAAAAAAGAATTGGATGCATTAGTTAAACTGCCCGGAGTCACTAACGCTTGGGTTATGCCCATTAAAACTCGTATTGATATGTTAGCAACAGGAATTAAGACCCCTGTAGGAATAAAAATTGCGGGTCCAAAATTGAACGTTATTCAGGAAATAGGTCAACAAATAGAAGGTATTTTAGCTGATGTTCCGGGCACTGCGTCTGTTTATTCTGAGCGTGTTGCTGGTGGTCGATATATAAAAGTTGATATTCAACGGGCAAAAGCTGCGCGATATGGTTTGAATATCGCTGAAATACAACAAGTGGTAGCTACGGCTATTGGCGGAATGAACGTCACTAAAACGGTTGAAGGTTTGGAACGTTATCCTGTGAGCTTACGTTATCCACAAGATTATCGTGACTCTCCAGAACAGTTGTCTTTACTGCCCATTGTTACGCCAAATGGTCAACGGATTTCATTGGGAGATGTCGCTAATGTCTTTATTGAAGATGGACCACCGGGGATTAAATCTGAAAATGCACGATTAAATGGTTGGGCGTTTGTTGATATTGAGGGGGTTGATGTAGGCAGTTATGTTGAAGCCGCCCAAAAGGTGGTCGATGATAAATTGAAGTTACCAGCTGGATACTCTATCGCATGGGCAGGGCAATATGAATATATGGAACGAGTAAAAGAAAAATTAACTTTTGTTGTACCATTAACTTTATTCATCATCATTATTTTACTCTATCTTAATTTTCGTAACATGGTTGAAGTTGCGATGATCATGGGGACTTTACCCTTAGCCATGGTGGGAAGCATATGGTTGATGTATATAGAAGGTTATAATTTCTCTGTTGCGGTTGGCGTTGGTTTTATAGCACTTGCGGGTGTTGCCGTAGAAATTGGTGTTATTATGTTGGTATATTTGAATCAGGCTTACCAAGAAATGCTTAGCGAACATACTGTAAAAAATATTACTACCACCAAAGAAGACGTACTTCAGGCGGTTCTTCATGGCGCAGGAATGCGAGTTCGTCCTGTGATGATGACATCGGCAACTATTTTTATTGGATTGTTACCTATTTTATATGGCACAGGTACAGGTGCAGAAGTGATGAGTCGTATTGCAGCCCCTATGATTGGCGGTGTGTTTAGTGCAGTTATTTTGACATTACTTGTTTTACCCGCATTATTTTATTTATGGCGCTCGTCATCGATAAAAATAGCAGAGTCGAAGGTATAATTTCATGAAGTTATTAAACACTAGCCGAAAGTTTCATAAATGGTTAATGCTATTTTTGGGTATTCAGTTTTTAATTTGGTCAGTATCTGGTGCATATATGGTGATATTTGATATCGACTATATTCATGGCGATAGCTTGGTGATAAATCATCAAACTAAAATTGATGCCAGTAAAATTACTTATCCCATATCTGAATTACAAAAACAGTATTCTGGAGCTGAAAATATAGAAGTAGGACTTTTTATTGGGCAAGAAGTTTACCGCTTCACTCAGCTTGATGAAAGGATTCTCCTTAATGCAAGTAATGGTCAGCAGCTTTCGCCATTAAGTGCAAACGAGGCTATTAACGCTGCAAAGCATTACTATAGCGGAAGAGGTGAAGTTGCTAATACTGAACTGATTACGGAAAACCCACCAATAGAATTAAGCCGTCGAGCATTACCTGCTTGGCGAGTTAATTTTGATGATTTTGGAAATCCTTCTATTTATGTTTCTGCTCAAACAGGAAAATTAGTGGGTAAACGTCATAAGTTTTGGCGAATTTTTGATTGGATGTTTAGTTTTCATGTAATGGATTACGAGGAGGAAGATCCCAGTAATCAATTGTTATTTTGGTTTACTCTTTTTTCAATTATAGCTTCAATTTTCGGAGCCATTTTAAGTTATTTTGTTATTTTCAATAAAGCTAAAGTAAAAACAGGTGAATTAAAACTTTCAGAAATAAAAGACAACGAGGAAGGAATTAGTCATGTTTCTTCTTAAAAAACTGCATAAATGGTTGTCTTTATTGGTTGGGTTACAATTATTTATTTGGCTAAGTACTGGCTTGTTTTTTAATTTAATGGATCATCAAAAGGCTTCTGGGAATCAATTTCGGCAAAGTCCCGCAATAGCGAAAGTAAATAAAAATCAGCTTGTTGAACCACAGCTAGTCTTGCTGGAATCAAAGCCCACAGTGTCACTTAAACAAATTTCATTACTTGAAAAACCCTATTATCTGTTGACCCATCAAAAAAGTCTTTATAGTCACCAGCATAATAATTATTCCTTAGTCGATGCTTATTCGGGTAGGAAAATTATTATTGATGAAACCATGGCAGGCGAACTTGCTCAAGCTTCTTATAAGGGACAAGATAAAATTATCAGCATAGTTAAATTATCTCCACCTTATGACGATATTCCTCGTGAACAAAATAAGGTTTGGCAAATTAATTTTGCTGACACCGTTAATACCAGTGTTTATATCGATGCAGGTTCAGGGCGTATTGTTAAACACAGTAATGATGATAAGCGATTTGCTGCTCTCTTTTTTATGTTGCACTTCATGGATTATGGTACAGAAGGAAGCTTTAACAATGTTCAAATTATTATTTTTGCAATTTTTACACTTTTTTTTGCACTAACCGGTTTTATTTGGACAATTGAGCTGGGCTTTAATGGTCAATACAAAATCAATTTGGGCAGAAAAAAACGAAAGTTGGCATTGTTTGATATGAATCAGCAACCGATGGGCGACTTTGACATAACTATCCAATCAAGCTTACTTGATGGGCTAATTGATCATGATATTACTTTGCCTTCTATATGTGGCGGTGGTGGAGTATGTGGGCTGTGTAAAATACTGTTTGATAAAAAGACTAAAGTTACGTCAGCAGAGCAAGTTCATTTCACCGACGAACAATTACAACAAGGTTATCGTTTAGCTTGCCAACATAATGCCACTGAGATTGAACAAATAACGCTAGTTGGCGTAACTAAAGCCAAAAAGCATAGTCGCTAATAGTTTTTAGGCCATATATTAAAAGTCTTAGTAATAATGATTACTTTCATTTTGAAATAGAGCCGTTAAAATCGGCCTAGTTATAATTTACAGGGTTAATTTACATGCATGAGAATGCGAACTCGTTAGTCGTACTTGATTTTGAAACCACAGGACTATCACCGAACCAAGGCGATAGAGCAATAGAAATTGGTGCGGTCAGAATTGAAAATGGTCAAGTTACCGATAAATTCCAAGCTTTGATGAACCCCGGTTTTCGTGTTAGTAGTTTTATTGAACAATATACTGGGATCACTAATCAGATGCTTGCTAAGGCTGACTCTTGTGATGAAGTGATGCATCAATTTGCCAACTTTATTGGCGACGATAATTTACTTGCTCATAATGCATCGTTCGATAAGAAGTTTCTTGATGCAGAACTAAATCGCATTGGCAGAGAGTACTCTGGGCAATTCATTTGCTCATTACTGGTCTCGCGTAGAATTAACATAGACGCGCCAAACCATAAACTAGGCACGCTTATTAATTACAAAAGTATTCCATCAGACGGAGCATTTCACCGGGCATTGTTTGATGCCGAGATGACCGCAAAATTATGGTTAGCAATGCTTGATGATATTGAAGAAACCATTGACCATGAGTTTGTACCTTTTGAATTAATACAAAGGTTATCAAAAACGACAAAAAGTAGTGTGAGTAAGCTTCTGGCTAAATGGTGATAAAGTTTGAAGCTCTCTTGTTAATGAATTTTTAACCTGCAGAAAACCTTTAACAACTAGCAGTTACATCCTAATAAATATTTATTGCCACACATCTTTAAATCATTAACAGAGTATTGCTCTTCTATTTATTCAATTCATTTGAGGTAGAGTCAATTGCTTGCTCAATGATCAAATTCGGTAAGCCTACTTATTAATCTGCGGAATAGAGTTTCTTAAAGTTTTTTAGATTCCAGCCAATCATAACTTTATTACCGACTTTTAGGGCTGGTACAGAGTTAACTCCTATAGCGTCAAGCTCTTTTCTACCGCGCTGCATTTTCGCATTTGTTAATCGGTATTTAATGCCATTATCATCTAAGTATTTTTGAGCTTCACGGCAATGGGGACATTTATCTAAAATATATAAAACAACGCGTGTCATCACAAACCTTTTTAGAACGGTTAAAGATTAACTATTTTACTTAACTCTCAAAAAAAACAAAGATGAATTTACTTAATTTTCTATCCTATACAAAGAAATTTTAATTACTCAAGTAAATCAATAGAGTCAAAGTATATGAAGTAGTCAAAGGGCTTTCATTTCACAGTTTCAGGTTGTAGCTGCCAAAGACAGTAATGAGCTTGCATTAAACTTAGGCATTACCGTTAAAAATATTTAAGTAAATAAATACACAAAAAAATAGGTAAATTTGGATACCAAATTTAATTTCAGTCTCTCTTTTTTACTCCTTCCGCCAAATAAAACGTTGATACTTGCTTTTTAAAAAAACCGTCTATAATCAATAAAGTGTTTATCTTTTATTACGAGTGGAAACTTTCTTATATGTCATCATTTAATTCCTTATCGATACGATTAAAAATTTTATTAATCCCTATAGTAGGATCTGTTGGCTTTGCCATATATTTGTTTACGAGTTTGTTAACAATGTCGCAAATTGTTAAAGATCTTGACCATGCTTATGCGGTGGAATATGAATTTTTGCAAGTCTCTGAATTTGGCTTAGTGCATTTAGATAAAATCAAAGAAACGCTAGGGAATGCTGCAACGATGGGGGAAGCCGACTTAATTGAAACCTCTGACAAGTATGCTGATGCCTTCCGTAATAAGTTAACAGAGTCCTATCGAATAGATAAAGATAATGTCGCTTTTCTCAAACAGTTATTAAGTGATTTTAATAGTTATTATTTACATGCATCTACGCTGTCAAAAGAAATGGTTGATGGCACGATTGATTTTGAAACACTGGGTGATCGCAGTGAACAAATGGCAAAAGAACTTGATGGCGTTCAACTGAAATTGAATAACTTTCAAAGTGAAAGGAATAAAGGCTTTAATGATGCGTTTGAGTCTGTAAGAGAAGACGTTCAGGAAACGTCTACTGTAGGGATTATTATCGGTACGATAACCATTTTATTACTTTTCGCTGTTGCGCTGCCTATTGCTAGTTCAATTTGTAATAGCTTACAAAATGTAATTTCCTCTTTGAAAAATATAGCTCAAGATAACGGTGATTTAACGGTGAGGTTAACCACCAAATATAAAGACGAAATTGGAGACCTTGTTTTTTGGTTCAATAGTTTTATTGAAAAACTGCAAGGAGTTATTAAAGATGTTGTAAATACTGCAATGCCTTTGGCGCAAACTGCAAATAAAATACAAACACTATCTGGGCACACCATAGATTCATTTAAACGACAAAGTGACAGTGTATTATCATCAAGACATTCGGTGGAAGAAATGAGCCATAGTGTTGCTGATATTACCAGTAATGCCGCTGATGCCGTTTCGTCAGCAAGAAATGCGAATAATGAAGCAAGTAATGGTAAAGACGTTGTAGATAAAACGGTTGCTGAAATTCGCCTGCTGGCCAATGTAGTTAATGAATCATCTGAGATAGTGAATCAACTTCAAGAAGATACCAATAAAGTGAATGTAGTATTAGAAGTAATACGAGGTATTGCAGAGCAAACTAATTTACTCGCGCTAAATGCGGCTATAGAAGCTGCTCGAGCTGGTGAGCAAGGACGTGGTTTTGCCGTAGTCGCCGACGAGGTGAGGAATTTGGCATCAAGAACCCAAGAGTCAACCCAAGAAATTAATAACATATTGGCTCAATTACAAGGTGCAGCCGGTAAAGCTGTTGCAACAATGGAAGGTTCAAAAGCAGGGGTTGAGGCGAGTGTTGAAAGTGCTAACCAAGCAGGAGAAAGTTTATTAGAGATAACGTCTGCCATCGAGGTGATCTCAGAAATGAACGATGCAATTGCTAGGTCTACCGAACAGCAAACTGAAGTTTCTGGCGTTATGGTCAACAATGTAGAAGATATTCAACGGTGTGCAGATGAAGCTTCTAATGCTTCAAGTGAAATTGCCGATGCGAGCAATGAGTTAACTGAATTAGCCTCAAAATTAGAAGCGATTGCATTACAATTTAAAGTATAAAATTTACTCTCAAACATGATAATAGGTAAGGGAATTATATGAAAAAACATCTCATTTCTATAGCGTTAGCAAGTGCTTTTGTCTCTAGCTCGCTGCATGCAGAAATTCATTTAAGTGGCTTTGCTTCAATTGTTGGAGGTACAACAACATCAAGCAAAGAACAACTATATAACTACAAAGATGAATTTGATTTCAAACAAGGATCATTAGTTGCTTTACAGGCTTCAAGTGATTTAGGTGATGGTCTAGGTGTTACGGTGCAATTAACGGCTAAAGGGGGCGATGATTGGGATCCTGAATTTAAGTGGGCTTATGTGAGCTATGACGCCTCTGACGAATTACGTGTGCTGGCTGGCAGACAACGGGCTCCCTTTTTTATGTACTCAGATTTTCTTGATGTATCATATGCATATTCATGGATAGATCCACCCAAAGGAGTTTATGACCTATTATTTGATACATTCGACGGGTTAGGTGCCATTTACACCACCAATTTCGATGATGTAGACGCAACTTTTCATGCGATATATGGCAGGAATACTGATGAAGTAAGCGTGTTTGGTGAGCAGTTGGTGCCTGAATTTAATGGCCTTATGGGCTTATCAGCAACTTTTACGTATGATTGGTTAACGTTAAGAACAGGTTATTTTGTTACAGATATGACAATGCCTCTTACCGATTTAGAAGCACTAGGCGCTGGATGGCAACAAGCTGGATTTCAAGATATAGCGAACCAAACACTCGTTGATGATGACTCGATTTCGTTTTTAGAACTTGGATTTCAAATTAACATTGATGAAATTATTGTAGTGGCTGAATACACTGAACTTACATTCGATGATGCACCATTTGGAGATCAAGAATCATTTTATATCATGGGAGGTTATCAATTTGATAAAGTTCTCGTGCATGTTACTTACGGTACCGATAAGGAAGTTATCAGTAATTATACGTCTGATGTGCCTTTTGGTCTTGCGCCAGGCTTAGACATTTTAAAAGCTGGGACGCAAGGTTTGCTTGAGAGTCAAAATGTAGAAGAAGACTACATAACTGTGGGTGCTCGTTATGAATTCCATGATTCAGCTGCTGTAAAAGTTGAATATACCGACTTCTCTAATGATAATAATAGTGCAAGTGACGCTGGGTTATTTCGCGTAGCGCTTGTTACTGTATTTTAAAGGGGCTTATGATGAAATTATTTAAAAGAAGTGTATTTTTTGTTTTATTTTCACTTAGCCCTTTGGCCTTTGCAGAAGTCGCTATTATTGTGAATTCAGGAAACAGTAGTGAAATCTCAGACAACGATATTAAGCGTATGTTTTTAGGAAAAAATAAAACTTTCTCTAATGGTGAATCTGTTAAGGCAATCAATTTAAAATCTGGCAATGCGATACGTAAAAATTTTGAAAAAGAAGTTTTAGGTAAATCAAGTTCTCAGGTAAAAGCCTATTGGTCTAAATTAATTTTTTCTGGTAAAGCTAAACCATTGAAAGAAGGTGCATCAGACAGTGAAGTATTGAATTGGGTGTCATCAACACCTAATGCCATTGGTTATATTGACGCCAGTAAAGTTGATGACTCTGTTAAGGTTATCAAAAAATTATAAGCGAACTTTAGACGTTTATAATTTATATAAAACCTGCTTAAATGTTCAATTTAATGCAGGTTTTTTAATATCTGACTTTTGATTTCATGTCGAAAATTAACTAACGATGGGTTCTACATTAATTTCATGTTCCAGCCATTGAACTTTAGTCGCCTCGTAGTCACGCTTAAACGCGCAAGCCTTACTCGATATTTCAATATTTACGCCTGACAATATTGATTGATAGGCTGCAAGTTCCATTTCTTCCAAATGATTTTTTATCTTAGTTTCTTTGTCCAGCCATCCTTTATTGAGTATGCCTAACCATCCTAAATGCTGTTTTAATGCCTTTGTAATGCGCTCTAATTGTTTTTCGTTTTCTTTACCTAGGTTGATAGCTTTTTGCAATAATTTATAAATTCGAGGCAAGCGTCTGATTATTTTTTGCGTTTTATCATCGGTAGTCATTCGCAATTCTTCTGCACTATCTGCCCAATAATTGAAATTCAGGTTTGTCATCGCTCCACAAGGTGATCCTAAAGTACCCGTATAAACTGAACCTCCTGACTGTATGAAAGCGCCAAATATTTTTCCATCAGCTTTTTCACTTGTAAGATTACCTACCCATAAATCACCTTCAACAATTATTTGGCAATGAGAAATATACTGCGCAACCTTAATATCGTTCTTAGACAATATATCGGCATATTGCGCAAACTGTGCACTAATGTCACCATTCGCTCGAAGCACCGTACTATTCTCAAGCTCACCATTTTCAGATATTTGACGACCAATAATACCTAACGCAATAGATATACTGCCACCAGAAGAGATCATTGCAGACTCAACGACACCACCAATGACTATGTCTTCACTCGCAAATAACTCCATACCTTCGCAAACATTGCCTTTGACATAAATAGAACCATCAAAGCGAATATTTCCAGAGCCTACATCAATATTTTCAATTTCTAGCAGCTTGTTTACTGCAACACTGTTATCTGAATGCTGCGGCATGCCATCAATGTTTGCAATGAGAATACTCTTGTTTTCATCCAAAAAAGAGGAGCCTTCAGATTCAACTAAAGAAAATCTTTCACCGGGTACAGCGTCCAGAATACTTCCAATAACATTAAAACCTTTAACACCATAAGTGGGGGGAATTACCTTCGCTAATTTGTGACCGGCTTTTACGAAAATCAAATCACCTAATTCACGCATATCAACATTGCCATTATCGAGTTTTTTAGGGCGCATTACTCTATCCGCTGGGTCATCAACTAAATATTTTATATGACCATCTTTACCATTTATACTCATCTTACCTTTAGCTATTTCAGTGGATATACTTTTACCCCCCTGTAATTGCAGGCCTTCTTTTACTATGCTAATCAAGTTCTCTTTAATAATACCTTTTACTATATTTTTTTCTTTTAGCGCCTCGACAATATCCGAGTTTTTAATATGATTACCACCATAACCAGCTTTAAGTTCTAACGTGGCTGACATGTTTTCAGCATCCAAAGTAATCTCAATGGTAGCATCAACAGCATTAGCAATAATTGCAGAGCTAGCCGCAGGCTTTTTAGCCTCACTTTCTTCATCATTGTTATTGGTTTTGAAATTTTCATTAGCTACTTCTTCTAGCAGCAATTCCATCGCGCCTTCAATCAGTAAAAAAGTAGCGTAATCAGATTTGTTAAATGCTAATTGTAGCTTTTTTAAGTCAGCTTTGGGTTGACCTTCTACAGGGGTAATGGTCATCAATAAATCTTTATCGTTATTCTCAACGGTCAATTTTATATCGCACATACATTCTTCACCAGTTTTATTAATTAACGTTAAGTATTAATAAATAAAGTAATTTTTGGTTAATATTATATTATCGTTAATAATTTCTAAAATGTAAAGTTCAGTTTGATTGCCTATTGGTTTGATTCGTTTTAATGATTAGAAAAAGTAGACTTTCTTTGTATAGGAACTACTCTTTAATAATAAGAAGCAAAAGGTTTACTTTATGGAAATAATTTCGGATACATTCATAGCAAGGCAAGCGATTTTAGATATGAACCTTAAAACGATTGGTTATGAACTTCTATTTAGAGATAGTCTAGAAAATGTATTTAGCGAGTCTTCACCTGAAAAAGCAACGTCTAAAGTGATACTTCAGAATCATATTTTAGGCAATTTAGTTGATGTTTGTTGTGGAAAATTAGCTTTTATTAACTTTGATGAATTCACATTATTACAAAACTCACCTTTGTTATTTAACCCACAAGATATTGTTGTTGAAATAATCGAAACAATTAATATTTCAGATGAACTTATTTTTAATATTTCTCAACTTCATAAGAAAGGTTATAAGATCGCCTTAGATGATTATGATTTGACCTGGTCAAGTAAATTCAGTCACCCTAGTTAAGATACTTTTTCTAAGTCATTATTTTTCAATTCAAAGTCATTAGGGCTTTGATACCCCAAATAAGAATGTAGTCGGTTACTGTTATACCACATGGTTATGTAATTCATTATATCTTGTTGAGCTTCATAGCGGGTTTCATAATTTTTCCAGTGAACACGCTCTTGTTTTAGGCTACCAAAGAAGCTTTCAGCAACGGCATTATCCCAACAGCAGCCTTTTTACTCATACTGCCAATAAAGCCATTGTTATTGAGTAATTGTCTGTACTGGTGACTTGCATATTGAACACCTTGGTCTGAATGAACAATAAGTCCTTTATCTGGGCTTCTTTGCCAAATAGCCATCGTTAACGCATCACAGATAAGTTGAGCTTTCATTCTCGACCCCATGCTCCAGCCAACAACTTTGCGAGAGTACAAGTCAATTACAACGGCTAAATAGAGCCAGCCTTCTGCTGTCCAAATGTAAGTGATATCACCAACAAGTGCTTGGTTTGGCTGTTCTACGCTAAAGTTTTGTTCAAGCTCATTTTTATAAAGTGGCTTATTATGATCACTATTGGTTGTTGCTTTATATTTCTTTTTATAACGAACCCAAACATTCGCCTCTTTCATTAGTTTGGCTACTTTCCATCGGCTTACAGGAAAACTCAAGGCATTTAATACTGCTTTAATGCGTCTTTCTCCATAGGTATTGTCACTGAATTTGGCAATATCTTTTACTAATTCAAGCATTTCTTGATGCGTTGCATCATTTACTTTATCTACATTACGTTTCTGATAACTATAATAATTATTAGTTTTTACACCCAATACGCGGCACATTAATACCACTGACCAGATCTTCTTATGATGGGTAATAAACGAGTATTTTACTTCGTTTCTTTTGCAAAGAAGACCGTCGCTTTTTTTAATATATCGCGCTCCATTTCTAGGCGTTTGACTTGCGCTTTTAATTTACGGTTTTCTTCTTGATCGGGTGTCAGTTTTCCGTTACCTCGAAAAGCTTGACCATCTTCGTTTTCTGCTTCTTTGATCCATCGACCAAGCAGTTGATTCCCAATACCTAAATTTCTACTCGCTTCAGAAATACTAATATTTTGATCTCTGACTAAAGAGATTGCATCAAGTTTAAATTCTTTTGTATATTTTCTACGTTTTGTCATTTCTCTTCTCCAGTTAAGCTTATTATGTCTTAACTGGGGTAGTCGAATCCATTAAACTACGTCAATTTTTCCATTAAGTGGGATGTGTTATTCCCCTATATTTTAATTATTAAAGTTGATATTTAAGAAGTATCTTATCGGCAAATAGAGAGGCTTAAAGAACGGCTATTATCAACTAAGAGTCAAGTTAAGATTGTTGTTGAACGTATCGAAACTAATGAGCAATTTCAAAAGTTTAAACTGATTGACGTCGATTACTATCAAGGGTACTTTTTTCATAAACCTGAGATAAAATCTGGGACATGTGTATCGCCGCTTAAAGTAAATTTAATTCAACTTTTCCTTGAAGCTTATAAACCCCATTTAGACTTTGAACAATTGACTCAAATTATTAGCCGTGATGTCACTTTAGTGAGTGGTATCTTAAAGCTAGTAAATAGTGCAGGAGAGTGTGGCAATATTGAAATCACTTCTATTAAGCAGGCTATTACTTATTTAGGCACAAATAAAATAAAGCAATATGTAGCAATAATATCCATGTCAACCTTATCATCAGACAGTCCGCCAGAGCTTTTTGTTGAGTCATTAATTCGCGCTAAAATGATGGAGCTTATTGCTGAAGAGGCCCCTTTTAATCATCTCAAAGAAAAGGCATTTTTAACGGGGATACTCAGTAATCTAGATGCGATTTTAAACTTACCCATGCAAAAATTTGTGATGGATTATATTTTTTCGCAGGATATTAAGGTTGCATTATCTAAGCAACAAGGAGCGTTATATGAACTTTTAGAAATGGCTAAGTATTATGAAGTATCTGATAATGTAAATGCAGAACATTTAGTTAATACGCATAACATTCCCGAATCGACCCTTTTGAACTGCTATTATGAATCATTAAAATGGGGCGTGAATGTTTGCTAAGCTTGGAAAATACTTGAATGTAAATCTATTATAAAATGTAATTTCTGCGAAAAAAGAAATAGATAAGCTAGGTTGGTTCTATTAAAGAATACTATGCATCTGTCGATATAAAGTTATCAGTATCCAAAATTATTCTCTATGAACTCAATTTCAGACCCAGACCCAGACCCAAACTCAATACAACCCAATGTTAATTCAAAAAGTATCGAAATATTAAATACTCATAATGACGTTTCAGCAAGTATCGAGAAAAGTAATAATTCTAAGAAAAGCACTTTCATTAAAGGTTGGGCTGAAGATAAACTGTCTATCTCGCTTGAAGCAAATAAAAAGCTTGAAGATGAATTGAAGCTAAATGCTGAAGCTTCAGAAGAACCTAAAAGTAAATCTATAATGGAGCTTGCTGCAGAGGTTAAACAAAAAGCGATCGACGATATAAAGGAAAGAATTGAACAGATTGCAGAAGAGTTGCATAAGTTGCAAGGTCAAGAAGATGAAGCATCAAAAGAGCAAGCCAAATTATTACAGCAGCAAATAAATGATCTAACCGGACAATTACTAACTATTATGTCAAGTTAGTGGCGTTAATGAGTTCAGCAAACTTGAATTCATCCTATATTTTTTAGATATCAATTTACAACCCATCCACGTTTAATTTTAATTCATCATGAATTTTGCACTGAACTAAGAGCGCTATTTATGACTAATGAATCATTTGAACGGATAAATGTTTTTTGTAAAAGCCATCGATAAAACCTAAAGATAATAACCAGTTGAAACACGTGCACTATATTAATAAGTGAAAGCCTTGAAAAATGTGACACTATACTCATCTTACCTCTCAAGTAGAATACAAAGAGTCCTTGATATACTTTGAATATAAATGTAGTTTTACTGCTACAAAAACACGCAAACTACCAATATTTTGCGCAAATGAAATATGTGCTAGTGGCACTGTTCTCGTTTTTATATCACATAAGGATAAATGGATATGGGTAAAGATTCTGATAATTTTATTGAAGAGGTTCCTCAGCAGACAAATGTTGAAGAAGATGTAAAGGAAAAATTTACAAGCGATATTATAGCGATGAATGCTGATGCACTCGATCTAATAGCTAAAACAAAAAAAGCAGGTATTGATTTTACTAACAAAGAAGATAAAAAATAATAAAACACATTATAAATGCCTTTAATCATTAGTGTAATAGTCTAACGATACTGGAAAGGTTTATAGCTTGAAATCAGCAAAACCTTAAAAGTAGCCAAATGATTCAAAAGCTAAAAGTTATTATCAGTCCGAGACAAAACCAGAATATGCCAAATTAGTGGTTGAAGAAGGTTGCACTGATAAATAAATTTAAATTTTTTGGGTGCTTTTCATCAAGTATTTTACACTAGAAAGTAAAGTTAGCCTTAATGATAAACTTTTGCCCTCAACAATATTAAATTCCACCTCTCTAGCTTTTGCATTTTTTATTACGGCATTGATAAAAAGTTAACAGGCTATTTAAATTTAACTTACTGATAAATTAAAAATATTGGTTACTGTTATGTGGTGTTAGTTTTTATCTGTATTTGTTAAAGGTGTGTGGTACTAATTGTGGTACTTATTTATGATTCATAGTCAGTTCGATTGCTAAGTGAGGAACTGAACCCGCGTCCATATTTTTTCTTAATATATATCAATTTCGTTAAAATAACTTTTAACTTTGCACAATATTATTTATATTTTAATTGTATTGTTGTTTATTAAAAGGGTCTCGAATGTGCGCATCAATGTCATTAACTTAAGGTTAATTTATGTATTTACAATAAGTTAGCTAATTGCTAACCTGTCTATGAATTAAAAACATAGAGAAATTACCAATGAGCTGTTCACCATTTAATTCAAATAGTACA
>Ga0209184_1000267_pt1 | contig 65532 bp, 66 predicted proteins | sample EN8Hudsemesocosm_2_FD_184627 | JGI IMG/M metagenome (GOLD analysis project Ga0209184, IMG submission 184627) | Methane-oxidizing microbial communities from mesocosms in the Hudson Canyon - EN8C Hudson Canyon (SPAdes) (version 2) | ecosystem: Environmental > Aquatic > Marine > Cold seeps | place... | reverse complement strand
ATGGTTTGGACAGAGTCTAATGAGTATGTTATTTCTCATAATACTCGTCCATCTCCAGAGTCTATGCCTTGTGGTGATTGTCATGCTAAAAAGCAAAGTGGATCATTTAGTTCATTGCTTTCAGTTGGTGGTGTGTTAGGTGAAGCAAATAGCAAAGAAGTGACAACATTGCCTGATAGGCGCCTAGTTGATGAAGGGATTGTTATTTTAGACCTTGAGTATATGAAGGTCGATGCTGACGGAAAAGTAACAGAAAATGTATCTGATATCTTATACGCAACTAAAGTTGATCCATTTATGACTTTGTTGCAAAAGAAAGGTATTGATACAGTGGTTGAAGCTGTCGGTGCTTTTGCTGAAGCAGATGATAATGAAGCTGTATTTAAAGAGGTTGCATTGAATGATGCTGATAAAACGAAACTTGCTACTAGCTTACAAAGTGGGAAAGGTTTAGTTTTTAAAGCAAATGCAACCAATGAAGGTATGCGTGGCTTAGCTGTAATTGCTGATGCTGAATCAACTAATGCCGCGGTATTACCAAATTACCGCGTCATGTTAGGGAAACTTAATGATAAGGGTATAGCAGCGGCTAAAGAGGTGCTTAGTGCAAGTAGCCTAGGTAGCTTGAGCTCCGATGTGGTTTATTTTAGAGCGCATGATCAGAAGCGTAAATTAGTAAACGATATGGTTGGTGGAGATGTCTTGTTAATGGTTCCTTATGAAGGGGCTAAGACAACTGTTTCAGCTGTTAATATTGCTTATATTAACTGGGCTGTGGATAGTGTTGATACTGTTGATGAAGCAGATGTTATTGCTATCCAACCTAAGGTTGGAACTGAAAATGGCTATGTTATCTTTAAGGCTTCCGCAACAGGTTTTTATTTTGTTGCAGATAAATAACATAGCTAAATGGAGTTAATACACACAGGATGAAGTGTAGCGACAAGGAAGTCCAAACTGGATTGAGCGTGAATGGAATGTCATTGCGCAGGGAAATATTAGGAATCACTAAGAGTAACGGTGACATAAGCAGGGAACGATAGGGATTATTGGTAATGAAGCGAAAGAGTTCGCTATAGCTTATTAATGGAATATCAGGAATAGGGAGTGAGTCTGGATGACTAGAAAAGGAAATGGACAACGGCAGGCCAAGGTGGCGAACGCAGTGCAATAAGGGATGGCAAAGGAATCGATGGCTAGGATAGTATTGAAATCGACTGTGATAACTGTTTAACAACGACAATATTTAAGGACGAATAGAGTTGTTTGTTTACTCGAATAGGAGTGCCGTTTAGGTACTCCTTTTGTTGTTTTAGAAAAGTGAAAAGTAATGAAAAAAATACGTGAATTAGCGCAAGAAGATGAATCTAACACTTTGCTGGATAAAACGATGCCGTGGATGTTTGGTGCCGGTATTGCAGCGGGTCATTTGCTGACTTCATCAAGTTGTACGATTCCGCAACAAGGCCGGTGTGCAGTTTGTGGTGGTTGTGTCGTTGCTTTAGGCTCTTTGGTAGGCTGGGCGATGCTAAAAAAACGTCAAGGTGATGATTTTTATAATCAAAAATAAATAATCTGAGACCTAAAGAATTAATGAAGTTGAAAGCTCTTTTTTTATCCTTCTGTTTATTAGTGCCGGTATCTAATGCTTATAGTGCGTGGAATTGGAGTGGTGCGCTGAAAGCAAAAGTTCAGGCAGATAATCGCTATACGCGTTATGTAGATGATGCGCAGATATTTGGCGAGGTGTGGGGTAATTTTGAGGCTTTTGATGATGATGGCTGGCGCGCCTCAATAGATTTTGTTGCGCGTGAAGGTAGTGAGTATGGTTTTGAAGGCGATATTTATCAGCTATACGCGGAAAAACAGATAAAAGAATGGGATAGTACCATCAAGGCAGGGCGTTTTCAGCGTTCAGATAGTTTGGGCTTTTATAGTTTGGATGGAGCCTCTTGGTTGTATGAATTATCAGAATACGGTTTATCCTTCAGTGTTTATGGTGGCAAGCCAACACGACAAGAGGATGTGCGCTCTGTTTCTGGTGATTGGTTATATGGGGTTGAGATGATGAGTAATCAGCAAATCAACTGGAATAATAATGTCTTGCCTATAGATACTTGGCTGATGCGTTTTGGGTTTCAGCAGTTTCATGATGATCATACTTCAACAAGGTTAACGTTAGCTAATACCATAGCAGGTGAGTTTAAGCATGAGTTTTTACATGCTTATGAGTTATCTTTTATGAGTACCTTAGAAACAGAAACGGGTGTTTTTGAAGAAGTCTTTACCAGTTTAATGCTGGACATTACTGAGGATAGCCGAGTACGTATTAATTACTCTTTGTATGAGCCTAAAAGTTTTTATCCTACTTTTAAAGAAAAATTTTATAGTGAATATTACCAAGGTCGGCAAGACTTATTAAGCTTAAGTTTTGATCAGCAGTTAACGAACACCTTTAGCTATCATATGGGTGGTAAACGTGCTGCGCGTAAGTCTGAACATGATATTGGTTATGGATTTGATGCGGGTGTGAAAAGTAGTTATTTTCGTAATTTAGTCGTGACTGCTGATTTTGACATGCTCGAATTCGGTAAAAGCAGTTCTTATAATATGTATTTCGGTAGTCAGTACTCTATTAGCACCAATTCTTTACTCAATTTAAATTTAGCTTATTCTTGGGATACTAGCCCTTTATATGGTGAAAATAGAGGGGCAGGTACAGAAATAAAGTATCGTTATAAATTATTTAGTGATGTTTTTCTGGATTTGGCGGGGAGTTATATTATTAATTCCCGTTTAAATAATGAATACCTAGTCGGTTTACAAGCCACTTGGTATTTTGATAATTTTCAAGCAAAGGTGAGTAAGTAATGCGTTGGTTTGTAGCGAGCTTTTTGCTATTTATGTCAGTTTTAGGTGTTGCCGCTGAAACGGGCGAGAAAAAAGAAAAAACCTGGTGGGAAAAACGTGATGTACGTAGTGATATTTATTACCCGCACGAGACGCATTATGACGTCATGGAGGAGGAGGGTGATAGCTGTTTGCTCTGCCATGCGTTTCAGAAAAATGATGAGCATGACGAAAGCAAGCGTAAACCTCTAAATATCATTGCCAATGAGCCGCTGATGGGTATTTGTCACGACTGTCATGTTGATGAGAAACGCGGGCCGTGGCGCTGTGATGTCTGTCATGATGATCCTAAAAAGATTTGGCCGGCGGATCATAATTCTGGTTATATTCAGAATCATGGCGAAGATAGTAAGCAAGGCACAGCTATCTGCGAGACTTGCCATTTAGATCGTAAATTTTGTACTGATTGTCATTTTCGTCGGGACACTTTAGGTACGGGGTACCACCCATTAAATTATATAAATCGACATGGCTTGGAGTCGCGCATGATGCCTGAAAATTGTAGTAAATGTCATAACAGCTTTTATTGTCAAGATTGCCATAATCAATAACTATGTCTAAAAAATTACTCTGTGTTTTTATTGTACTATTCGCTGGCCTGAATATTATTTCTCAAGTTGTGTTGGCGCGTGATGTGTCATTAGCGAATAATCAATTATTATTAACGCCTACGCATGGCGGAGATGGTAGTGCCTGGGGGCAAAGCAAGTGCTCTAGCTGTCATGTATTACGCAACATTCATGAGACCGCCCCTGCGATTAAAGGCATTACTCAAGAGGTGGGTTATTCTACTTGTACTGGCTGTCACGGACAAAATGGTACTAGTGTGCAACGCCAATGTACTGTGTGTCATAACTCAGAACGATTACCAAAATCACCTTTGCAGCATGCAGAGAAAAATCATAATTTTACTGTAGCAGAAAACTCGAAACTTAATGATGCGAATTGTTTGGTTTGTCATGATGCATCGGATATGGATGGTGTGTTTGAGCCTGCTGTGGATTTAAAGCACTTTCAGTCCCCGGGGGTAGATACGCCTTATCGAAGTGGTACTGAATTTTGCTTGCGTTGTCATAATGAAACCCATCAGCAAGCTGGATTTGAGATGGAGCCTCGCTTTCTGCGTGATCCGTTGGTGATGATGGAGAAAAACTATCATTTTATTGATATGCATGGCAATAGAGAAGGTACGGGAGAACGCACTTATGCGGGCTTACGTAGTGGTGATTATGAATATTCTAGTCTGGTTGAATGTACAGACTGTCACGCAATGCACGGTACGCATAATGAGAAATTGATTGTTGATCGCACTGATGCGGGCATGAGCCTGCTTAATGCAGGCCTGCGTCTTCAACCTGTACTGATTGATGTAAAGCAGAATGGTGATTATTCGCAGATGTGTGTGACTTGCCATCAAATGGAAGTTATTGTTGAACAAGGTGCGAAGGATACCGGTAACGGCTTGTCAGGTGTGCATGAAGTAGGTACTGATTGTCGTGAATGTCATGTTCATGGGATGGCTGTGCAAACGGGATTATGATGCCTTACTTGTTTTGCTTGTTAACGCTAGCAACCTTATTTATAAGCCCTTTAAAGGCTGCAGATAAAATAGAGTTACCGCCCTTGCATCACCTTGTCGGTATAAAGCCTTCTGATGCGATTAAAGTACCAGATAAATTTAAACTCGGTGATGAGGGTGAATTAATTTGCGCTACTTGTCATGGTTTGAAAGATATAGATAAAACGGAAGTTGATAAGGTTGATACAACCGCCGCAGACTTTTTAGTCGGTGGGCATTACCGAAATCTCACTGGGCTTTGTTATCAATGCCATGACGAGAAAAAAACTCAGCGCGAGAATATTCATATTTTGCTTGATGAACAAGGTGAAATTAAGAAAAAACAGTGTGCTTATTGCCATGAAGAAGTTCCTGATCGTGATAAAAAATTAAGTGTTGCTGAGTTAAAACTACGTTTGCCCATGCAGAGCTTGTGTTATGGCTGCCACCTTAAAGACCCTCATTTTAATGCGGTTGAGCATCAAGTGAAGCCAGCACAAAAAGAGATGCTGGAGCGTATTAAAAAGCATAGCGATGAGCTGGGGATTTTAGTGCCTTTAAGTGATAAGCAAGAGGTTATTTGTGTTAGCTGTCACACGCCACATCAATATGGCGTGATTGACCCTGAAAAACCAGCAGGGAAGCAAGTTATTAATGATGATTTGGCTGAGGGTGTGACTTATAAGGCACATCCTTGGGATCAGGTTTTTACTGCAGATAAAGCTGATCGCTTAGCTGAGTTTAATCAACAACATAAGATGAATGTTGAGTTTTCATATCAACGTATTGTGCAGGAAGCCTTATTGCGCTTACCTGCTAAAGATGGTCAGCTGTGTTTGGTGTGTCATGATTTTAAAGATTGAAGAATATAAAAGGGGAAGTTTATGCAAGTGATTGAGAATATAAAAGCCATTCCGAAAATGCAGAAGTTTCGTTATGCTATGATTCTTTTAGCTAGCATGAGTTTATTAGGGCCTTTAGCTTTTTTGCCGCAATTAGTGGGCAGTGATGATTTGTGCGGTAGTTTATGTATGCGCCGTTTCTATTTGTATTTTCCGGGTATGACTTGGGAAGATTTTTTTGTGCATGTAAATGCCGCTTCAATTGGTGTGATGGCTTTTAGCTTAATCTTGATCACTACTTTGTTTTTTGGTCGTATATGGTGTGGTTATCTTTGCCCCGTGGGTGGCTTGGCTGAATTAAGTTCGCGCATGCTTAATGATCGCTGGAAAATTGAGTTTCGTTCTTTACCGCAAATACAGATTCGTTACGGCTATTTTGGTTTCTTTTTGGTGGCGATGCCTGCCTTAGGAATTAGTGCTTGTAGCTTGTGTAATTTTATTACTATTCCGCGATTGATTGAAGCGATGAGCGGCGAATATCGCGGCATGGTATTTTTAGTGTCGAGTGTTGGCTTGGTGAATTTGGGCTTATTACTACTATTAGGTGTGTTCGCCAGCAAAGGCCGTGCTTATTGTCAGTTTATGTGTCCGATTGGTGCGGCGGATGGATTAGTTAATCGTATTGCGGCAAACATGCCTTTTGCGCGTCGTATTCGCGTAGCTAAGGAGCGTTGCACCGGCTGTAATATTTGCGCCCGAAATTGTATGTGCGGTGCAATTAAAATGGTTGATAAAATAGCGGTAGTCGATCAGGTGTCTTGCATGTCTTGTCATGAATGTGTCGATGTTTGTGACTGGAATGCTCTCGCGTGGACAACAAAACCGAACCATAATGTGAATGAGCCTAAACGCATTAAAAAGAATACTGAAATCTTCCCGTTACCAGATTGGCAGGCAGTACATTTTAATCCTGTAAAAGCTGATGCTGAAGATGCCATCAAAACAGGGCCAGCCATCAGCGTACTCAGCGTTTTTAATGCCATGATTTTCTTGACTGTTATATCAATAATTATTGTTGGTTCATTTTTATAATCATGACTGAAGTAAGGTTGTCATAAGCATGTTGCGTTTTTTATTATTAATAGTGTTATTGGTGCTGGGGCACGAGCAGGCTTCTGCTAATCCAAGATATAGTGATCCAGATGGCTGTCTATCCTGTCATGCTTACGAAGGCTTAAATTATATCGATGAAAATGGTGTGATGCGTAGTTCAACGATTGACCGTAGCCATTATGCGAGCTCTTTACACGGTAGTGTGCCGTGCATGGATTGCCATCGCGAGGTGAAGGATTATCCGCATAAAGTCGAAAATACCGAAGTCGATTGTAGTGAGTCTTGTCATATAGAAGAGCCGTCAGAAGGTGTGAAATATTCGCATGATGTAATTCATGAAGAAATGGATAAATCAGTGCATGCGGGTGGTTGGTATAAGGGCTTAACGGGGGGCAATCGTTTAGAAGAGATTGAAACCGAGCAAGATCCCTCATGTCGTCTTTGCCATAGTAATACCTTATATATAGCAGAAACCCAATTAGCTAATTTTAAAAAAGAATTTGATCACGCAGAAACTGAATGCGGTAATTGTCATCAAGGTAAAGCTTGGATGGGGCAGTTTGGTGGACATATCCTGCGTCGTTTAGTGGGGCGTCGCTGGAATAATCAAGAAAACAATCAAATGTGTATTGATTGTCACGGCGATGTTAAAAAAATGCGTGATGTTGAACAAGAAGATCCAGAGACACTTGAAAAACATCCACCGAGTGATCGTTTTGTGCATAGTGCGGATAGCTATGCCAAAACCTTGCATGGCCGTTTGATTGTCGATGACTCAGCATATGGCGCTTCATGTATTGATTGTCATTCTCCCGAAGGTTGGAAGCATGAGATTCGATCGTATACAGACCCTGTGTCAGCATCGCACCCTGATAATTTACCTGAAACCTGTGGTCAGTCTAATTGCCATGGCTATACTAAAAAACCAGGCAATGAAGGGTTTACGTTAACGGATATGCATGATGTTTCCTTAGTAGGCCTAACCTTTATGGATAAGCCTTTCGAGGTTGAAGCAGTAAGAGAATCTAAGTGGTTCTGGAGTAGTTGGCCTTTATTACTTATTTCCTTGGTTTTTGCGATTAGTAGTATTGTCTGGTGGGTACGTTTTCGTAATACAAAGAAAATTATTCCAATTGTCGGTGGTGATCGTTTTGAAACCGTTATGATTGGTCGTAAATCCAAAGCAAAGCGTAAAGCATCCGCTAAGAAACCAGTAGCAAAAAAGACGGTTAAGCCTAGAGCCAAAGCAGCGGTAGAGATTAAAGAGTCGGTGACACCTGATGCAGTTGGTGGTGAAGAGAGCTTAACTTCCACGCCAATAGTGTCTACTGAAAAACAGGTGACTCAGGCAGAGTCAGGATTACAGGTTGATTCAGAAGCACCTAAGTCAGCCGATGAGGAAGTTGTAGAAAAAGAAAAGCCTGTAGTGACTGAAAAATTGAACACTGAGCTACCGAAAGTTGATAATGACCCCAATAATAAAGGCGCTTAATATGACCCGCTTATTAATTACTCTACTATTAACCGGCTTATGTTCTTGGGCGCATGCGGAAGGCTTGTATTTAAAAACGCTGAATAATACTAGCCTTACTACTGAGCAAATCCAAAAATCATTAAAGAAAGTGGAAGAGCATAAAGACATCACTTTGCGTGGTGATTTAGACGTTCCACCATTTCATAAGCGTGACAAAACAAATGACTCCTTGGGGCATAGCTTTTGTACGACTTGTCACATGAGTCCGCCGCACACTAAAAGCGAGCGTACGCGTACTTTTATGAATATGCATACTCAATATATTGCCTGCGAAACCTGCCATTTTCGCCCTGAAAATGTACAGTTAAGCTATCAATGGCAAGATACACGCGATGCAAGTGCGGTGCGTGTTAAGCCTGAATTATTTCGCCAAGTATTAAAGCCTGAGGAAAAAACTAAAAAAACCTTACCGGCAAAAAAAGAAATAACCCAACCTGCAAAAGGCACTAATCCGTTTTATAAGATTTCGCCTTATTATCAAGAGCAGCCAGTATCTTTACGCAATAGTGAAACCTTTGCTCAAGAAACTAAAAAAATGTGGCGGCCGGATAGTCGCTTAGATATAAAAGCAGAGCGTAGGGCTTTAATACATGCACCATTATCAGAAAAAGGGCCTGAGTGTAAAGCGTGCCATACTGATAAAGATGCATTGCTTGATTTGACTGATTTGGGGGCGACAGCGTATCAGATGGAAAAGATACAGAATAATATAATTTCGCAATTTTTTGCTCGGTATAAAGAAAAAGATCAACGTATTCGTATTATTAATTTATTGCAATGAGCCAATTTATGATGCGTTTCTTTTATTTTTTTATTTCACTGCTATGGCTAAGTTCTGCAAGTGCTATGCAGCAAATTCCAATTGCAAAACGGCAACAAGTTTTACAGGCTGACTTTAACCAGCCCAGTGATATTGTTGCAGATGGGCAAGGCCAGCTCTATATATTAGATGGCATGAACTCACGAGTTGTTATTATTTCGCCTCAAGGCGCTGTGCTTAGGGAAATAAATACCCAAGGAACTGCGCATAGCTTTACTAAGGCGATGGCTATTGAATTAGATAAAGAGGTGCTTTATATCGCAGATACGGTACAGCATCGTATTAGACGTTTTTCTGTTCAAGGAAAATGGTTGAGTGATATTGCTTTATTTGCTCCTGAGAAGGTGGTTGAGAAGTTACAGCCTGAGCCTGTTGATTTATTAATTCGTAATGAAGAATTAATTTATGCAGATCGTCGTTTACATCGACTGTGCTATCTGGATTTAATCAGTGGACAGGAAAAACGTTGTACGGGTGAGCGCGGTGAAATGGAAGGGCAATTTCAATATCCATTTCAAATTGCTCAGGATAGGGATGGCTATTTGAACGTGGTTGATGTCTTGAATGCGCGGGTGCAGGTATTTGATCGCTCGGGTAGCTACAGCTCTCAAACTGGACGTTTTTCTATGGATGAAATGTATCGGCCTAATGGCAATGCTTTTGACTTTCTAGATTTTCAATATATTAGTGACGCATACTTAGGTACGATTAGTATTTATCAAAAGGGTCGGTTTTTAGGGTTTTTGCAAGATAAACAAGCTAAAGTGCTTAAATTCAGCTCGCCTGTCCGAGTTCGTTATGATCCTTTAGGTTATTTATATGTAGTTGATACTCAGGCGAAAAATGTGCAGAAAATTGAGCTGGATTATATTGCTCTACCAGATTTTCCTGAGGCTACTGAAGAGGTTTCACGTAAGAATTGCGTGTTATGTCATTACAGCTGGGGAAATGACGAGAGTCAGGCAAAATTATTAGATAGTGAGAAGGTTTTGCCCGTTGGTTCAATAAATATGTGTTATAGCTGTCACCACGGAGCGGTATTTGATTCGCGTCAAGCTATTCCTCATGGTGAGCAGCATCCAACTGTTTATGATGACGATAAGGAAAAACAGGCACGGCATAAAAACTTGCCACGTAAAGACAAAATACCTGAATTTTATCCGCATGATGCTAAAACAAAAGAAATGACCTGCACTAGTTGTCATACGCCACATAATGACAATGAAGAGCCTAGTACTTTATATGCAAGCAATCATAATGCATGGCTGCGCGGAACCGATTACGGTAGTGAGCAATGTGAAGCATGTCATGAAAAAAACACAAAAAAATCAGGTCGAGAAGATATTAAGCAGTATGGAATCAACCACCCTTTAGGCGTCGTTATGCGTAAGCCTGCAAGTAGTAATCCCGAGCATTTAACTACCCAAGATCCACATTTACAAAAAGGCTTGCCGGACAGTTTGCAAGTAGGTGGCGGGGCATTAGGTAAAAAGGATGAAATCGTCTGTCAGTCTTGTCATCAAGTACACAATGGTGTGACTGAAAACTTGTTGACCCAATCTGATGAAAAGGGAGCTTTATGTGCCAGCTGCCATCAGCGCCAAGCACCTAAAGATAAAGAGGCCGCGCGCAAAGCTGGTGTGCATCCAGTTAATATTGAAATGGAAGAAGCGGTTGAATTTCGTGGCGAAAAAGTCAAAACAGTGCAATGTGACAGTTGTCATAGCGTCCATAATGGCACGTTAGAAACAGCGTTGTATCCTGATAAAATAGCTGATGCCGAAGTTTTATGTGCAGATTGTCATGAGCGACAACACGCCAAAGATGAAAAAGATGCAGCGAAAAAAGGCGTGCACCCGATGAATCTTGAACTGGATGATCCTGTAGAAATTGCGGGTGTTAAAGTGAAAAAGATCGGCTGTTTGAGTTGCCATGCAGTGCATTCTGGAAAGCCTGATACGCCAGCTTTATTGCAAGAGCACCGTAATGGTGAATTGTGTGAAAATTGCCATGAAGGTAAGCAGCGTGTAATTGGTACTGATCATGATTTACGTGTGACTAGCAAGAAAACGCTAAATCAACAAGAAGAAACGCCGCATCAATCGGGTGTCTGTGGTAGTTGTCACACCTTGCATCGCGGAGAAGCGAAAAGCCCCTTTTTATCGGCGACGATATTGAAAGATATTGAGTTACGCGATAAAACAGCTCCAGGTTTAAAGCGCGATGAGTTATGTCTGAATTGTCATCAAGAAGAGGCTGTGGGTAAGGATAAAGAAATTGAGTTTTATGGGCATCCTTATAAAGATATGGTGTTATTTTCAGATGAAAAAGTCATGCCATTAGTAGAAATAGCACATGAAAAAATAGCTGAGTTTGGTGCGATTGCCTGTATCACTTGTCATGAGCCCCATACGTGGGAGCCGTTAAAAGGCGCAACTGATAAGCTATATTCAGCATTAGATTATAAACAGCAAGAAAATGTTGAAGGCGATATTACGAATAGCTTTTTACGTCATAAGGGTGTGCAAGGCACATTTTGCGTGAGCTGTCATGGCATTGAGTCCTTACCAAAGTATAAATATTATCATCACGAAGATAAGGCACGTTCAATTGGCGTTGATTATTTACATTAGCGTTGTCTTATTCAGTTGAGCGGGTACAATACTCGCTTGAGTTGTAATCACTCCTTCCCCTATTTTATTGAAGTACAGAAGCTATGCTTGAGGTAAAAAATCTATTTTGTGAACGTGACGAGCGCGTGCTGTTTAGCAATCTGAACTTTGGCATTGGTGCTGGGGAAGTCGTGCAAATAGAAGGCCAGAACGGTAGTGGTAAAACGACCTTATTACGTATTCTATGTGGCTTAAATGAGTCGTATGAAGGTGAGTTGTTTTGGCAGCAAAAAGACATAGCAGAAGTACGAGATGATTACTTTAGTCAAATGCTTTATGTCGGCCATTTAGCGGGCGTGAAGTCAACATTAACCGCAGAAGAAAACCTGGAATGGATGCAACAGCTTGATCCTGCTTTAGGTAAAGTGAGCATCGCGGAAGCTTTAAAAAGCGTAGGACTATATGGCTTTGAAGATGTGCCATGTTATACCTTATCAGCTGGGCAGCAGCGTCGAGTAGGTTTGGCGCGCTTATATTTAAGTACCGCTCCGTTATGGATTCTTGACGAACCTTTTACTGCGTTAGATAAAAAAGGCGTAGCCGAAAAAGAAGCCTTATTAGCACAACATGTATTAAACGGTGGCTCAGTTATTTTAACCACGCACCATGACTTGAATATACCTGGGTATACGGTGCGACGTATTAATTTAGATGAAGTGGCACGCTCATGAATTTTTTTATGGCGGCGGTACGTCGTGATTTAGTATTAGCCTTGCGCCGACGTAGTGATATTGTGAACCCTTTAGCCTTTTTTCTAATGGTGGGAGTCATGTTTCCTTTGGCGGTCAGTCCTGAAGCTAAATTTTTAGCACAAGTTGCACCCGGCGTAATTTGGGTGGCGGCCTTATTGGCATGTTTATTATCAGCCGATGGTATTTTTCGCAGTGATTTTGACGATGGTTCATTAGAACAAATGCTGGTTAGCCCGCAGCCTTTAGTCTTTATTGTACTGGCGAAGGTTTTGAGTCATTGGCTTATGAGCGGTTTTTGTTTGGCGCTTATGTCACCGTTATTGGCGATGATGTTATTTTTACCGAGCGAAGGCTACGGTGCATTGGTTGCTAGTTTGCTATTAGGTACGCCCACTTTAAGTTTATTGGGCGCTATAGGTGCTGGCTTAACGGTGGGCTTACGAAAAGGGGGGATTTTGATTTCGTTATTAATTTTACCTCTATATATACCTGTATTGATTTTTGGGGCGGGTACCGTGTTAGCTGGGTCTATGGGGTTGCCGATAGCTGGATATTTGGCGTTATTAGGTGCTTTATTGGTATTAAGCGCCATGTTGGCGCCCTTTGCCATTGCGGCAGCGTTGAAAATTAGTGTACGAGGTTAGGTATGAGTCAATTACATGAGCAAGATTTCTATGCGTGGACACAACAGCAAGTGCACTTATTAAAAGATGACAAACTGAATGATCTTGATGTTGCGGCATTAATTGAGGAGCTGGAAAGCATGGGCGCAAGGGAAAAGCGAGAGCTATTGAGTCGTTTAGAGGTGTTATTAATGCACTTGTTAAAATGGCAATACCAGCCTGAAAGGCAAGGAAAGTCATGGGAATTTACTATTCAGGAACAAAGAAGTCGTATACATGACCATTTGTCTGAAAATCCAAGTTTAACGAATCCAGAAACTTTAGAGTTGGGATTAATAAAAGCTTATGCCTATGCGGTTAGAAAAGCGGTTTATGAAACTGGGTTTAAGGCCTCACACTTTCCAAAAGAGTGCCCTTACAGCTTAAAGAAAATATTAGATATGGATTTTTACCCAAACGAGGACAATGATGAAGATTAAATTTCCCCAATGGTTTTATCGACTCGCTTCGCCGCGTTGGTTTTATGAGTTCAGTGGTAAATTACTGCCATGGTTTGCGGTTGCTGCCTTACTTTTATTGATTACGGGTTCTGTTTGGGGGTTAGCTTTTGCGCCAGCGGATTATCAACAAGGTAATAGTTTTCGAATTATTTATGTGCATGTGCCGGCTTCTATTTTGGCGCAATCTTGTTATATGCTGATGGCAATAGCGGGCGCGATTGGGCTAATCTGGAAAATGAAGATGGCGCATATCGTGGCTAAGTCTTGCGCGACTTTTGGTGCTTCCATTGCCGTGATGTCTTTGGCAACGGGTGCTATATGGGGAAAACCTACTTGGGGTGCTTGGTGGGTTTGGGATGCGCGATTAACAGCAATGTTGGTGCTATTCTTTCTATATATCGGTGTTATTGCCTTACATTCTGCCTTTGAAAATACCCAAAGTGCAGATAAAGCTTCAGCTGTTTTGTCTTTAGTCGGGCTAGTGAATATTCCGATTATTAAGTACTCCGTAGAATGGTGGAATACTTTGCATCAAGGTGCTACCTTTAAAGTCACTGAAAAACCAGCTATGCCACCAGAAATGTGGATACCCTTATTAATTATGGTACTGGGCTTTTATTGTTTTTTTGCGGTGATAATGATGCAACGTGCACGTATTGAAGTCTTGCAGCGAGAAAAGAAAGCCAGCTGGGTACAAGAGATTATTAAACAGAATTAAATCAATGTAGGGCGGTTCTTTAGCCCGCCTTATCGCATAAATAGCGGGCTAAAGCACCGCCCTACAGTTAATCAGAATTAAATTACAAGGGAAATCAGATGGGATATTTCGCTACTTTTGCCGATTTTTTACAAATGGGTAAACACGGGTTGTATGTTTGGCTCAGCTATGGCTTGGCTTTTACTATCTTCGCTTACAATATAGTGTCAGTAGCGTTAGCTAAGCGTCAATTTTTTAATAAAGCAAAGCGTCAAGCTCGACGTGAACAAATAAAATCATGACTCCAAAAAGACAAAAACGTTTATATATCATTTTAGCTATCGTTTTCGGCACGTCTTTAGCTGTTGGCTTAACGATGTACGCCTTAAACCAAAATATTAATCTATTTTATTCTGCCTCTCAGATTGCGAATGGCGAAGCACCGACCGATGCACGTATGCGTGTGGGGGGTATGGTGGTTGATGGCAGTCTCGAGCGTTCTACCGATTCACTGCGGGTTAGTTTTGAATTAACTGATTATGAAAATACCGTAAAAGTTGTTTTTACTGGAATTCTTCCTGATTTATTTCGCGAAGGGCAGGGAATTATTGCGCAAGGAAAAATGGATACGCAGGGAGTGTTTCAAGCTGATGAAGTGTTAGCTAAGCATGATGAAAATTATATGCCCCCTGAGATTGCTGAAAGTATGAAGCCGAAAAAAGAGGTTGCTCAATGATTCCAGAGTTAGGTGAATTTGCGTTAATTTTAGCGCTAGGTTTTTCATTTATATTAGCGGTAATTCCTTTATATGGCGCTGCTACCTTAAATACTTTATGGATGGACTATGCAAAACCTTTAGCCAGGGCACAGTTTACCTTTTTGCTGATAAGCTTTATTTGTTTAGGCTATGCCTTTGCGAACGACGATTTCTCGGTGCAATACGTGGCTAATCACTCTAATAGCCAATTACCTATAGAGTTTAAGTTAAGTGCTATTTGGGGAGGACATGAAGGCTCTTTATTATTGTGGGCGTTTATCTTAAGTGGCTGGACGTTAGCGGTGAGTTTATTTAGCCGTGGTTTGCCTTTGGATATGCTGGCACGGGTTTTAGGTGTGATGGGTATTATCGCTACCGGCTTTATTTCTTTTTTATTGTGGACATCTAGCCCTTTTGAACGTTATTTGCCAAGATTTCCTGCCGATGGTGCTGATTTAAACCCTTTATTACAGGATTTCGGTTTAATCGTACATCCGCCTATGTTGTATATGGGCTATGTGGGATTTTCCGTGGCCTTTGCATTTGCAATTGCAGCATTATTATCTGGTCGCTTAGATGCGGCTTGGGCGCGTTGGTCTCGTCCTTGGACGAATGTTGCTTGGGCCTTTTTAGGGGCTGGAATCACACTCGGTAGTTGGTGGGCCTATTACGAACTCGGCTGGGGTGGTTGGTGGTTCTGGGATCCTGTTGAAAATGCTTCTTTGATGCCATGGTTAGTGGGTACAGCATTAATCCACTCGTTAGCAGTGACAGAAAAACGCGGTGTGTTTAAAAGTTGGACTTTATTATTAGCTATTTTTGCTTTTTCATTGAGTTTACTCGGAACCTTTTTAGTGCGTTCGGGTGTATTAACTTCTGTGCATGCTTTTGCTTCTGATCCTGAACGAGGATTTTTTATTCTTGTTTTATTATTATTAACGATCGGTGGCTCATTAACGTTATATGCGTTTAAAGCGCCAAATGTTAAAAGTGAATCCAGCTTTGGCTGGTTATCGCGTGAAATGTTGTTATTAATTAATAATGTCTTTTTAGTGGTGATGGCAATTACCGTGTTGTTAGGCACACTGTATCCATTGTTAATTGATGCATTAGGCTCGGGTAAGATTTCTGTAGGGCCTCCGTACTTTAATGCCTTATTTGTACCGATTATGAGTTTGTTGGCTCTATCTATGGGTATTTCCGGTGCAGCCCGTTGGAGACAAACAAGCGTTGCGGGATTAAAGGAACAATTACTTATCCCTGTAATTATCAGTTTAGTGGTCGGTATCATCTTCCCATTTATTTATGGTGATGGTTTTAATTTTAGAGTCTTTTTAGGTATGACGGTCAGTACTTGGGTGATTGCAACAACAGCTAAAGAATTTAAAGATAAATTCCGTAATGCAAATTCGATTACTGCAAAATTAAGTCAATTGACGCCCAGCTATTACGGCATGATGTTGGCACACGTCGGTGTTGCAGTGGTTGCGATTGGGATTACTTTAGTTTCGACTTATAGTGAAGAGCGCGATATGCGTATGGCTCCTGGAGATAAGATTGAACTAGCAGATTATCAATTCGAGTTTAAAGGCGCTAAAAAAGTCAAAGGTGCTAATTTTACTGCTGATGAAGGTACGATAGAGGTTACGCTAGAAGGCGAGCCTGTCGTGACTTTATATCCACAAAAACGGCATTACACAGTTAAGCGTTCGATGATGACCGAAGCCTCGATTGATGCAGGGTTATTTAGAGACTTATATCTTGCTATGGGAGAGCCGTTAGGTGATGACGGTGCATGGGCTATACGCGTGCATTACAAACCTTATGTGCGCTGGTTATGGTTAGGCGGATTGTTTATGGCTTTGGGCGGTATTTTGACGGTATTTGATAAGCGTTATCGTAAAAAATCAACAGGTGAGGTGGCTCATGCCTAGATTATTATTGTTTATTCCGTTAGCGCTGTTTATTTCCTTGTCTTTTTTCCTATGGAAAGGCCTAAGCATCGACCCTCGGGAATTACCCTCGGCTTTAATTGATAAGCCATTTCCTGAGTTTCAGGTAGCGGCTTTATTGCAACCTGAACGCATGCTAAGCAAAGCGGATTTTATCGGTAAACCAGTATTAGTTAATGTATGGGCGACTTGGTGTCCTTCTTGTCGTCAAGAACATGAGCAATTATTGCGTATTGCTCAAGATAATAAAATCAATATTATCGGCTTAAATTATAAAGATGAAAGAGCCGCGGCTACGAACTGGTTACGCCAGCTAGGTAATCCTTATGCGTTTAATATTTACGATGAAGCTGGAATGTTGGGTTTGGACCTAGGAGTTTATGGCGCTCCTGAAACTTATTTATTAGATGCGCAAGGGGTAGTTCGTCATCGTCATGTCGGAGTGGTGACGGCGCAAACTTGGGCAAAATTGCAGGTCATGATTCAGAAGCTAGGAGTCAATCAATAATGTTACGGTTTTTTATATTGGTCTTGCTATCAATAACTAGTGCTTACGCAGCTATTGATACTTATGAGTTTAAAGATAAGGATAAAGAATTACGCTTTCATGAGTTGAGTGCGGATATGCGTTGTCCTAAATGTCAGAATCAGAATCTTGCCGATTCTAATGCTGCGATTGCAACGGACTTGAAACAAAAGATTTATCTAATGCTAGAAGCAGATAAGAGCGATACTGAAATTGTTGATTATATGGTCGCGCGTTATGGCGATTTTGTTTTATATGAGCCTCGATTTAATGCGCAAAATGCCGTGTTATGGTTAGGTCCTGGCGCGTTACTATTGCTCGGTTTAATCGTTGTGATTTGGTTAACACGTAGTCGTAATAATAAAAATGCTGAAAATACAGAACAAGTGCCTGAATTAGATGCTAAACAAGAAAAAGCATTACAGCAGTTATTAAACAAGGATAAAAAATCATGAGTAGTTTATGGATGGGTTTTGCTGTTTTATTGCTAATAGCTGTATTGTTTTTGTTATTACCTCTGCTAAAGCAAAGGAAAGGAGATGAAGTTACTGGCTCAGATGTACAGCAAGATAATGTTATTATTTTTCGTGATCGCTTAGCTGAATTAGATGCAGAAAAAGAGCAGGGCACTTTAGAAGAAAGCGCTTATCAGGCATTAAAAGCCGAGTTGGAAAAGTCATTGTTACAAGATGTTGCAGGAAAGCAGCAGTTAGAATATAAAAATCAGCCCTTGCAGGTGCAACAAGCAGTTGTTGTTTTTGGTGTAGTGCTGGTACTTATGATTTCCAGTATTGCTATCTATCTGAACTTAGGACGTAGTGATGACTATGCAGACTATTTAGCCTTAAAAGAGCAAGGTGAAGCCGTACAAGTCAGTGCGGATGCACCACAGAAAAAAGCACCAGACTTTGCTAAAGCGGTAGAAATGTTAGAGCAAAAACTAGCCGAAAACCCTGATGACTTCGATAAATACGTTTTGCTGGCTAATAGCTACGCAGCCATGGGTAACTTCAAAAAATCCGCAGAAGTTTATGCGACTTTAGCTGAGCGTATTGGGCCCGATAATAAAGATTATGCCGCGGTAAAAGGTTCTTATGCTCAAGCTTTATTTCAAGCACAAGGTGAGCAATTTACTGAAGAAGTGAATGCGGCCGTAGGCCAAGCTTTAGCAGCTGATGCTCAAGAAAGCACAGCATTAATGCTAAAAGGTATTCAGGCGTATATGCAGGCTGATTATGCTCAAGCTATCGAGTTGTGGCAGCAGGCAAAAGTAAAGTCAGGAAAAGTGCAGATTGAACGCTTTATAGAGCCAGCGATTGCAGATGCACGCTCCAAAGCAGGAATGCCACCTGCAGAGGCAGTCGCTGTTGTGGCAAAGCCAACGCAGCCAGTTGCTAATGGTGCGGCACAAATTATCGTTAATATTTCCTTGGACCCTGAGTTACAAGCCAAGGTTAGCCCTGAGCACACTGTATTTGTTTTTGCTCGTGCTGTAGGCGGACGTATGCCGTTAGCGATAGAGCGCATACAAGTGAAAGATTTACCTAAGCGTATTGTATTGGACGACAGTAAAGCCGCCATGCCAACGGCGACAATATCAACGGTAGAACAAGTGGATATTATTGCGCGCGTTTCTTTAAGTGGTACGCCAAAGCCGCAAGCAGGTGATTTATTTGTACAGCTAGATCAAGTAAAAGTGAATGCAGGTAAAGAATTGAACTTAGTTATTAATCAGGTTCAGCAATAGAGTTAAGGTGCGTTGGGGCGCGACGCGCACCTTCATTATAATTTGGAGGTGCGATGACTACGGCAGAAAAAGACGAATTAATTAGTGTAGAAGACTATTTAACTGACGAGTTAGCGCGTGATATAAAACACGAGCTTATTGATGGTGTCATTTATGCAATGGCGGGTGCTAGCGCAAATCATGAGCGTATTTCAGGCAATATTGCTGCTGAGTTTAGAAGCCACTTAAAAAGAACGCCCTGTGAGTCTTTTTCTTCTGATATGAAAGTCAAAGTCGGCTCAAGATTTTTTTATCCCGATGTACTCGTAGATTGTAGCTTTGACGAATCGCAGCCTTACTATACTGAGTCCCCCGTTATCATTGTCGAAGTGTTATCTAAATCTACTCGGCGCATGGATGAAACAACTAAGCTCATGTCTTATATCAATATCCCTAGTTTGCAAGAGTATGTATTAATTGAGCAAGATTTTGTCGATATTGAAGTCGTCAGAAGAAGCGAAGGTTGGCAAGCAAGGCACTACTTTTTAGGTGATCAAGTTCATTTTGAATCGATTAATTTAACCCTGCCGGTAGAAGAAATTTATTCTCGCGTGAAAAATGAGGATATGCTGGAGTTTTTAGCGCAATAAGGTAGTGAGCTATACTAGGAGCTAGAATTTAATGATTTCAGCTGCTGCCCCGAATTTAAAAAATGGGACTCCAGCTTGATATTAAATTACTTTAATGAAATAAACTAAAATTTATCACTTATGCTAAAAAAATTATCATTGCAGAATTTTACAACTTTTGAAGAGGCCGAATTTAATTTCTCTTCTGGAATTAATATTATTATTGGCGAGAATTCTAGTGGAAAAAGTCATATTTTAAAATTAGCTTATAGTGTTGCTACTGTCTGGAATCAATGTGGTAATGAAGGTTGGCGAGAAGCATTAATAAAAAAACTGCATGGTTCTTTTAGAATAGAAGATTTAATGGAGCTTAAAAATCGAAATACTTTACTAAAGGAAGATATTAAGCATCATGTTAGCTTAGAATTTTTTGTTGATCATAAAAAGCAGGCTTCTGAATCTATTGATTTCGACTTAATTAAACGTGACAAACTTGCTATTCGAAAACATCCTAATGCCCCTCTTTTAAAGCAGCCTTTATTTTTCCCGGCAAAAGAGGTGCTGTCGTTATTTCCTAATTTTACAACGCTGTATGAGAAATATGCGCTTTCTTTTGATGAAACTTATTATGATTTATGTAAAGCCATAGATAACCCATTATTAAATGAACCTAATCAAGAGCTTATTTCAAAAATAGAAAAGGTTATGGGTGGGAAAATTGTGTTCAAAGCTAATAATTTTTACCTAGAAACAAAACAAGGAGAGTTCAATATTTTTATGGTTGCCGAAGGAGTACGAAAATTTGGTATGTTATCGTATTTAATTGCAAATGATTCACTTAAAGAAAATAGCATTTTATTTTGGGATGAGCCAGAGACAAATCTTAATCCGCGATTAATGAAGCAGTTAGCTATTTTTTTAGTGGAACTAACTAAGCATAATATTCAAATTGTCATTGCAACGCATAATTTATTTTTAATGAAATATTTTGATTATTTAATTTCACACTCTGATACTGAGATTCCTGCTGCTTTTTTTAGTTTAGTTAATTCGGAGCAGGGTGTTAAAGTTGAGCAAGGTGACCGATTAAATAAATTACAGTCAATAATCGCTTTAGAGGAAGAGCTTGAGCTTTATGATAAAGAACAAGCTGCTATTTATGCAGACCTGTAAGGGATGATTAATGATGACTACAACTCTGGTAGAAGAATCGCCTACGGGTAAATTAACCTTTGAATTTTCTGATAAATGGCAGGTTTATAAATATGATGAGCAAAAATCAGAAAATTTTTATGAAAAAATAAAACATCTAGGTTTAAAAGTGGTTGATTTTATTGCTATATCCGATAAAAGTATTTTATTGATAGAAGTAAAATACATTACCGCCTCTAATGAAAGCTGCAGGATGCGTCTAATTCCTCCTCTTTCTGAAAAAGAACAGAGCTTTCTTAAAGGTGTTAAAGATATAAATTAACTGATGAAGAAGCAGAGGCGGTTAAAGTGTCCTTAAAGCGCCCTTATTTAGCAGAAGAGGTTTCTAAAAAAGTTAAAGACACCCTAATAGGTTTACTCGCAAGCTATAGGTGTGCTGATGAAAATCTCCAGCCTTATAGTCAATCGTTGTTTATAGAGAATAAACCCATTTTGTTGGTTTTATTTTTAGAACGGAAGGAGTGTTTAAATCAACCTAATGAATTCAAGCCTTTAGCTAATCATTTGAAATTAGCAATAGAACAGAAAACAGGATTTTTAGGTAATATACAGGTTGATGTTATGAATACGCTTACTGTTCCACCTGCATTAGGAGTGAATGTTATTAATGGTGCGGGAAATTTGGACTAAAATATTTGATTTTTATAGTGAGAAAAATTAAATGGGTTGGGAATTTTTCGTGGAGAGGCTTAGGAATCAAAATTCATAACCTAAATTTTTGAGTTTTATTTAATGTGCATTCCTTAGTAATTTTAAGGCTTGTAGGAGTGTGTAGGAGAAGTCACTTTTTATTTTTTACATATAAAAAAGCCCATCAATGATGGGCTTTTTTGTGCGATAAAACTAAAGCTTAAAGCTTAGTTTTTATCTTGATCAACAATTTTGTTTGCAGCAATCCAAGGCATCATCGCGCGTAATTTAGCGCCTGTGACTTCGATTGGGTGCTCTGCATTAATGCGACGTTTTGCAGTCATTTCAGGGTAGTTAGTCATACCTTCTAAGATGAATTTTTTAGCGTACTCACCATTTTGAATGTTAGCTAATGCTTCGCGCATTGCGTAACGGCTTTCTTCGTTAATAACTTTAGGGCCAGTTACATATTCGCCGTATTCTGCATTATTAGAGATTGAGTAGTTCATGTTTGCGATGCCGCCTTCAAACATTAAGTCTACGATCAATTTTAATTCGTGCAAACACTCAAAGTAAGCCATTTCTGGCTCGTAGCCTGCTTCTACTAAAGTTTCGAAGCCCATTTTAACTAGCTCAACCGCACCACCACATAAAACAGCTTGCTCACCGAATAGGTCAGTTTCTGTTTCTGCACGGAACGTTGTTTCGATGATACCAGAACGGCCGCCACCGATAGCAGAAGCGTAAGATAAGCAAATTTCTTTCGCTGTACCTGAAGCATCTTGATGGATCGCGATTAAATCAGGAACGCCGCCACCGCGAACAAATTCAGAGCGTACTGTATGGCCTGGTGCTTTAGGTGCAACCATGATTACATCTAAGTCAGCGCGAGGGTTGACTTGGTTGTAAAGAATTGCAAAGCCGTGAGCAAATGCTAAAGCAGCGCCTTGCTTGATGTTAGGCTCAATTTCTTCTTTATAAAGTTGAGATTGAAATTCATCTGGCGTAAGGATCATAACTACGTCTGCGCTAGCAACGGCTGCAGCTACGTCAGTTACTTTTAAGTCATGAGCTTCAGCTTTAGCAACAGAGCTAGAGTTTGCGCGTAAACCAACCACAACATCAACACCTGACTCTTGTAGGTTGTTTGCGTGTGCATGGCCTTGTGAACCGTAACCGATGATGGCTACTTTTTTGCCTTTGATTACATTAATGTCAGCGTCTTTGTCGTAATAAACTTGCATGTGATTTCCTGTTTTTTAGTAAATAGTTATTTTCAACATAATGCCGGTAAGGTCTGATGCTCGATCAGAAGAGGTGCGAATAAGTTCGCACTCCCACTTACTTGGCAATATGTGTTGATTTGGTAAAGGGGTTACAAATGTAAGCCTTTTTCACCGCGCGATAGACCTGTTGGGCCAGAGCGTACGGTTTCGATAATACTGTTTTCATCAAGTGCCGCGACGAATGCATCAAGTTTATCTGATGGTCCGGTCATTTCAATCACATAGCTATTGCTGGTGACATCAATGATTTTACCGCGAAAAATTTCAGCAAGACGGTTGATTTCTTCGCGTGATTCTTTGCATGTTTTGACTTTAACTAGCATTAGTTCGCGTTCAACATGGGTTGCTTCGGCTAGATCAATTAACTTAACGATATCAATTAATTTATTAAGCTGTTTAGTGATTTGCTCAATAACTTCATCGGTGCCGCGAGTCACTAAGGTCATACGTGACAACGTGGGGTCTTCTGTCGGAGCAACGGTTAACGACTCGATATTATAGCCGCGCGCCGAAAACAAGCCAGCAACACGAGATAAAGCGCCTGCTTCATTTTCAATTAGAATAGAAATAATATGTCTCATTATGCCAATTCCCTGTTGATAGGTGTGCCTGGTGCTACACGTAAAGTCATTTCTTGATGGCCTTTACCCGATTCAATCATTGGGTAAACGTTTTCTGTTCTATCAGTCATGATGTCTAAGAACACGGTGCGATCTTTCATAGCAAAAGCTTTTTCCAGTGCGGGTTTAACATCTTCTGGTTTTTCTACACGTATACCGACATGTCCATAAGCTTCAGCTAGTTTTACGAAGTCTGGAATCGTATCCATATAAGATTGTGAGTAACGACTTTCGTAATTAAATTCCTGCCATTGGCGAACCATGCCCATATAGCGGTTATTTAAGTTAATAATTTTAATGGGTGTGTTGTATTGTAGTGCAGTAGAAAGCTCTTGTATGCACATCTGAATACTGGCTTCACCTGTTACACAAGCCACTTCTGCTTCTGGGTGTGCTAACTTAACACCGATAGCCGCGGGTAAACCAAACCCCATCGTGCCTAACCCTCCGGAATTGATCCAGCGGCGTGGTTTATCAAACGGGTAGAATTGTGCAGCAAACATTTGATGTTGACCTACATCAGAAGTGATAAAAGCATCGCCTTTCGTTACTTCATAAAGTTGCTCAACAACCGCTTGTGGTTTAATGAATTCGCTATCACGATTGAACTCTAGGCAGTTAACTGAGCGCCACTGATCAATGCGGCTCCACCATGCTTCCAGCGCTTTTTTAGAAGGTTTCTTTTTCTGTTCTTTAAACAATTCAAGCATTTGCTTTAATATGGTTTTAACTTCACCCACTATCGGCACGTCAACTTTAACTGTTTTAGAGATAGACGCCGGATCAATATCAATATGGATGATAGTTGAGTGCGGGCAGAATTCTGCTAATTTTCCAGTAACTCGGTCATCAAAACGTACGCCAATAGCTAAAATGACATCACTTTCGTGCATGGCCAAGTTCGCTTCATAAGTGCCGTGCATGCCTAACATGCCGATAAACTGTTTATCAGTGGCAGGAAAAGCGCCCAAGCCCATTAAAGTTTGAGTGATAGGGAAGTTTAGTGAGCGTGTTAATTCTCTTAGTTCTTCGCTCCCTTCGCCTAGAACAACACCGCCACCCGAATAAATAACGGGGCGTTGCGCAGCTAATAATAATTCAATGGCTTTCTTAATTTGTCCAGGATGGCCTTTAGTTGCAGGGCTATAAGAGCGCATTTTGATTTTCTTAGGGTATTTATACGGAACCAAGATATTTGGATCAGTAATGTCCTTAGGAATATCCACAACAACGGGGCCTGGTCGGCCTGTCGTCGCAACGTAAAACGCTTTTTTCATCGTTTCCGCAATATCCTTAACATCTTTAACTAAAAAGTTATGTTTAACGCAAGGGCGGGTAATGCCAACCATATCGACTTCTTGAAAAGCATCGCTACCAATGACCGCTGTTGGAACCTGGCCAGAGATCACAATCATAGGAATGGAGTCCATATAGGCTGTAGCGATGCCGGTAACGGCGTTTGTTGCGCCAGGGCCTGATGTGACTAGAACAACGCCAGGCTTGCCTGTTGCGCGCGCATAAGCATCGGCAGCATGGGTTGCTGCTTGCTCATGTCTGACTAATATATGTTTGACATCTTCCTGATGGAAAATTGCATCATATAAATGTAATACTGCGCCACCAGGATATCCAAAAAGATACTCTACACCTTCATCTTTAAGGCACTGAACGACAATCTGTCCGCCACTGAGTTCCACTTTATAAAACCTCTTAAAATAATAAGAATACACTTTGCATTGAAGCCCTTAAAATAAGCTTGTTCTTCAATATGCTTTAAAATTAAAGTCTGCAGTAGGCATGAAAATACACGCGAGCTGTTTATTTTTACCCTTACCCTTAGAAAGTACAGGGATTATTTAGGGTGGAATTAGACTTTAATTAATAAAAAATCTATCCAAAATAGCGGAAAATAGCCATTTCGTCAAGAACTACATTTGTTACCATTGAACTATAAAATTTATTAAAAACAAGCTATCCTTACATCTATAGGTATAGTGTTGAGGAAAAGGAAATGCAACAAAATAGAAAAGACTATCGGAAAAAATTCACTTCAACGGGTGTTGTGTTTCTTGCGGGCGAGTTATTAGAGTTTGTGAGTTATGATGTTTCCGTTAAGGGCGTGCAAATAGAATTGGTTCCGGGTGATTTTATTAGCACGGTAGAGGATGTCAGAAATATATTAAATGAAATACACAGTGCTGAAGTTTTTGTACATGACTTAATGTTAAGTGCGGAGGCGACTATTGCTTGGGTGCGGGATGACGAGGGTAAAATTCTCCTAGGTCTGGAGTTTAGTGATGTCAGGCACAATGCGGACAAATTATGGTTACAACGACACTATTACCGAAAGAGTTTGGTTGCCGATGCAGATCTATTGTTAAATGAGCAAGAGATTGCTGCGCAGACGATTGATATTTCAAAAGATGGAATGAAGTTAAGTATTACTACTGGTGCTGAGTTAAAAGTTGGGGATGCTATTAAATTGTTTGTTCCTGATAGGGCGCTTAAAGCCTTAGCGGTTGTGATTTGGCTTAATCAATCTCCTGATTCTACTGAGCTTGGCGTACGCTATATTAATGTTAGCTAATAAATCTTGCTAGGCAAGTAGCCTTTATAAAAAATAGTAGGCAATAAAAAAGGCTTAATTACCTTAAGTAATTAAGCCTTTTGGCATAATGATTAGTAGTGATACTAATGATTAGTCACCTGAAAAATTATGATATGCAGTTCTAACGCCTTTGAACTTTTCAATTGCTACTTTTGTTAGTTCGATAGACTTTTCTGTTTCACCTTTCTTGAAAGCAGAGCGTGCTTTCTTCAAAGCGCCTTGAGCTCTAGCGCGAAGGGCGTAAACACTAGCGCTTTCAATTGTTTTAGAAGCTTGTTTGGCTGTTTTAAATAGCGCCAAACCTGTTTCCATATCAACGCCAGCCTCTAATCCTGTTAATACATTTTCTACTGCTTCAACAGTTGTATCAAGAGCAATAGCAACACCTTCTTGCGTTTGGTTTGCTTGTTTGCCTGCTGCCATTACAGAAGGAGCAGTTGCAATCATTGCAGTGCTAATGAAACCAGCTAAAACTACTTTTTTCAATAAACTCATATAAAATCTCACCTTATGTAAATAATAATTATTATATTTTTATGCGTAAGCGTACACGCATGAGTATTATCATAGCACAGAGATAATACAATTTTTTAAAAAATAATGACTTATCTTGTTATAGGGTTTTAGTTTCGCTCTTTGAATACATTACCTTAGAATAAAGCTCTCAAAGAGGCATAGGGTAAGAACGTATTTGTATGGGCTTAAATTACCCCACTAGCAACGGATCCAGCTCTTTCTTTAAATCTAAAGCGCGTAACTCATCAAAGCCTCCAATATGGCGTTCGCCTATATATATTTGCGGCACGGTTCTACGTTTAGTTTTTTGCACCATTTTTTCTCTTAAGCCTGCTGTGGTATCCACATTTAATTCTTTATAGGTTGCGCCTTTAGCTGTTAATAGGCGTTTGGCCATGGTGCAATAAGGGCAGAGGTTGCTGGTGTAGATAATGATTTCTGGCATGAGAGTTGTTTTCCTAAAGGGGAATCTAAATAAGTGAATGATTATACGCTAAGTCCGAGTATTCGGGAATTATGCCGTAAATGTGCAGGGCGATATATAGGAAGGTGTTAAAATGCCGCTCTTAATTCTTTTTAGCCCCCGCGCCGTAAGGTATGAACTTTTTAAATAAGCCAAATCTATGATGTATTCTCTAAACCGCCTTATTCTTATCGACTCTTATAAAGAGGGTGAATTGCAAGAAGTTCGCTTAGATGGGCATACCAATCTAAATGGCGTGAATGGCGCGGGTAAAACGACCTTACTGCGATTAATTCCCTTGTTTTATGGTGAAAGGCCGGGGCGTTTAGTGCCGAAAAGCCGCGTCACCGATAGCTTTGTTAAACACTATCTGCCGCGCGAATCCTCATATATTATTTTTGAATACCAGCGTAATGAGCAAACCTGCATGGTCGCTATTTATGCTTCGACTAACGATGAAGGCTTGTGCTATCGCTTTATAGATAAAGGCTTTGAAGCAGAAGATTTTATAGAACAACATGACGATGGCGAAAAATACCCGGTCTCTTGTCGGCATTTAAAATCACATCTCCTCACCCGCCAAGTGCAGCACAGTAATCAAGTGAGTGCTTGTAGCGATTACCGTACTATTATTCAGAACTTGCCGCACAATAAAGGCCAAGAAATGCGTCAGTTGATTGCGCGTTATAGCTTTTGTCAGAGCAGCTCGGGGCAGAGATTAAAAGATATAGAGAAAATCATTACTGGCATGTTTATGCGTTCTACAGATTTTTCTGATTTACGAGAAATGCTGGTTAATTGTATTGATGAAAATCGCGAATCCATTGCCTTGGAATTGCAAATGGAAACGCTGGATAATTGGTATAAAGAATATCGGGCTTATCAGCAAGTTGAACAAGAGCGGCCTAAAATAGAGCTATTGAATCAAGTTGAAACGGTGATTTTGCAAACTGAGCAAAGCTTGGGTGAATTACAAGTGCGTTTGGAAAAATTGCTAGCGCAAAGTGAGCAAGCCGAACAAGAGCAGCGTCAAGCTGGTGCGGTTTGTTATGAACAGTTAGAGCAAGTACAGAAAGCTTGGGAAGAGGAAGAGCTAGCGCTTAAATCTGCTTTAGCGACGACAAAAGCAGAGTTAGCGCAATTACAGCGTCAAAAAACACAGCTAGAAAAAGAAAAAGCGGCATGGGAAGCGCAGGACATAGCCGGTAAAAAGCAGCTGTATTCACGTTTAGAGTTGCTTAAAGCATCTTTGAATAGTGAGCGTGATAATTTAAGTCAGCTGATGTCTGATGTGCAAGATATCGAAGCAGAATTTCGCCGCTTACAAGCGGAAAAAGAACAATATTTTGCCGCACAAACTCATGATTTTGAGCTACAAAAACAGCAGCAACAGCAGAAATTAAGCGAGCAAAAAGCACAAGCGACTGCGGAGGCGGCTGAACGTAAAGAGACTTTACGCGATACCAGCGAGCAGCAGCAAGAAACAAACCGACAATCAACATTGAACTTAAGCGAGCAATTAGGTGCGTTAAATAGCCAGATTACGCAAGTTCAGGCTGACCCAGTATTGATTGCCGATCGCGAGACAAAATTAGAATTGCACGATACTTATCTACAGCAAAAACAAGAAGCTGAAGGTAATGAACAGGCGGTAGAGAAGGAAATACGCGAGCATAAAACCGCTGTTGAAGTGGTATTTCAGAAAAAGCGTGAGCATGCGAAAGAAAAGCAAACACTGCAAGCGAAAACCGAAGCTGTTGAAGCACAAATTAATGCCGATGCCAGTACTTTATTGGGGTTTTTACGTGAATATAAGTCAGATTGGGGTGAGAATCTTGCCAAAGTCATTAAGCCGGAACTGTTGCTACGTGATGATTTAGAGCCTGAGTTGTTATCTGAGTCAGCAAGCCTGTATGGTGTTGCTTTACAGTTGGATGGCATAGCGGCGGATTGCACGGTAGATGAAGAGAAATTGCGCGATATATTGCATAATTTTCGTGAACAAATACAGCAACAGACTTTGGCTGAAAATAGTGCTGAAGCAGAGTTACAGCAATTAAGTAAGGCGGATGCGAGCTTGCAAAAAAAGCATAAACAAGCTCTGTTAGAAAAAGGTCAAGTCAATAGCCATTTGCAAACTGTTAAAGAGGAGTTGGGCTCCTTAAAGCTACAAATTGTGCGCAGTAAAAAAGAACGTGGACAGCAGTTAAAATTGCAACGCACAGAAGTAAATGAGCAAATTAAACAAAACAATCTACAGTTAGCCGCACTTCAGCAGCAATTAAAAGATGAAGTTCGTGTATTAACCCAAGCGCTAGCAGAAAAAATAGCTGAATTTACTCACCAAGCCGAGGATGAGCGAGTTATTGCGGATCAGGAAATTAATCGCCTGAAAGAACAGAGAGCCAATGAGCTGGCTGAATTAAAGCAGCAGCGATTGCAAAGTATGCGCGAACGCAAAGTGGATACTGCGACTTTAACGGCCTTAGAAACTAAAGTGAATGCGCTCAAGCAGGAATTGGCAGAAGCGGAAAATGCCGAGCAATTGGTTAATCAATACCAGCGCTGGCTAGATGTAGAGTGGCTTCGAGATGAGTCTATACAGTCTGATCTAGTGACTTGTGCCGCAACCGAGCAACAGCAAAACCAGCAATATGAAGTTTTGCATGCAACTTATCAGCAGCAGCGTAAATCTCTTGATGAGCGTTTAGAGCAGATTAAAACTAGTATTAAGAAATACGATAAAGAAGTCACTACGCTGAAAAAAGTGCTTGAGGATTTAGCGCTTTACCCGAAAAAAATACCGGAACAAGTGTCATTCGATAGTTCGCATCATTTGAATTTATTGCAGGGTCATTTCAAAATTCTCACGGCTAAACATAAAACGCAGCGTAAGGAGTTAAGCGATTTAGTACGTCATTTAAAACGTGTACTGGCGGCAATTCCGAATACTCGCCCGTACAGTTATTATTCAGCAGTCAATACTGAGTTAGGTATTGATAGCGATGAAATGCAGTGGCTACCAGCCATACAAGATTGGTTTGTTTCCAGTGCAGATGATACAAGGCGCTGGCTAGTGATGCAGGCGCAGACTTTCGGTAGTGCGATTCGTAATTATCAACAAGCTTTACAGCGTTTTGATCGCGGCATTGATTCTTTATCGCGTCGATTGGCGGCGAATATTGATAAAAATATTAGCTTTGAAAAAATTGAAAGCATACAGGGGCGCTTAACCTCAAAAGTGAAGACTTTGGGCTATTGGGAGCAAATTGTTAAATTTACCGACCAATATGATGAGTGGAGTCGTCACACGGACGGGCAGTTGCCTGCCGATGATTTTGCTGAAATTGTGCGCCGCATTGCCGAACAATTGCAGAGCAAAAATAAGGTGGAAATGAAGCTAGTCAATTTGTTGGAGTTGGAAATTATTGTCACCGAAAATGGCCGTAGTAAGCGAGCAACGCATGCCGAAGAGTTACGCCAGATTTCCAGTCATGGTTTATCGTATCTGATTTTATGCGTGTTCTTTATTGCCTTGGTGAATATGATTCGCAAAGACCAGCCAGTGCGGTTTATCTGGCCTATGGATGAGTTAAAAGAATTACATCAATTAAATATAGAAATGCTGATCGAGCTGTTAACTAAGAACAATATTACTTTACTGTCGGCATTTCCTGATCCTGATCCTGAGATTTTAGGCTTTTTTAAAAATCGCTATCAGGTGCATGGTTTCCGTGAATTAATTGAAATGGATATGGATACGGAATATATGGCTAACTTAGAAGCGTTGGCTTTTGATGTTGAACTGCCAGGAACAGAAGCAGAAGTTATCGTGGAGAACGCGAATGTTTGAGTCTTTGGTGAAACGCTTATTGCAGGGTGAATTCATTTGTGAAATCACCGATGAAGCTGGTTTTCAGTATTTACAAAATCCAGAGAACCTCTTTCAGGTAGAAGATTATTTGCAGCGCTTAAATTATCGTTTGGCGAGCACACAGAATAAATTATCTTTTTATGCGGCTTATATAGAAATCGATAATGCGGCACGCCAAGATATTCGCAAAGTATTTCAGCAATTTCGCTTGGAATTACATCCAGTAGTCGAATGGCTAGATATGATGATGGCGTGTTTAAAGCAAGATGCCGTATTATCGCCTGGTGATACTTTGGCTTTCTCCAGTTTATTACAGGTAATTGAAAATAATCAGGCGCTAGCGGATCGTTTACAAGCCTTTGCTAAATTTAAAGACTTCACTAGCAATGAAGATTCGGTTAAAGGGCGTTTGGAAAAATTATTAAGTACTTTGCAGAAGTGGGGCTATTTGCAATTAGCCAATCGCGACACCTTAATTTATCAAGTGACTGGCAAGCTGGATTATTTTTATCAATCGTTACAGTTTATTCAGGAGCATGAAGAAATACCTGTCGAGCAGGGAGAAGAGGAGAGTGCTCAGGAGACTTTATTTTGAGTCAGGCGCAAGGTTTAGAGCGCTTATTTAAAGCACTGGCGAATCACAGTGATTTAATTGCTCAGGCGTATTACGAAGGTGTTGTTTACAAAGATAGCAAAAATCAGCGTGCGCTTAATCAATTAAAACAGCTCAAAGTTCTGGTCAATCATAGTATTGATGGTTATCGAATTTCTGGGCGTTTAGGGCAGTTCGTCGATAGTGCTTTAAGTAGTGATCGTTTGCGCCGATTAGATACCGATTTAGCCAGTTGGGTCGATACTTTAGAACAGCAAATTCTTATGTATCAGGATGCCTGGGATGAAAATCGTATCGAAGATTCGGAAAATTATAGTACTGAAATTGAGCGAGTGATTTTTGATCTCTCGGACAATTTAGAAGAAAATACCAGCTATTTGTTAATGCTTATTAACAGCCGTTTTGCTAACGTGCGTACTTTAGCCGAGAAGAAAAAACAAAACGTGTTTTATATCTCGCGCGTCGAGTTATTAGTGCAAGCTATCAGTTCTTTGCGTCCCGAGTATTTATTAGAAATGGTCGATGAGCATCCTGCGCTGTATGCTTTGTTAGAAGAACAATTAATGCGCTTATTACCGATTTATCATCAGCGTTTGCAGGATATTTTAGATAAGCTGAAAACCTTTTTGTTTGAACTACGTAAGATCGAAGAGCGTGCGCAATTAGTACAAGGATTTGCCTTTTTTCTACGCCAGAATCCTGGCTATGAGATGCAAGATTGGTCTGAGCAGGACACCATTCCTGAACAATGGAACCAAATTAAACCGCTGCAGCTGACCTTATCAGCCGATACGCAACATTATGCCGTAGAAGATGAGTTAATTGCGATTGTGCAAAAATTGCGCGTCGATAGCGAAGCATTATTAACAAAAAAACGTAAGCCAAAAATTAACAAGATCGAAACTGTTGAGCGTGAGATACAAGTGATGGAGTTGCCGCTGTATCGTAAATGGTTGCGCCGTTATTTTGTTTTATTGGAACAACAAGCAGGGCAGGGGATTTCGGCTGTTAGTTTTCAGCAGAAATACGTGCAAGAGATAGACCCCGCTTTATGGTTAGGTTGTGTATTAAATGAATGGCTCAGACAGCAACAACGGCATAGCAAGATAAAAATGGAATTTATCCAGTTTGCCAGCCATGCGGCATTTACGGGTAATAAGAAAGTAAAAGATATTGTGTTGTGTTGGCGGGAAGAGGCGAATAACACCGCGTAGGACTTTTGTAGGGCGCGGCTTTAGCCCGCCTTTGCCGCACAATTAAATGCAAATGTATAGGGTGTGCTGAGGAACGAAGCGCACCAAGCTTTTCGTAAATGATGCGTTTCACCCCTCAGCTCATCATCTGAAATGTGAGAGCCATGAAATTAAATAGAACCCAATTACGCGTAGCCGAAAACGCAATAAAAGCAAAACTTGAACTCGTACCTTTAAACAAAAGCTGGCAATTCTTTCATGAAGAATATGCCATCGGCTTACCTCAAGGCACTAAATTAAAACTAAGAGAGCAAGACAGAGCCAAGTTACAGGAAATGATCCGGCTGGAAACAGGTATTAATTTAGAGAACAGCTCAATCGCTGATTTCTCCCATATGAACAGAGAGCAAGCATTAGAACATGGCACTAATGAAAAGTTGGCGGGAAAAAGTGTAAAAGACCAGCGTTTAGCGTTTAAAACCTTGGCAGAACAGCCATTAAAAATTAATCAGCAGCAATACCTTTTACCTGCAAATGGTCACATGGATATGTGCCTAGAACAGCTAGAAAGTATCGAACATAACTGTCTTTTAATCATCGAAAATTACCGCTGTTTTGATCAACTACAGCAGATTAAGCTGAAATTACCCACGCAATATAATCAGCCATTGGTAATTTATCGCGGTGATAATTATTACAGTGAAAAAACGCTAAGACTATTACTTGCCGCAACGACTTTACCCGTAATTGCCATGCTAGATATTGATCTTAAAAGTCTGTTGATCGCTAGTTCTTTTCCATGTGTTGTTGGTTTAATATGCGCGAGTTTGCCTGAATTTGAAATATTGCTACAAGAAAAAGGTAATGCTAATCTTTATGCCAAACAATTGCCTGAATGCCAGCAGGCATTAAATGCAAGTGAAGAACCGGTGATTAAAACGCTTTGGGCTTTGTTACGCAAATATCAGAAAGTTTGGGTGCAGGAGCATGATTTGGGGGCGGGGTATGAGTTGAGGTTGATGGGGGTTGTTGAAAGCCAATCAGAATAGTGTAAGTTTTGAGTTGAAATAGCACCAATCCTAAGCCTTTGTAGTTACAGGTATTAGGAGTCTGCATTCAACTCTGGTGTGGGCTATAAAATTGTTTTTTTAACTGGAAATTGGATAAATGCTTCTATTCATTGCTTCTGCTAAAATATATTCTGTAGTGACAGAGGGAATATAAATGACTATTGCTGAAATTTCAAAAATGAGTGTTCTTGAGCGGCTTCAAACAATGGAAGCATTGTGGGATTCACTCACTCGCGAACCAGCCGGAATTAAATCACCTAAATGGCATGAAGAGATACTCTCAGATAGAAAAGAAAAAATAGAAAGTGGTCATGCTAATTTTATTTCGCTAGAAAAATTAAAATTAAAGCATGGAAAATGAATATCCAGATATTATCAGAGGCAGAGACTGATCTTGAGGAAGGAAGGTTTTTCTATGAAAGCCAAGAACAAGGTATTGGTGAATATTTCTGGGGTTCGCTGCTATCAGATATAGAGTCTTTAATCATATACGCTGGCGTTCATTCCAAAGTGTACGGTTATTACCGAATGTCTTCAAAGAGATTTCCATATTCAATTTATTACGATTTAAAGGGGTGTACTGCATCCGTTATTGCCGTATTACCAGAGCGAAGAAATCCAAATTGGGTGCGTAGTAAGCTGAGTAAAAAAAGTTAAGGCGAGAGAAAATAGGAAACAAACTACGTTTGGTAGCTCTACTCTTTATTGCTTAATTTAATCGTGCCCCTTGTTAGTGAATGATGATGTTGTAAAGTTCTGAGTGAAAAAGGCAGATAACCGAAAAATTTAAGACAGAGCGAAATAAAACTCGTAAGTTGGATACGTAAACTCGTAAGCCGTAATGCGTTGGAATAGCGTAGCGTTTTCCGGCATATTATTTGCCGCTGACGTTTGATTTTCTACTTGTGGTGGAAAACGCTAGCGCTATTCCACCCTACAAAATATAAAACTATCTTATGAAAAAATACTTCCCTGCGATCCTGTTTATTCTGTCTATTGGCTTTTTAATCCCCGGTATTATTCAGCCCTTTATGACCATTAAAGCTGAGATCAATAAGCAAGAATTATTTGATATTGCAGCTCAAGAGCTTTTGCCACCGGCACAGCAAAGCAATGATATTATGCAAAATATAGTGCGCTCGGTCATTCGTGATATTCATTTTGAAGGATCTATTACAGCCTTTGAATCGACGCGTAGTTTATGGGTAACAATGTCTGATCTGATTACTCATGACTATATTATCGTAGGGCTACTGATTGGTTTATTCGGCATTATTATTCCCTTTATTAAAATAACTCTTAACTTGATAGCTTTATTTTTAGCATCGGGAAAGACGAGAAATGATTTGTTAAATATCAGTAGCGTGTTGAGTAAATGGTCTATGTCAGATGTATTTTTTATGGCTATTTTGGTGACCTTTTTTACTGTGAATGCTAATGCTCAAGAGATCAATGCTATACAAATGAGCGCTAGATTCGAGTCTGGGTTTTATTTTTTTGCTACTTATTGTGTATTGGCGATTGCAGCGAGTCAGTTGATGCAACTGTGGAATAATGGGCCCGCGGAGTAAATAATAATTTGATTATTTGATGACATATACTGTACATTTTGCACTTTACTTCAATACATATTAAGGGAAAATTATGTTAAAAATATCACTTCGGAGCCTGCTGTTTTCGATTCTTTGCATGAGTTTTTCACTAGCATTCGCCGCTGAAGAAGGTGTCGCCTCATATTACTCTGATGTTTTCCAAGGTAAGAAAACAGCGAGCGGCTCAGTCTATGACAGAAACAAACTGACCGCCGCTCATAACAACCTGCCATTTGGTACCAAGGTTAAAATTACTGACTTAAAAAATAATAAATCAGTTATCGTTACGATTACCGATCGTGGCCCATATAGTAAAAAACGTATGGTTGACCTGTCTTATGCGGCCGCAAAAGAAATTGACTTGATTAAAGCAGGCGTTAGTAAAGTTAAACTGGAAATCATTAAATAATTGCCTAAGCAGTAGTGTAGGTTAGGTTGATGCTGTTCCAACTTAGAATTTACCTAATAATGATACCTGCACTGCACAACAATAATTGATTCTTCTGTCACTTTATAAATAATCCGGTGTTCTCGATTTATGCGCCGCGACCAATAATCTGACCAGTTATGCTTTAATGACTCTGGCTCACCAATGCCTACAAAAGGCTCTCTCTTAATGTCTTTAAGCAATGTATTTATGCGTTTGAGTATTTTCTTATCCGTTGCTTGCCAGTATAAGTAATCTTCCCATGCAAGTTCAGCCCAAGATAAGATCATTCCTCAATCAGCTCATGTTCATTAGTCATTCCTTTTTCTACTTGTACGATAGCCTGATTTAATCGCTCAGCATTTTTAGGACTAGCCATTAAATAAGCAGTTTCTTCGTATGAATGAAAATCTTCCAAACTAATAAGAACAGCAGGCTTGCCATTTTGTCGTGTAATTAAAATCGGAATATGGTCATCATTAACTTTATCGAGCGCGCTCGATAACTGACCTCTAAATGCGGTATAACTCATTGTGTCCATAATACTCACCTGAGAGATTAATTTTTTAAATACATTGTATAGGTACGTACTTATGTACTCAATTTATTTCCTTGACTACAGTTCTCAGGGTAAGCACAAGTTTGCATGTTAAGTAGGGAATATACGTACAGGATAATCAAGACTTTTTAGCAGAGCAACTCTCGTCTACCCCTCAAAAAACAACTTCTCTTCTAAGGTTTTACCTTGGCTAAACTGGCGATAGTGCCAGTTGTTATCCATTAGGCAAGTGAGAATTTTTATATCTATTTTAGGTTCAATTGCTGGATTATATTCGATAATAAATTCATTTTTTTGTGGGTTAGAAACCAGTAGTACGCCCGCTAATTGTTTTAATTGAGCCATCACTTCCGTTGCTGGACACGACTCCATCTGCAGAGTTATAAATCGTGTTGGGCTGTCTTGCTTTGAGGCGTTGAGTTGCATGCTACTCATATTGCCATTTTCTAGCAATAATATTTGCTGGCATAGACGACCGAGCTCAGCCAGATCATGTGAGCTGATAATAAAGGTGGTCGCGGGTGATAAATCGGTAATAATCGAGCGAATATTACGCGTGTTGACTGGATCTAATCCGGCGGTGGGTTCATCTAAAAGTATTAGTTCTGGGCTGCCAATCAGTGCTTGGGCAATGGCTACGCGTTTGGCCATACCATGACTGAGCGTATCTGGTTTTTCTTTGATCGAATCTTTCAGTGCGACGGCATCTAAAACGCGGACAGTTTCATGCTGAGCTTGTTGCGCACTTAAACCTTGAAGGCGAGCATAAAAGTTGAGTTGCTCGCCAATAGTAAAACTAGGGTCTAGTTTTGCATCCTGGGGTAGGGCTGAGACTCTGCCGTTTAATGCAGATGCACCAGGCTTATGTCCAAATAGGCTTGCCGAGCCCGATGTGGGGTGTATAAAGCCGCAAAGTATGCTGAGTAAGGTGGTTTTTCCTGCGCCATTAGGGCCGACTAAACCTATCGGTTCGCCTGTTGCCAGTTCAAAATTAACCTTATTAAGTGCTACTTTACCGGAGTAAGAATGGCTAAGGTTGTGGCAGTGTATCATTGGGCTATTACTCATAAACTTTGTCTCGACATAATCCAGCGTCCGATACTTAGAAAAACTAGAGACTGTAGTAAAGGGATGTAAGCCAGCTCTAAGGTTTGCCATTCCGCTAGTTGAGATAAATCAGCCATTTGGTAGCCTGGGATCAGAATTTTTAAAACAGCTAGCGCAGGCAAGTAATAGGATAAGCCACTAATAATTCCTGCTAGAAAGCTCCAGATTAGAATAGCCCAAACAGTGGCCTGTCTAGCTGATTTAACGCTGGCCGATAAGGCGGCCATCATCGCGGTAAAAGGGAGTAGTACTAAGATCAAATTAACGGCAATTGCACTCGCGCTATTTAAGGCGGCGGGCAATAAGTTGATGTCGCGATAAATCGCCAACATCAAAGTAGTTAGCACAGTGACTAAGATCAATAATGTTTGAATCGCCATGACCCCCGCAAAGCGGCCAAAAAACAGACTGTCGCGGCTGACGCGTAAACTTAGAAAGCGTAAAGTACCGCGTTCTCGATCAGAACAGCTTTGATCGGAGGCGATAGTAATACACAGTAAAGGAAACATAACTAAAGCAAAACGCCAATACACGCCAAATTCGGGTATTTGCCAATTGAGTAAGGCGCCAAAGCCGATGAATTCAAAAAAATTACTGCCTTGAGTTGAGTTTTGATTTTGTTCAAATAGATCGGCGGAAAAGCGAATCGGGTAGAGCAGAATAAAATACCAAACTATGGCGAAAGTAATGAGATAGATCAGTCCTTTACGTGTAGTAAATAGCCTTTTTAGCTCAAATTGACAGATGAGTAAGGTGGCATTGAGAAAACCAGAAGTCATGATGTTTCCTGTGGCTTAATAAGTGAGGCGTTGTGGGAGGGGCTTTTAGCCGCGACTTGTATAAAATCGCGGCTAAAAGCTCCTCCCACAAAATCTTTATTTTTTATCGCGATTGCGTGCGTTAGCCCAAACATCTTTAGGTTGCCATTGAGTGTCTAGGTAAAGCGCCTCTACTTCTTTGCGCGCCCAAGGCGTTTTACGCAGAAACTTAAGGCTAGAAGTGATGCTTGGATTGTCTGTAAAGCACTTGATTTTAACGCGCTGTCCCAATTCTTCCCAGCCATACTTCTCGAACAATTGGATCATAATCTCTTTTAAAGTGATCCCATGCAACGGGTCTTGATTGACGCGTTTTTTTTCTTGATCAGTGGTCATGGTGATTTTTTAGTCTTGGTCTGCTTGCTTGGCTTCGGTCTTGTTTTCAGCTTTTTTAACGCGCAGTTTACTGCCATCTATATCTTTACCATTAAGGCCCAACATGGCGGCTTTGGCTTCGCCTACTTTAGGCATTTCGACAAAACCAAAACCTTTGGATAGTCCGCTTTCTTTGTTCATGACTAAAGCGCAAGATTGTACGCTGCCATAAGGTTCAAATAATGCGAGAAGCTCTGCTTCTGTGAGAGTGCGTGCGATGTTACGAATGAGTAAATTCATGAAGTTACCTTAATGGATAAGAATAATATAGTTATTTATCGGGCATTGTACCGCGTCTGAATAAACGCTACACGGCAAAGCCTGTTTTAACTTTTGTTGAATTGGCGCTATATCTAATGTGGATTAAGGGAAAACTATTACTCAGTGCGCGTGTCTTGCGTTATGATGAATAAAATAATCATGAAAAGAAAGAAATTTGAATAAAAATAAAGTTAAAATTATGAGCGAATCCTCAGACAATAATATCGATTTCAGTACGATTGCTGACCCTTACGCGCAGCGTGAGGCGGCTAAATATGAGCAACCTATTCCAAGCCGAGAATTGATTTTACAATTGATTGAACAGCGCGGTAAGCCTATAGGGCGGAAGCAAATTGCTGAGTCGTTTTCATTGGAGTCTGAAGATCAGTTAGAAGCTTTGCGCCGCCGTATGCGTGCGATGGAACGTGATGGTCAAGTTTTATTTAATCGCCGTCAGCAATATTGTTTGGTCGATAAGCAAGATTTAATAGCTGGACGTATTTTAAGTTATCCTGATGGTTTTGGTTTTTTAAAGCCTGATGATGGTGGTGGGGAGGACCTATTTATGTCCCCGCGAGAAATGAATCAAGTCTTACACAATGACCGTGCTTTGGTGCGCGTTTCAGGTGTGGATAGAAAAGGGCGTAGAGAAGGTAAGATTGTTGAGGTTTTAGAGCGTAATACGCATCAGATTGTCGGGCATTTTATTAGCGAGCATGGTGTACAGTTTGTTAAGCCAGACAATAAGAAAATTACGCAAAATGTTTTGATTACTAAGGGTGAAGATCATGGCGCTAAAAAAGGCGACATGGTGGTGGCTACTCTTACCGAGCAGCCAACGTCTCGTCGTCAGCCTATAGGTAAAATTACCGAAGTATTGGGCGCTCATATGGCTCCGGGTATGGAGATTGATGTTGCAATACGTACTTATGAGTTACCTAATGAGTGGCCTGAAGCGGTCTTAAAACAAGTTAAACCACTGAAAAAAGTGGTTGCCGAAGAGGCAAAAGAAGGTCGCGTTGATTTGCGTGATGTGCCATTAGTCACTATTGATGGTGAAGATGCGCGTGATTTTGATGATGCGGTATTTTGTAGTAAAACGTCCAAAGGCTGGAAGCTGTTAGTTGCTATTGCTGACGTGTCTCACTATGTACAGCAGGGCACAGCGTTAGATATTGAGGCGAAAAATCGTAGTACTTCGGTGTACTTTCCCGAGCAAGTTATTCCTATGTTGCCGGAAATTTTATCCAACGGCTTATGCTCGATTAACCCTGATGAAGATCGTTTGTGTATGGTCTGTGAAATGATCATTAACGAACAAGGACAAGTGACGCGCACCAAGTTTTTTGATGCCGTGATGCGTTCGCATGCTCGCTTAACCTACAATAAGGTTTCGGAGATGTTAGAGCATGATCATGCCAAGTTAAAGAAAAAATACAAAGATGTATTGCCGCATTTAGAAGAAATGTACGCTCTGTATAAAGCGATGCGTGGGCAGCGTGAGGTGCGTGGTGCGATGGATTTTGACACGCAAGATACGCAGATTATTTTTGGTGAAGACCGGAAAATTGAAAAAATTATCCCTACCCAACGTAATGATGCACATAAGCTAATTGAAGAGTTTATGATTGCCGCAAATAGTGCGGCGGCGCGTTATTTGAACCGTAAAAAAATGCCGCGTTTATTGCGTATTCATGAGGGGCCTTCAGAAGAAAAAATTAAGAATCTAAAGACTTTTTTGGGTGAAGTGGGCTTGCATATGGGGGGTGGTGATAAACCAACGCCAGTAGATTATATGCACTTAACAAGTACCATTAAAGGCCGACCAGACGCGCATTTAATTCAGACGGTGTTATTACGCTCTATGTCGCAGGCAGTTTATAGTCCTGAGAAAAAAGGTCATTTTGGTTTGGCTTTAGATGCTTATACGCATTTCACTTCGCCGATTCGTCGTTATCCTGATTTGATGGTGCATCGTGCAATTCGTCACTGCCTACAGGGCAAATCACCAGAAAGCTTTTATTGTGGCTTTCCAGAAATTTCGACTTTAGGTGAGCATTGCTCATCTAATGAGCGAAGAGCTGATGATGCTACACGTGATGTAGTTAGTTGGTTGAAGTGCGAATTTATGCAAGACAAAATTGGCGAAACCTTTCCAGGGATTATTTCTGCGGTAACAGGTTTTGGCTTATTTGTTGAGTTGGTTGATTTGTATGTTGAGGGCTTGGTGCATGTGACTGCTTTGGGGCAGGACTTTTTTAAGTTTGACCCATTAAGTCATCAGTTAAAGGGCGAACGGACAGGTGTAAATTATCGCTTAGGCGATGCGGTGAATATTGTGGTTGCCGGCGTTAATTTAGATGATAAGAAGATTGACTTTGAATTATTAGGTCAGCAAAGAAAAACAACGGCACGAGCACCGGTAGTTGATGCGCAGGGAAAACCAGAAAAGAAAAAAGACAGAAAAAAACCAAAACATAAAAAGCCAAAGCATAAAGCTAAGGTAGCGAAGAAGAAGGTTCATAAATGAGTTTAGCAAAGATTTTTGGCGTGCATGCAGCGCAGTCAGCATTAGATTATTCACCTGAGAAAGTTAATCAAGCTTGGGTGGATCAAAAAAGACAAGATGAGCGGTTGCAAGGTCTAGTAAAAGGCTTGGGGCAACGAGGTATTAATATCCAAAAAGCGGATCGCAAGCAATTGGATAGCTTATCCAAAGGCGCGAATCATCAAGGCATTATTTTAGAAGTAGAAATGCCCGCGATGCGCTCTGAAAATGACTTGAAATCGGTTGTGGAGAGCGCTAAGCAAGTGCCGTTTTGGTTAATTTTAGATCATATTCAAGATCCACATAATTTAGGCGCTTGTTTGCGTACTGCTGATGCAGCGGGCGTGCAAGGAGTGATTGTGACGAAAGATCAGGCGGTTGGGATTACACCGACGGTCTGCAAAGTCGCCAGTGGCGCAGCGGAAACCGTGCCGGTTTATCAAGTAACTAATATTAGCCGTACGATTGCTTGGTTAAAAGAGCAAGGTATCTGGGTAGTTGGTGCGGCTGGTGAAGCTGATAAAACCATTTATGAAACCGATATTAATATGCCCTTGGCTTTAGTGATGGGGGCGGAAGAAAAAGGCATGCGTCGCTTAACGCGTGAGCAATGTGATTTCTTGGTCAAAATTCCTATGCAAGGTAGTGTTGATAGTTTAAATGTCTCTGTTGCTGCTGGGGTATTGATTTATGAGGCGTTTAGGCAAAGATTAGGTGCGTAGCAATGGGCGTTCTTGATCAATTAAGAAAAGAAGCTGATCAAAAGAAATTATCCGAACAGCAAACTGTTGACCAGCAAGCGCTTCGAGATAAGCACTATAAAACGAAAATTTTACCTAAAATGCAGCAAGTTTTTAAATACTTGCAAGAGTTGGTCGCGCATTTGAATTATCTTGAAGTCCCTATACAAGTGGAAAGTTACAGTGAGCGCTTTCCACGCTTAGGCACGCTGATGCAAAAAGACTATAAGATCAATACTGATGGTTATGGCGGTTTTTCTGATTTCGATAAGTTAATGCAAATTAACCTGACTTTTTATTGCATCGGTAAGGGCGAGTTGGAGTATAACGTACAGACTAAATCAGCAATTGAGCAGGAAAATTCTTTTTTACATGCTAAGCGAATTCCTTCAAAAATGCATAGGTTAGGTGGTGTGGGTGGTGAAGAGTCGGCTAGATTTGTACTGACTAAGAAAATACCAGTGCGAGTGCGTTTTGAAGTAGATTATGATCAGTCGAAAATTAAAGTCATGGTGAATAACCATACTAATTTTTCTATGTATGCAGAAATGTGGCAAGTAGAAGATATTGATGATGCCTTTTTGGATACTTTGGCACGTTATTTACTGCGTAAAGATACTGAGTTTATTCGCTTGGATATCACGGATGAATACAGGGATAAGTTGCGCAATAAATTGCAGTCCATTAAACATAACGAAGAACAAGAGTTTCTTGCGAGAACGAGTGAGCAGCAAAGGTTGGTGGAGCTAGAGGAAAAAGAAAAGCTGGGCTATAAGATGAAATCTTTTATTGCAGATAAGATTAAGCGTTAGGCAGGTTAATTCGTTTTTGATTTTCCAAAGGAGCGGCTTCAGGCCGATTTTCCAGCTCTCGCACTTAATCCCAATAGATTTATACTTAAACTCATATAACCAAGAGAAACTGCCATTCCTGACTACTTTTAGCTGGAATCTATCGTACATGCATGGATTCCCGATTAAAGATTTCGGGAATGACAGTAATTATTTATTGGGATTAGTATTGCCAGTAAAATCCTACCTAAAATAAGATCAGTTACTTTTTTAGTAGTTGGATTAAATCCTTAGCTAAGTTTTGCATTTGTTCATCACTCAATAATTGATTGGTTTGAGTGTTGAGGAAGAATATATCTTCTGCTCGACTGCCTATGGTGGTAATTTTTGCACTGATAATATTGAGTTGATTGGTGCGAAAGAACTGAGCTACTTTTGCTAGTAATCCCGGGTGGTCGGTGGTGATTAATTCTAAAATATCGTATCGATTCTGCGGGTCTTGATGGAAGCGGGCTTGGGTGCGAATTGGAAAGTGTGTGGCTTGGCGCGAATGATGATGCAGGTTTTTTTGTTGAGTATTGGCGCGGTCACTTAATTGTTGTTTTACTGTGGAGCAAATGTGTAGTTCGCGGCGCAAATCGCTAATAGGCTCACCTGATTGTTCTAGCACTTGGAAGCTATTCAGTGTGTACTGCTCGTCTTGAGTGGAAATGATCCTCGCATCAAGAATAGTTAAGCCTAGATTATCCAGTGCGGCTGTGCAGCGTGAGAAGATAAAGTCTTCCTGTTTGTGCTGGGCATAGATAAAGATTTCTGCGCTACCACGCTGGTTTTGTGGGCGCAAGAGAATGAGCGGTAAGTCGTTTTCAGCGTTGGCGTTAATGGCAATGGTGTGCCAGACGGCTTCATCTGTGTAGTAGCGTAGAAAATAATCAGAATTGATGTGCTGCCATGCATTTTTGATGCTGGCTGCGGATAGTCCTTTTTTAAGTAATTCTTTGTGTGCTTCTGATTGCGTTTCTTTTATGGTATCTAATTGTAGGATTGGGTTTTCTAGTCCGCGTCTCAATGCGTTAGCTGTTGCGCTGTATAGTTCTTTTAGCAGGGAATCTTTCCATGAGGTCCATAGCTGAGGGTTAGTGGCGCGAATATCAGCGACGGTGAGTAGGTATAGGTAATTTAAGTTTTCTACCTTGCCTACTTTGGCAGCAAATTCATGAATTACTTCAGGGTCGCTAATGTCTTTGCGTTGTGCTGTGGTCGACATGACTAAATGATTTCGCACTAGCCAGCAAATTAATTTGGTGTCGTGCTCTGATATTTTATGATCGATGCAGAACTGCTGAGCAATTGCTTTGCCTAGTTCGGAATGATCGCCTTTTTTTCCTTTAGCAATGTCATGAAATAATCCGGCGGTGTATAAAATGTGGGGTTTAGGGATTAATAGGAAAATACTATTACAAAAAGGCAGTTCTTCATTGTGTTTTTCTAAGGCAAAGCGACGCAAATTGCGGATCACAAAAAGTGTATGTTCATCCACTGTATAGATGTGGAATAGGTCATACTGCATACGTGCCACAATATTATTAAAGCTGGGCAAGTAGGCGGCTAGTACGCCATAGCGATTCATCATGCGTAGTACGCGGTTGATGGTGCGCGGTTGGCGCAATATGTCTATGAATAATTGTCGGGCAAGTGGGTCTTGTCGGAAGTTGTCGTCAATTAGGTGCAGATTGCTGCGAATAAGACGAATAGTGGTCGCTCTAATGCCATTAATTGATGGGATTTTTTGTATTAATATGAAAATTTCCAGTAAGGCGCGTGGCTGAGCTTCAAAAATTCCGACGCTTTTTGCAGCAATATAACCGGCAATGCTGTCAAATTTGTCGTTGATAGCTTGAGGTTTGTAGGTTTCTTCGTTGTGAGTCAGGCAGCGCTCGTCAAAAAATTGCAGTAAGGTCTCATTAAGGCGCTCTAGTTGCATCACTGTTTTGAAGTAGAGCTGCATAAATTGCTCGACGCCTTCATTGTTTTTCTGTTCGGTAAAGCCAAAAGAAGCCGCTACTTCACGTTGGTGATCAAAAAGTAGTCGATCTTCGCAGCGTCCTGTTTGTAGGTGTAGGGCAAAGCGTATTTTCCATAAGAGTTCCTGTGCAGAAAATAACTCCTCATATTCGCTTTGGGGAAGAATGTCGTATTGAGTTAATTCGCGCAGAGTTGCTGTTTTGTAATGGTGCTTAAAGACCCACCCGATAATTTGTAGGTCTCTTAAGCCGCCAGGGCTTTCCTTTACATTTGGTTCTAAATTGTAAGCTGTGCCATGAAATTTTTGATGTCGGATTTGTTGCTCTTCAAGCTTGGCATTATAAAACTTTTCTGAATTCCAAGGGGGGTGTTCAGATAATTGAGTGCTAAGGTCGGCGCTAAGGTTTTGGTTTCCTGCTAAGTGACGGGACTCCATGAGGCTAGTCATAATGGTTTGGTCGTCTGCCGCAGCCTGTAGGCATTCTTCGGTGTTGCGTACGCTTAGTCCTAGCTTTAATCCAGTATCCCAAAGGAAAGTGCATAATGCACTAAGCTGTTCTTTTGCTTGTTCTGGAGTGTTGTCGTCAAGCAATATAAGAATGTCGATATCTGAATACGGAAACATTTCTTGTCGACCGTAACCGCCCACTGCAATTAAGGCAAAATGTTCCGGGGCTTGGATTATAAAACGGTTCCACAGGACGTGCAGTACTTCATCTATAAATAGCGATTTGCCGAGCAGTAGTGGTTGGATTGGGTTTTCGGGGGTGAAAATACTTTTCAGGTAACTGTTATGTTGTTGTATGGCTTGCTTAATCTGTTGTGCGCTATTAAGGCTGGGGGGGGCTGAATTATTCACATTTCCTCTTGGCGTAAAGTAAGGATTTCATATCCCGTAGGCGTTACTAGGATGGTGTGCTCCCACTGTGCGGAAAGTGAGCGATCTTTAGTGACGGCTGTCCAGCCATCTTTAAGTACTTTCATATGGCGTTTGCCGATATTAACCATGGGCTCGATAGTCAGTATCATGCCTGCTTCTAAAGTAGCGCCTTCGCCTGGCTTGCCGTAGTGTAAAACTTGAGGCTCTTCGTGAAATTTCTTGCCGATGCCATGGCCACAAAATTCCTGAACGATTGAATAACGATTGGATTCGGCATGCTTTTGTATGGCATGGCCAATATCGCCAAGTGTGCAGCCTGGTTTTACTTGCTCTATGCCTAGCATTAGGCATTCTTGGGTAATAACGCATAGGCGCTTTGCGTGAGGTGTGACTTCGCCCACATAAAACATTTTGCTCGTGTCGCCATGATATTCTTCTTTAATAACGGTAATGTCGACATTGATAATATCGCCCTTTTTTAGCTTCTTTTCGTTAGGGATGCCGTGGCATATAGTGTAATTAATGGATGTGCAGATGGATTTAGGGAAACCATGGTAATTAAGTGGCGCGGGAGTAGCATTTTGCACATCAACAATATAATCATGACAAAGTTTGTCTAATTCATTGGTGGTTACGCCGGGAATGACATAAGGCGCAATAAACTCTAAAACTTCTGCAGCAAGCTTTCCGGCAATGCGCATTTTTTCGATTTCGGCGTCTGTTTTTATGGTGATTGACATGGCTGTGTGCTTGCTTGTTGTGGGGGGGGGATGAATATATTAACAGGATTTGCTTAAAGATAAATTTTAACAGAGATTTCATTGTTGTAAAAAAGTAAATATGGTATAAAGGTAGGTTCATTTACTTAATACTCACATCTATCGACACGGTTAGTTGGGTGCTGGTTTTTTTAAAAAACTGGTTTCTAGTCGGGATAGGTGGAGGCGTAACCCTTCCGGAATAATCCGGAATTATTTGGAGAAAAGAATGGCCGCAGTATCAATGCGTCAAATGCTAGAAGCAGGTGTTCACTTTGGACACCAAACTCGTTATTGGAATCCACAAATGGCACCTTATATTTTTGGTGCACGCAGCAAAATTCATATCATTAACTTAGAGAAAACTCTTCCTTTGTTTAATGATGCAATGAATTATGTTGGTCAGATGTCTGCAAATAAAGGCAACATCTTATTTGTTGGTACTAAAAAGTCTGCCCGTAAAGCTGTTGCTGAACAAGCAGTACGCTGTGGTATGCCTTATGTAAATCACCGTTGGTTAGGTGGTATGCTAACGAACTTTAAAACGATTAAAAAATCAATCAATCGTTTAAAAGAGCTTGAAGCAATGACGGCTGATGGAACAATGCAGCAACGATTCAGTAAAAAAGAAGCGTTGGGCATGGAGCGTGAGATGGAAAAATTAGAGCGTAGCTTAGGCGGTATTAAAGATATGCGTGGTATTCCTGATGCGATCTTTGTTCTTGATGTAGGTTACGAGAAAAACGCACTTAGCGAAGCTAAAAAATTAGGTATTCCGGTTATTGGTATTGTTGATACAAATAACTCTCCTAAAGGTGTTGATTATATTATTCCAGGAAATGATGATTCAATTCGTGCAGTTAAGTTGTATGTTGAAACTGTTGCTACGGCTGTTTTAGAAGCTAAAGCTGCAAGTTTAGATATGTCAGCTAAATCTGATGAATTTGTTGAAGAAGCAACTAGCGCGGCTGAATAAGCGCGCATGATTGTGTATGGTAATTGGCAGGTTTGCTAATTATTATAGGTCATTTATGAACGCCTCCATTTGGGGGCGTTTTTATAGAATTAAAGAAAATATAAAGGTAAAAAAGCATGAGTGTTACAGCTGTAATGGTAAAAGAACTACGTGAAAGAACGGGTTCAGGCATGATGGAATGTAGAAAAGCATTAATTGAAGCAGACGCTAATATGGAGCTTGCGATTGAAAATATGCGCAAAGCGGGTTTAGCAAAAGCGGATAAAAAATCAGGTCGTATTGCTGCTGAAGGGCGTATTGCTGTTGCACAAAGCGCAGATACGAAAAATGCTGTAATTATTGATGTTAACTGTGAAACTGATTTTGTTGCTAAAGGTGATGTTTTCAAGGCGTTTGCAAATGATATTGCTAATGCAATTTTAGCATCAGATGTTGCCACTACAGAAGAGGCTTACGGGCTTAAATTGGCAGATGGCAAAACAATTGATGAAGTACGTCGCGGTTTGATTTCTAAATTAGGTGAGAACATTGCACTAAGACGTTTTCAGCGAGTTGCTACAGAAGGTGGTACTGGGTTTTACTTGCATGGCGAAAAAATCGGTGTGTTAGTTAGCTTAGAAAAAGCAGATAACGAGTTAGCAAAGGATGTAGCGATGCATATTGCGGCTAGTAAGCCTGTTTGTGTATCTGAAGCAGATGTAGCGCCTGAGTTGGTTGAGAAAGAAAAAGCAATTTTTGTTGCTCAAGCTGAGGAAAGTGGCAAGCCTGCAAACATTATTGAAAAAATGATTGGCGGACGAATTAAAAAATTCTTAGCGGAAATTACGCTAGAAGGTCAGGCTTTTATTAAAGATGACAAAATGACAGTAGGCCAACTTGCTAAAGGTAAAGCAAATAAAGTTCTTTCTTTTACTCGTTTAGAAGTAGGGGAAGGCATTGAAAAAGCTGAAGGTGATTTTGCTTCTGAAGTTATGGCGCAAATTCGCGGCTAAGTAAGCTACGATAGATCATGTTTTCAGTGTGCTTGCACACTGAAAGCTATTGACCTAGAACAGGGAAAATAAACAGGGAATGTATTTTGGGGTTGTGCTCAGCTTTTGTTGTGCAATGTTTTTATAGGGTAGATAGAATCGAATAGCTTGCTTGTGGGCTGAGATTTATCAAATAACACTCTTTTTATCATTAACTTTAGATAGGTAGAATTTATGACTAAACTTATTTGCCAAAGAATTATGCTTAAATTAAGTGGCGAAGCGTTAATGAGCGATAAGGGGGGTAATATCGACCCTGATATCGTAAAGCGCTTGGCGACAGAAATAAAAGAACTATGTGATGCAGGCGTTCAAGTTGGTTTAGTCATAGGTGGTGGCAATATTTTGCGTGGTTCAGAGCAAGCTGCCGAAGGTTTGAATCGTGTTACCGCGGATCAAATGGGTATGTTGGCAACGGTTATTAATGCCTTGGCTATGCAAGATTCCTTAGAGTTTTTAGGTCAGCAAGTGCGGGTTATGACGGCCTTAAAAATTAACCAAGTTTGTGAAGATTATATTAGACGACGAGCAGTTAGGCATTTAGAAAAAGGGCGCGTAGTTATTTTTGCTGCAGGCACAGGTAATCCTTTTTTTACTACCGATTCGGCTGCGAGTTTAAGAGCGATTGAGATTAATGCGGAATTGATGATTAAAGCCACGAAAGTTAAAGGCGTTTATTCAGCAGATCCAGAAAAAGTGAAAGATGCTACGTTTTATTCACGGTTGACTTATGATGAAGCACTTGATCAGCGTTTGAATGTTATGGATACAACTGCATTAGTGCTTTGTCGAGATAATAATTTACCTATGCGCGTGATGAATATTTTTGAGTCTGGCGCAGTTATGCGCTTAATGCAAGGTGAAGAGATAGGTTCACTTATAGAGCGAGGAAACTAAATAATGATTAATGATATTGAGCAAGATGCAGCTAGCCGAATGGGTAAGAGCATTGAATCTCTTAAAAAAGGTTTTACTAAAATAAGAACGGGACGTGCACACCCAAGTTTGTTGGATCAAGTGGTTGTGTCTTATTATGGTGCCGATACGCCTTTATCTCAGGTAGCCAATGTTTCGATTGATGATTCTCGTACATTAGCCGTTACTCCATGGGAAAAAGGCATGATGCAAGCGATTGAGAAGGCTATTATGTCTTCAGATTTAGGCTTAAATCCTGTTACTAACGGTAATATTATTCGCGTACCTCTACCGATGTTAACGGAAGAGCGTCGCCGTGATTTGGTTAAGGTCGTTAAGGCAGAAGCAGAAAGTGGGCGCGTTGCTATCCGGAATGTTCGCCGTGATGCTAATAGTGAAATTAAAGAAGCCTTAAAGGAAAAAATGGTTTCTAAAGATGAAGCACATGCTGGCGAAGAAAAAATTCAGAAGATTACTGATGAATACATAAAACAAGTAGAAAAGCTTTTAGAGGAAAAAGAGGCTGATTTACTGTCTATATAAGGCATATTTGAATGCAAGCTGTAGCAAATAAAATCGATCGGTCGCAATACCCTAAGCATATTGCCATTATTATGGATGGTAATGGACGCTGGGCGAAAAAGCGCCATTTACCACGTGTTATGGGGCATCCTGCTGGTGTTAAAGCGGTTAAGCGAGTGGTTGAGTTTTGTGCGCAGGAAGACATACAAGTTTTAACTTTATTTGCATTTAGTAGTGAGAATTGGAGGCGGCCGAAAGAGGAGGTCTCCAAGCTCATGGAACTTTTTATGAGTACCATGCAAAAAGAAGTTAATCGCCTAGATAAAAATAATATACGTCTGCGCTTTATTGGTGAACGCACTGACTTTTCTGAGAAATTACAGCAGAAGATGGCAGATAGTGAGCGGCAGACAGAAAAGAATACCGGCTTAACGCTAGTTATTGCTGCAAACTATGGTAGTCATGGAGATATGACTTTAGCTGTACAAAATATAGCAAGAAAAGTGCAGGAAGGTGCTTTGTCTCCTGATGATATAGATGAAACACTCATAGCGAGTGGGCTTTCTATTTCAGACCTTCCTGAGCCTGATTTATTTATTAGATCAGGTGGAGAGCAACGTATCAGTAACTTTCTTTTATGGCAGCTCGCCTATACAGAGCTTTATTTCACCTCGAAGTTATGGCCTGACTTTAATGCAGAAACCATGCAAGAAGCAATAGACGATTTTCTTACTCGTGAGCGACGTTTTGGTCGTACCAGTGAGCAAGTGCAAAGCCTGTCTAAAGCAACTTAAATACATCCTTGCGTCTTTTTATAACCCCTTAAAAATAATAAAAAAATGTTACTACAAAGAGTTATTACCGCTTTAGTTTTAGCCCCCTTGGTGGTGTTGGCTATTTTTAAATTACCGCACCTTTACTTTGCTATCGTTTGGGGCATTGTTATGTTGATTGCTGCATGGGAATGGACAAATTTAGCGGAAGTAAAAACAGTATTAGGTAAGTGCTTGTTCTTGCTTGCCATGCTAATACCGATGGTACTATTGCAATTTTGGACGCAATTATTAGAGGTGTTGGCGCAGTTAAGTAATTGGCCAGAAATACGCACTTATTCGGGGCTTATTGAAGCTCTTGTTGTTCCTGCTGTCGTGTTTTGGCTTTATGTGATGTTTAAAATCCGTCGAGCAGGTGCTGATTTATTAGATATTAAGATGGGTATTGGTAAAAAATTATTTATCGGTGGCTTTGTTTTAGTGTCTGCTTGGTTGTTTTTATCTCGTCTAATGATACTTGAAGAGCCGGCTATGACTCTATTTTTCTTTGTCTTGATTTGGTCTGCTGATATTGGTGCTTATTTCGCAGGTAAAAAATTTGGAAAAACAAAATTAGCGATTGAAATTAGCCCTGGGAAAACATTGGAAGGTTTATATGGTGCACTGGTTTCATCGGTGGTTATTGGTCTAGTGTTTACTTTGTCTTTTGGATTTTCAGCAATGAGTGTTAGTGACTTTCTAATGCTTTCAGTGATTACGGTACTTATTTCTGTTTATGGCGATTTATTTTTTAGTGCAGCGAAACGTATTCGTGGCGTTAAAGATAGCGGTACTATTTTGCCAGGACATGGTGGTTTGTTAGATCGCTTAGACAGTGTGATCGCAGCGGTTCCCGTTTTTTATGCGGGTGTATGGTTTATTAGGTGGATGTATTCATGAAAGGCATATGTATTCTAGGGGCAACAGGCTCTATTGGCGTTAGTACGTTAGATGTAGTGAAGCGACACAGTGATTTATATCGCGTTATTGCGCTAACAGCTAATACCAATATTGATACTTTATACGAGCAATGTTTACAGTTTAAGCCTGAATATGCGGTCGTTGTTAATGAGCAAAAAGGCGCAGAATTCAAAGCAAAGCTAGTTGGTACTGCGATTGCTGATATAACTGTTCTGACTGGGGCTGAAGCATTAGTAACCGTGGCCACTTTAGATAGTGTTGATTCAGTGATGGCCGCTATTGTCGGTGCTGCTGGTTTATTATCTGCATTAGCCGCGGCTCAAGCAGGAAAAACAGTGTTGCTGGCAAATAAAGAATCACTGGTTATGTCTGGTGATATTTTTATGCAAGCGATAAAAGATTCTGGCGCAGTTTTATTGCCTATCGATAGTGAGCATAATGCGATTTTTCAATGTATGCCGGCAGGTTATACAGCGGGGCACGATGCTCCTTCAGCTCGACGTATTTTATTAACCGCTTCAGGCGGGCCATTTAGAACGACACCACTTGATGAGCTAGAGAATGTAACTGTTGCTCAAGCAGTAGCGCACCCTAAATGGGATATGGGCCGAAAAATTTCGGTTGATTCTGCAACGATGATGAATAAAGGCTTAGAATTAATTGAAGCCTGTTTGTTATTTAATATGCAGCCAGAGCAAATTCAAGTCGTTATTCATCCGCAAAGCATTATTCATTCAATGGTCGATTATGTTGATGGTAGTGTCTTAGCGCAAATGGGTAATCCAGATATGCGTATTCCTATTGCGCACGCAATGGCATGGCCTGATCGTTTCGATTCCGGTGTTGCACCTTTAGATATTTTTGCTGTTAAGCATATGGATTTTGAAGTGGCTGACTTGCACAGATTTCCTTGCTTGCGTTTAGCGATAGAAGCTATTACAGCAGGCGGTATTATGCCAACGGTATTAAATGCTTCTAATGAGATCGCGGTAGAAGCTTTCTTAAATGAGCAAATACGTTTTACTGATATTCCAGAGGTCATTGAACAAAGTATGGCTAAATTCACAGCAACGCAAGCGGATACCTTAGAACATATTCTTACTGCGGATCAGCAAGCGCGCGGACAAGCAGAGCAAATTATTGCGGCTTTAGTTGCCTAATGGAAACTTTACATAGCCTGTTTTATTTTATTGTCGCGATTGGTTTATTAGTTGCGATTCATGAATTCGGCCATTTTTGGGTTGCTAGAAAAACAGGCGTCAAAGTACTGCGTTTTTCGATAGGCTTTGGTAAGGTTATTTGGAAATATCAAAAAGACAGTTCCACAACTGAATATGTGCTGTCAGCCATTCCGTTGGGTGGCTATGTGAAAATGGTTGATGAGCGCGAAGGTGATGTTGCGCCCGAAGATTTGCCGCATGCTTTTAGTCGCAAGCCCTTATGGGCGCGATCAGCTATTGTCGCGGCAGGGCCTATCTTTAACTTGGTCTTGGCGGTATTACTTTATTGGTTGGTTTTTATGGTTGGCGAAACCGGCATGCGGCCCGTGGTCGGTACGGTTGAACCTACGACACTCGCTGCTCAAGCGGGTTTTGTCGAAGGTGAAGAGATTATCTCGGTTAATGGTATTAAAACAAAGACTTGGCGTGAAACGATGGAAACTCTGTTTGCTTCAGCAATGGATGCAGAAGAGGGATTGCCTATACAAGTCAAAACCCAAGATGGAATATTATTAACGCATACTTTGGTTATTCCTTTGGCAATAAGCCAGGAACCTGAGCTTTTATTTAAAGAGTTAGGCTTGAAAGCATGGCAACCAACAATACCTGCAGTGGTGGGCAAAGTTATAGCGGACAGTGTTGCTGAGCAAGCAGGACTGCAAACCGGCGATCTTATTCTGAGTGCTGATGGCAGCGAATTTAAAGATTGGCTAGAGTGGGTGGCTTATGTGCAAGTGCATCCGGGGCAGGCTATGTCGGTATTAGTTGAGCGAGATGGTCTTGTTGTTGCGCTGACTTTAGCTCCCGAAAGTGCTATTGAAAATGAAAAAATAATTGGAAAAATAGGCGTTGGCGTGCAAGTGCCAGAGGGGTTACTTGATTCATTAATGATTGAATACTCCTTATCCCCAGTAGATGCTCTAACTGCCGCAGTTAAACGGACCTGGTATTATTCAGGCGCGACCTTGAAAATGATGGGCTATATGTTTGTCGGTAAAGCGTCGGTGGATAATTTAAGTGGTCCAATTAGTATTGCTCAATACGCAGGAAAATCTGCAGAAATGGGTTTAGTTTCTTTTCTGAAGTTTCTGGCAATAGTCAGTGTTAGTTTGGGCGTTTTGAATTTATTACCCATTCCTGTTTTAGACGGCGGACATCTATTAATGTTTGCTGTTGAGGCAATTAAAGGTAGCCCCGTTGCAGAAAATATCCAATTAGTTTTTCAGCAAATAGGCATGGCAGCCTTATTGGGCTTAATGATTCTCGCTATATTTTTGGATATAGGCCGTTTATTTTAAATTACCCCCCCGTACCGCTCAATTATCTTAAAGGATTATTATGAATAACTTAAAACAAGCTTTCGTTGCTTTATTTTTAGCAGGATTATTTGTCGCCCCAACGGCTTATGCAGATAAAGAGGCATTGAGAAAAGTACTAGCAGAAACTATGCCTTCAATTTCTGTAGATGATATTTCTGACTCAGAAATAAAGGGTCTGTATGAAGTTATGGTCGGTGCGGATGTCTTTTATGTTTCAGAAGATGGCAAGTATCTGATTCAGGGGCATATGTTTGATTTAGTCGCTAAAAAAGATTTAACGGAAGATAAGCTAGCCAAAGCTAGAGCCGTCCTGATTAATGGCGTTGCTAAAGATCAGATGATTATCTATAAAGCGCCAGAAAGTAAATATACGATAAATGTTTTTACCGATATAGATTGTGGATACTGTCGTAAACTACATTCAGAAATGGATAAATATTTAGCTGAAGGCATTACTATTCAGTATTTATTTTATCCAAGAGCGGGTAAAGATTCTGATGCTTATAAAAAGGCCGTTTCAGTTTGGTGCGCAGATGATAGAAATGCTGCTTTAACTGGGGCTAAATCAGGGTCAAATCCGCCAGCAGAAAAAACCTGCAAAAATCCTGTTGATGCCCATATGGCTTTAGGTGAAAAATTAGGTGTGCGTGGTACACCGATGATGATAACGACAAACGGCACAATTTTCCCCGGCTATATGCCTGCTAAGCAATTAGCTGCGGCATTAGCTCAAGAAAAATAAAAGCGTATAATAACAATAATTTTAATTAAATGAGGAGTCATGATATGACTGATAACTGGATTGCACCTTCTATTCTTTCTGCTGATTTCGCTAAATTAGGTGAAGAAGTTGATAATGTTTTAGCTTCTGGCGCAGACGTTGTTCATTTTGATGTGATGGATAATCACTTTGTACCTAACTTAACTATTGGGCCATTGGTTTGTGATGCGCTTAGAAAGCATGGCGTGACTGCACCTATTGATGTGCATTTAATGATTGAGCCTGTTGATCGTATTATTCCTGACTTCGCAAAAGCCGGTGCAAGTATGATTACTTTTCACCCAGAAGCATCAACGCATATCGACAGATCATTACAAATGATTCGTGATTTAGGTTGCAAATCTGGCTTAGTATTTAACCCAAGTACACCATTACATTTTCTTGATTATGTGATGGATAAAGTAGACATTATTTTATTAATGTCAGTGAATCCTGGCTTCGGTGGTCAATCTTTTATTCCTGGCACGCTGGATAAATTGCGTGAAGCAAGAAAAAGAATCGATGATAGTGGTTACGATATACGCCTAGAAATTGATGGTGGCGTTAAAGTAGATAATATCCGTGAAATTAAAGCTGCGGGTGCTGATATGTTTGTTGCTGGGTCAGCTATTTTTAGTCAGCCTGACTATAAAAAAGTGATAGATGAAATGCGTGCAGAATTAGCAAAAGCTTAAATTTATTTGCTGATCGAGTTAATGAGTTTAGCTCGATCACAGCATGGCCTTAATCATTTAGGAAGATAAGATATGACACAAGACGAAAGTAAACGTAAAGCAGCTGAAGCTGCCTTACCTTATATTAAAGATGTTGCTATTTTAGGTGTGGGCACTGGTTCAACCGTTAATCATTTTATTGATTGCCTCGCTGATTTTAACTTAACTAAAGATATTAAAGGCGCAGTGTCTAGCTCTATTGCGACTACCGAAAGATTGAAAAAAATTGGTATTCCAGTGATGGAGCTTAGTGAGTCTGGCAATTTAGATGTTTATGTCGATGGCGCAGATGAAACTAATGCATTAAAGCAGTTAATTAAAGGCGGCGGCGGCGCATTAACACGCGAGAAAATCATCGCGGGTGCAAGTAAGAAGTTTGTTTGTATTGTTGATGAAAGCAAAACAGTTAAAGTCTTAGGTAAATTTCCTTTACCTATCGAAGTTATCCCAATGGCACGTAGTTATGTTGCCCGTGAAATTGTTAAATTAGGCGGTCAGCCAATTTGGCGTGAGAATTATAAAACTGATAATGGTTGTGAAATTCTTGATGTACATAATATGGAAATTGCTGAGCCACTAGCATTAGAGCGCTTAGTGAATAATATCCCAGGTGTTGTCACGGTTGGTATTTTTGGCTTAAGACCTGCTGATGTTGTATTAGTTGCCAAAGCCTCTGGTGTAGAAACGCTGTAATAGTTGGGTTAAAAGGATGGGTAGAGTGTTTTTTGCGAACCCCATCTTAAAGCTATTGCGGCTAAATTAAGCGTTAATGGTGTTATTTGTGGGAGGGGCTTTAGCCGCGGCCTGTATAAAATTGGGGCTAAAGAGGCTGTGCAAGTATTAATTACTTATTTATCAATTGGTTATAAATTTATTTTCTATTGAAAATGCCTGTTTTGGTCGTTTTTCTTTAAAAAATGGCAAAAATAGGCAAAATTTAAATTTTAAGTAATTGATTGTAAACTATAAAATACTTACACAGCCTCTAAAGCCCCTCCCACAATATATTATTTTTAGTTCCTTTCCCGTAGAGCCTCTGTCACGGCCTGCAAATCTTGCATGATCCACGTCGGTACAAAATCAATTTCTTTCAAATCTTCACGTTTTGACGCCCCTGTTAAAACCATTAAACTACGCATGCCTGTGCGTACCGCACCTAAAATATCCGTATCTAAACGATCACCAATAGCAATCGTGTTTTCTGGCGTAGAACCTAATAAAGCGAGTGCTTGTTGGTACATAATCGGTTCAGGCTTGCCGATAACAGTCGGTGTGCGTCCTGTTGCTGCATGTAGTGCGGCGAGAATTGCACCATTACCTTGCACTAAGCCTCGCTCAGTCGGTAGTGTCGTATCTGCATTGGTGGCAATAAATTCAGCGCCTGCTTGCAAGTTCAGCGTTGCAGTAGACAGTTTATCCCAAGTAATCGTTTCGTCTTTTCCACAAACTACAATATCCGCGCCTTGATTGGGTGTTTCCGGACTATTTAATTGGTAAATATTCGTTAAAGTGAAGCCTTGTTCTAATAGCGGCTGGCTTGCCCCTTGTTCACCTAACACGAAAATACGCTTATTCGCCGGATCTTTATGTTGGGCAAGGTACAGCGCGGTGGCCATGCCCGAGGTCAGTATTTCTTCCTGTTTAATGCTAATGCCCATACGTGCTAATTTTTTAACATATTGCTCGGCAGTATTACTAGCATTATTGGTTGCCAGAATAAAAGGCATATCTTGCTCACGTAATAGCTGAAAGAAATCGCTTAAGCCTGCAATAGCCTGCTCACCGTGCCATAATACGCCATCCATATCGACAATCAGCGCATTAATATTAGTCAAAGGTATGTTCATGAGAGTAAATGTATTGAGTCAAAAAAAGAGTAGTAAGAGTGTTAGCTTATCAGCTAGTTTAGCGCTGATTTTTGTTGTTTTAAGTATAACAGGCTGTAGCGTAAAACAACCAGGCCAAGTAGCGATAGCCACCGCGCATCCCTTAGCGACTCAAGCGGGTTTTGAGGTTTTAAATAAGGGCGGCAATGTTTATGATGCGGCGGTCGCTGTCAGCGCTGCTTTAGCGGTTGTTGAGCCTTCAGGCTCTGGCTTAGGTGGTGGTGGCTTCTGGTTATTGCATAGAGAAAGTGACGGCTTGGATATTATGCTGGATGGTCGTGAAAAAGCACCCTTAGCCGCAGATAAAAACATGTTTCTGGATGCACAAGGTAACGCGGTTACAGGTCTATCGTTAAATGGCGCTTTGGCTGCTGGTATTCCTGGTATGCCAGCTGGTTTAGTGCATTTATCGAAGCACTATGGCAAATTGAGCTTAGCTGAAAGTTTAGGGCCTGCTATTCGTTATGCTGAACAGGGCTTTAATATCGGAGAGCGTCATCAAAAACTGCTAGGTTTTCGTAAAACGATTTTAAATAAAGACGCTGAAACGGACGCTATTTTTTTGCAACAAGGCGAAATCCCAGAGAAAGATAGCCTATTGATACAAACCGATTTAGCCAATACTTTAAAACAGTTAGCCGATAAAGGACATGCTGGATTTTATGCGGGGGCTATTGCTGATAAATTGGTGTCGGCGGTACAAAAAAAAGGCGGTATTTGGTCATTAGCAGACTTGCAAAAGTATCAGCTTATTGAGCGCGAACCGATTACGGGAAGTTATAAAGGGATAAAAATCACCAGTGCGGCTTTGCCTTCATCAGGAGGTGTCGTATTAGTGGAAGCCTTGAATATACTAGAAAATATTGATTTGGACTCGGTTGATAGCATCACGCGTAAACACTTGATTGTTGAGGCATTGCGTCGCGCTTACCATGATCGCGCCTTATATTTAGGCGATATAGATTTTATTGATGTGCCTGTGGAGCGCTTGCTAAATAAAGATTATGCGCAAGGTTTAGCTAGTACACTACGTGCGGATAAGGCTTTGCCCAGTGATTATCTGACAGGGCAAACAGAAGAGCAGCCTGGCGGGCGTAATACCACTCATTTTTCGATTATTGATGCTGAAGGCAATCGAGTCTCGGCAACTTTAAGTGTTAACTTTCCGTTTGGTGCCGGGCTAGTGGCTTCAGGGACGGGCGTGTTATTAAATAATGAAATGGATGATTTTGCCAGCGCTAAGAATTTGGCTAATGGCTATGGCTTAGTCGGTGGTGCAGCCAATGCTATTGGCCCAGAAAAGCGCATGTTATCCAGTATGACGCCAACTTTTTTAGAGGATAATAAGCGCATAGCCGTTTTGGGTACGCCGGGCGGCAGTCGTATTATTTCTATGGTGCTATTAGCTACACTAGATTTTGCAGCGGGTAATGCGCCTGAATCATGGGTAAATGTTAAACGCTTTCATCATCAATACATTCCTGATCAGATTTTGTATGAAAAAAATGGCTTAACTGAAGATGAAGTGCGAGGACTGAAAGCTTTAGGACATCAGCTGATGCAGAAATATAATTACGGAAATATGCAGGCCGTGCAATTAGATAAAGTGAGTAAAGAGCTCTCCGCGGCTAGTGATCCACGCGCTGAGGGTTTTGCCAATGTGCAAATGGTTGATTAATAAAGCTCAGGTTGATGTTTACACGACGCCATCGGTCTCGAGTTTTTATCACCGGCACGCGCATTACTTAAGCTTATTAGATGCTAATGAATTAGCCGTTATTGACCGTTTTAAATTTCCCCAAGTAAGAGGTAATTATATTGTTGCCCATGGATTGTTAAGGGAAACCTTAGCGAACTATATTAACGAGTCCGCAGTACAATTAAAATTTTCGAAAACAGAATTTGGTAAGCCATTTTTAGCAGATTACCCTGAGCTAAGTTTTAATATGTCGCATTCAGGCAATAGTTTGGCGATAACCGTTGCGCAGCAATGCCAACTAGGTATTGATATTGAATATTATAAGCCGCGCGATACTTGGGCTGGATTGGTCAAGAAATGTTTTTCTCCCGAAGAAGCCGATTATTGGCATAGTTTAGATAAGGCAGAGCAAGGGCGTGCTTTTTATCAATTTTGGGTAAGAAAAGAAGCCTTTGTTAAAGCAGATGGCAAAGGCATTACCTTAGGTTTAAATCAATGTGTGATTAACCCTGCTGATTTAAATGGTTTTTTACGGGTGCCAGAGACCTGTGGTGCGGCTGAGAAGTGGCGTATTGATGCGTTTTCTTTATCGGCAGATGTTGCAGCGGCAGTTGTTTGTGATAAGAAAAATACTGTATTACGATGTATAGAATTTAATTAGATAACTGATGTTACGCACGTGTTTTCGGGTGTAGCTGTTAAGTTAACGAAAGTTATTTAAGAAATAAGGGTGTTGTGGGAGGGGCTTTTAGCCGCGACTTGCATGAAATCGCGGCTAAAAGCCCCTCCCACAGAATATGTGTAATCTCATGTTAAGTAGGGTTGATGAGTAGGGAGGACTAAACTTCGCCCTATGAAATTAAAGAGTACTCTTAATTTCAATGCTGCTTTTTTAAAAATAATAAAGATTCGCGCGCCCATTGCATCAAAGTCATTCTATGTGCGTTCCTAAAGAATATTAAAAACAATGAAACTAGCCAATGATTAAGCAAGATACCATTGATTACCAAAAGATTTTTTTAGAAGACATACCTTTAATGGATGTCAGGGCGCCAGTTGAATTTGATAAAGGCGCTTTTCCGCATAGTCAGAATATTCCAATTTTAGATGATCCACAACGCGAAGCCATTGGTACGTGCTATAAAAACGAAGGGCAAGGTGCGGCTATTGCTTTAGGCCTAGAGCTGGTCAATCCTGAGCTGCGCGAACAAAGACTGGAGCAATGGACGCGCTTTGTAAAGTCTCATCCCGAAGGATATTTGTACTGTTTCCGAGGCGGGTTGCGTTCGCGCACGACTCAGGCTTGGTTAAAAGAGCAGGGGATTAACTATCCGCTTATTAAGGGTGGCTATAAAGCCATGCGTACGTACTTAATTGAACAATTGGAGCTGAGTGCACAACAAATTCCTTTTGTTATTTTAAGTGGACTGACGGGTTCAGGAAAAACCCATGTTTTAAAGAAAACCAATTATTATGTTGATTTAGAAGGGCAGGCTAATCATCGCGGCTCTGCTTTTGGTAGTGACCCCCATGATTTTCAGCCGACTCAGATTAACTGGGAAAACAATTTATCCATAGATTGCCTCAAGTATCGGCATCAGCTGCCTAATGCGGGATTACTCTTAGAAGATGAAAGTAAGCGAATAGGGCGCTGTATTTTGCCAGATAGTTTTCATCATAAAATGACGCAAGCGCCTTATATATTTTTAGAACGTGAGTTTGAAGAGCGTGTCTTGATTATTCGGGAAGATTACTTTGCCAGTAATTGGGTGCTATATCAGCAGGCATTTAAAGAGCTTGCTGAGGGGGAATTCAGTGATTTTTTGCTTAATAGCTTAGCGCGCATCAAAAAACGTTTGGGTGGCGTGCTTTATGAAAAAATGCATAGCCTATTTACCTTGGCTTTAGAGCACTTGTTTGCAACGGGGCAAAGCTATTTGTTTGATGAAAGCATTCTTTTATTACTAGAGGAGTACTATGACCCGATGTATCAATATCAGCTAAAAAATAAACAGAGTAAGATGATATTTAGCGGGTCAGAACCTGAGGTTTTAGCTTGGGTTGAAGAGCATTTAAAGAATATGAAATCATGAGCACTGCACCTATATTCAAGGATTTAGTTTTAGTCGGTGGCGGACATAGTCACGCGCTAGTTTTACGCCAATGGGCAATGAATCCTTTGCCTGGGGTACGAATTACCCTGATTAGTCCGCAGACGATGACTCCCTATTCAGGCATGTTGCCAGGTTTAATTGCAGGGCACTATAGTTTTGAACAAACGCATATTGATCTGGTGAAATTAGCACTGTGGGCTAATATCCGTTTTATTCAGGATAAAGTAACGGCTATTGATGCTGAAGCGAAAACCCTAACACTAGTGAATCGACCGACTATTGAATTCGATGTGGTTTCTATTGATATTGGTTCAACCCCTAATCAACAGATTGAAGGTACGAAAGAATATAGCACTCCAGTAAAACCCATTAGCGATTTTTATACACGCTGGAACCTGATTCAAGAACAGGTGCAGCAACATAAAATAAAATCGCTGGCGGTTGTCGGTGGTGGAGCGGGTAGTGTTGAAGTCATCATGGCATTCGCTTGTAAACTACAAAAAACTAATGCATCGCTACAGTATCATTTGATAACGGGCGCAGAAGATATTTTACCCGGTTATAACCATCAAGTTATTACTCAAGTTAAGAGGCAGCTTAAAAAATATAATATTACGGTGCATAGCTCAACGCGGGTTACTAAACTCAGTAAAGGGCTGGTTCATTACGAAAAGGGCGATCCGATTTTATCTGATGAAATTATCTGGTGTACTCAAGCGTCAGGTGCTTCTTGGTTACAAAAAAGTCAGCTAGCATGTGATGATGCTGGTTTTATGAATGTCAGACAGACCTTGCAATCACTGGAGTATGATTATGTTTTTGGTGCAGGTGACATTGTTAATATGGTCGCCAATCCACGACCTAAAGCAGGTGTTTATGCGGTAAGACAAGCGCCCGTATTATTTCATAATCTACAGGCTGTATTGCTGAACCAAAAACTAATTAATTATAAACCGCAAGATGGATTTTTAAGCTTGTTAGCGCTAGGTGAGAAGAAAGCGACGGGTTCAAAATCTCTAGTAAGCTTTTCAGGCGATTGGGTGTGGCGCTGGAAAGATTCGATTGATCGAAAGTTTATGGATAAGTTTCATCAATTACCTACTTTGGCTATGAATTTCGATGCAACAATTAATCCACAGCTTATTGATGCACAAGAGCAAACAGAACAGCATGATCCTTTAAAGCGTTGTGGTGGCTGTGGGGCAAAAATAGGCGCAAATGTCTTGCAGCAAGTGCTTAATGATTTGCTAGGGGAGGGGCATTATCAGCCTCAAGATGCCGTACAAATCACCAATAATTCCGAGATTGTTTATCAGAGTGTGGATGCACTTAAAACGCCTATTCAAGACCCTTGGTTATTTGGGCAAATTGCAGTGAGCCATGCGCTGAGTGATCTGTATGCAATGAATCTAAAACCTGAGTCCGCACAAGTATTGATTACCTTGCCGTACGCCAGTCAAAAAATACAAAAGCGGCAGTTAAAAATGCTCATGCAGGGTATTTTTATGCAATTAGACACGCTGCAATGTCGTTTTTTAGGTGGACATACTTCTGAGGCCAGCGAGCTTTCAGTGGGGTTAGTGGTTAATGGTATTCAGCAGCAAGCCCCTTTATTTCATAAGCAAGGCTTAATGCCTGGGGATAAACTAGTGTTATCTAAACCATTAGGAACGGGTGTTATATTGGCTGCGGCCATGGAAGCACAGTGTGATGGCGAGGTATTTAATCAAGCGATTGATTCGATGTTGCAAGCAAATGATCAGGCAGCCAAATTATTGAGTGAGCTTAATATTCGAGCCTGTACTGATGTTACAGGCTTTGGTTTGCTTGGGCATTTATATGAGCTATGTCAGGCATCAGGTTGTGCCGCGACCTTAGACTTAAATGCGATTCCTGTACTAGCAGGGGCAGAAGCGCTGGCAGTACAGAATATTAAAAGCAGTCTTTATAATCAAAATCGCCAAGCACTGAACGTGATTGAGTGGGACGATGCAATGATGCAAAATCCTCGATTTAAGTTGTTGTTTGATCCGCAAACCTCAGGGGGCTTATTAGCTGGAATACCTGCTGCATGCTATGCCGAACTGGGTGAGAGTTTTCATCAGCAGTTTTATACCATTGGTGAAGTGACTGAGTTTAGTTCTACTGTGTCGCAAATTGTATTAGTGTAAGACCTTTAGTGGGAGGGGCTTTTAGCCGCGACTTGTATAAAATCGCGGCTAAAAGCCCCTCCCACAAACTTCCCGCTTTGAAGGCACTCCCTTACCTTAGAGCCATTTAATTTATAAAATTAGCCATGAAATTGAAAATTATTCTTCTGTCCTTTTGCCTATCTTTATTAGTAACAGAATCTAGTCTTGCGGATGAAAAGCAAGGGCTCATTACGATTAAAGTCGATTTAAAAGCTCCAGAAACACCGCAATCAGCAAAAATATGGCTACCTTACCCTGTTTCAGGAGAGTATCAACTTATTGAAAATATGGCAATTAAAGGGAATTTTATAAACTCTGGCGTTTATAAAGAACCCAAAAGCGGAGCTTTATACTTCTTTGCTGAATGGCCGAAAGAAATTCAAGAAAAAAACATGGAGCTTGGCTTTAAAGTCAGTACCCAAGAGCGCCAAACCATAAAATTGATTGATACTGGCGCGCCAGTTCCGATTGAAATACAAAAATATTTGCAGCCAGATTGGTGGGTACCAACCGATGGGCAGGTAGCAGAAATTGTTCAAGGCATACAAAAAGATAAAACAGGCATACTTGAAAAATCCCGTGCTGTTTATGATTGGGTCGTTGAAAATACTTCAAGAGATCCTAATGTAAAAGGCTGTGGCCTTGGTGTTGTCGAAGTAACGCTAAGCAAACGTAGTGGTAAGTGTGCAGATATTAGTTCGGTCTATGTCGCTTTAGCCAGAAATGTCGGTGTACCAGCAAGAGAAGTATTTGGTCTTAGATTGGGTAAAAAAGCAGAACAAGATATTACTGGCTGGTATCACTGCTGGGCGGAATTTTATTTACCTGGCACAGGATGGGTTGCTGTTGATCCTGCTGATGTAAGAAAGAAAATGTTGGTTGATAAACTAGAGTTAGCGGATATAAAAGAGCTTAGAGAATACTTTTTTGGTGGCGTTGATGCTTACAGAATGACGCTTGAAAGTGGTGGTCGAGGTATTACGCTACAACCCGCTCAAGAATCAAAGCCAGTTAATTATCTAATGTACCCGTATGCAGAAGTTAATGGCAAAGCCTTAGATTATTTTGATCCAGAAAGCTTTCGTTATTCGGTGGGGTTTAAAGAGCTGTAGGGTGGAATAGCGTTAGCGTTTTCCACCAGTGGTAGAGTATGGCTACTTGTATGCCGGAAAACGCCACGCTATTCCACGGCTTACGAGTTGATTATAGCCCATATCAAGCTGACTTGGTCCCCATCAAACATACTGCTAGTATCAGCTCAATTTTACGTTAAAATAGCACATAAATTATATAAGTTAGGCAATTGAATGAGCGATACTGTATTTACTGGAAAATTACGCCAATGGAATAAAGATAAAGGCTTCGGTCTTATCGGTCAAACAAAAGGTAAGCGTGATATTTTTATTCATGGGTCAGAATTAAAAGGCTTAAGTCGTAAACCAAAGATCGGTGATACTATTTCTTACCAAATTATCACATCAAAAGGTGGAAAAACTCAGGCGATAAATGGGTATATTAAAGGTGTTAGTGCTCCTCACCAAGTAGCTAACACAAAGAGTCAGAGCGCTTTAAGGTTAATTTCATTTATAGCCATATTTGTTGCTATTGTAGGCATCATCAATGCTATTAAATACTTTATATGATGTATTTTTGCCTTTTCAGCAAGGGTGGAATAGCGTTAGCGTTTTCCACCATGAGTCATAGGTATCTACACAAGTTACATCGGGAAAAAATCCTGCGCAGTTTCTCGTAAATCCGCCAACTCCTCAGAAGAATAGCAATCTAACACCTCTTGCATTGAAAGGAATACCCATAACCCAGACAGTAAGGCAGGGTTAGTAAATGATTTACCCCATTTCATTTGTTTTCCACTTAATTTGATGAGGAAAATACGGAAAGCCTCTGCTTTTTTTC
>Ga0209184_1000265_pt1 | contig 65824 bp, 61 predicted proteins | sample EN8Hudsemesocosm_2_FD_184627 | JGI IMG/M metagenome (GOLD analysis project Ga0209184, IMG submission 184627) | Methane-oxidizing microbial communities from mesocosms in the Hudson Canyon - EN8C Hudson Canyon (SPAdes) (version 2) | ecosystem: Environmental > Aquatic > Marine > Cold seeps | place... | reverse complement strand
ACTAAAACAGAAACAACGTCTTTTTATGGTGCCAGTAAGACTAAAACATCAGACCAAGTAGATTTATCGTATCAGTTAATAGAAGTGGCGACACAGAAGATACTTTGGGCTGATACGCTTGCTGAGCAAGTCGAACGAAAGAAAGACCAAACAACTACTGAAACACTCGATGTGATTGCTAATCTTGTTGTTAAGGGGGTTATGAATATACTTTATCCTGTAAAAATTCTTGATGTAGTTGCTGAAGACGAAATTTATCTGAACCAAGGGCTTTCTAGGTTAAATGAAGGTGATGTCGTTGCTTTATTTTCTAAAGGTCGAACAATGACTGACCCAGATACCGGTGTTAAAATTAATATTGCAGGGAAAAAGAAAGGCGAACTGACGATTGTAGCGGTACAAGCTAAATATTCTGTTGCTGAGTTGACCGATGGTAAGTTTAGTAATGTGAAGCAAGGAGCTATTGTTCGTTTGCTAAAACCTGAGTCGGAGAAAGACCCGCAAAAGGATAAAGAAGTTAGAGCAACCGCAGGTTCGAGTGAAGCTCCCGTTAATTGGTAACAAGCCCTGCTTAATTAAATGTATAAAGTATTTTGATGAATATTGGTTTGTTATTGGGAGTGGCTGAGCTCGTTATCGATAACAGGCAATCAAGCGCAGACGATTAGCTTATTAACAGGTAAAGATCTTTCGTGATGGTCTTTTTTGAACTAATTGATAGGCGGCATGCCCATCTTCGATGCTGTGGTAATTCTATATCTAAATGCCTGCATCTGGTCATCCTTTAAATGAGCGACTATACTACGGCCATTTTTCGAATAATGACCTTAGTATTCATAGTTGTCTTTTATGCCTGATCAGCAGTACGTTAAGAAAAAGTTCGCTCAAGCCAGTATTGAAAGTATGTACCGTGTTTTCACTGTGCCTGAAGCGCCGGACTCTACTTTAAGTAATATAGATAAGCATGTGTCGAACAATTTGGCTGGCTTCATGCAAGATCATATCGTGGCTGTTGAACATGACTTACAGGCGATGGAGAAAGACTTCGCCGATTCGAAAATTCCCGAAAAGCCTATCTTCGTTTCTGAACATGCCCAGTTTTTACTCGATAAGCTCGTAGCAAGGTCTGTTCATACCTCTTCACCCAGCTTTGTCGGCCATATGACATCGGCATTGCCGTATTTTATGCTGCCTTTATCAAAAATTATGATTGCTCTGAATCAGAATTTGGTGAAAACAGAAACCTCTAAAGCATTTACCCCACTTGAGCGACAAGTGCTAGGTATGTTACACCGGCTTGTTTATGCGCAAGACGATGACTTTTATGCCGCTAGGATGCACGATGCCGAGTATGCCTTGGGGGCGATGTGTTCAGGAGGAACGGTTGCGAATATTACAGCTTTATGGGCTGCACGTAATTTAGCTTTTCCACCCGAAGGTAACTTTAAAGGTGTTTCTCATGACGGACTATTTCGTGCACTGAAGTATTATGGTTATGATGGTGCTGCCATTGTTGTGTCAAAGCGCGGGCATTATTCGTTCAGGAAAACAGCCGATATATTAGGCATAGGGCGAGATTATTTAATTGCGGTTGATACCGATGATGATAACCGCATAGATCTAGATGCGCTCCGTGAAACGTGTACACGGCTTAAAAAAGAAAACATATGCATTATTAGTGTGGTTGGCATTGCAGGTACAACAGAGACTGGCAGTATTGATCCACTTGAAGAAGTTGCAGAAATTGCGCGAGAGTTTAAAGCACACTATCACGTCGATGCTGCTTGGGGCGGGCCAACTCTATTCTCCAGTAGTTATAAATCTTTGCTAAAAGGCATCGAGAAAGCTGACTCCGTGACTTTAGATGCCCATAAACAGCTTTATGTGCCAATGGGGAGTGGTTTAGTTGTATTTAAGGATCCCAAGAAATTAAAGTCGATCGCTCATCATGCCCAATATGTTGTGCGTCGCGGCTCAAAAGACCTTGGTAGTACAACACTTGAAGGCTCTCGACCCGGTATGGCAATGTTAATTCATTCCGGGCTAAAGATTATTGCAAAAGAAGGTTATGAAATTCTAATTGACCAAGGTATCAATAAAGCGAAAGCTTTTGCAAAGATGATTGATGCCGATTCAGATTTTGAAATTATTAGTTATCCAGAATTAAATATTATTACTTACCGTTATTGTCCCGAGTTCGTACAGCAGGCATTAATTGAGGCAGATGATATTCAAATGGATAAAATTAATGATGTGCTTGATCGTGTCACGAAAAGTATTCAGAAAACACAGCGTGAAAAAGGTTTGTCTTTTGTTTCTCGTACGCGACTTGAACCTAAGAAGTATCAGCAAAAGCCCTGTGTTGTATTTAGAGTGGTATTAGCGAACCCTTTAACGACTCTAGATACTTTGAAGGATATTTTGGTTGAGCAAAAAGAAATTGCAAGCCAAACACCTGAGATTCAAAATGTTCTCAAGCGTTTGAAAACGATGGGTCGCTAGACCGTAGCGGCTAGCTGTTTAATTTTTAGTAAAGTGCAGCTTCATCGTCTAATACTTGACGAATAATTCCGATAAAAATCTTATCCGCATCACTGTGTATTTCCGGAATACGCACGATAGTTGATGCGCTGACTTCTTCTGCAATTAATTTATCAGAATTAGGCTCATCTTTTAGTTTACGTGCAATTTCCATGCATTTGCTGGCAACAGTAGGGTCTGATAAAACTTTGCGAATAAATACGCTAAGCTCACTGATTACTTTTGCTTGGCGGCTTTCTTCTGAGGTGCTCATGGCGCGTCCTTTTAGATTAATCTGGTTAAATAATATGTGATTAAAAATTGTGTAAATGAATACCTATAGTATAAGTCTATGTGAAATGTAATCCATAAAATTCGTAGAAAATAAAAGAATCATAATAAATGTTTTTTCTAGTAGTTTGTGGAACAGGAAAAATATCAAGTAGCTGCTAAGCTTATAGATTACTCATATTTTATCCATGGTGACTGTTTAGTCACTCGTAAATACCGCAGAGAAAGAAGGTAGCACAAAGCATTAAAATGAAAAAAACAGCGGCAAATTGGCACTGGCATATTAGTCTTTTTTTAATAATTACTTTTGCAACTATCGGTAATTGTTTTGCACTTGATACCTTTTTACCCGAAGGTCAAAGTTCTATTATTGTAAGAGCCGAATTTATACCTGATAGACAAGCGCAATTAGACATTGATGACTTACGCAGTGGATCGCTTGAAAATCAATGGGAGCCTTTGCAAGAAAACTATGCAAATTTTGGTTATAAACCATATCCATACTGGTACCGTTTTAATATTATAAATCCGACAAATGAGCCTGTAAAACACATTATAGAGATCAGTTATCCCCTTCTTGATTCAATTGACTACTATCACTTTAAAGATGAAGTGCTTGTTCAACATATATTGACTGGCGATCGTTTACCCTATTCAGATAGATTAATTGACCATCCGCACTTTCTATTCCCTATTAGTTTAAGGGCCGGCGAATCGGGCTCATTCTACTTGAGGGTGATGAGTGCAGGTTCGCAGTTAGTGCCTATTACACTTTGGGAAAGTACTGATATTTTTGTTTTTTTAGGCAAAGAGGACTCGCTACACGCAATATACTTGGGTGTCGTGTCTGTCGTGATTTTTTTCAACCTGCTCATATTTTTAGCATTACGCGAAAAAATGTATTTGTATTATGCTATTTCAACATTAGTTTTTATGTTGTTTTTTGCCATTATGCGAGCGAAGTTATACCCGTATATATTGTCTGATATGCCTGAGTTTCATCACTTTTTATTGCTTATTTTACCCTCTACCTGCCTGTTTTTTTCTGCAATATTTACCCGTGAATTTTTGTCCATTCGTGAGTATAGTAAATATTCAAATTATGCAATTAATATCATTATTGCTATTTGTTTGGCTTGTATCGCTGGCGTATTTATTTTGGATAGTCAGACTTCGTTAAAGCTCTCAGTATTAAGTGTTATTCCCGGTTCGTTTATCTTACTTTTATTAGGGCCGGTTATTGCTCTTATGGGGAACCGTATTGCGTGGGTTTATACTTTAGCATGGGGTTCATTCATGTTTGGTGTGGCGATGACAGCATTGAGTAAACAAGGGTTTCTGCCGGTTAATTTTATGACCGAATATGGAATGCAGTTAGGATCTGTTTTTGAAGTTTTTATTTTAAACGCTGCGCTTGCTTACCGGTTTTATCGTGCCCATGTTGATAAAATTACAGCCCAAGAAGCACAGCTATTAGCCCATACCGAAAGGCGTGGTGCCGAAGTAAAGTTATTGCATAATTCTATGTCTGATGCGGTGACGATGATGCCTAATCGATCATCTTTTGAATTACAGATTTTTCAGTCAATTAATGAAAGAGTCAATGTTCGCATTGGTGTTTGCATCATTGAAATTTCACGTTATTCAGAAATTAGTAAAACGCTAGGGCATCAAAATACTGATTTAATGATGCGTGAAGTTGCACACCAATTTAATAGCGCCTTAGGCCTTATACCTGGTCGAATACATATTAACGGCCCTTCTTTCAGTGCCAATTTATGCGCATTGGAAAGTGGCAGTTTTGGTGTGTTGCTAAATATGGATGCGCTAGAATCTGAAACTAACCGCGATAAGATAAACCAACTGCTACATGACATATCTGAGCCGATAGAATTCAAAGACATGCGTTTAGAACTGCAACCGGTGATTGGTATTGCGGTTTGCCCTGAGCATGGTTTGAATGCGGCAACATTATTACGTCATGCGCAAGTAGCAGCTGACTCCTCAGATGCTTTTGAAAGGCGTTTGTCATATTATCGTCCAGAATATGATCAATACAATGCCCGCCGTTTAATGATGATCTCGGAACTAAAAGAAGCGCTGAATAGTGATCAATTAGAACTATATCTTCAGCCCAAATATGATTTGAATAATAAAGTGGTTATTGGTGTTGAAGCACTGGTTCGTTGGCATCATGAGCGCTATGGTTTAGTTCGACCAGATGAATTTATAGAGCTCGCAGAACAAACAGGAATTATAAAGCCGTTAACACGTTGGGTGGTGCGTAATGCCTTGGCTCAGCAAGCTGAGTTACTCGCATTAGGTTATGATTTGAGCATGTCGATTAATCTGTCTACAGTTAACTTGAAAGAACAGGATTTAATTTCTTTTCTTGAAGCACTTATTCATCAGACGCAAGCAGACCCAAGTAAAATCTATTTGGAGCTAACTGAAACTTCAATGATGTCTAACCCATTAGATGCCATTGAAGTACTTGAGAAAATTCGAGAACTGGGTATCAAAGTATCAATTGATGATTTTGGTTCTGGTTATTCATCGCTCGCCTATTTGAAAGTGTTACCAGCAAACGAAATCAAAATTGATAAGTCATTAGTTTTTGAAATTTGTCGAAATACAAAGTGTGAAACAATTGCAAAAATGACGATTGATATGTGCCATGAGCTTGGCTTTACTGTGGTGGCAGAAGGAGTTGAAACTCAAGATGTGATGGACCGATTGGTAGATCTGAATTGTGATGTGATTCAGGGGTATTTATTAACCCCACCATTACCCAGTGCGAAATTAATCGACTGGTTAAATGAGCATAATGCATCACAGGGCTTTGCTTCCTAGTGATGCTTCTTGAATATGCTAGATCAGTAAACTTATGGTCGTTTAGTTAGTTTTTTTTCTGATCAGTGCTTCCTGGCATACTGATGCGACAAGTTCACCTTTCTGATTATAGATATTACCACGGTTCAAACCACGCCCTTGCGATGCACTGGGGCTATCCATATCGTAAAGCAACCATTCATCTATTCTGAACGGACGGTGAAACCAAATTGCGTGGTCTAAACTGGCAACCTGCATACCTTTCTGTGCGTAGCTTACGCCATGAGGCAACATGCTGGTGCCTAATAAACCAAAGTCTGATGCATAAGTGAGTATGCACTGGTGTAAGGCCAAATCATCTGGAAGCTTTGAAACGGCTCTAAACCAATTTTGTTTGTAGGGAGAGCGTATATCAGGAGCTGTATAATTGATTGGCCGAACAGGGCGGATTTCAATTGGACCGTCACGTGTAAATTGATCGCGAAGTTTTTCAGGAATTAAGTGTTTGAAGCGTCGACGTATTTCTAATTCAGATAGTAAAGTTTCAGGGTCAGTGGTTTCTGGCATGTCGAATTGATGGCTCAGACCTTGCTCTTCTTTTTGAAAGGAAGCATTTAAGGTAAAAATTTCTTTATCGTGTTGCTTGGCAATAACGCGTCTGGCTGAGAAAGTCCCGCCATCGCGCAAAATTTGGGTCTCATAACGGATCGGAAGAGAATGGTCTCCGGGACGAAGAAAATAACCGTGCATAGAATGAGCAATTCGACCTTCAACCGTTTGGTAGGCCGCCATCATAGCTTGGCCGCAAACTTGACCGCCAAAGACATTCTTAAAACCTAAATCTTCACTACTCCCTTCAAATAATTGGTCATCAATTTTTTTTAATTGGAGTACTGAAATGAGCTTATCAAGTACTTCTATCATAAAATATCTCGGTTAGAATGGAGGAGTTATGCATTGCTTATTATTCGAAAGACTCTAGCGATACGGCGCTCTTACAAGATAAAGCCATGAAAGTGGTTCATTGAATCTTATGAATAAAAGAAAATATCATAAACGCACTACGGATATTTTAATAGACGTGTTTTGGAATTCTATATTTCACTCACAACAAAGTTGACCTGAAGCGCTTCTCGCGCACTCATTTCCCAGCCATCCTTGATTTTTTTTGTTTTTTTTATTTCTGGTGACTGTTTCTTATTAAGCGTGCTGGTCTTCGCTTTTAGCTGTTTTTTTGATCGCGTTTTTGAGGGTGTACGCGTCATTCTTTAGCCTCTGATGTGTCGACAAGTCACTATCCATTTATAATTAATGCAGTGACGGTTACATAATATTACAAAACTGAAGGGGCGGGTACTTATCTTTCTAAATTAACTAAAGCTTAAGAAAATTTAGCAGAGTAGAACTTTAGGTTCATTAGTCTGTCTAAGCTTTAAATCTTACGAAGTTTTAGTTTAAGGAGGGGGCATGCGTTGGCGATCACGACCTTTAGTACGAAGGCTTACTAGTCGTTGGCTTATTTATCCATTATTGATCGTATTAATTTACCCTTTAACTGAAACGGCTGTTTATTCAATGATGAGCATGAATGGCTTTGTTATTGATCAACCGCTTGTACCAGAATCTGAAATTCTTCAAGGAGGCCCTCCTCGAGATGGTATTCCGTCAATTGATAACCCTGTATTTATTTCACCCGACCAGGCTAGCTTCTTAAAAGAAGATGATCGTGTATTAGGGCTAAGTTTTAATGGTATTAGTAAAGCTTATGCCATTCGGATTTTAAATTTTCATGAACTTGTAAATGATAATTTTAATCAGCATCCGGTGACAGTTAGCTTCTGCCCTCTGTGTGGAACGGGAATGGCATTTGATGCATCAAAAGATGGCAAAAAACTTGAATTCGGGGTGTCAGGTCTACTCTATAATAGTGACTTGCTGATGTATGATCGACAAAGTGACTCTTTATGGTCACAGATTGAAGGCCTGGCTATTAGTGGTCCTGCTAAAGGTCAAAGATTAAAGCGGCTTGCCGTGGAACATACAACCTGGAAAAGTTGGCGTGAGCGATATCCAAAAACCCTAGTCTTGTCGGATGAAACAGGCTATCGACGTAACTATCTTAACAGCCCTTATCCCGCTTATAGCACCAGTAAAGCTATTTACTTTCCTGTTTCTCATTCTGACAAGCGCTATCACCCAAAAGAAGTCGTGGTGGGTGTTGAAATAAAGGGTAAGTTCAAAGCTTATCCCTTTGTAGAATTAGCAAAGGGGACAGGGGTGCTCAAGGATACGTTTCAAGGTGAAAAATTGACGATTGAGTATAATGTAGAGGCGCGAAGCGCAAGGGTGACAAATGAAACTAAAGAATTGCTGCCTTCATTAACGGCCTATTGGTTTGCATGGGTCGCATTTCACCCTGAGAGTTATGTTTATAAAGATTAAATACTTTGGATGCGTTATTAGTATTGAGGTTGATTAACCGTTAAAATCGCGATCTTTATTTAACCTATTGCAATTGAAAAGACTTCTTTCTATGAAATATATCATCGTATTACTGGTAAGCGCCTTATGCTTAGCTTCTTGTGCAAAAATTTCATATCAAGAACGGGATGAATTTACGCCTAATGGCTATTCAGAGCTTCATATTGAGGGTGATACCTATCTAATTAGCTATGAAACCTATAAAAGAAAAGCAACAGAAGATTTGTTAGCAGAGATGGCAGAATATAGAGCTGCGGAACTGACTTTAGAGAAGGATAAGGCCTATTTTGAAATTGTTTCAGTGCATTTTACTGAAACGATGGAAGATTATGATGTCCCAGAGCAAAAATTAAGACACACCTTTGGGGGTGGAACTTCTGGGAGTTCTGCTTTCGGCCCAACGATTATAATGCCTTCAACTACAGAAGAAACAATTATACCGGCTCATGTTCGTCAGTTTAAAATCAAGCGTACAGATATGGAAATAAAAATTTCTGTGGACAAAGATAATGAAGGAGCCCTTCTCGCACAAAGCATTATTGATGAGCGAGGATTTCGATAAAACTTAGGCTAGAATTTTCTTGTTAAGCCAATATTAATGCTAAGAACTTCAAAGGTACTTGTCTTTATTAGTTGAGCAAACTCTAATCCTACTGAAAAATCCTGATCTAGTTCAATATCTAAACCTGCACCATACGAGATATCTTTTTCAGTTTCTGAAAAAGAGACGCCGGGCTCTGTGAATTCAAGTTCTGCCTTTGAGACGGTATAACCAAGCATTAAATACGGCGATATAAACTCAAGTTCATCAGTAACGAAAAGCTTAGAATAAATTCCATATTGCTTATCTATGCTTAGCTCTATAGAGGGCAAGAACTCATCATTGAATATACCGACTCCCGCTCTTGTTTCTAGCGATAACCAACGATTAAAACTATACCCCAATGTTAAATTTAATAGTCCTAAGTCTGCATCGGCTTTAATGCCGCTACCAGGAGAAACATTAAATGTATTACTTACATCCGAGTCTTTATATGTCAGTAGGCTAAAACTGCCACCAATATAACTTTGTGCGTGGGTTGTTGCAGAGATTGACAAAAATATTAAAAGAATAAAGTAGGGGCGGTTAAGCATTAAAGCAGGCTCAGTAAAGATATGAATTATTAAAATAAAAGAGCCATATTTCCAAGAAACACGGCCCTATACGAAGGTGTACTAATAAGTTAAGAGAATAAAGCGTGATTAATTCTTTCCGTGGTGGGGGTGATCGATACGGCTAATCAAAGCCCGACCAAAATCTTGCCGTGTAATAATGCCTACAAGTTGCTCACCGTTTAATACGGGGAGTCGACGTCGACCTTTCAAAAAAAGCTCTGCACAAGAAATAATGTCGTCATCTTGCTGAACGGTGTCTGGCTCTTTGGTCATGTGGTCAGCGACGCGGTCACCCGCTTCTTGGTAGTAGCCACCTTGTAATGCTTCTTTCAAACAATCGAATTCAGATAATATACCAACTAATTTACCGCTGTTATCCAAGACGGGTGCACCAGAACGGCCTTTTTTAATAAGTTGTCTGAGCGCATCAATGGCACTATCTTCAGGCTTGAACGTCGTAACATTTGAACTCATGTAATCTTTAATTTTTATCGTTTGCATCAAGGATATCTCCTTTATGAGTATTGTTAGAAATCATGGCACGAACTAGATAGATAAACCATCATTAATCGCGTTTCATGATAAAAATTTTTTTACCTTGAGAAAAATACTGTTGGTATTTTTGACGGATGATATGCGGGCTGTTTTCGGGTAGGCATGCCCTAAAACCTATAACGCTATAAAATGTTTCTAAGCCATCAAAGGGGAAGCACCAACATTCACGTTTTTCTAGCTTTTCTGCTAAGCAACGGAGCATAAATAAACCAACGCCTGCTCGTCTGTGTAAGCGGGATACGACCATGCTGCGGAGTATTAAATACTGATCCAGTTGCACAAGTTTTAAGGCGGCAATAATGATGCTCTGATGGCGGACGATATATACTTCATCTTCGCGCCCTATATTGTTAGGGTAGCGGGCCGATTTATAGAACTTCTTCGCCAAAGGAAATTGTGGCGGCATTAATTTTTCAAAGTGATACTCGTCAGTATCTTTAGGTATATCCTGATACGGCATGATTAAATTCTACGTTGCATCCCTATTGATTCAGTTAGTAGTTTTAAGACCATTTTTTAGTGCGACTAAGGTCACTTTCTTTTGCTTCTACCCATTCGTCACCCTCATCATGACATTCTTTTTTCCAGAATGGCGCATCTGTTTTTAAATAATCCATGATAAATTCGCAGGCTGCAAAGGCATCCGCTCGATGTGCGGAGCTAACGCCCACAAATACAATTTGGTCACTTAAACTAAGTTGTCCAACTCTGTGTATAACCACCACATCATTGAGTATCCAACGAACAGCTGCCTGATCAATAATTAACTGTAAACTATGCTCCGTCATACCAGGGTAATGTTCAAGGAACATACCTGTCACACCTTCTTTGTCACCAAACTCTCTAACTAAGCCTGAAAAAGTACAAATAGCACCATTTTGGGAAGGATGGGCTGCACGTAAGCGTTGATACTCCTCATCAATGGAAAAGTCAGCTTTCTGTATTCGAATAGAACCCAATTTCGTTGGCATGATTAACCACCTGTTACGGGAGGGAAGAAAGCAAGTTCATCATCAACAGTGATCTTCGTTCTCAGGTTAGAAATTTCTTGGTTCACTGAGACTAATAAACGCTCAGCATTAAGTGAGCTAGTCCACGGTTCACCCCGTTTCTGGAGTTGAGAAAGTACATCGCCAGCAGTCAGTGCGCCATTGAGCTCTTTCCACTGCTCCTCTTCGGTATTGAGTTGTTCTCTCAAACTTGCAAAAAATAGAATTTTCATAATTGATACCGCATTAATTATTTAAAGAAAATAAACTAGAAAAAGGCATAAAATCTACTAAATCACCTTGTTTCGGGGCTTTATGTTCAGGAATAACCACAAAACCTTCTGCCCAGCTTGCTGAACTAAGCATGCCTGAACTTTGGTTAGGATGACGACAAAGCTGTCCTGATTTGTCTTGTTTGGCGCGCAGAAATTCTCGACGTATGCCTGCTTTTTTTATATCAAAACCCAACGGTAGTTTAAAGGTTGTTGGAGAGGCGTGAGTCATACCTTGAGCCCTGAGTATAAATGGCCGTGCTAACTGTAAAAAAGTAACGAATACAGCACCGGGATTACCCGGTAAGCCTAATATTGGCGTGTTATCTATTTTCCCAAACATAAATGGCTTGCCTGGCTTAATTGCGACGCGCCATAAATCGATATGGCCTAAAGATTTGATCGCTTTTTGAATATAATCTTCTTCTCCGACAGATGCGCCACCGGTAGTGATGACCACATCAGCGCTATTAGCTGCTTTTTGTAAGGCCGCTTGAGTGGCTGATAGTTGATCTGAAATCACACCGAGGTCAATAACTTCACACTGAAAGTTGTTTAGTAGTCCGTGTAATAGGTAGCGATTTGAATTATAAATTTGGCCGGGGTTTGTTGGTTTACCCGGCTCAACTAGCTCATCACCTGTTGATAAAATAGCGACTTTCAGTTGGCGATAAACCTTCACTGTTGCAATCCCTATTGAGGCGGCAAGGCCTAAGCGTTGTGGTGAAAGTGTTTGTCCTTGCTGCAGAACAGTCTGGCCGGCTTCAATGTCTTGGCCTTTTGGTCGAATATTTTGTTTGGCGTTTGGCTGAGATTGAAACTGAACAAAGCGGCCTTCATCATCCAAGTTAGTTTGCTCTTGCATAATGACCGCATCAGCCCCATCCGGAATGGAAGCGCCAGTAAAAATTCGAGCCGCACTGCCTTTTTTGAGTGCTGTCGGGGCAAGACCGGCAGGGATGCGTTGAGAAATAGGCAGTTTTAAGCTTGACGCTAAATCTTCATATATTACGGCATAGCCATCTACCGCACTGTTATCCGCTGGAGGTACATCTATGCTAGAGACCAAATCCTCCGCTAGAATTCGATTTAAGGCCTGAGTGAGAGGGACTTCCTCATAAGCATCTTTACGTAGAGAGATGGGCGAGGCATGCGTTAATAGCCATTCTATAACGGAATCAAGATTGTGTAATGTTTGTTTGCTATTGCTGTCGCAGCTGTTGGCAGAAGCATTCGTCATGAGAAGTCCAAGCTAAAATTTATTGAATTATAGCTTAATCGTGAGGCATTATTTTGATGTCCGTCAATCTCATCTCTATTTCTTGATATTTATGAGCTAAAGGTTAGTGCAATATCTGAAACTGTAAGTAGTTAGACGGCATGGTATCAGTTGGAAGTACAGGTCTGGAATCAAATTTGGAGAGCGCTTACCAAGTTATAGGTGATTAAAATTAAATTCCATATCAACGCTTATTTTTGGATGAACGGCAATTATCAAATAATTGATTAAGTTTACTTTGGTAGGATTAAACATAGGCAAGCTGGTCGCTAACGACCAGCTAAGCAAACTACTTAACAGTAATTGTAATTTTGTCTGATACGACTGGCCGGCTATGAGGAACGTGCGCAAAGTTTCCTAGTACTAATTGTAAGGTATGTTCGCCAGGTGAAAGCGTTAACTGTGTTTCGGTTTGTCCGCCGCCAAAGTGCTTTATTTTATCTGTAGCTGGAAGCGGTTGAGTTAAGTCTGGAAGGGTATTAGTGTCAATTAAAATATGATGATGGCCGGTATTTTTTTTAGTTACTCCTGCTGGTGCAACACCCATCTTGCTCAAACCGAATACTACCTTAAATGTTTGATTAACCGTTGCTCCATCGGCTGGTTGGATGAGGTAAGTGGTTGCATCAGGTGCTGATTCAGTAACTAAGCTATCAGCTAATGCGTTCATTGTTGAGCCAATTAAAGCAATTGATAAAGCGATGATTACTTTTTTCATTTTATTCTCCATTAGTTGTGGTTGTTTCCATAGCGTTTTAATTATTCATATCTTGGTATGAAATGCAAAGTTTTACAGCTTGTGATAAAACTAGCAAGTGTCGCATATTTAATTATAGGTATGGTGCCCCACATAAATACTAAACCACGATTCAAATGCATTGATCAGGATTAAATACCATCACGACGCATGAGACCTTGCTTACTTTTTTTCAGCAATTTATTGATCAAGAGGCTAAGGCGATCGAACGAATTGGTCGCGTTAAAGAAGGCTTATTTATTGATCAGAAAACGGGGGCTTTGGTTTTTAGCCTATCTTCATTACACGAGCTGTTATTTGATCAGCAGAAGCTGTCATTATCTGAGTTTAAACAAACCTTGTACCAAGGAACGTTTAATCAATCGCTTCAGGCATTTGGTGGTGTTGTTTCTGTGTATCAGTCTCATGGGAAAATAGACGATAATTTGTACCAGTTAAACGCCTTGGTTAATAAATATACTTGATATGTCGCTAGCTTGGTCGTAGAATTAGCGGTTCGTTAGTAGGTGCCCTTTCAAGGGATAATCGGGAAGTATGGCTCATTTGTTTAATTAACAAATAATTCCATCGCTGCCCCCGCATCGGTAAGAAAGAGTATTAGCTTCGACTGATACGTTGTTTGCATTAGCCACTGATTCTATTATTTGGTGTCGGGAAGGCGTAAACAGCCGCAATAGCGCTCTTTTAGCCCGAAGACCGGCCTGTTTTATTTTTCTCTTTTGTAGGTACGGTGGGTACCTGAGGTGTATGTATGTCTTCTCGTGTTATTTCTGAACAAGCTATTTCTTCAAAATCAGCTATCTCTTCTGTTATGCAAACGTTTGGTGCGCTGGCTTTTGGCGTCATCATAGTTTTTGCTGTTGGTTTTATGCCTGTCGATGCTGCGCATAATGCGGCACACGATACGCGCCACTCCTTAGCTTTTCCCTGTCATTAATTTTTAAATTAAAGACACATTAACTTAACTTAACTTTCAAGTTTCGTTTTACTGCGTGCTGCTCAGTGACTTTGTTCACTTAGTTGGCCGCTAGTGATTAGCTTTTGGGGTCGTGTATGTTATTTCGTCGAATTATTTTTAGTGCTTTGTTTATTGGTTTTTTAAGTGGTTTATTATTTTCTGCTGTTCAGTATATTGGTGTTTCACCCATTATATTAGCTGCAGAGCAGTATGAAGTAGCAGAGGTTGAAGTTGCTCCCGCTCCTGTTCAGAGTCACCATCATGGTGAAGAGGTAAGTGCTGAGCACCATCATAATACGGAAGCATGGTCTCCGAGTGATGGCCTAGAACGAAGCTTATATACTCTACTTTCAAATGTATTGGCGGGTATTGGCTTTGCGGCCATTGTTTTATCAATAATGTACCAGTTGCAATTAAAAGGCTTGGTAAATTTTTCTCCTTTGAAAGGGTTAGTTTGCGGCTTGGCCGGTTTTATTGCTTTTTTTGCTATGCCGGGCATTGGGTTACCACCAGAAATACCGGGTATTGAAGCTGCACCGCTTGATAATCGCCAAACGTGGTGGGTGCTAACCGTTATTGCCTCTGGCGTGGGTATCGGTATTTTAGTGTTTGCGAAAAAAGCGTACAAAATACTTGGCGCTTTGTTAATGGCGCTACCTTTCTTTGTTGGTGCGCCGCACTCAACAGGGCCTGAATTTGGACATACTGATGAGCGTGTCGTGGCTATTTTAGTTGACCTTCATCAGCAGTTTATTGTCGCGAGTGGCGTGGCTAATTTAGTTTTTTGGTTAGCGCTAGGTTTGTTATGTGCGTGGGGCTTGAACCGTACCGTACTTAATGACAGTTATGCGGAAGCTTAAAGCGTGATTAACTACCCTTTTTCTGCCGTTGTTGGGCAAGATTCATTGAAACTTGCCCTCACGCTCACTGCCATACAGCCAAATATTGGTGGTGTACTGGTGAGTGGGCCAAGAGGGAGTGCTAAATCAACCCTGGCACGTGCTTTGGCTGATGTATTAGTTTTAAGTAAAGATACTGGGAGTATTGCACCTTTTGTGACATTACCTCTTGGTGCCAGTGACGACATGGTCACAGGAACATTGAACCTTCAGCAAGTATTAAGTGAACAAAAGGTTGAATTTAACCCTGGTTTATTCGCTAAAGCGCATCAGGGAGTGCTGTATGTTGATGAAGTTAATCTGCTCGGTGATGCCTTAGTTGATTTGCTGCTTGATGTTGCTGCTAGTGGTGTTAATTGCGTTGAACGTGATGGCATAAGTCATGAACATGAAGCTAAATTTGTTTTATTGGGAACAATGAATCCCGATGAAGGCGAGTTAAGAGCTCAGCTTCAAGATCGTTTTGGTTTGGCGGTAGACCTAAACAACCAATATACCTTAGAAGAACGAGTAGAAATTGTACGGCGTCGCGAAGCGTTTGATCATAACGCTGCAGCGTTTATTCAGCAGTACGCGGTAGAGCAAAAAAAATTCGCTTTTCAAATCCAACAAGCAAGACTTCGGCTGTCAGAGCTTAAATGCTCTGATACATTACGTATGATGATTGCACAACGAGCGTCAGATGCAAATGTTGATGGTTTACGAGCCGATATTGTATGGTGTCGGGCTGCCTTGGCACACGCTGCATGGCATCATCGTGTTGATGTGATAGAACAGGATATTGATGCGGTAGAAGAATTAGTATTAGCGCATCGTCGGCAAGCACCTTCTAACCAACCTCCAGCTCCCCCATCAAATAAACCAAAAGAAAACCCTTATATTAGGCCGACTGACTCCCCATCAACTAAAAAGAGTACTGAAAAGAGCGCTGAAAAAGATGCGAGCGCAGACTCTAATGGTGGCAGTGGCCAGTGGGGAAGTATGTCACCTCAGGTACAAACGATTCATGAAGTTGAATCGATAGATTTTGCTATTGATCAGAATGAGCATCAGCAAAAACAGCGCAACGCGACAAATACCACTGTACAAGTTTCAAAGAACAAAGGGCGTAGCGTGGGTGGAAGTTACCAGACACAAGATTGTTCCACTTCGCCTAATTGGTTTTCGACTTTGCTTGGAAGTGCCGGAAAATGGCCACCAACACGCTTAGCATATCGTAAGCAGAAAGGGGCGCAAACGACACTCAACTTTGTCGTATTGGATACCTCTGGTTCAACACACGATGGTCAGCTCATGGCACAAGCTAAAGGGGTTGTTTTACAAATTTCCAAGCAGGCTTATTTGAGTCGTGAGCAACTCTCGATCTTAGGCTTTGGCAATGATCAGCTTGAGGATATCTTACCAAGAGTACGGGCGCCTAAACACATTCAAAGTTGCTTAAATCAGGTGAGTTCAGGTGGTGGAACACCGATTAAAGAAGCATTAGAGCGAGCAGAGCATTATTTACTTAATTTATTGCGCAAGATTCCTGAACTCGCCATAAAATGCTATTTGATTACAGACGGACGTACACGGCAAAATATTGATGGCTTAACTTTACCTGGGCAATGTACCGTGATTGATATTGAAGCCTCTACGGTAAAGCGGGGCCGAGCAAAAATGATCGCACAAGCACTTGGTGCTCAATACTTAACCTTACCTGCCACGTATGGCGCACGAGAGTACTGATGACGAATGATTTAAAACACCAGCAGCGAATGCAAAGCCGCAAAAAAGTGATGGATGCCAAAATAGCCAAGTCAACGGAAGAGCGTGGTGTATTTATTCTTCTTAAAGGTGCAGGTAAAGGTAAAAGTAGTTCTGCTTTTGGTACGATGGCGCGTTCGGTAGGACACGGCAAACGATGTGCGGTGATTCAGTTTACCAAAGGGCGTACTGAAACGGGCGAATATAAGTTTTTTAGTAGCCATCCTTTGGTAGATTGGCATGTCATGGGGCACGGCTTTACTTGGGAAACACAAGATAAATCACAAGATATTGAGGCAGCGCAAAAAGCATGGGCTTTGGCGGAAACTTTATTGAATGATCCAAGTTATGACATGTTAGTATTTGATGAAATTGGTTACATGTTTAAATATGGTTATCTGGATGCTGCACCTGTTATTGACGCGCTAAAAAACCGTCCATTGATGCAAAATGTTATTATGACGGGCCGAACTATGGTTACTGACTTGCAAGAGGTCGCAGACACCATCAGCGTGATTCAAGATGAACGTCATGCGTTTCGTTTGGGTGTAAAAGCGCAACAGGGCATTGAATATTAATGACAGCCTCCTTAGAACTTAAGCCTGCATTGTGTCCGGCGCTTTTTTTAGCTGGGCCGTCTTCAGGGCAGGGTAAAACAACCGTTACGGCAGCTTTGGCTCGTTTGTTAAAAAGCCAAGGAAAAGTCGTTCGTGTTTTTAAAACCGGGCCAGACTATCTTGATCCTCAAATATTAGAACAAGCTTCTGGCCAAGCAGTTGAACAACTCGATATATGGATGGCTGGCGAAGCTTATTGCCGCCAGCGTCTATATGATGCGGCACAAGTCGCTGACTTTATATTAGTTGAAGGAGCCATGGGTTTATTTGATGGCGAACCTTCAAGTGCCGATTTGGCCGCTTGTTTTGGCATTCCGATTGCTGTCGTAATGGATGTAAAAGGCATGGCCCAAACGGCTGCAGCGATCATGAAAGGTTTAGCGAATTTTCGAGATGATATTTCAGTGGTTGGTTTAATTGCTAATGGCTGCAGTACAGCTCGTCATACGGAACTAATTCGAGATGCGCTTTCTTGTTGTAAAAAAGAGTCTAGTAAGCAAGACTCTTTGCAGAAAGTGCCTTCCCAAGAGATATCTTCTGTAGAGACCCCGTTGCTTGCAACCTTTGCGCGCGACGCGTCTGTTGCATTACCTGAGCGTCATTTAGGCTTGGTGCAAGCCTCAGAAGCACGATCTTTACTAGAGGAACGGTTTGATGCCGGTGCGATATCGCTGAACCAAGGCCTACAAATGCCGCTTGAACAACTCTTTCCGATGGTGAAGTTTAGTGCAGAATTGACGGCACAAGCACCGGTTCAAAAATGCTTGTCGGGTTTAAAAATTGCGGTTGCCAAAGATGAAGCCTTTAGTTTTATCTACCAAGCTAACTTAGATTTATTAACGCAGATGGGCGCGAGTTATGAATTTTTTTCGCCACTTCATGACGAGTGTCTCCCTGATGCTGATGGGCTTTGGCTACCGGGTGGTTATCCAGAATTACATGCGGATATGTTAGCTAAAAATACCACGATGATAGAATCTATTACTCAGTTTTATGCCAGTGATCGGCCTATATTAGCTGAATGTGGTGGCTTTCTTTATTGCTTAGAAACGCTCGTAGATCTTGAAGATAATTCGCATGTCATGCTTGGCCTATTGGCAGGTCAAGGCGCTATGAAGGGCAAGCGAGGCTGCCAAGGTATGCAAACTGCCGTATTACCTGAAGGTGAAGTGAGAGGCCATGCGCATCATCGATCTCGTAGTGCCGTGATACAAGAGCCCATTAGCTACGCTCGCAGACAGCGGCACACTGCGCCAGGTGAGTCGATATATCGAAATAAAGGATTAACGGCAAGTTATTTACACTTGTTTTTTCCTTCAAATCCAAATGCTATTGGCGACATCTTTTCATTATCTGCTTCATTAGCGTCCTCACTAACTGAAGGGTCTAATAATTGCGTACCTAACCCACTAAAGGAGACTGACTATGTTGGTTAAAGCCCTGTTTGTCAGTTCATTATTCTTTAGTATTTTATTTACTGGTTCAGTATTCGCGAGTAGTCTTTTTGCAAGCTCCGAATTAATGAGTTCAGCGCTAATCAGTCCATGGGTGATGATTGGGGCCGGTTTTTCATTAGGTTTAGTGCATGCATTGGATGCCGATCATGTGATGGCGGTTTCAGCATTGAGTAATAGAAAAAAAGTGAGTTTCCTCACCACGATTAATTATTGTTTAAAGTGGGCCTTGGGGCATGGTGCCGTGCTGATGCTCGTCGGCTTATTATTTTTTGGTTTAGGTTTTGAGTTACCTGCAAGTTTATTGAGCATTGCTGAAGCAAGCGTTGGTGTTTTGCTAATTGTGATTGGTATGTTTTGTTTAGTTCGCATCCGAAAACAAAAACTCAGCTTGCACGTTCACCAACATGGCGACGTAACGCATACGCATTGGTTGGTACAAGGTGATTCTAAAAGTAAGAACCATGAAGCGCATACACCAACAATGGTGGGTATGTTGCATGGGCTTGCAGGCAGTGCGCCTGCTTTGGCATTAGTCCCGCTTGTATCCCACGGAGCAGCTTCAGAGCAGTTAGGTTTAGCCGTGGTCTACTTAATAGTGTTTTCACTGGGTGTGTTACTTGCAATGGCATTATTTGGTTTGGGCTTAGGCTTTGCTCAACAAAAACTACAGACATTTAATACGCGATTTTTTCAATGGAGCCAGTATTTAATTGCCTCAGGCTCCATTATATTAGGTGGTTTTTGGCTGAGCCAGTCGTTATAACCTGCCCATATAAATTAACGCGACGAATGAATCGATGCATGTACTAATAGAAGTCAGTCTATGTGGCCAGAAAGTGGAGAGCAGCCGAAAAAATTAAAAACAGGCCTAACAACGGGGAGCTGTGCAACAGCTTGTTGTGTTGCTGCCGCACGGTTCATGTTAGCGGCAGTGAATACGAAAGCAGCAAATAGTGAGTATCCGGTTGAGATTACGCTACCGAAAGGTAAAGTGGTTTCGCTGACTATTTGTAACACGGTATGGCTTGAAGGACTAGGTGTCGCAAGTACGATTAAAGATGCGGGTGATGACCCAGATGTCACACATGGTGCAAAAGTCAGTATCGCGTTAAAGCTAACAAAGCTAGCGGGTATTGTTTTTCATGCGGGTGAAGGGGTTGGAACGGTGACACGTGAAGGGCTTGCATTAGCGGTTGGTGAGCCGGCCATTAACCCGATACCTAGAAAAATGATGATAGAGCACCTTGAAACAATTGCTAATGAATTTAATTATCAGGGTGGTTTTTCGGTTACGGTTGCAGTTGAAGATGGTGAAAACTTAGCCCTAAAAACGATGAATCCACGCTTGGGTATTTTAGGTGGCTTGTCTATTTTGGGTACAACAGGCATCGTGCGACCGTTTTCATGCTCTGCGTATATTGCTTCGATTCATCAAGGCATTGATGTCGCACGAGCGAATGGCATTAAACATATTGCCGCTTCAACGGGTAACCAAAGCGAAGCAGCGATACGAGATAAATACCAGTTTTCGGAGATGGCCCTGATTGAAATGGGCGATTTCGTTGGTGCGGTCTTGAAGTATTTAAAGAAAGCACCCGTTGATCGACTGAGTTTGTGTGGTGGTTTTGGGAAAATTAGTAAATTGGCGCAAGGGCATTTAGATTTACATAGTCGCGCGTCATCAATCGATTTTTCATTTCTTGCGGAGCTGGCGAGAGGTGTTGGCGCAAGTGAAGCCTTAAGAACAAAGATTTTGAAGTCGAATACTAGTATTGAGGCACTTAATCATTGTCAAAAAGAGCAGGTAGAGCTAGCAAACTTAGTGTGTAGGCAAGCCATGAAGCAGGTTAAAAAAATTATACCTTCAGAGATTGTACTCGATCTGTGGGTGGTGAATCGCCAAGGTGAAATCGTAGGATCTGCACTGTAATGTCTATTCTTTTAATGCCTAGTTTAATAATGTTGCTTCGATGAAAATACTAATATTAGGTGGTACGGCTGATGGCCGACACTTAGCGGCTGCATTGCATAAAAGTGGCTGTACTGTTGTGTATAGTATTGCCGGTATCGTTCGGCAGCCGGTACTTGAATGTGAGGTAATTAGCGGTGGTTTTACCCAGTTTGGCGGTTTAACGACTTACCTTAAAAAACAGAGTATTGTTGCGGTTTTAGATGTGACTCACCCCTATGCAAAAGTGATGAGTTTTACTGCACGTGAAAGTACGCAGCTTTGTGGTATTCCATACTGGCGGTTTCATCGTCCATCATGGCTTGCGGATGCAGGCGATAACTGGCAACAGTATGACAATTGGCCGGAATTACTAAAGTTTTTACAGACAAAGAAAGCAGTATTTTTAACCGCAGGACAGTTGCCTGCTTTAGCTGTGAAAGTTTTCGATAGCTTAGGTAAACAAGGTCAGAAGCAGATTTTAAGAACAGCTGTTGAGCCTAAAGGAGAATTGCCGGCATCGATGACTTGGCATAAAGCGATAGGCCCATTTTCACTCGAACATGAACGAGAAATAATGGCGAATAATCATGTGGACGCATTGGTTACAAAAAATAGTGGCGGTACATCAATGCAAGCAAAATTGTTTGCCGCAAGAGAATTGAACATACCGGTATTGATGTTCACTCGCCCGGAATTACCAGAAGCAGATAAAGAATTTATTTCAAAATCAGCGTGCCAAAGCTTCATAGAACATTGGCTAAAAGTTTAGTGGTAAACGGCACAATGATGAATACATATAAAATTATTAAAGTATTTTTGTAAGGAATCCTGATGACAGAACTAATTATGAAAACAGAAGCAGATAAACCAGCCATTCTATTTGTTGGCCATGGTTCAAGAGATAACGACGCCGTTGAAGAGTTTCACCAGCTAGCCGGCCATTTTAGAAAGCGTTTTCCTGATCGTTTAGTCGAAACAGGCTTTTTAGAATTTGCTAAGCCGATTATCGCCGATGGTATTGAAGCGCTAAAAGCAAAAGGCGCGACTCAAATACAAGCCATTCCAGGCATGCTAATGGCAGGTGGCCATGCTAAAAATGATATCCCAAGCGAACTGAATGCCTTACAGCAAGAATATGATATTGGTATTGAATACGGTACTGAGCTGGGCGTTAATGCCAAAATGGTTCAAGCGGCACAAGCACGTATTGAAGAGGCAGAAGTTGAATTAAAAGCGCTCCTTAGCAAGGCATCAACGAACGAGTATAAGCGTGAAGATACCTTGTTAGTGGTCGTAGGACGTGGCGCATCAGATGCCGATGCCAATTCTAATATTGCAAAAATCACCCGAATACTTGAAGAAGGTATGGGTTTTGGTTGGGCAACTACTTGTTTTAGCGGTGTGACAACGCCACTCGTACCTGACTGTTTGGAACGTGCGCATGGCTTAGGCTTTAAGCAAGTTATTATTTTTCCGTACTTCTTGTTTACGGGTCGCTTGGTGAAGAAAATTTATCAATGGGCTGACGATTATGCTGAAAAGTATCCTGATGTAGCGGTTGTGAAGGCGCCTTACCTAAATGATCATCCAAAAGTGATTGATACCTTTGTTGAGCGCTTTGAACAAATCAGTGCGGGTAATCCGAATATGAATTGTCAGCTTTGTCAGTATCGGGTACAAATTGTCGGTTCTGAGCATAAAGTGGGTACGCCTCAAGAAAGCCACCATCACCATGTTCAGGGAATTGGTACTGACGGGCATTCTCATGGTCATTCTCATAGCCACGATCATGGGCACTCTCATTCACATGATCACTCTCATGACCAGAAGTAAGCTTAATTAATATGAAAATAAGCAACTTTGATTATCAGGCCGACCCAAAAGCGATTGAGCATGAAAGCTTTCGCCAGATTCGTGAACTCACTAATCTCTCGCGCTTTTCTCATCAAGAGCAACAAGTGGTAATGCGTATTGTGCACAGCGTTGGTTTGCCTGAAGTGTCTGAACAGGTCTTTTTTAGTCAGCAGGCGTGTCAGAGTGGTTGTGCTGCATTAGCAAAAAATAGTGCGATATTATGTGATGTTGAAATGGTTAAGCAGGGTCTCACCAAGCGTATGCTTAGCGCCGAGCCTTTATGTTTTTTAAATGATGCGAGAGTACCTGAACTGGCAAAAGCGCGAGGTGATACACGCTCTATGGCGGCATTAGATTTTTGGCAACCACACCTCGAAGGCAGTATCGTAATTATTGGCAATGCGCCTACAGCTTTATTTCGGTTATTAGAAATGATTCAAGCGGGTTGTCCAAAGCCTGCCTTAATTATTGGTATGCCCGTCGGATTTGTTGGCGCAGCAGAATCAAAGCAGGCACTTTGGGACAATCATCAAGACCTAGGTATTGAATGCATTACTTTGCTTGGTCGCCAAGGTGGTAGTGCCGTTTCCTCTGCCAGTTGTAATGCGCTATTACGCTGCAATATAGGTGAACTCTATTGATTCATATTATTGGCTTGGGTGTCACTGAACAGGCTGAATTAAATAGGCTTGCTCAAACAGCATTAGAGAATTCAAATTGGGTGGTAGGTTCAGAGCGTCAACTGCAAGTGATTGAACACTTGAAACCAAAAACCACACAAGCTTTATTATTACCTCCTTTGCGTGAACTCTCTACATGGCTAGAGAGTATAGATCCGTCTGAAAACGTGAGCATATTAGCATCAGGTGACCCTTTATTTTATGGCATTGGTCGTTGGTTTTCAAAACACTACCCCGCTGAAAATCTTAACTTTTATCCCGCAGTATCAAGTATTCAAGCAGCCTGTCATGCCTTAGGCTTGTCACTACAAGACGTTGATGTGTTAAGTTTGCATGGCCGACCTGTCGCCCAAATTCGTAAAACGCTAAAACCTGCTCAAACTTTAGTGGTGCTTAGTGATAAAAAAAGTGTGCCACAGGTTTTAGCACGGGAATGTCTGAGAGCTGGCTTTGAAAGCTCTATTATCACGGTGTGTGAAAGCTTGGGTTACCCTGAACAGAAGATCAGTCGTTTTGAGGCAAGTCGCTTAAGCGAGTCTGATCAAGTTTTTGATCCACTACATCTAAGTGTGATTGAAGTAAAAGGTATAGGCTTAGTACTGCCAAGCTTTCCTGGTATTCCAAATGAAAGCTTTATTACTGATGTAGCTTACAAGAATGAACAAGGCCTTCCTGAAAAAAACCAGTCTAAAAATAATAGTGCAATGCTTACTAAGCGTGAAGTTCGTTTAGCTATTTTGTCGCTTATTCAAACCAATAATGCCGATGTGATATGGGATATTGGTGCAGGCTGTGGCTCAGTTGCGGTTGAATTAGCTTATTGGAATAAGCAGGTTCAGGTGCATGCTGTTGAGCATCATGAAGTGCGACTGGCTTGCCTTGAAGCAAATCGGGATCGTTTTGGTGTTGTTTCTCAGCTCAATATTATCGCCGGTAGGGCTCCTGAAAAACTGTCGGGCCTTCCTGACCCAACTAAGGTTTTTATTGGTGGGAGCGGTGGTTCATTACCTGAGATACTCGCGCTTGTTTGGCAAAAACTACCCATAGGTGGTTTGTTAGTGGCATCCGCTGTAACTGAAGCTACGAAACAACATTTGTTTCAGTTTATGGCTGCGCGTGAGAGTGCTCAAGATGTTGATCTTGAAACCCTACAGATTAGTGTCAGCAAAGGCAGCAAGCTAGCGGGACAATTACTTTATCGCCCCAGCTTATCGGTTACATTGTTTAAGTTTATGAAGTTGGCGGAGCTAAATTATGACTAAGCCAGTTGCAGATACATCTTCAAATGATGGGGTTTTTTATGGTGTAGGTGTGGGCCCCGGTGATCCTGAACTCATTACCTTAAAAGCTGCTCGGCTAATTCAACAGGCTGACGTGGTTGCCTACCTGGCAAATGTACATAAGCAGTCTCAATCTAGAGATATCGCCCAATCACTGCTTGAAGGTAATACAACAAAGCAAATCGAAATGCCGATTATGATGCCAATGGCGGATGATCCGAGTATTGGTGACAAGGTATATGATCAAGCCGCGTTAGAAATTCAAGGTTTCTTAGCGCAGGGCCTGATGGTTGTATTTCTGTGTGAGGGTGACCCACTATTTTTTGGTTCATTTGCTTATTTACTTACACGCATACAGTCTGCTGAGAAAGGAGGGTATACCTGTATTTCTGTTCCCGGTATATCATCCCCTCATGCGGCTTCTTCGGCATTGAATTTGCCATTAACGATGATGAAAGAATCATTTTCGGTGATTAGTGGGCGTCATGATGACGAAGTAATTGAAAAAACGCTCAGAGACTTTGATAGCGTGATCATTATGAAAGCAGGGCGTTCACGACCAAGATTACTGGCGTTATTAGAAAGAACACAACGCATGTCTGATGCGCACTATTTGGAGTATATCGGGCGAGAGAATGAGCGTATTATTTCAGATGTATGTGCTTTAGAGCAGAAAGAAGCTGGGCCATACTTTTCCTTGTTTGTAATTACCAAGCAGGAGTCACGGCGCTTATGATTCGTATTATTTCACTCACCGATGCCGGTCAAAAACTCGCCCAAAAGCTGAATAAGAAATTATCAGAGAGTAGTCTTTGGCATAAACCCACACCTTTTACTGAGCAAGTGCAATCTGCATTTAAGCAAGGTGATGCTTTGGTCTTGATTTGCGCAACGGGTATTGCTGTTCGAACGCTTGCGCCAGTACTGCAAAATAAACATCAAGACCCCGCGGTATTAGTGCTAGATGAGTGTGGTGACTACGTTATTCCTATGTTGTCAGGTCATGAAGGTGGCGCAAACGAATGGGGGCGGCAGGTTGCCGAAATGTTAGGTGCACAGTTAGTTAGCACCACGGCAAAACCTTACTTGAAACCGATTTATACCATTGGTATGGGCTGTGAAAGAGACTGCCCAATGCCTGAGCTACAGTCGCTATTAATAGATTGTCTACAGCAGGCGAATCTAAAGCTGGATCAAATTCAAAGCATCAATAGTATCGATATTAAAGCGGATGAAGTCGGCTTAATTGAACTTTCCAAGCAGTTTGAAAAACCTTTTTCGACGTGGAATCAAAAACAGCTGGCGACGGTTGAGTCACTTTTAAGTACGAAGTCTGACTACATAATGAGCGTAGTCGGGGTTTATGGTGTAGCAGAATCAGCGGCTTTATATGCCGCCAAGGTGGTAACAGGTCAGGCACCTGAATTAGTGCTCAATAAACAGAAAAATAGTAAGGCTACTTGTGCGATTGCCAGAAGCTTTCCATTAAGTTAAAACCCTCAAGTTGAAACATAGAAAGAGATTTAAACCAGTTATGAGTAAACTATATTTAGTTGGAATGGGGCCAGGAGACGCACAATTGGTTTCTCCAAAAGCCACACAAGTTGTTAATCAATGTAGCGATCTTGTTGCGTATGGACTTTATTTAGACCTACTGGGTGATATTTGCAAAGGCAAGACTCATCATGAATTACCGCTTGGTGAAGAGATAGCACGTGCGCGCCTAGCACTTGATTTGGCTGCAAGTGGCAAAACGACGGCATTAATTTCGAGTGGCGATATTGGCATTTATGCTATGGCGACGCTAGTGTTTGAACTTTTAGATCAACATATCACAGGGGCTGAAGAGCATCCTGAATGGTTAGATGTTGAAATTGAAGTGATTCCGGGCATTTCGGCGATGCAAGCCGGTGCTGCGAAGGCTGGCGCAATGCTTGGTCATGACTTTTGTACCATCTCGTTATCAGATTTATTAACGCCCTGGGACACCATTGAAAAGCGCATTCACAGTGCGGGAACGGGTGACTTTGTCGTATCGTTTTATAACCCTGTTTCAAAAAAACGCGACTGGCAGCTGAATACTGCACGAGACATTCTATTGAAATATCGCCCTGCAGAAACACCTGTTTTGATTGGACGACAATTAACGCGTGAAGATGAATCCATTGAACTGATTACGCTAGCTGAACTCGATGCAAAAAACGTTGATATGTTCACCTTGGTAATGGTCGGTAATTGTGAATCACGTCATATTACTTATAAAGATAAACAATGGGCATATACCCCTCGCGGCTATAAAAAGAAGCTAACATAAAGGCAAGAGAACATGACTGTATATTTTATTGGTGCCGGGCCCGGTGACCCTGAATTAATTACCGTAAAAGGCCAGCGTTTAATCGAGCAATGTCCTGTTATTTTATATGCAGGTTCTTTGGTGCCGCGTGAAATCTTACTTACGGTAGAAGATAAAGCAGAAAAAATTATCGATACAGCCTCGATTGATTTGGACGAAATTCTAGTGCATATCGAGCAAGCGCATGCAGCAGGCAAAGATGTGGCGCGTGTTCACTCTGGCGACCCTTCAGTTTATGGTGCTATTGGTGAGCAAATTCGTCGATTAGAATCCTTAGAGATACCATTTGAAATTATCCCAGGTGTGACGGCAACCTCTGCTTCCGCAGCATGGCTGGGTAAAGAGCTAACACTTTCAGGGGTTTCGCAAACAATTATCATGACCCGTTATGAAGGTAAAACACCTTTTCCAGAACGAGAGCGTTTACCAGAGCTAGCGCGTAGTGGCGCGACCTTGGTGATACACCTTGGGATAACGCGTATTCATAAAATAGTAGAAGAGCTAATTCCGCATTATGGTGAAAACTGTCCCGTAGCAGTGTGTTATCGAACCTCATGGCCTGATCAAGATAAAGTTCAGGGCACCCTTAGCGATATTGTTGAAAAAGTTCGTGCAAAGAAATTCACCAGAACATCGCTCATTTTAGTCGGTCCTGTGTTGAAAACAGACGAATTTCAAGACTCATACTTATATGACCAAGACCAAGCACATGTATATCGGCCAAAAGTTAAACCTGAAAAGCCTCGAACGGTGAAGCGCGAAACGACATAGCAGAGACTAAATCAGTCTCTTTATAAACATATTACTCTGAACATTTAACAGAATTTACAGGTGTAAAAAGATGGAATTAAATAAAATCCCCGCAACAATCGTGACTGGGTTTTTAGGCAGCGGTAAAACGACCTTACTATCGAACTTACTAAAGCAAGCGAAGGGTAAGCGTATTGCTGTGATCGTGAATGAATTTGGTGAATTAGATATTGATGCTGACTTATTGCGTAGCTGTCCTCTTTCTTGTGAGGACGGCGAAGAAACCGCAGCTACCCAGGGTGAAAATGGTATTTACGAACTCGCGAATGGTTGTATTTGCTGTACCGTAGAAGAAGAGTTTTTACCTGTCATGAAAGAGCTGGTTGCGCGTCGAAATGACATAGATCATATCTTGATTGAAACCAGTGGCCTTGCATTACCAAAGCCTCTCGTACAAGCATTCAACTGGCCTGAAATTAAACAGTATTGCACGGTAGATGCGGTCATTACGTTAATTGATGGCCCGGCTGTCGCGGCGGGTCGATTTGCCAATGATGTCGAACAAGTTGAAGCACAGCGACAAGCGGATGACAGTTTAGACCATGACCCTTCTTTAAATGAGTTATTGGATGATCAGTTAAGTGCAGCTGACTTAGTGATTGTCGGTAAAAATGACTTATTAGACGATGCGCAACGTTTACAGGTAGAGAAGGTTGTTTCGGCAAAAGTACCCGCGTCGGTAAAAACAATTTATACCCGTCAAACGGCGAGTACTGACGCTAATGGCTCGAGCATAACGCAGGGTACAACTACGCAAAGCCCTTTATCGCTTGAAACCATCATGGGAATTGATGCCGCGTCTGAAGATAAAATCGAAGCGGTTGCGACGCACCATGATCACCATCATCACCATGGCGAACATCATGAACACGCACATGATCACTTTGATTCATTTGTGATTAAGTTGGGTGAAGTCGATAGTAATTTATTACAAGCGATTATGACTTCACTACTTGAAGCGCATAATATTTATCGAGCGAAAGGCTTTGTTGCCATGCCTGGTAAACCAATGCGACAAGTTATCCAAGCCGTGGGTAAACGTATGGATGTGTACTTTGATCGTTTGTGGCAGCAAGATGAAGCACGTGCGACGCACTTGGTCTTTATCGGAAAAGATTTGGATAAGTCATTAATTACTGAAGCACTAGCTGCGGCTCAGCTTGAACTGACAGCGTAATGCACCTATTTGCAGCGAAACCGGGTGGCTTTGTCGATGACGAAGGTATTATTGATCTTGAGCAGTCGCCCGCAGATATTGTTATATTATCTGCGGCAGACAGTAGCTTAAGTGCACTGGCAAATGCTGCAAATAACCTGCCTCAAAGTTTTCCGAGTATTCGTCTCGCTAATTGGATGCACTTACGAAAACCCGCCGCATTTGATCTTTATCAAGATAAGGTTTTAGACGCTAGCAAACTCGTAGTGCTGTCCTTGCTCGGCGGTCAAAGTTACTGGGAATATGGCTTTGAGCAACTTCAAAGTTGGGTAACTGCGAAAGCTGGCCGACAACTCATTATTGTGCCCGGCGATGACGCAGAAGACAGTGACCTTTTTGCGGCTTCAAGTGTTTCAACTGATGAGGCTGTAAGAGTATGGCGTTTTTTACGTGAAGGTGGCTCGAGTAATAGTGAGTCTCTTTTTAAGTATCTTGCCGATGAATACTTAAACCACCAGTGCGATTGGCATGAACCGAAAGTGCTACCTAAAAGTATTATTTATCTGCCGCAACAAAAAGCTCTCAATTCTGACGTTGATAACACTCATCATTCAGAACTAGGAGCGACTTTGGCTGAATGGAAAAGTTATGTGGCGCAGCAAGAAAATGCTAACCAAACACCCTTAGATACGCCTGTTTGTATAATTTTGTTCTACCGTAGCCATTTACAAAATGCTAATACAGCGATGTTTGATGACTTTATTAAGTGTGTGCAAGCGCAAGGGCTGAAACCATTGCCGATTGCAGTCAGTTCCCTTAAAGATAGTGCATCGCTGGCTTTGATCAATCACTTAATTGAAGCAAGCAACACGCGCGTTATTCTAAATACCACAGGTTTTGCCAGTAACTCTTCGTCTTTAAGTGGTAGTGAATTTTCAGCGGCGACCGACAGTGGGCCGTCTTATTTTATTTCGCCTTTTATTAACCAAATTCCGGTTATTCAGGTGATGTTGTCGAGTACCTTGCAGGAAGATTGGGCTGCAAATACTCAGGGCTTAAATAGCCGTGATTTAGCGATGCAAGTCGTGTTACCAGAAATGGATGGCCGTGTTATTTCACGGGCGATTAGTTTTAAAGCCGAAGATGACTTTGATGAACGGTGTGAAATATCACTCGTGCGTTATGCACTGCATCACGAACGCGCTAACTGGGTGGTTAGTTTGGCTAAACGCTATTGTGAACTTGCGACTACACCGAATCCTCAAAAACGCATTGCACTCATACTTGCTAATTATCCGACCAAAGATGGCCGTATCGGAAATGGTGTTGGTTTAGATACACCGGCTTCGGCATTGGCAATACTAAACGGGCTTAAGCAGGCTGGTTATCGGGTCGATGAACTACCTGATACGGGTACGGGACTCATTGAAGCTTTAATGGGCAGTGTTACCAATAACCCAAATACGCTCCATCAATTACCCTGTTGGCAAAGTCTTTCGCTTGAAAACTATCAGCATTATTTCCAAACCTTACCCAAAGCGAATCAAACAGCGATTTATGAACAATGGGGTAGCCCTGAGCAAGATCCTAAATTCAGACAAGGGCGATTAATGATCGCAGGTATTCGTTCAGGTGAAACCTTTATCGGGATTCAACCGGCACGAGGCTTTGATCGTGATTTAGCTGCTAACTATCATGATCCAGACCTGATTCCGCCTCATAGCTATTTAGCTTTCTATTTTTGGTTACGCCATGAATATCAAGTGAGTGCCGTAATCCATGTTGGTAAGCATGGAAATCTGGAATGGTTACCTGGCAAAGGCTCAGCACTATCAAATGAATGCTGGCCCGACTTAATTTTAGGCCCCATGCCTAATTTTTATCCTTTTATTGTCAATGACCCAGGCGAAGGTGCGCAAGCAAAACGGCGTACACAAGCCGTGATTATTGATCACCTTATGCCGCCAATGACTCGTGCAGAGATCTATGGTGATTTAGCTGACCTAGAAGGTTTAGTCGATGAGTATTATCAAGCGTTAGGGATGGATATTCGTCGTGAAAATTGGTTAAAAAATCGTATTCTGGTCTTAGTTCGTGAAACAAACATACTACAAGAACTCATATCAAATAAGGTTGGTGAGAGTAAGGAAGCACTTGCTAACAAAGACGGAGCGGATCAACAGGTACTCGACCAATTAGACGCTTATTTATGTGATATTAAAGAAGCACAAATACGTCATGGTTTACACATACTGGGCGCTTTACCCGATGAGGTAAAACTGGCCGATACGATCGTTGCGTTATTACGCCTACCACGAGGTAATGAAGCCGATACACAAGGAATTTTGCATAGTATTGCAGGTGATCTGAATCTAGAGTCCTCTGGAGAATCGTTTAACCCTTTAGCGGCTAATACTGAAAATTGGACAGGTGCGCGCCCAAACATATTGCTAGAGATAGATAGCAGAAATTGGCGAACAGAAGCCGATACCCGCGAAAGACTCGAATTGTTGGCATTAAAATGGGTGTCTGATTATTTGATTGGTACTGAATGCTTATCTCAACTAGAACCGTCCTTTCCCAATACTTATGCGTTATTAATATTTGCGCGAAAGCTGCTAGTTCCCGCGTTAGAACAAAGCGCTCAACTTGAAATTCAGTCATTAATGCAGGGTTTGTCCGGCACGTTTGTGCCTCCCGGGCCAAGTGGTGCGCCAACTCGGGGCCGTTTAGATACTTTACCCACAGGGCGAAATTTCTTTTCGGTCGACAGTAGAGCGATACCTTCACCTGCCGCGTGGGCTTTAGGTGAAAAGTCAGCGGAGGCTTTAATTGCCCGCTATCTTCAAGAGCAGGGAGAATATCCGAAGCAATTGGGTTTATCTGTTTGGGGTACAGCGACCATGCGTACTGGGGGCGATGATATTGCTCAGGCATTTTCGTTAATGGGTGTGAAACCAATTTGGGCTGCTGGCTCGAATAGGGTTGTCGATTTTGAAATTATCCCTTGTATGTTGTTAGGCCGGCCTCGGGTGGATGTAACTTTAAGAGTGTCTGGATTTTTCCGTGATGCTTTTGCCAATGTGATGCGGCTTTATGATGCAGCAGTACGGGCACTGGCAGAGTTAGAAGAACCCGGCAATGAAAATATGATTCGGCAGCATGTCGATAAACGTTTTGCAGAATTAGTTGAGCAAGGAATGCCAGTAGAGCAGGCTAAGCGTGAAGCAAGTTATCGTGTTTTTGGTAGTAAACCCGGCGCTTATGGTGCCGGACTGCAAGGTCTTATTGATGAACGCTGTTGGGAGCAACAGAGTGACCTAGCCGAAGCCTATGTAAACTGGGGAGGTTATGCCTATGGGAATCACTCTGAAAAAGAGCCTCAAGGTGTCGCGGCACCCGCTGCGTTTAGGCATCAGTTGTCACAGCTGGAAGCTGTTGTTCAAAATCAGGATAACCGAGAGCATGATTTGCTAGATTCTGATGATTATTATCAGTTTCAAGGCGGTATGGCGAATGCGGTGAATGTGTATCGTGGGCAGATGCCCGTGGTATTCCATGGTGATCATTCAAACCCTGAAGCGCCTAAAATCAGAACCTTAAAAGAAGAGCTAAATCGAGTGATTCGATCACGCGTGCTCAACCCAAAATGGCTCAATGCAATGCGAGAACATGGTTATAAAGGCGCCTTTGAAATGGCGGCGACCATTGATTATTTATTTGCCTACGATGCTACCACAGACTTTATTGATGACTACCAATACCAGCAAGTTGCGCAAGCGTTGATTTTTGACAAACAAAACCAAGAATTTATGCGCGAACATAATTTATCGGCATTAGAAGAAATGACCGAACGTATGCTAGAAGCCATTCAGCGTGAGATGTGGCAAGCAAGCGACCAAGACAAACAAGACCTACAAAACTTACTGCTCGATATTGATGCAGAAAAAGAAGGGCTATGAATTTTTAGGAGAGCAAGATGAAGTGGGTAAAAATTCCAGCTAAAGCATTTAATACCGAAGCTGAGCAACAAGCATTAACGCATCAAGGCAAGCTGACCAAGCCACCTGGATCGCTAGGGCAGCTTGAACATATCGCTACACAATTAGCAGGATTACAGGGTTTGCTTAAACCTGCGTTAGATAATGTGATGATTCGTGTATTTGCCGCAGATCATGGTGTTGTTGATGAAGGAGTCTCGGCATTCCCACAAGTGGTCACAGGAGAAATGGTGAAAAACTTTGCAGCCCAAGGCGCTGCTATTACCGTTATGGCGGAGTCATTAGCTGCAAATTTCGGTGTGATTAATTTGGGTACCGTGAATGAATTACCTGAGTTGTCGAGCGTACAAAATGACCGGATTGCCGGCGGCACCCAAAATTTTTGTCAAAAAGAAGCGATGACGAAAGCACAATTGAATGCGGCATTATCTGCTGGACAAACCGTTGCGATTGACGCGATTGAACATAAAACTCAGCTATTTATTGGCGGTGAAATGGGCATTGGTAACACAACCTCCGCTTCAGCACTTGCTTGCGCCTTACTGAATCAACCTGCCTCAGCCCTAGTGGGCCGTGGTACCGGCGTGGATGATGAAGGTATTCAGCGTAAAGAAAGCGCAGTCACTCGAGGGTTAGCGCTTCATGGCTTTAGCCAGCGTTTAAATGGCTCTTTAAATGAAGACATTAGCGATGAAGATGTCGATGCGTTAAAAGCGCTGCAATGTTTAGGTGGTTTCGAAATTGCGGGCTTGGTCGGCGCTTATATTGCGTGTGCTCAAGTAGGTATTACGGTGTTAGTTGATGGCTTTATTAGCTCGGTGGCCGCACTAGTTGCTGTAAATATTAACCCTTCTATTCGCCCCTGGTTCTTTTTTGCGCATCAATCTGCAGAGGCGGGCCATGCGTTAGTACTTAAGAGTATGAACGGCGATGCCTTACTTTCATTAAATATGCGATTGGGTGAAGCAAGTGGTGCAGCGCTGGCGGTGCCTTTGATGCGAATGGCTTGCCAGCTACATAGTAAAATGGCGACCTTTGAATCGGCTGGGGTCACTGATAACAAGAGTGAAGAGGAGAGTGATAGTAAAGGTGAAGAAAAAAGCAGTTGCAAGGGCCACATTCACTGTGAAGGATAAGTTGAAATACAAGCATGGAATTTTAAAAACCGCATATCAGCATTTACAACCTTTACTGATTGCCATTCAGTTTTTGAGTAGTTTACCGGTAGGGCACTTACCAATGCCTAAAGATAAAGACGTGGGTGCTTCGCTCATGTTTTATCCTGTTGTTGGTGCGCTATTAGGGTTTATCTTAAGCGCTCTGGCGTTTGGTTTGATGCAAGTGTTTGGTAGCGGTTTATCTGCAGCACTACTGCTGAGTGCATGGGTGGTTTTAACGGGGGCTTTACATATCGATGGTTTAGCCGATTGTGCCGATGCTTGGATGGGCGGTTTAGGCTCTAAAAAACGAACGTTAGAATTAATGAAAGACCCCACCTCTGGCCCTATTGCAATTGCCACCGTTATTTTAGTGATGCTCGTTAAATATGCGGCACTGGAAGCATTACTCACTCAAGCAATGGCGCAACAAAGTTATTATTTGGTATTGATCTGGCCCTTAATACTTTCAAGAATGAGCGCGATGATACTCTTTTCGAGCACACCTTATGCACGGAAGAATGGCTTGGGTAAAGCGATTAGCGAACACCTTTCAACGAATGCGGTCTGGGGCGTTTGCTGTGTGGTATTAGTGTTGGCTTGTTTAGTGTTTAGATGGCATTTGGTCACGATTCTTGTGGCGGGGCTTGCTGTATTTATCTATTTACGACACCTGATGTTAAGCCGTATTGACGGTTGTACGGGTGATACTGCTGGTGCCTTAATTGAGCTAAGCGAAGTTGCCATATTACTGGCCTGTGTGGTCTATTTCAGTATGAGCCTGCTGTGAGTTACTGAGAAATGAGAATGGAAAAGCAATGAAATTACATGGTCACTTGATGGTGCAGGGTTGTACATCGGATGCAGGTAAAAGCATTATGGTTGCAGCGATTGGTCGTATTCTCGCTAGGAAGAAAGTCTCAGTTGCGCCTTTTAAATCCCAGAATATGGCTTTAAATAGTGCTGTGACCAAAGAAGGTGGCGAAATTGGCCGTGCGCAAGCTGTCCAAGCAGAGGCGTGTTATTTGGATGCTTCCGTTGAAATGAATCCAGTATTGCTTAAGCCTAATAGTGATGTTGGCGCACAAGTAATCATAAATGGGCATGCCATTGGGAATATGGATGCTCGTACCTATCATGAGTATAAACCTGAACTTTTGGGGCGAGTCGTCAATTGTTATCAAAGCCTGCGCAGTAAATATGATGTGGTGATTGTCGAAGGGGCAGGGAGTCCGGCAGAAATAAACTTACGTGAGCATGATATTGCAAATATGGGCTTTGCCGAAGCGGTGGATTGTCCCGTAATTATTGTTGCGGACATTGATCGAGGTGGTGTGTTTGCGCATTTGTATGGCACCTATGAACTGCTTAGGCCTTCAGAGCAACAGCGTGTACAAGGTTTTGTGATCAATCGGTTTAGAGGAGATGTGAGTTTATTAAGGTCTGGTTTAGATTGGTTAGAAGAAAAAACCGGCGTACCGGTTTTAGGGGTAATTCCTTATCTGAAAGACCTGCATATTGAAGCGGAAGATGCTTTGAACGTCTCTCAAACAAATGCACAAACAGCGGCTCTAAATGATGATGGAGTAGCACGTGAGAAACTGAAAGTCGTGGTTCTGATGTACCCCCGTGCTAGTAACCATACCGACTTTGATGTTCTAAGATTACACCCATTGATCGATTGCCAGTTTCTGCGTCATGCCCGAGACTTTAACGGAGCAGATTTAATTGTATTGCCAGGTAGTAAAAGTGTGCGGTCAGATCTGCAAAGTTTAAAAGATGCGGGTTGGGAAAATGTGATTCAACGACACTTACGATTCGGCGGTAAAGTGATCGGTATTTGTGGCGGCTTTCAAATGTTAGGGAAACATATTCATGACCCAGAAGGAGTTGAATCTAGTGCGGGCTCTAGTAACGGTCTTGGTTTGATCAACATGGAAACCACGCTTACTCAGCACAAAACACTCAAACGCGTACAGGGTGTGTTTGTAAAAAATCGTGTAGATCAAAGCGCTTTAGAAGAAATAATTAAAGTTAGCGGATATGAAATTCATGCAGGTATTAGTCAGGGCGAAGATCTTGCCTCACCTCTATTCAGTCTAACCGACGAACAAGGCGTTAATGCTGTTGATGAAGGAGCGCGCAATGAAGATAACTCCGTATGGGGGAGTTACTTGCATGGTTTGTTTGATGAATCAGAATTTCTAACAAAAATTCTTCAATGGGCGGGTGTGTCATTAGATCATTCGCGAATAGAGAATGATGACTTAACTGAATGCAACACCCCCAAATACAACTACGCAGAATTTCGTGATGAGCAATTTAATCGATTGGCTGATGCCGTAGAAGAGGCGATTTCTTTTGAAACGATTTCTGAAATAATCTCCGGTGAGAGGGTTCGCGGGTGATTGTTATCTTTGCCGCTGTAATCGGCGCTCTAGTGTTAGATATCTTATTAGGCGAAGCAAAACGATATCATCCTTTAGTAGGTTTTGGTTCTTTGGTAACGAGGGTAGAGCGTGCCTTTAACCGTAAGCAGAACGATCATAAAATAGCTACACGATGTATAGGGAGTGTCGCTTATTTGCTATTGGTCGCCCCGATCGTCGCACTCAGCTGGCTGCTAGAACTTAGTTTTAACGAAAATATTTTTATACAGATTTTATTTTCTGCATTGGTCTTGTACATCGCGATAGGCTGGCAGAGCTTATTGCAGCATGCAAAAGCAATTTCAAAGCCCTTAAAAGCAAGGGACTTAACAGCAGCTAGGCAAGCAGTGGGAATGATTGTGAGTAGGGATACAGCATCACTTGAAGAGGCTGACATTGCGAGCGCCGCAACGGAATCTGTTCTCGAAAATGGTGCAGATGCAATTTTCTCAGCAATATTTTGGTTTATTATCGCGGGTGTGCCAGGCGTGGTGTTGTATCGATTAAGTAACACTTTAGATGCGATGTGGGGGTATAAAACCGAACGTTTTTTACATTTTGGCTGGTGTGCCGCACGTATTGATGATGTGCTGAACTTTATCCCTGCGCGTTTAACTGCCGCAAGTTATGCTGTATTGGGTAATACTCGACTAGCCATGCAATGCTGGAAGGTGCAGGGGCGTAGCTGGAAAAGCCCCAATGCAGGCCCCGTAATGGCTGCAGGCGCAGGAGCATTGTCGGTATCCTTAGGTGGCGCAGCGCCCTATCATGGTGAGTGGCAAACTAGGCCTCAATTAGGGCCATTGCCTGGGAAAGAAATTGAAGGTGGAGATGAAACATCACACAAAGCTTCTGCTCAGAGTATTGATCAAGCATGTGCTTTAGTGAATAAGACTTTGGTCTTGTGGCTGAGCATATGGTTAGTTGTGATGACTAGTATCACTATTTTCGAACAATTATTAGGTGTGACGGTTTAATGAAAGCTTTGCTTCCCCTCTCTATTCCCCTTCACGGAGGCGACCTACAACAAGCAAGTCAGCACTTTGATGTGCCTGTTGAGCAATGGGTAGATCTATCAACCGGGATTAATTCTGAGTCATACCCGATTACTGAACTTGATGCGGTTGCATTTCAGCAATTGCCATATATCAAACCAGATTTTATTCAAGCAGCAAAATCATATTATCTGGGAGATGATAATAAAGACTTAAGCGAACAAAACTTACTCGCTGTATCGGGCTCACAAGCCGTTATTCAGTTATTACCAGAATGTTTACCTTCTTTGCCGGTATTGCTTCCTGAGCTTGGCTATCAAGAGCATCGGCTTCAATGGCAACAATCAGGTGCTGAGGTGACAAACTATCCCTCAATAGCACATGAGGCTTCGGTTTCGTTTATTAACAAATCACTTCAGCAGAATAATCGACAGCACTTAGTCATTATTAACCCCAATAACCCAAGTGGACTCAAGTTCTCTCCTGCTCAGCTTAATATATGGGCAAAAAACTTAGGCGAAGGCGCGTATCTGATTATTGATGAAGCTTTTATGGATACCCAGCCAGAATTCAGCGTGTTAGCAGAACATTTTGAGCCGAATATGATTGTACTCAGGTCATTTGGAAAGTTTTTTGGCCTAGCAGGTTTGCGCTTGGGCTTTGTTTTTGCGAATGAAAAATTGATTCAAACGCTTCAAAAACGTTTAGGACTCTGGGCGATCAATGGCCCGGCACAAAGTATTGCAACCGTCGCGTTTAAAGATGAAGCATGGCAGCAACAAGCTCGAGAAAATATATCCAAAGCCGCAAAGCTTAGCCAAACATTATTTACTCCTTTGTTTAGCCGTTTACAGCAAGGTCGAAAACACACCCATAGCGTATTTCACGAAGAATTGTTTTCAAGTTATTGCTTACCCATCAAGAAGGCAGAAAAGCTCAGTTACTTTTTTGCAGAACGAGGCATTCTACTAAGATTGATTGAGTTTAATCGTGAGTATAGCCTGTTAAGAATTGGATCTCTAAATCCTAAAGATAAAGCGTCTATTAGACGTGTTGAAGAAACGGTTGATTTATATCTTGCCCAAACAACGTAATAAAAAAAACCCCCAATAATGGAGGCTAAAAGAATATAAATTTGGCAACCATTTACGATTTAAATGACTGCCTTTGCTTTAAGTGATTAGACCTTTCGGCGCATTGCACCAAGGCCTAATAAGCCTAAACCAAGTAAAGCAAGTGAGCCAGGCTCTGGTACATCAGTTACACATTCACTTTGATTGATTGAAAAATTACCGATGCCCCAAAATTCAGGGTCAACAATAATCGAAGAAATTACGCCACAACTTCCATTTGAGTTATCAGCATAAATGCCGAACCCTGGGGTGTTGGTTTTACTGACGTTAAAATATTCGCGTTGTAGGTTGCCTGAGTCGCCACTTGTTTGTGAATATCCATCAGCCTTCAGCCATGCATTGTTGCTAGAAGAATTAAGACTTGCACCGACATTGAAAGAAAATGCGCGTGTATTTTCAGGTAGTAAAATTCTGATGAGGTGTTCACCTGTGGTGAAAATATCATAATCAACGCTTTCACCATTTTGCCACCAGCTTGTTGCGTCAGCTGAACGGAGAGTCATATCTAAAGAGGCGTTATTACGATCTTGGAATTGGATAACACCACTGATAGGTGAACTGATAGAAGATGTAGAGAGTGTTGAGCCACCATTATTGACATCAAAATTAGTCATGGCAAAACCACCAATGACTTCTGGTGTGCTAACGCCTGTATTATAGGTTTCGAGGGTTAATAATCCAGCGGTTACGTGAGTCGATAATAACGCGGTTGCTAGTGCGACAGTTTTAATAATTGATTTAAGGTACATCATTTATCCTTTATATCATTGTTGAATGTCTTCAAGAGACTCTTAGACTATATTAAAGCATTAAGTGGGCCGATACATTAAATTTCCTTATTTAACAGATAGTTATGGTGGTTGTGTGGTGGTTTAGGTGTAGCTTTAAAAACAAGCTGTATAAAAACCCGACACTTTAATGAGTGGGGAAGAAGATATTAAGGGCGATGGGTTTTATGAAGAGACGTTGATTGAACCTTCTTTAGAGGCTGTTTGAACCTTCCACTTATCTAAGAAAACGGGGATCTCGCTTACAGGTATTGGTTTGGCGTAGTAGTAGCCTTGCGCATAATTACAACCTAGATCAATTAATACGGTCTCTTGCGCTTGTGTTTCGACGCCTTCGGCCAGCACTTCGATTGATAGACTGTCAGCAAGGGTAATAATACTCTTTACCAGTGCTTGGTCAGATTTACTATTCATGATGTCTGTGATGAACATACGATCAATTTTGATTTTGGATAAAATATGGCTGAACTTCTTTATGTATCCCAGTGATGAATAACCGGTACCGAAGTCATCAATACTAAATTGAAGGCCTGATTTTAGTAGTTCTTTTATGCCGTTTAGCACCACGGGGTCATCATCCAACATTAAACGTTCTGTGACTTCTAGTTCGACCCAATCTAAGCTTTGTAAGAATACTTCATGTTGTTGAGCCCATGTCATCATCTCGCGATGATGGAAATTAGTTGGGCTAAAGTTAATAGCAACGATAAAGTCCTGATCAAGCTGCTCACGCCATTTTTTTACCTGTGCAATCGCATTTTCAAAGACCCATATATCGATATCAAAAATTAAACCAGATTTTTCTGCAATGGGTATGAATAAGTCTGGTCTGACACTTCCAAGTTCAGCATCATTCCAGCGAAGTAAGGCTTCAAACCCTGTAATAGACATGTCATTAAAGTTAATCAATGGCTGGAAATATAGCTGCAAATCACCATTTCCAATGGCATCTTTTAGCTTATTCTTAATGGTGTTGTGTAACACAATGTCGTGCATCATTGACTGGTCAAAAAATGCAAAGGTATTACGACCCGCATCTTTTGCTTTATACATGGCGGTATCGGCCTTGCGAATGAGTTCTTCTGTGTTATCTCCATCTTCAGGAAACATAACAATACCAATGCTACAGCCAAGCTGTAATTGTGTATCGTTCAGATTGAAGTTTTCCTTAAATGCCAAAATTGTTTTACTCGCAACAACTTCTGCTTCAGAGCGATTTGAACAGCGAAAACAAGCAATAAACTCATCGCCGCCAAATCGGGCAACATAGCCATCATGTGCTTTAATAAGATCTTTAAGGCGAGTAGCGCTGGCTTGTAAAATTAAATCGCCAGTACTGTGCCCTAAGCTGTCATTTACTTCTTTGAAACCATCTAGATCGATGAAGAATAAAGTTAGTTTATCTTGTGGATTTTTGATGCTGAGTGAAATTTCAGACTCTAAATGCTGGTCGATATGACGACGATTCGGTAAATCCGTGAGCACATCAAAATTTGCTTGATACTCAAGCTGTCTTTCGTATGATTCTCTGTCATGCGCAAATTCAGCTACTTGTCGCTGGCCTTCGTTGAGTACATCGACTAAATCGGATAGCTCATCATGATAATTTGCGCGAGGTAAGGTAATGGGCATGTATTGATTGCTCGTTAACCAATTGGGGTCTGCCGTTGCATTACGAATATATGAAAGGTGTTGAGTAACTGATTTTTTAACGATATAACTAAATACAAAGCCAATTAAGCCAATAAGTAAAGTTGAACTGATAAAAATGACTTTTAATTGCTCCAGTACGCCCGTTTCAATTAATTCATCATTAACATCAACTTCCAATTTTCCCATCTTTTGTCCATTAAATACCAAGGGTATTGTAATGCTCGCAGGCAGGCTAACATCGCCATACTCATAGATGTTTCCTAAAGATTCCACAATTCGTAAACCCTGAATTGAGGGCATTCTGTACATACCTTCAAGTAAGATATAAGTACTATCTTGGTCGACATTCCACAAACTTCGTGAAAGTTGTTGCTCTACTGCTAAAATTGTTTTTCGGCTTTCAGCATAAACAGATTCTTTATCTTCTTGATATTGCTTAAAGAGTAATGAAGAGGCGGTTAATAAGGTAAAAAAGATGCAGATTGAAATAAAATAGAACGACAAGCGGTAGCCAAGTTTTTGAAAACGGAACTGTTGCTGAATTTTTGATAAAAAATTGGATGCCAAAACATAGCCTGCTATAAATAAATGACGTTGTTGTATTTTGATCAGACTAAAGCATAAAAGGTTAAACAGCTTTTTACTGTGCCTGATTTAAACTAAAAGTTTTATAATTTAATACGCCTACTAAGTTTAGCTCACTATTTATAAAGTGTTGTATTTTTGTGACTTGAATTTGAAATACAAAATGCACTCAATGAAATGATGACTACTACTAGGGTCGCGTCTATTTAGACCACCATGAAGGGATTTATCTTGAAGTCCCATCCCTGTATGATAGCGCGCAATCATAAACTGAAGCGGAATAAGCAACGATGGCAATCAAATCTGATAAGTGGATAAGACGAATGGCACAAGAACAAGGCATGATTTCGCCTTTTGAGCCGGGTCAAGTACGTGATGGTCAAGATGGTCGTATTATATCTTATGGTACTTCAAGTTATGGTTATGACGTTCGTTGTAGTAGTGAGTTTAAAATTTTTACCAATGTTCATTCGGTGACGGTAGACCCTAAAAACTTTGATGAAAAAAGCTTTGTCGACATAGATAGTGATGTTTGTATTATTCCGCCAAACTCGTTTGCTTTAGCGCGAACGGTCGAATATTTTAAAATACCTCGTAGTGTATTAACGATCTGCCTTGGTAAATCAACGTATGCACGTTGCGGCATTATTGTTAACGTCACACCGCTTGAGCCTGAGTGGGAAGGACATGTCACGCTTGAGTTTTCAAATACGACAAACCTTCCTGCGAAAATTTACGCCAATGAAGGTGTTGCGCAGATGTTATTTTTCGAATCAGATGAAGTATGTGAAACCAGCTATCGAGACCGAGGTGGTAAATATCAAGGCCAAAAAGGCGTAACACTGCCTAAAACCTAAACGATACCCTAGTTACTTTTACTTTAAATATTTGTTAAAAGTTGAGGAGCCATGATAGAGCAAGAAGGTGTCATCAAATACACGCTCGACTTTCAACGGCAGGCAGTCAGTGCGAGCCATAAAGTACTTAGGGAAATGAATGCTTGTCGCTCGATGATGATCGACAACGGCTTATTAGGGCAAGATACCAGCCGTTATGGCGGCTATGGCTTTGGAAATATCTCATGCCGCAGTGCTGAGCCAGCCTCTACTTTTTTAATTACAGGCTCACAAACAGGTCATATAAAATCGTTATCTAATACTAGCCTTTCCTGTATTACTGATATTAATATTGAGCAGAATACTTTACGTGCCTATGGTGAAATAGAACCTTCATCAGAAAGCATGACACATGGGGTGTTATATCAGCAAAGTGATCAAATACAGGCCGTCGTTCATGTGCATTCACCGGATATTTGGCGAAATGCCGAGGCACTTAATATAGCCTCAACCGCTAAAGAAATACCTTATGGCACACCTGAAATGGCATGTGCTGTACAGCAGCTTTCTTCAGAGTTAATGCTAGGTAAAGCACCATTGCCGATACTGTTTGTAATGAAAGGTCATGAAGATGGTATTGTTGCTGCGGGCTCTTCATTAGCGCAATGTACTCATATTTTACTTGATACTTTACAACGATCGAAACAGTGGTCTAAAGGGTTAACTAAATAGGCAGCTAAATAGATAATGAAACAAACTGCTTAATCACATTCTGGATTAATTCATGAATAAACAGAAATTCCAAAAAAAGCTTCAATCTTTAAGTGCATGGCGAGAGCGAGCCTTTATATTATCACTCGCTGAACGTGCTTTACCCAATGCTATTTTATACATTACAAGCCTCGAAGCCGATGAAAGTGAGTATATGCCCTTAGCAGAAATTATAGAGGGCGTTTGGCAGCACCTGATCGTCGAGCCAAATGAAGAACAGATTATTGCTTTGCTAGACCATGTCATGGCTTATGTACCTGAAACAGAAGATAGTGAGCATTATGGTGCTTTACCGACAGCTGACTGTTTGAACTTGCTTGAACAAGCGATGTTGGGTGGTTTAAATGAAGAAAAGCGACGAGCGCTAGATGCAAGCCAAATGTCACTGACGACAGTACTGCAATTTATTGATTTTTCTGAAGGCGATGACTTAAGTGAAAATCAACTAATTAAACTATATGACACCCACTCACTGGTTGAGCGCGAGTTTTCTTTTCAGGCTGAATTGAATGATATCTTACGCTCTGCCTCCCACCCTGGTGAAGAGCTAATCGCAGAGTTAAGAGCATTATCTCAAGATGGTGGGGTGAGTAATATTGGTATTAGTTTAAGTTAAATATTACGAGCCAAAGCCCTAGTGATTATAACTCTTAAGAAAAGAGATAAAGGCTCTATCTGGTTTTGAAGGGCTGACTAAAAATCCCTGAATATACTCGCAGTTGTGTTGTTTCAAAAACTTCAGCTGCGCTTGGTCTTCAACCCCTTCTGCGATCACTTTTAAGCCTAAGCTTTGTGCGAGTGATATAATCGCAAGTGTAATAGCGGTATCATTGCTATCGTGCAGCATATCATTGATAAAAGACCGATCAATTTTAAGGTTGTTGACGGGTAACTTACTTAAGTAAGATAGAGAAGAGTAACCTGTGCCAAAATCGTCGATTGAGATGCGTGAGCCAAGTTGTTTGAGGGCATTAAGGGTTTGGATGCAATGTTCCATCTCATTCATCAGTGTATTTTCAGTGACTTCAAAACAAACGGCCTTGGCCGGTACCTGATATTGTTCCAAAAAAGTTTTTATTTGTTCCACTAAAAGGCTTTGCCTTAGAATGGCCGGTGATAAGTTCAGTGCGACTGAAAAGCTATCGGTCAGTTCAGTGCGAAAGTTAGCGATGAACTGACAAACGGATTCAACCACAAATAAACTGATCGGAAGGATCAAGCCGGTACTCTCTGCAATTGGAATGAATTCTACTGGGGATATCTTACCGAAATCTGGATGATGCCAACGAATTAAAGCTTCTGCCCCTACTATTCTATTGGAACTTAGTTCGACTACCGGTTGGTATTCAACATGTAGCTGGGCTTCTTTTAGGGCAAATCTCAAAGCACCTGCAAGTGTATGTCGTCTGGCGAGAATCGCATTGATTCTTTCTTCATAAAAATAGTAAGCATTTTTTCCTTTCTCTTTTGCTTGATACATGGCGCTATCAGCCGCTTTCATTAACTCTTCTGAGGAAGACGCATCATCAGGACAAATAGCGATACCAATACTCGCGGTTGTAGTGATAATATTATCCATAATATCGAAATCTTGAGAGATTGCCGCAACACACTTTTCTGCGACTTTTGCTAAGTTTTCCTTAGATTCAAAATCAGTCAGGATGATGACAAATTCATCACCGCCGAGTCGTGCAAGAGTGTCGCTTTGTCTAATAGCCTTACTTAAATTATTACTGACTTTTACCAGCAACATATCGCCAGCACTGTGACCTAAAAAGTCATTAATATCTTTAAAGTTATCGAGATCTATAAACATAATGGCAAGGCTTTTTTGGTCTCGACTCATTTTAGTAATCACTTGATCAAGTCGATCAAGGCAGAGAGTACGGTTAGGAAGCTCAGTTAGTGAATCGTAATTTGCTAAAAGATGCATTTCTTTGATTGCTTGGTTACGTTCTATTAAGCGTTGCTCCATGGCTTCGAGCATGCGATTAAATGAATGGCTCAGACTACCAATATCATCCTCACTTGTTACTGGTACACGAAAATTATAGTCCTCTTCGTTGCAAAGTTGCTGTGTTGCTTCTTTTAGATCTTTAATGGGGGCAGAAATATAGGTTTGCAGTCTACCTGCTAAAAAGAAGCTAAAACCAATGGATAAGAGTGTGAAAATTAAAGCCAAGTAAGCGAATCGACTTATATCATCATTAAAATCGACAGTTGATACCTTGAAGACTACTAAACCGATCGACTCTCCCGAAATATCGTAAATTACTTGCGTTACCCAAATCCATTCACCTTGCCAAACTTGCCCTTTGAAGTGGCAATCACTTGTGTCAGAGAGTAGGCCGCCACCATTGTCAGATTGAATGAGTTGAGCTGGCTCAAGATCGCAAATTGCACTGGTGTGGGGGCTGGGAATCAATACGTCATTGAGTATGCGTTTTAAATCATCATGAAAATTAAGTGCAACAGGAACTTGGCTGTAACTAGCGACTAATTTTGCTTCCTGTTCAATATCCTCAATAAGCTTGCTGCGTGTCTCATTATAATAAGTAAGGGTTATGCCCGTAAAACCAAGAATGAGCGCAGTCGACGTGACTAATGTGATAATCAGGGTCAATTTTCTTTTGATTGATAAATTTCGAAACATAATCAGGTCACTGTACGATGCGGGCATAATGATAGAGCTGGGTACTGACTTTAAACCCAGCGCTGTCTAAGGCGTGTTTGTTAAGTTCGAAAGCCATGTGTTGGCCACTTTCATAAAAGTTGATATGTACGCCCTGTTGTCCATAACCATCTTGGGCGCTAATGGTTAGAATACCTAGTTGATGGGCACTTGTTAGCACGCGTGAAATTGACTCTTTGGATGCAGTAGTTATATAGACCAGGTCGCAACCATTGAGACTTCTATTGCTAACATTAAAAATATTGACCGGCTTTCCTTTGATCTGTTTGTTGGTAAAAATAGTTTTGAATTGCTGCTCCAATTTTTTTGAGTGGTGTACACATAGATTAAACGTCGCATTATCTTTTTTATGTGTATTTTTTGGCCATTCTATAAGGTGCGTAAAATTTTTGATTAACGCTGCCTGAACATTAACTGAACTGATGTTTGTTTTATCATTTTTAGGTGCACAAAGTGCGCTAGTACAGTATGAGAGAAGCAAGAGGCAGAGCAAACTTAAGACGCTCCTTATATTGAAGGTGCGCCGTGTTCGCTGTTTTATTTTCCAAATAAGGCCATCCATCCTGTGATGTCTCAATTTAGTCATTCCCTTCTTGGCGATTTGTTGGAGCACTTTCAATCCTAAGCAGCGCTAAGTCACTTGGTCTTCAATGAAATGGAAAAGCTTTTTCACTGGTTTTGGCATTGCCTGGATATCCTCCAAGGCGGATTGTCGGGTAAAAGTATAAACGGCACGTTGGCCGTGATAGTTGGTGAGCTTGCTGACCTGTCGAAAGCGAACGCCTAATTTGCTTAAGCTTTTGATCAGCCGAGGTTCAGTCGCCACGAAAATTTCTTGTTTTTTACTGGCTAAAAACAGTGCGCCAGCAGCGAGATACAAGCTAGGTGTAATAAAGGGAAATCGCCGGGTTTGGTTAAAATCATCATCAATCTTGGTTAGACCGTCTTTTGTATTATTTTCACCTGCTCGGCGACGGAATTGAGGTACTACAGCGACGCGTGATAATTCACACACTTGGCTGACGGTAATGGCTTCAGGGCTGAGTTGCTCTGGGTAGAAGGAGTCTGCGCAGTGGGTGATAAAAGGGAGTTCTATCGATTGATTCTCTTCAGGCAGTGAAATAATGCGAATACAGCCAACGTTGATACCGCTGCTTTTGTGCGTTAGCAGACAATGACTTGAGTAAGGATCAAATTGATCCTGTTCGAGCCCTTGGTTGTTGGGTGGTTCATAGCCAAACTCTTGGCAATAAACACCGTAGCGGATACGATAAATATCGTCTAACACCGCTTGGCTTTCGGCACGTTGGATGGTGAAATATTGATTAAACCCTTGTATCAGACAATCGCTTGCGTCGGGTCTATTGTGAAGTGTCTTCATGAATTTTCTTCCTTGTAATTCTGGGTGAATAGGGCCATCTAGTGCTGATAAGTCAGCGTTAAGGCGGCATCAAAGTCGAGGTCTGGTATGCCATTAAAACTGTTTGCGGGCGAAGGCAAGGTATTGTCTCGATTAAAAATATTTCTTAAGGCAAGTCCAAACTTCCAGTTTTCCTTATAGCGCTTTTGTAAGGTCATATCAGTCCGAAAATAGTTCGGGGCCGATGATGTAGGCATAGGTGGAACTGCCTGGTCGCCAGTATTCACTTTGTGATGAAAGCGGTTATTAACAAATAACTCAAATTGTTGAGTCGGCCAGCTATAACCAAAGCCAAGGTTCACAATTAGTTTGGGGAAGACACTAATCCATTGGTCGGTACTTTGGTCCTTACTAAAAATATAGGAAGCATTACTTTGTATTAGCCATTGGTTGATCTGGGCTTTAAGAGTGACTTCACTACCGCTGGAACGACTTTCTTCAGAGTTGAGATATTGGGTGGTGAAGCCATCCTGATTGAAAGGTTCTAAGACAATGCGGTCTTTCCAGCGATTATGAAACACACTCCACTCTAAGTCCCACTGTTTAACGCTATGCACTACGCTCAACTCGATGTTCTTCATTATTTCAGGTTCAAGTGCGCTTGAGCCTTTAGCGAAAGAGGAGCCTCGTAGCTCGATTGCGGTGGGCGCCCTGAACGCTTCGCTATACATTAATTTGTAGGCAGTGGTGTCGACGGGTTGAAAAATAAACCCTAATCTTGGGCTAAAGGCAGAACCAAAGGTGTCGAAGTGGTCATAACGCCCGCCCCAGACGGTATGCCATTGACTTGCTAGTGCGGTCTTAGCATCAATCGATAAACCAATGTTTTCTTGACCTGTACCGCTGTAATCAACCATATGAGAGTTGTCACTTGCCCCACTAATGAGATGTCTTCGGCTTTGTTTACTCTGATCAATGTCTGCTTGTTCATAGCTAGATTCTAATGACCAATGTGTGGCTATCGCCTTGAGATCTTGGCGCAGTATGAAAGAAATGCCTGTACGATCTTCCTCAAATTCTGAGCTATCGAGGAGTGTGCCAAGGGGTGAGGGAATTAAAACTTCTTGGCTGTGCGTCATTTGCCAATAATAAAGTTTGGCTTCAAATTCGAGCTCATGACTGAAGGTTTGTCGGTAGCTGGTTCGAGTCATCCATAAGCGGCCATCATGGCTGCCGCGATCCTCGTCGAAGGAAGAAAAAGCCGCATTACCGCCACCTTGAAAATTATCAAAATCATTATTGGCGTAATATAGGCTCGTTCTAAAGCCTTCATCGCCTAGCGTATCTTGTATGAGATGGAGAATGGCGGTTTGAGAGTCCCAGTTTAAGGTTCTTTGGCTCGTATTAACGTTGTTAGTACCAGATGGTTGAAAATCGAAGTCACTGTCCTGATTACCTTCTTTCGAGGCCGCTAAAACCAGCCCTAAAAGCCAATCGTCCGCTAAAGTCTGAGAATTTTGCAAGCTACTGTGATAATAGTCGTCTGAGCCGGTGCTAAGTTTTGATTGCGCTGCCGAAACGTCGGGCCGCCACGTCTGATAAGCCACGGCAGAATGAAAAGCATCACTGCCATAAAGGTTAGAGCTTGGGCCTCGCACCACTTCAATTTTCTCAAGCGCAGCCAGTTCAAAGTTGTCTAATGAAAATACATCGGTGCCATACACAAAGCTATTAACCGGCACATCATCGAGTAGCGTGGCTTTCCCTTTTACCGAGCGATTTCCATAACCTCTCACCTGAATATAGTTACCGCCCGTCGCGATGGGTAAAACGATAGCGCCGGGTACGTTTTGAAAAGCATCGGATGTTCGGCGTGCACCCTGTCGCTCCCAATCTTTACGGTGAATGACGCTAACACTGCTCGGGCTGGTAAGGGCTGACTCAGAAAAACGAGAGGCAGAAGTTATTTTAACTTTCAGAAGCTGTTCAATATTCATTGCCCAAAGGGTTTCGGTATTGGGCTTTTCCTCAGCGTGTATAAGAGAGCTTAATGTCCCGATTAAACATGCGGCTACGACTATATTTCTGTTGTTCATAACGAAAATATTACGTCCCAGATTGGCTTGTTATTAGCAGCCAATCAATCATCATCCTAATGTGTTTTTAATTTTAGTTGTCTTCTGGTAATTCACAAGTAAGGAGGATAGAAAGGCTCAACAAACTACGATTGATAAAAGCATGACTTCAAATTATTTCTGGCAAGTTAAATTACTGCAAGGCTATTTTTGTTTAGGGCTTTTTGTGGGAATATGGCTCAGTAATTTCTATTATAAAAAGCTTTAACTCAAAATCATTTACTTCCTTACTGCTCGGATTTCACTTTATGATGAAACAACACTCTGCATACCCATTCAGCCTATTGCTGCTGTTAGGGACTTTATTAATTACTGCTCAACCGCTGAAAGCAGAATTATTCTGGACCTATGAAAAAGATGGGCAACAGGGGTATTTAATGGGGTCGGTACATTTTGCCAATGAAAGCTTTTACCCATTGGATAAAAAAATACTGGAGGCGTATGAACGTTCATCGGTTTTAGTGGTTGAAGTTGACGAAGAAACTGTTTCTGAAGATGAGCGTCAGCGACTGATCGCAACCAATGGTTTTTACGGGAATAATCAAACCTTGAAAGATCATTTAAGCCCTAAAACACTGAACATTATAGAGGGCTTATTGAAAGAATTTGGTATTCCTCTTGAAGCAGTAAAAAGCTATCAGCCAGGTTTGTTAGCGATTACGATCACCGCGTTACAAGCAGAAAAGTTGGGCTATCAAGCAGACCAAGGTATTGACCAATACTTTATGCAAAAAGCGCGATATAAAAAGAAGATTAGACAGATAGAAGATTTTGCTTTTCAGATGGCCTTGCTGACCAAGCTACCTGCAGATGATCTTATATTACAAGATAGCTTTAAGGATATGTCAGACTATAAAGCGACGTGGGCTGCGATGATGACAGCTTGGAAACGAGGTGATGGTGATGAACTGTATAAACAAGCAATTGGTGACCCGCTTAACGACTACCCTAAGCTTTCTGGATTCTTTGATATTTTATTCTTTGACCGGCACCCACGTATGGTGAATAGCGCTAGCCAGTGTGTAAAAAACAAGGAAACCTGCTTTATAGTCATCGGTGCAGGGCACATGCTCGGTGAGAAAGGTATTGTCGCAGAACTCAAACGTCAAGGTTATCGAGTGACTCAGCTGCAAGAAAAATAAGCAGTACTTGCTAATACATAAATTACAGGGGAGCTATGAGGTCTTATCGATGAATATTTTTTCTAGATTTTCGATAGGCTCTAGGTGATTCACCGCTCCATTGCTTAAAGGCCCGAGTAAAGGCGGCTGGCTCATTAAACCCTACTTCACGTGCTATTTGATTAATCGCCAAATTGTGATCACGTAGCAGGGCGATTGCGCGGTCTTGCCGTAGTTTGTCTTTGATTTTCTGATAACTCGTCCCTTCTTCTTTTAATCTTCTTCGTAAATTCCGAGAGCTCATATTAAACTCACTTGCGACCGCTTCGATGTCGGGAAACATTTTATGAATTGAACCACCAATTAAGTTCATAACTTGTGTTGTCATCGTTCTATAAAACACCGGTTTACTGAGCAGGTCGGCTGGTGAGTTTTTTAAGAAAACGCTCAATTCACGTTCATGTTGCTTAATGGGAAGTTCAAGAGATTGTGTGTCAAAGACAATACTGTTACTTAATTGCTTGAAGCGACAATGGCAGGGGTAAAGCAGGCTGTATTCTTTAACATGCGCGGGAGCAGGGTAAGAGAAGTTTGCATACTTCAATGGCACCCGTTGGCCCACGAGCCAGTTTGAGAACCGATGCCAAATTAGTAGAAAAAATTCGACTAAAAAATGATCGGGGTCTAAGGAATCATCGATTAAACCAAAGGTTAAAATGGCCTCCTGTTCGTTTTCTTCAAACGTTAAGGTGATGTCATTGCGAACATGGTGATAGAAATGCGTCCCTTGTACTAAGGCTTCTTTCAGGTTTTTGCAGGCGATGGCTTGCCTAGCCATGATCGCAAACACGCCCTGCTTACAAGGGCTTTGGGTAAAGCCCATAAACTCATCATCCATTGTGTGCCAAATTGTACGGATGAGCTGGGTGACTTTATCAGCGGAAACACGTTCGTATTTGTACTCATTCTCTAGAAAAGAATCATCAAACCCTGACTCAAGCAATAAACGCCTTGTGTCATAGTTGAGTCTTTTAGCGCCTTGCAATACGACAGCTAAATAATAAGGTGAAATGCTATAGTTTTTTGAGTCCATACGATCTTGAATGAGCTTAAGTTAATTGTCCGATTAAGTTATTTATAATGCTTATTATAGTGCGGAGTTTAAATGATTTGTCCGTTTATGTTAATTAATTAACCCATTAGGGCATTGCCCCGATTTGTTATTTACGCCAAGATTAATATATATAAATGGTTTGTTTAATGGAATTATGACCTTAGTGGTTAATGAGGAGATTTAAGTGGATATTAATGGCGTACCAGCAGTGGTAACCGGTGGTGCTTCGGGTCTTGGCGAAGCAACAGCTAGATTTTTGGCGAGTCAGGGGGCTAAAGTCGCCTTGTTTGATGTTCAAATGGATAAAGCAGAAATTGTTGCGAAAGAAATTGGCGGTATTGCCGTTCATTGTGATGTAACCAGTGCAGAGAGTGCTGAACAAGCAATGGCTACCGCAAGAGAAGCGCATGGCGCCTGCGGGATTGCGGTTAACTGTGCGGGTATTGGTAATCCTGGGAGAATTTTAGGCCGAAAAGGACCAATGTCTTTAGACTTCTTTAGTAAAGTGATTCAGGTTAATTTGATCGGTTCATTTAACATATTGCGTTTAGCGGCTGCAGATATGCAAACACGTGAGCCTAATGAAGATGGTGAGCGTGGTGTCATTATTTCAACGGCCTCCGTTGCCGCATTTGAAGGCCAAATTGGTCAAGCAGCTTACTCTGCATCGAAAGGTGGCATAGTGGCGATGACCTTACCGGCAGCGCGTGAACTTGCTCAATTTGGTGTGCGTGTTTTAGCCATCGCCCCCGGACTTTTTATGACGCCAATGATGGGTTCTTTCTCTCAGGAAATACAAGACAGCCTCGCAGCCACCTTACCTTTTCCATCGCGCTTAGGTAAACCAGAAGAGTTTGGTCGCTTAGTGAAAGACATTGTTGAAAATCCCATTTTGAATGGTGAAGTGATACGTATCGACTCAGCGCTAAGAATGGCGCCTAAGTAAACTCTATATTTAAGAAAGTTGAGATAAAGTGATGACTGATAACCAAAACGAAGAACTCGGGATCTTTCGGGACATGGTCAAAAAAGCGCTGCAAAAAGAGATCGCGCCTTTTCATGCCGATTGGGAAAAAGCAGGTATTTTATCGCGTGAAATGTGGAACACCTTAGGAACCGCAGGACTTCTTTGTGTTGACCTACCCGTAGAGTATGGCGGCAGTGGTGTGACGTTTCGCTTCTCTCAGCTTATTCTTGAAGAGCTTGCGCGTTTAGGTTTTGTTGGGTTGGCGGGTAGTGTTGCGATTCAATCAGACATTGTTGCACAGTATATTTTGCACATTGGCAGCGACGAGCAAAAACAACACTGGTTGCCGGGTATGTGTACCGGCGAGGTGGTTACCGCGATTGCGATGACCGAGCCCGGTGCCGGCAGTGATTTACAAGGCATGCGAACGTCTGCCATCGCAGAAGGCGATGAATTTGTTATTAATGGCTCCAAGACCTTTATCACCAATGGTGCCAATGCCGACATGGTGGTGGTCGCCGCTAAAACAAACCCGAAAGCGGGCGGAAAAGGCATCTCGCTATTTTTGGTCGATACCAAACTAGCGGGCTTCAAAAAAGGAAAAGCTCTTGAGAAAATCGGGCAACATGCCGGTGATACCGCCGAGTTATTTTTTGAAGACCTACGCGTACCTGCCAGTGCGTTATTAGGTCAGCTTAATCATGGGTTCTTTTATCTGATTCAGGAATTACCGCGAGAACGTTTGGCGATTGGTTCAACAGCGGTCGCTGCGGCAGAAGGTGCGCTTGCATGGACGGTTGAATATGTGAATCAACGAAAAGCCTTTAGTAAACGGCTCAGCGAATTTCAAAATACGCGTTTTAAGTTAGCTGAACTGAAGACTGAAATTGAAATTAATAAAGCCTATTTGAATCAGTGTGTGAGTCAATACGAAGCGGGGAAAATGGATGTTGCAACGGCTGCGATGGTTAAATTATCAACCACTGAAATGCAATGTAAGGTGATGGATGAATGCCTGCAGTTATTTGGTGGTTATGGTTATATGGCGGAATACCCAATTGCCAGAGCATTTGTTGATGCACGAGTACAAAAAATATATGCCGGCACGTCTGAAATAATGAAAGAAGTGATTGCGCGAGATGTATTAGGGCATTAAAAATTTTGACCTGCCTGACGAGACAGACACGACTATTTAGTAAGGATGAGTGATGGATTTATCATTAAACGAAGAACAAAGCATGATTCAAGAGATGGCGCGTAAGTTTGCGATCACTGAATTAATGCCAGCCGCCGAGCAATTGGATAAACAAAATGATCGTAAAGCTTTGCTGGCGAACCTAAAAAAGTTAGCAGGTCTTGGTTTTATGGGCATCAATATTGATGCTGCCTATGGTGGCACAGAAGCCGGAAGTGTGGCTTTCAGTTTGGCGATCACAGAGATTGCGCGCGGGTGTGCTTCAACAGCGGTGACCACCTCTGTCACGAATATGGTGGCCGAAGTTATTCAAGCTGTGGGTAATGAAGCTCAAAAAAGTCAGTACCTACCTAAAATCTGTAGCGGAGAATATTCAGCGGGTGCGTTTTGTTTAACGGAAGTGAGTGCAGGCTCTGATCCTTCTGCGATGAAAACAACGGCTACAGAAAACGGCGATGAATGGGTGTTAAATGGCACCAAACAATTTATTACCAGTGGGGAATATGCAGGGGTTTTTGTTGTTTGGGCAGTAACGGATAAAACACTACCAAAAGGCAGAGGTATTTCGTGCTTTCTCGTGGAAGCAAATACATCGGGTATGACGATAGGCAAAGCCGAAAAGAAAATGGGACAACATGCCTCGTCGACAAACGAAGTAAGGTTTGATAACTGTCGAATACCGAAAGAAGCGCTCTTAGGAGGATTAAATAAAGGTTATAAAGTTGCAGTGGGAGAGCTTGCTGGCGGGCGCATTGGCGTAGGGTCAATGGCTTTAGGGATTGCGAGCGCAGCGATGGACTTTGCACGTGACTATATAAAAGAACGTCAACAATTTGGACAGGCCATTGCAGATTTTCAGGGTATTCAATGGATGCTGGCTGATACTTATACGGAGCTGGAAGCTGCAAGGTTGTTGTTAATGAATGCCGCTTATGTGAAAGAGCAGGGGCAGCACTTTGGCAAGCAGGCCTCCATGGCCAAACTGTATTCATCCGAAGTTGCAAATAAAGCGTGTTATACCGCTTTGCAATTAATGGGTGGGAATGGCTATATTGCAGACTACCCGTTAGAACGTCACGCGCGCGATGTGCGTGTAACGACTATTTATGAAGGCTCAAGTGAAATTCAACGAATCATTATTGCCAAACAGCTTTTGAACGAAGCCACATAATGATATTGACCTTCGTTGGGGTTCGCATTGCTCACCCCAATCTACTCATTCGCCATTCTGAGCGTTCAATAATTTAGCCGTAGGTTGGTGGTGAACGAAGTGAACCCCCCAACAGAGAGTATAATATTGTAAGTAAGGGGAAACTAAGTCCAAGCCCATTCCATTGTGAGCTTTCCAGGCTGTTCAAAACTTCCACTAAATGCTGGGTAGAGGCTCTTAATGTGCTTGGCAAACATATCAAACATCTCGGGTTTACGCATAGGCGCATCCGCTTGGATTGAGAAAATAGCCATTTCAAAAGAGCCACTTTCTTGAAACTTACTGCTAATTGAAGGATTTGAAAGGGGTTCGCCATCAGGGGTCATACAACAGATCATGTCTGGCCCTAGTATATAAGTCGGCTTTTCAGAATCCCAATTAAATGCACCCAAAAATTCATTTAAATAGGGGAGCTCAATAATACTATTGCCCATTTCGACTTCAACAATGCCGCCATCCAATGCACCCACAGACTCCTCTTTAATAGCGACAACTTTACCTGATCCTAGGTAGTTAAATGTTTTGCCGGATGCTTTTAATACCTCCGTTACACTGTCAATAGGCGTGAGTGAATCTAGGGCGCCACCAATGTCTTCAGCCAATCTTAACGAGCCACCAATTGCGGTGGCATCAGCGCCTTTTCCTTCTTTCAATTTTTTGCCACTAAAGGGCCAGAGCGCAATGGCACCCGCTTTGTGTGCAGAGAAGTCCGGGTTGGTGGTGAGTACGATTTGAGCCCAGGCTTCGACTTGTTCTGCGCTATCACCTGCAGGGCATTCAACAACTGGATTACCTGCAACCCCTACGGCGGATAAAACGGCGGGTGTTGGCGGAATCCCTACTTGGTTAAAGGTGGTTGAAGGTAGGGTTGGCACGGCGCGTCCGGCACCGTTTGCATCGACTAAGGGAATATTATTGTGTGCCGCCACAAGCATAGGAATCACACTATTGGCAGCCCCGACCTCGATCGCGGCAACATAGTCGAGCTTGCCATAGGTTGTTGCAACAGTATCAAATGCTTTGCTAGGCGCGGTATCGAAGGTCATACCTGCTGCCCCTTGAGGAGAGCCCATACCAGCAGAGATAGCGATACCTGCATCATCAGGAACTTCGTGTATATCAACAACTTTTACTTTATCCGTCGCTTTAAAAATATTGTCGATGATGGAGGGGGTGATTGATAAAGGACCGCCACCACCACTACCTAAAAAACAAGCGCCTTTAGTTATTTTGATTACGGAGTCTTTGTCGAGTTCGCGCATTTATTATCCTTATATTATTGCTTTATTAGTGACTGGAGTTTGAATCTTTCTAAAGCTTATAACTAAGCTCAACCATCAAATTTCGACCTGGTTTTGGGTAGTCTGAAACCATTACGCCTGAAGGGCTCGCATCAAAATAGTTCTCATCAAAGAAGTTATAAATCGATGCCTTCATTTCTAAGTCTTTAGTATAATTTTTTACTGTTAAAGCGAGGTCTAGAGTAAAGAAATCATCGACATTGGATCGTGTGTCTCCTTCAGCTCTATTGAGGCTGCCACGATACATAAGGCCCGCATACATATTTACATATTGAGATTGACGGAAATTAAATGAGGCATTGGCTTTATGAATGGGTACTTCAGCAACTCGTTTGTTTGTTACTTGATCAACAGGGTATTGGTAGGTGTAATTGGCTGCGAAATGTGAGCCGTTTCTAAGACGCGAAAACAGTTCGATTTCTGCGCCTTGAACTTTTAATTCGCCCGAATTTCCGTAGACCTTGGCGGCGTTTTGTCCTGTTTCTGAGGTAATGACTTCTTCAATATTGTTTTGAAATAACGTGATACCCGCTTTCATACGTTTTGATATATCGCCATTCACACCAAGTTCGATGGTCTCAATTTCTTCAGGGTTTATGTCTGGGTTGCCGACAATTGCGGAGTTATTTGTATTATAAAGGTCGCCAAAAGTAGGCGCTCTAAATGCGGAGCCATAGGTTGCAATAAAGTTATAACGATCACTAAACTCCCACATTAGGCTTGTTCTTGGATTAAATGTACCGCCAAAGTCACTATAGTGGTCGTAACGGGCGCCGGCGATTAGGCGAAGGTCTTTGTTTATATCCCAAATATCCTGAGCAAATGCGGCGAGAATATCTCTATTTTTACTGATATTCCAATTTGCAACGGATGAAATATCTTGAAGCGGTCCCGAACCATTATTTGTAAAGAGCGCTACATTATATTGGCTCTGATGTTCGGCCATTAAGCCACCCAAAAGCTTATGCTTAGAGCCTAATTGATATTCTAATTGAAGCTCTGTACCAAATTTATCATGCTCAATTGGGCTTCTAAGCAATAGACCGTCGGGATTTGCGCCACTTTCAGGTAAGGCTTCCCACAAATTATCAAATTCAAAGTGGTCTAAGTAAAGTTTTGAGGAAAGCGTTAGTTGGTTTGAAAAGGATTTTTGATAGCCAAAATCAAGGAAATACTCGATATATTCTTGTTCAGTATCATCATTTAAGGCATTAATTACACCGACATAAGCCCCCGCTTGACGTTGGAGATATTTGCCGTTTAAGGTAAAGTTTTCATAGCCTAATTGAAAGCCAAAATCATAACGTTGATTCCAATAATCACTTTGTCCAGATGCACCAATCGCATCAGACTCAACGTCACCCATAAAGCCGTCGGTATCGAATATATTGAAATTAGCAGCGACTTCAAGTGGCCCCGAATCGTTGCCGTACAGCACATTGATTTTTTTTGAATCATAACTACCGGCACCGACAGTAACGGTTGTGCCATCAATTTCTTTTGCTGTTTTTGTGATGACATTTATCACTGCTACAAAGGCATTTGCACCATATAGGGCTGAGCCAGGACCGCGAATCACCTCGACTCTTTTAACATCATCAATCATAAAGGTATCGTAGCTAGAGCTAGCACCGCCATTGACTAAATTATTGTTTGATGGGTGACCATTAATTAAAAAGAGTACTTTTTCGCCAAAATCTGTTTTGACGCCCCTTACTTCTACAGAAGCGTTTCCGACATTGGACTGGTTAATACCTAAACCTGGGAGCCGTTTTAGGGCATCCATTAGGCTTCTGGCACCCATGTTTTTGAGGTCTGTGTCAGTAATGATTGAAATCGTTGAGCCGCTTTTTTTAATGTTTTCTAGGGTCTTAGTCGCGGTTGATACATATGTCTCTTCTTGTAGCCAGTGAATCTCTTCCTGAAGCGCCGTGAGTGATTTACTTTTAGAGTTATGTTCTGCTGCTATGGTGGAATGTGTGCTGACTAAAAGCGTTAGAGTTAGTAGCTTCTGAATGCCACCTGGAATAATAAATTTGGTGTAACAATGCATTTAAAGTCTCTTCTTATTATAAGTCTGAATTATGGCGTATATTTTATATTGCTATAAGTGTAGTCAAAGCTTAAAGAATCGTGAGCTTTGCCAGCACAAAAATGCCTTTTCTAACGATATTCTTTTGTTCAGCGCTAGATATCCCTTGCCCGACTCATACTTGAGGATATAATTGCCTACTAAATACTTTACCCTTCCCATTCAGGTCGATTCATGACAGAAACGAATACTCTTTTAGCAATCTCGTGCGCTTTTCATGCGTTAGAAGGTTTATAAACGGTGTGGTCTAAGCAAGGGGAAATGGTATGGCGTCGTTTTCGGCGTGTACCTGAAAGTGCTTTACCCCGAGATAGACGGTCTTGGGTCTTAGATACAGGCTCGCTCACCAAGCGATTATTAAAAGCTTCTTATGGTGAGTTTTCGGTACGGGTGACCTTTCAAGGCTGGGGATACCCCTCACGAGATGAAATGAAAGTGCTAAACGTACCTACTCGACAAAAAGCACTCATTCGTGAAGTGGAATTGCTATGTTTTGGTGACGTTTGGGTAACGGCGAGAAGCGTCATTCCTCATTCAACCTTATCAGGTGCTGAAAAGCAGCTACAATTTATGGGTAACCGACCTTTAGGTGCGTTTTTGTTTAAATCCAGAACGATGCATCGAAAGCCGCTTGAGATTTCGATGCCGGTCTCGAAGCATCTGAAAGGTATTTATGGTCGTCGTTCGGTGTTTTTATTACATGGTAAGCCTTTGTTAGTCAGCGAGCTTTTTATGCCTCGAGTGTTTGAATATGCTGATTACTAGCCTCGGTAGAAGATACCTTTTAAACGAGTAAATTCAGATTTTTACTACAAGCTAAAAGAGAGAAACGTTTGTGATAGATACGCGCTTTACAATGATCAATAATTACCTAAAACTGGCCCGTGTTGATAAACCAATTGGTATTTTTTTAGTGCTATGGCCAACGCTTTGGGCTTTATGGCTCGCAGCAGAAGGCACCCCTTCGCTTGATGTATTGGCTATTTTTGTTGCTGGTGTCGTGCTGATGCGTTCCGCCGGTTGTGTCATTAATGACTTCGCTGACCGAAAAATAGATGGTGAAGTTGAGCGCACAAAAGACCGGCCCTTAGTGACAGGAAAAATCAGTGCTAAGAGTGCGTTAATTTTTTTTGTATCTCTGTGTCTAATTGCCTTTTTACTGGTGCTGCAAACAAATGAACTCACCATATACCTCTCGTTTGGTGCGGTAGCACTCGCGGCCGTTTACCCTTTTATGAAGCGTTATACCTATTTGCCTCAAGTAGTCTTGGGCGCGGCCTTTGCTTGGGCTGTACCGATGGCCTATGCGGCACAAACTAATGAACTCCCCACGGTAATTTGGTTAATTTATACAGCGACAGTTTTATGGACCGTTGCTTATGACACCATGTATGCGATGGTTGATCGGGAAGATGATTTAAAAATTGGTGTGAAATCAACAGCAATATTATTTGGGCAGGCTGATCGTGCCATTATTGCCTTCTTACAGGTCTTGGTCATACTTACTTTTTGTATGATTGGTGATCAACTGAAGTTAGGGCAGTTCTACTTTCTGGGTATTGTGAGCGCCTCAATCCTCTTTATTTATCAACAACATCTGATTCGACTGCGTTATCGCGAGGAATGCTTTAAGGCATTTTTAAATAATAATTGGGTCGGTTTAGTTATTTTTGTTGGGCTCGCTTTAGATTATGCAGTGAAATAACGGGCTATTATTTAAGCGTAGAACCTAGATATTTTAGTTTTAAATACAATTTATAGGGTGTGCTTGCGCACCGAAAATTAGATGTAAAGTTTCATTGGTGCGCAAGCACACCCTATAGGATTACACTGAGTAAGTGACCCCTAGTCAGCCTTTATTCTTTTGAACCCGCTATCGTATTACCGTAGTCTGTCTGCTGTACTGCCACCTAACTCCATATTGATATTCCCTACACCTGACTTTTCATTTACCCAAAAAGCCACAGCACCACACACAGCCGCAGGTAAAGCCAAGAAGTTTAATAAGGGGACCAGTGTTGCGCCAAAAACAACCACGCCAAACCCTAGTGCGGTAAATCTATGGGCAGCTAAATAGCTTCTCATCTCAGAAAAACTCATTTTATGATTATCAGCGGGGTAGTCAATATACTGAATAGCCATCATCCAGCTTGAGAAAATGATCCAGCCAAGCGCTGCAAAAATATTTAAACCAGGAATAAGGCCTAGAATCAGAAGCGCTACAACACGGGGTAAATAGTAGAGTATTTTCTGTAATTCACGTTTTACCGTGCTTGGAATGAGCCTCGCAAGTTCCTTCCAGGAAAACTCGACTTCATTATCTTTTCCGGTGAGATGCTTTTCAGTCATCTCGGCTAGATAACCATAAAAGGGGGCGCCGATTAGGTTTGCCGCAGCGATAAAGCCATAAAATAAGGTCATGACTATCACAATTAAATAAATGCCCCAGAAGAACCATTCTAAAAAGCCAAGCCACTCCGGCATCCAACTTAATAAAGACGCCATCCAGCCAGAGAATAAACTCTTTGCCCAAATAATTAATAAGGTAAATAAACCGACGTTGACGCAAAAAGGGACGAGTAAAAATAGTCGAAACTTTGGCTGAAAAATTATTTTGAATCCCAGAATGAGGTAACTGAAACCTCGAAATAGATTGCCATTCATGAACGCGCCTTAGTGTGATATCTATGAGGCGCACTTACCATTTTGTTAACCTGCCCATAGATGATTAAATTCCTATATAATGCGGCGTAAACTACGTTGCCAGCAAAAGAGATTATACAGTTTTGAAAGCGTTATATTTATTACATTCTTCAATAAATTTTTTAATACAAACCATTTGGTTGAATAAACTGGTGTTTTATTTCGCGGTTATTGCGGGTTGTGTGATTGCTTTTTCACCGGCTGAGGCAGGCTTACAACCACAGTTAAACGATAAATTTTTACATACAACCGGCTTTTTCGTGATGGCTTTTCTAGCACATTTAGCTCATCCTTATGCTAAGAAAATGCACCTGATCATTGGTTTGGCAATATTGGGTTTAATGATTGAGCTTGTGCAAGCTTATTTACCTTATCGTGACTTCTCATTATGGGACTGGGGTGCTGATATTTTGGGGGCTGTTCTATATTATCAAACGATTGCAGTGTCTTTAAATCACTTGTTTTTTAATGGGATGAAGCATAAATTCGTACCTGATTAAACTCTTCAAATTCATTCAAATCTGGCCAAGTGCGTGCTTCGATTGTAGTTTCAAGTTGGTAATGATCAACGGGGAGTTTTTTTACTCGAGAATCGGCTAACAATACCTTCGGTGCCGATTCGGTGAACTGGGTAAGAAGTGAGAAATTGTCACGATCATAAAGTACATCAGCCGCAGTGATTAAGTCGATCGTTTCGCTTACTTCAGATAAATCTTTGATGGTAAGAATGGTTACTTGGTTCGCTTGTGCATTTATTCTTATAGCATCCAGAGCATCTTCATCAATATCGCAGGCATAAACGCTTTTAGCGCCGGCCATCGCTGCAGCAATGGCGACAATACCTGAGCCGCTACCGACATCAACCACCACTTTGTCTTTCACTCTTTCAGGGAGAGATAAAATAAATTGTGCTAACACTTGGCCGCTCGCCCAACAAAATGACCAATAGGCAGGCTCTGCGACCACAGCTTGCGCTTCATCATGGCTTAAAGGGCCCTCTAAAACTTGAGGGTCAAAAAGATGCAGACTGATGTTTGGGCATCCCGCAGGATGGCTGATTGCGACTCGTCCTTTGGCTAGGGTTTTATGGAGGTTTTCATTGAGTTTGTTTATGTTAATCATAGAAACCTTTTCGACGCGATTAAAAGTAAGTGGGAAGATTAATCGCTTTTCGTTGACGATTCAGAGCCGCTATTTTAAGCTGCGACTTTGATAGCAATATAATAAGTATAAGTCACCCAAACAAGCATCTAGCGGAATATAAATATGGAAAACCTCACGGATAGTACAGATAAGATGGCAGAGTACATCGATATGGCTTACAAAATGGCCATTGAATATGGGCCTAAGTTTATTCTCGCTATTTTAACATTGATTATAGGGCTTTGGTTGATTAAGCGGTTTGTAGCCTCGACCAAAAAGCACTTTGTATCGAAAGCTGACCCGACTTTAGGTTCTTTTATTTCTAGTTTGTTGTCAGCCTTATTAAAAGGCATGCTATTAATTGCGGTTGCATCAATGATTGGTATTGAAACAACTTCTTTTATTGCAGTTTTAGGTGCGGCAGGTTTGGCAATAGGTTTGGCGTTACAGGGTAGTTTAGCCAATTTCGCCGGTGGCGTGTTAATTCTGATGTTTAAGCCATTCAAAGTAGGCGACTTAATTGAGGCGCAGGGTCACATTGGTACGGTAAAAAATATTCAAATATTTAATACCGTATTAAATACGGCTGACAATCGTATTGTTATTATTCCAAACGGGCCATTGTCTAATAGCAGTATGGTGAATATTAATCAGGAGCTAACGCGTCGAGTAGATTTTGTATTTGGGATTGGCTACAGCGACGATATTGATAAGGCTAAGTCGATACTTCAGAGGCTTGCTGCTGAAGATTCTCGTGTATTGAAAGATCCTGAAGCGATGTTTGTAGTGTCGGAGCTCGCCGATAGTTCTGTTAACTTTACCGTTAGGCTTTGGGTCAACACGGAAGATTATTGGGGCGTGTATTTTTGTATGCATGAAGCCGTTAAGAAAGCCTTTGATCAGGAAGGTATTAGTATTCCTTTCCCTCAGCAAGACGTGCACATGCACACTGTATAGACTCAATCTCTATTCACTTTTATTCAAAATGAATAGATTCTCAATTTAAAGCGACCGCTTGGTCGCTTTTTTTTTGTTCAAAAAATAACGAAACAGCTAACCTGCAATACTTTTGCAAACAACTGTTATATCGGATTTACTTCACAGAAAAATTAACTGTGATCAACGAAGCTAATACTCGAAACATAAAAAGAAACTTTTTGTTACTTCAATTATTTAGGTTTCATGACTAAGATTAAGGTAACTAACAAATAATGCTTTTATAAAGAACTCAAGAGTAAAGGCGCATTGTAGCGTCACACTCATCAGAGATGTTAGAGGTGGTTACGATGCCAGTTGATCAATTAAAAAGTTATTTGGATTCACACAACGTTCAATATGTTTCTATTGAACATTCTACCGCGTATACCGCAAAAGAGATTGCGGAGCGGGTAAATATAAAAGGCGATCAGATGGCTAAAACCGTCATGGTTGTGCTTGATGGTTGTATGTCGATGGTTGTTTTACCCGCATCGTGTCGGATACGGTGGGATCGTTTTATGCACGCGATGGGTACCGAATTAGTGTCATTAGCAACCGAAGATGAATTTAAAGATCAATTTCCTGCATGTGAAGTCGGCGCAATGCCGCCTTTTGGAAATCTGTATGACGTCCCCGTATATATGTATGAAGGGTTTGATGAAAGCAGTGATATCGCTTTTAGAGCAGGAAATCATAAAGAAATTATTAAAATGAGCTTAACAGATTATATCGACTTGGCGCATCCGATGACCATAAATGAAGGTTTTTCAAAAATAGGTGTTAAAAAACCGAGTTGGTTAACGCGTAAAAAAGCCAGTTAGTAGTCGAAGTCATTACGTCTCAAAGTTTCACCACTAATAGCCGACTATTAGTGGTTTATTATTTTCAAAATCTCTAGGCTTTCATCTAGCTTGCCTGAGCTAATGCCTAGGGGTTATTGGGAGTAATTCATGTTATGTATCTATTTCTTATCCCTGCTTATTTTATTTCCTTCCTATCTTTCGCTATATCAGTTTGATTGTGTTTAGGCTTCTTGCATAATAGCCCTGTTTAAAACTTAATATCATACAAAATCGTTATTCTTAAGAGACAACAGAATGAGTCGTGAATTTGATGTTCTGATCGTAGGGGCTGGTATGGTCGGTGCTACCATCGCATGTGGTTTAGCCCGATCAGGTTTAAAAATAGGTATTATTGATCACAAGCCGCCACCTGAATTTATTGAAGGTGAAGCGCCTCACATTCGTGTGTCAGCACTGAGTTTTGCTAGTGAACAAGTTCTACGACACGTAGGTGCTTGGCAGCATATCGCAAATAAACGCATATGTCCGTATCGTAGATTAGCGGTGAATGAGCAGCCGTCCAAAAAAGGGTTGTCAGCATGGTTGCCGGATATCTCTATTTGGGCTAGAACTGAATTTAATGCCGATGATATTTTCCCCGCGCAAGGGGAGGGCCATTTGGGGCATATTGTTGAGAACGATATTGTGCAGCTTGGTTTACACGAGGCGATGGCTGAACTCGATAATATTCAACTTTTTTGTCCTGACCAAATTGTAAGTATGCAAATGCAAGATGAACAGAAGACTATCAAATTAGCAGAAAATGGTGAGCTAAGTGCTAAGTTGGTGATTGGTGCTGATGGCGCACAGTCCAAAGTGCGTGAGCAAGCGAATATCGGGCAGTATCGCGAGCAATATGAACAACAAGCATTTGTGTGCACGGTTGAATACCAAGGTAAGCAAGAAGACATCACCTGGCAGTCATTTACTTCGCATGGCCCGATGGCATTTTTACCCCTAGCCGACAGTGGAGCTAGCAATAACGGAGGTAAGATTCATTACGCCTCACTGGTTTGGTATGACTCGCCTGACTCAATCAAACAATTAAAACAGACGGGCGATGCCGAACTGCTAACCACCTTGCAAAGCAAATACCCGAAAGAACTTCCTACGTTAAACAAAATTGTTGCGCGTGCAAGTTTTCCGCTGTTTAAATCACACGCGCTCGATTATGTAAAAGACGGGGTGGTCATTGCAGGTGATGCCGCGCATACGATCAATCCATTGGCAGGGCAAGGTGTGAACTTAGGCTTTCTGGATGCAGCGGTATTAATTGAAGTACTAGCGCAAGCCGTGATGAATAATCACAATTTTGCTGCCAAAACCGTTTTAAATGAATACCAGAAGCGACGACGTTCAGAAAACCAAACGATGATGCGCTTAATGGATGCTTTTTATTACGGTTTTAGCAATGATCATTTACCGCTAAAGGTTATTCGTAATTTAGGTTTAGGGCTCGCAAATCATGCGGGTGTTGCCAAGCATAGCGTTGTAAAATACGCGATCGGCTTATCAGGTGACCTACCCAAATTAGCAAAGCCGGTCTAATAACAGCACGACCATAAAATTTAACTCATGTAAGATTAAAAGGGATGATAATAATATGCCAGAAACACTATTCACTAAAATAATAAATCGTGAGATTCCAGCTGATATTGTTTATGAAGATGAACAGTCTTTGGCCTTCAGAGATGTTCAACCACAAGCCCCCACACATTTACTGATCATTCC